>Ga0187833_10000459_pt1 | contig 46799 bp, 56 predicted proteins | sample ETNtaG_37_FD_167968 | JGI IMG/M metagenome (GOLD analysis project Ga0187833, IMG submission 167968) | Marine microbial and viral communities from oxygen minimum zone, Eastern Pacific Ocean - ETNP2014_SV_400_PacBio MetaG (Illumina Assembly) | ecosystem: Environmental > Aquatic > Marine > Hypoxic...
CACGATTACCTGCATTAAGGACAGGATCTAAGGCAGTATTTTTAACTCCCCTTCCAAAACCCCTCATAATATTACGAATTCTTCCGACTTTCTCTTCCTCTGATTCCAGAATCTGTTTTTCTTTATCAGCAGAAGCTTTAAAAGAACCTTGTGGTTCATAATTTTTTATTTTATCTTCAAAATCACCCCTATCTTCAGGTTTCTTTTTCGCCAATTCTTTCTTCCAACGTGTAGCCATTTTATATGTCGAAATAATTAAAACCTACAGAATTCTTCTCAAACACACCTCTTGTTTTTAATCTTCTACTTCGACCCTGATTTCAACAACTTCTAGTTTTGTCCTTGGTACGATCTCGATGAAATTATTGCCTTGTTCGATCTTATTCCTGATATTCTGGCTGAAAGACTTTTCATCCTGATCCAGGCTTATGAAATGATCATTAATATTTATGTTTGCTCTCTTGTCATCCTCATCATTTACAAACTCAAGGAAAAGAGTAACATCCTTGTCATCATCCTCTATCTCCTCAAATAATGACTCATTGATCTCAAAGAAAAACACCTTTGTCTTTGTATCTTCTTCTTCAAATTCCATCCTTATCTGTTCAACACTATAGCTTCCTTTATTTGTCCTGAAAATGATCGTGTTTGAACCGGTATTAAAGACTCCGGTAGGGACTACCTGCCTGTATGGATCTTCACACACAGGAACTGCTGAAAAAACATCCCTTCCGTTTATGCTCACATCAAGCGTCCCGACATCAGCAACGCCCTTGCAATATGGGATGAATTTTAAGGTTGCTTTTTCAATATTGAAGAATTCCTCTGCTTTTAGGCTAAAGACATTCAAAGCCTCCTGTCTGCTTTTGTCAGTTATATCCCCAATAATCCGGATATTATCTAAATTGTATTCATTCGTGCTCCAAAACTTTGCGCCAACCGAAGAAACACTGAATTCCAGGGCATTTGTAGTCTCAAATAGGCCTTTTTTAAGCCTGACCGGCTCTACATTTTCAGTCAATACTTCACTTTCAAAAATAACTTGCCCATTTAATCTTATTGTCAAAGTTCCTTTATGTTCTTTTGCTGAGAATGACAACAAGACATTATCTGTATCTTCTGGATTGTCAAGGGTAAAACTTACAGTCTTGGATTTTTTGTCGAACCAGCCGTTTCTCACTATAAACGGATTTATCTTATCAAGCTCTTTGGCATTTGTAGTCTCAAAAAGAAATACATTCTGTATTATCTTGGTCTCGATGTTTTCTATTATGTCCAGCCTGCCTGGAAATTCTCTTAGCAGGATATCATCTTCATCGCTGGAAGAACCACCATTCCCATTTACTTCGCCTTCCAGAAGCTTTTCCCTTTCAACAGAAGGCAGAAATATGATATATAGAATTATCAAGCCAGCTATGATTGCAACCAATACAGCAGCATTAATCCCAGCCTGGCCTTTTTTCATCAACATTCCTCTTTAACAAATATTAAATTATCTACCTTTGTGTAAATAAATGAAATAATTTATATATAAATGTATCGGAAATATATCATTTCCGGACATTTATACAGGAAATCTTCGATTTCCAGTTCTAAATGTCGTGATCTTATCATTTAAAAATGAAATTACTGTTTAAAGACATTAAAAAAGGCGAAATCAGGGTAAAAGCAGAGAACCAGGAAGATATCTGGTATCTGAGCAATATTATAGATGAAGGAGACTTGATTAAAGGAAAGACTTTAAGAAAAATAAAATTAGGAGAAAAAGAGCAAAGAAACCAGAAAATTATCAAGAAAGCTGTTTTTATAGAACTCAAGGCAGAAAAGATAGAATTTTCAATAGATATCCTGAAAATTCTCGGGAAAATAACCCAAGGGCCTGAAGACATCACCTTGGGAACTTACCATTCTTTTAATATTGAAGAAAATACAATCATATCTATCAAGAAAGAGAAATGGCTCAAATTCCAACTAGAAAAATTAAAAGAAGCCTGCCAGGAAAGAATTTCTAAAATATTGATTGTTGTGCATGACCGGGAAGAGGCTTATTTTGCATTGATGAAAAAATACGGTTTCCAGATTTTGGCAACAATAAATGGCTCTGTCCAGAAAAAAGACCAGGAACAGCAGATAAAAGGAAATTTTTACATGGAAATAATCAAGCAGATAAAAGAATATACAGAAAGATACAAAATACAGAATGTCATCCTGGCAAGCCCTGCTTTCTGGAAAGAGGATCTGATGAAAGAGCTGAAAGATGACGAATTAAAAGGAAAAATCATCCTTGCAACATGTTCCAGTGTAGGTAAAAATGCAGTTGAAGAAGTTTTGAAGAGACCGGAAGCTAAAGAGGCTTTGAAACAGGACAGGATATCAAAGGAGATGAATCTGGTTGAAAAATTACTTGAGGAAATAAACAAAAATAATCTTGCAGTCTATGGCATCAAAGAGACGGAAAATGCAGCTTTGGCAGGAGCAGTAAACATCTTATTGATAACCGACAAGTTCATACAAAAATCCAGGCAGGAAAACAATTACGGAAAGATCGATAATATCCTTAAATCAGTTGAGCAAAGCAAAGGAGAGATCAACATAATAAGCTCAGACCACGATGGCGGAAAGAAACTGAATGGCCTAGGCGGCATAGGCGCTATCTTAAGGTATAAGATGAATTATTGAAGTATTAGAAAAGTCATAACAAAAATAATTCAATCGGTGATTTGCTATGCAAATCACATAAATTACACTCAGCGAAAAAATCAGGTATTTGGCGAACGAGTCTCTTCGTGAGCCTCGCAAGTCACACAAGATTTTTTCGCTTCGGTTTTATTCATTAATAATTAAAAAAATAAGTGAAGGTCGAGCGCAATGGCAACAAGCGAGACCTGAGCACTAGATATTGGCTGAGCTCTGCGAAGCCGTATTGAAATATTAAATACAAATCCACATTAATTTATCAAAAAGCTTTAATATATATTATTTTAAGACTAATTAAAATGCCAAGCGATTATATAACTTCAATTCTGAAAGAGAACAGGATTTTTAAGCCTTCTAAAAGCTTTAGCAGCAAAGCCCATATAAAAAGCATGAAAGAATATGAAAAGCTCTACAAAAAATCTATTAAGAATCCTGAAAAGTTCTGGGCTGAGAAAGCAGAGCAGTTAGAATGGTTCAAGAAATGGAAAACTGTCTTGAGGAATGATAAAAACTTCTTCAAATGGTTTGAAGGCGGCAAGATAAACGTTTCTTATAATTGTTTAGATAAGAATGTAAAAGAAAATAAGGATAAAATTGCATTGATCTGGGAGCCTGAATCCGGAGAAAGCAAAAAATACACTTATGAACAGCTTTTGAAGGAAGTCTGCAAGTTTGCAAATGTCCTGAAAAAACTAGGTTTGAAGAAAGGCAAAGTTGCAGTAATATATCTTCCGATGATTCCAGAGCTCGCAATAGCGATGCTCGCATGTGCAAGGATCGGCGTAATACATTCTATCGTTTTTGGAGGATACAGTTCTGATGCATTGAAAGACCGCATCCAGGATTCTGGAGCAGAATTATTGATCACTGCAGATGGAAGTTTCAGGAATCATAAAGTTTTTCCATTAAAAGATAATGCTGATGAAGCTGTTAAGGAATGTAAAAAAATAAAAAAAGTCATTGTTGTGAAAAGGACCAACAATAAAGTGCAGATGAAAAATAAAAGAGACCATTGGCTGCACGATCTCATAAATAAAAAAGAAATAAAAAATGTTTGCGAGCCTGAACAGATGGACTCAGAAGATCCATTATTTATTCTATACACTTCCGGCACCACAGGAAAACCTAAAGGTGTCTTACATACTCAAGCTGGTTACTTGCTTTACACCTACCAGACCTTCAAGTGGATTTTTGATATAAAGGAAAAGGATATTTATTTCTGCACAGCAGACATCGGATGGATAACAGGACATTCTTATATTGTATATGGGCCCATGGCCAATGGAGCAACCAGCTTGATGTATGAAGGCAGTCCAATGTATCCAAATCCGGACAGATTATGGAAAATTGTGGATAAGCATAAGGTTTCAATATTCTATACAGCACCCACCGCAATAAGGGCATTGGCAAAAGAAGGAGATGAATGGCCAAATAAATGCAGCCTGAAAAGCTTAAGATTATTAGGATCAGTAGGAGAACCAATAAACCCGGAAGCATGGGTTTGGTATCATAAAATAATCGGAAAGGGAAAATGCCCTATTGTCGATACATGGTGGCAGACCGAGACAGGAGGAATTTTGATAACCCCATTACCAGGCTGCACGCCCTTAAAGCCAGGTTCTGCAACAAAACCTTTTTTTGGAATTGAAGCAGAAATAATCAAGGAGAATGGCAAAGAGGCAAAGACAAATGAAGGAGGTTATTTAGTGATAAAGAAACCATGGCCAGGCATGCTAAGAACTGTCTGGAAAAATCCTAAAAAATACAAGGAGAAATATTTTGAAAAATTTGGAATGTATCTTACAGGAGATAATGCAAAAGTAGACGAGGAGGGATATTACTGGGTCATGGGAAGGACTGATGATGTCATCAAAGTGGCAGGCCATAGGATTGGAAGCGCAGAGGTTGAAAGTTCTTTAGTTTCACATAAAGCGGTTGCAGAAGCGGCTGTTGTTCCAGTTCCTCATGAGATAAAAGGCAACGCAATCTACGCTTTTGTTGTTTTGAAAAAAGGAAATAAGAAAAATGATGATTTAAAGAAAGAATTAGTAAAGCATGTTGCAAAAGTTGTTGGGCCTATCGCAAAACCAGAAAAAATACAGTTTGCAGATGACCTTCCAAAAACAAGGTCTGGTAAGATAATGCGAAGAATCCTCAAAGCGATAGCAGAAGGCAGCAAAGAGTATGGAAATATAGCAACTTTAGCAGATCCTAGTGTTGTTGAAAACATCGCAAAAGAAAGAATAAGCTGAATTCTTGCAAAAAGTTTAAATATAAGTTCGATTTAAATATTTAATGTTTTAACTTTCGAGTTAAAACTGTATGTATCTGGATTAAAGTTATATAACCCTTGCAAGGTAAAAAACAGTAACATATTAATAGTAGTATCAGATTATTTGTCCCCTTTCAATAAAAAAGGGGGTGTGTTATATGATAGTAAAAGAAGAGTTTTTGAGCAAATTGAGAAGGTATTTCTCGTTGAATCTATATGAAGTTAAGATATGGACTGCACTATTGAGCAGAGGTGTTTCTACGGCAGGAGAATTATCAGACATAGCAAATGTTCCAAGATCAAGAAGCTATGATGTTCTTGAAAGCCTGGAGAAAAAGGGATTTGTAGTTATGAAGTTGGGAAAACCAATAAAATATATTGCAGTCCCTCCTAAAGAAGTCTTGGAAAGGGTTAAGAAAAATGTCCAGGATGATGCAAAAGAAAACATCAAAAAATTAGAGGACTTAAAAGGCACTGAAGTTGTCAAAGAGCTAAACACTTTGCATACGCAGGGTGTTGAACTTGTTGAACCAGCTGACCTTTCAGGAAGCCTAAAAGGAAGGCATAATCTATACAATCATCTTGAGATGACAATAAGAAATGCTGAAGAATCTGTGTCATTAATGACAACTTCCCAGGGATTGATGAGAAAAGTTGAAGGCCTTAAGCCTACTTTTGAGAAGCTGAAGAAAAGAGGAGTCAAGATCAGGATTGCCGCTCCTATCACAAAAGAATGCGCAGCTGCTGCAAAAGAGATAATGGGCGTAGCAGATGTCAGGAACACTAACAGTAAGGCAAGATTCTGCATTATTGACGGTAAAGAAATTATCTTTATGATAATGGATGATAAGGAAGTGCATCCTACCTATGATGTAGGGATCTGGGTAAATACACCTTTCTTTGCAAGTGCCTTAGACAATCTTTATGATCTGGCATGGAAAAACATGAAGCCTGCAAACGAACTGGTCAAAAAACTTTAACTTTTTTCTTTTTTCTTTTTTATTTTCTTATTAAACAAAAGACTTATAAATTCAAACTGGCTTTAGTTTCTTAGATTTATACCAATACAAAAATGACAACAAAAGGAATATCTGAAGACGAACTTTGTATCAATACTATCCGTTTTCTTTCTGCAGAGGGTGTTGAAAAAGCAAATTCAGGCCATCCAGGGACGCCAATGGCTTTAGCTCCTTTAGCTTATACTTTATGGACTAAACATCTAAAACATAATCCTTCTAATCCTAAGTGGCCTGATAGGGACAGATTTGTTTTATCTTGTGGACATGCATCAATGTTGATATATAGTATGCTGCACCTGACAGGATATAATCTGTCATTGGAAGATCTGAAGAATTTTCGCCAATGGAACAGCAAGACTCCAGGCCATCCGGAATATAAGCATACAGAAGGTATTGAAACAACTACCGGACCGCTAGGCCAGGGCATTGCTAATGCAGTTGGATTTGCTATGGCCGAAACTATGCTCGCAAAAAAATTCAACAAACCAGGATTTGAGCTTGTAAACCATAACACATATGCTGTTGTCAGCGATGGTGATCTGATGGAAGGAATTTCTCATGAGTCTGCTTCTATTGCCGGCCACTTGAAGCTCGGGAAGCTGATTGTTTTTTATGATGATAATACAATTACAATTGACGGGCATACTGATCTTGCTTTTTCCGAAAACATAAAGATGAGGTTTGAGTCTTATGGATGGCATGTCCAGACAGTGGATGATGGAGACTCAGATATTGAAGCGATATCCCGGTCTACTGATCAAGCAAAAAAACAGAAAGACAAGCCTTCTTTGATTATTGTCAAGACAACCATAGCATTTGGGTCTCCTAATAAGCAGAATACTTCTGGAGCTCATGGATCTCCGTTGGGAGAGGATGAGATTAAATTAGCCAAGAAAAAACTTGGCTGGCCTTATGATAAGTCTTTTTTTGTTCCTGAAGAAGCCAAAAAAGTTTTTAATAAGTGCAGTGAGAATGGAAAAAATTCCGAGAAAGAATGGAATTCATTATTCAACAAATACAAGCAAAAATTTTCAAGTTTAGCTAAGGAATGGGATCTTTATAATTCCGGTAAATTGCCTTCTGGTTGGGAGAAATCTCTGCCTTCTTTTGATCCTGGAGAAAAGGCAATCGCAACAAGAAAAGCTTCTGGGAAAGTTCTTAATGCTATTGCCGGAAAAATTCCCAACCTGGTTGGTGGTTCGGCTGATTTGCATCCCTCTACAAATACATATCTTGATGATTTCAAGAGCTATTCAACTAAAGACAGGGACGGAAGAAATTTTCATTATGGCATAAGGGAGCATGCGATGGGAGCAATACAAAATGGATTGACATTGCACGGGCAATTTATACCTTTATGCTCTACTTTCCTTGTTTTTTCTGACTACATGAGGCCGCCTATCAGATTAGCGGCTTTGATGGGCATAAGATCAATTTTTGTTTACACGCATGATAGCATAGGAGTAGGGGAAGACGGACCTACACATCAGCCTATAGAACAGATTGCTGCCCTGAGGGCCATTCCAAATAATGTTGTTTTGAGGCCTGCAGACGCAAACGAAACAAGGGCAGCATGGAAAGTAGCTCTTGAGAGAAACGATGGGCCTTCTTGTATCATATTGACAAGGCAGTCCTTGCCTACTCTGCATGGTGCAGTTAAAAATATAGATGCTAAAGTTTTCAAAGGAGCTTATATATTAGAAGAAACAGATCCCAATCCGGATATAATCTTGATCGCTACCGGCTCTGAAGTGCAATGGGCAGTAGAAGCCAAAAAAGTTTTAGAAAAGGAAGTATCTGCCAGGGTTGTAAGTATGCCTAGTTGGGAATTATTTGAAAAACAGGATACAAAGTATAAGGAGAAAATATTACCATCAAAAGTGAAAGCAAGGCTTTCAATTGAAGCTGGAATATCTCAGGGCTGGCATAAATACATAGGTTCAGAAGGAAAAGTAATAAGCATAGAGAAGTTCGGTGCTTCAGCACCTGGAGATATTGTCATGGAGAAATATGGTTTTAGTACTAAGAATGTTGTTAAGCAGGCTGAATTGTTGTTGAAACATTAAACTAATAATAGAATTAAAAACAATAAAAATTTAAATAATTAAAAAATAATTTGGATAAAATGAAAATATTCCTCGATACTGCGTCAGTCCAAGACATTGAAACAGCTAATGATATAATTCCCCTTGATGGTGTTACAACCAATCCAACTTTAATCATGAAGGAAGGCAGGGATTATGTACAAACTCTGAAAGAGATTGCAAAAATAGTAAATGGCCCTATTAGCGCCGAAACCATCAGTTTAGATGCAGAAGGAATGGTAAAAGAAGGACAAAAGTTTGCAAAATTGCATAAGAATATTGTCATAAAAGTACCCATGACTCCTGAAGGCATGAAAGCCTGCAGGATAATGTCAAAATCGGGGATTAAAATAAACACTACATTGATCTTTTCTGCGAACCAGGCATTGCTGGCAGCGAAAGCAGGAACTTACTTAACAAGCCCATTCTTAGGAAGATTGGATGATATTGGGCAAAAAGGCACTGATTTAATCGGAGAGATAAGGCAGATTTACGATAATTATGGGTATAAGTCACAAATACTTGCAGCAAGCATAAGATCAACAGAGCATGTCAAGGAAGTGGCATTGATGGGAGCAGACATAGCTACCTTACCCTTCAAAGTTTATGAACAGTTATTCAAGCATGAATTGACAGACAAAGGAATCAAGCAGTTCCTGGATGATTGGGATAAATTGCAGAAAGAGTTGAAGAAGAAATAAAGTCCATTTTGTTCGAATTCTATTTCTTAAAACAACAATATTTTTATATAGTGATTAATCAATTTAAATTTAAAATGGATATTAAGAGAATAATCAATTCATTACATCCTTTAGAGAGGAAAGTACTTCCGGTTTTAGATAAAGTAAGTTCTTTTAAGGAAATCGTCAATAAAACAGGCTTGCAGGAAGTTGAAGTGATGAGGGCTTTGCAATGGATGCAGAACAAGAAAATATTGGTTTTGCACCAGGAATTGAAGGAAATAATCAACTTGGATGAGAATGGAAAAAAATATAGAGATAGTGGATTGCCAGAGAAAAAATTCTTGCAATCTCTTGACAAAGAACTTACATTACCCAAGATTTCCGAGAAAACCAAACTAAGAGGAGATGAGATCAATATCAGCATAGGTATATTGAAACAGAAAGGTGCAATAGACATTAAGAAAGGAAAGGAAACAATCATTAAAATAACAAATCAGGGAAAAAACATTCTTAATAAAAAATTCCTCGAAGAATATTTCTTAAAAAAAGATTTTCCATTAAATATTAAAGATTTAAAACAAGAAGAGAAGCTTGCTTTAGAGAATTTAAGAAGGAGAAAGAAAATTATTAAGATTGATGTTATCAAAGAAAAAACACCACAACTTACAGAACTCGGAAAAAGTATATTGAAAGCAGGCATGAAATTTCAAGATGTTTTAGATAGGGTAACATCTTCTATGCTGAAAGACAATTCCTGGAGAAACAAGACATTCAGGAGTTATGATGTCCAGATAAATGTCCCTCAGATTTCCGGAGGGAAAAGGCATTTTGTGAATCAGGCAATCAATTATATCAAAAGAATATGGTTGGACTTAGGCTTTAAGGAAATGACTGGAAATGTGACACAAACATCATTTTGGGATCTGGATTCATTATTTGTGCCGCAGGATCATCCCTCAAGGGATATGCAGGATACTTTTTACATTAAGGATCCAAAACAGGGAAAATTACCAAAAGAACTGATGGAAAAAGTAAAAGCAACACATGAGGATGGATGGACAACCAACAGCAAAGGATGGCAGTATAAATGGTCAGTAGAAGAAGCAAAAAAACTCTTATTAATAACACACGATACTTATCTAAGTGCAAAAACATTATCTAAATTAAAAAAAGAAGATCTTCCGATCAAAACTTTCCAGATAATGAAAGTATTCAGGAATGAAGCTTTAAGCTGGAAGAGTTTATTTGAATTTTATCAGATAGGCGGGATTGTTGTCGATCCAGATGCTAATTTCATGAACCTGAAAGGTTATTTGAAAGATTTTTTTGCAAAAATGGGTTTTTCTAATATTAGGATCAGGCCGGGTCATTTTCCTTATACAGAACCAAGTGCAGAAGTGGATGTTTGGCATCTAGAGAAAAAAGATTGGGTAGAGGTAGCCGGTTCAGGAATTTTCAGACCTGAAGTTGTCAAGCCTCTGCTTGGATTTGAATGCCCTGTATTGGCATGGGGGATAGGACTTGAAAGGTCCATCATGGAATATTATAACTTAAAAGATATAAGGGATGTTTACAAAAACGATCTGAAACAGTTAAGAGAAATGAAACTCTGGATGAAATAAAATGCCTACAATAAATTTAAACAAAAAAGTCTTTGATAAATATGTTGGAAAGAAACTTCCAATAGAAAAACTAAAGGACAGAATCAGCCTATTGGGTACAGATCTGGAAGAGATAAATGCAAATGATATTGTTGTTGAAATCTTTCCAAACAGGCCGGATATGCTCTCTATGCAGGGATTTTCCAGAGCTTTCAATTCTTTTATCGGGCATAAAACTGGCCTAAGAGAGTATAAGATCGAAAAATCGAATGAAAAGGTCATTGTCGATAAATCAGTTGCAGACGTAAGGCCATATACAGCCTGTGCGATTGTTAAAGATCTGCATTTTGATGACGAAAAAATAAAGGAAGTGATAGATATACAGGAAAAACTGCATATAACCTATGGAAGGAACAGAAGAAAGATCGCAATTGGAATCTACCCTTATGAGAAGATAAAGACTCCGATAAGATTCACAGCAAAAAAACCAGAGGAAATTACATTCAGGCCGTTAGAATTTCCAAAAAAGATAAATGCCCTGCAGATATTAAATCAGCATCCTGCTGGAAAGGCTTATGGGCATCTTCTTGAAGGTAAGACAAAGTTTCCAGTTTTTATTGATGCTAATGATGAAGTTCTTTCTATGCCTCCAATCATAAATTCCCATAATGTTGGGAAGATTTCTGAAAAGACAAAGGATATTTTTGTAGAATGCTCTGGTTTTGATTTTAGAGTTCTGAAAAAATGCCTTAATATGATTGTGACAGCTTTGCATGAGATGGGGGGCAAAGTTTATTCCATGGAGCTTGTTTACGGAAATAAGAAGCATGTAACTCCTGATCTAAGGCCTGAAGAGATGAAGGTTGATATCAATTATATAAACAGATTGTTAGGATTAAATTTAAAAGAGAATGAGATAAAAAAATACTTAGAAAGGATGGGTTATGGATATAGAAATAAGAAAGCCTTGATCCCTGCATATAGGGCAGACATAATTCATCAAGTGGATCTAGCAGAGGATATCGCAATAGCTTATGGCTATGAGAATTTTAAAGCATTGATACCCAATGTAGCGACAATCGGACAAGAGAACAAGTTTGAAAATTTTAAAAATAAGATTTCTGATTTGCTTGTCGGTCTGGATTTTATAGAAGCCAGCACTTACAATCTAAGCAATAAAGAGTTCCAGTCAAAAAGAATGGAAATTGAAATTAACTCGATCGAGCTATTGAATTCCATATCCTCAGAGTATAATGTCTTAAGATCCTGGGTTTTGCCATCCTTGATGGAAATTTTAGGCAACAACAAACATCATGAATACCCTCAGAAAATATTCACAACAGGGACAATTTTCAAAAAAAACAGCAAAAAAGAAACAGGAATAGAAGAAAACAGCAGAATTGCAATAGCAATAGCAGCTGAAAAAACAGATTATACTGGGGCAAGGCAGGTTTTGGATTATTTATTGAGAAGCTTGGCTTTAAAATATGAAATAAAAGAAGTAGAGCACAGTTCTTTTATTCCAGGCAGGGTTGGAAGGGTATCTGTAAACGGGAAAGAAATAGCTTATATTGGAGAAATCTCACCGAAAGTAATCAGGAACTGGGATTTGAATGTGCCGGTTACTGGTTTTGAGCTGAATCTGAGTGAGTTGTTTGAAGTTTTAAATTAGATTTATTTTGACTTTTCCTTAGTTTCTTTTTTAGGAGCGTCCTTTTTATCCACTTTTTTCTCTTCCTTGACCTTTTTCTCTTTACCAGATTTTTCCTCATAAATTTTTTTCTTACGAACTTTCAAAGGTTTCTTTTTTTCTTCTTTAGGTTTTGTTTCTCTTGCTTCCAGCTTTAATTTCTTGAATTCTGCCTTAACATCTTCATGGGAAGCTCCTTTCTTAATTTTAATGACTTCTTTCAACGGCTCCAGATGCATGATATTGCATTTTCTCCTTCGAGTTTCACCATCAATTAGAGCATAATTATTATCAAGAATTTCAACAACAACGCACTTTAATCCGGCATCTCTGCCTGCTATCTTCACACATAATCTTCCAACTTCAATCATTTTGTTCCTCCGATCTCCTTAATCCGGGCATGTCACCATGAACCCAGGAGATTTCATTGTCTTGCTTTTTCTATAATTAAAGATCTCATGCACCTAGTGCACAAGTTTCCGCCATGAGGTCTTTCAGGGCGCTTTTTTGTTTTTGATAGTTTATGCATCTTAAAAGCCCTTTTCCTGGGAATACCTTTAAGGATACCACTGCATTTTGAGCAATGGGCAGCTTTTGGACTTTTCCTCGAATAATGAGTTACAGTCCTGCCACCTGGTACTCTCTTCTTCACTTTTCTTATGCTTCTTGACCTTTTATAACGTTGCGGCATTTTATAGGATGGAAAGATACCCAATTTATAAAGGTTTTTATTAGCAAAATTATTATAAACACAATCTTTATATATAAATAAAGACAAAACAATTTAAAGAAATGAAAAAAAATTTTTGGCAAAAAAAGGGTGTTTCACCATTAATAGCAACAGTTCTTTTAATCTCTTTTGCAGTGGCTCTTGGGGCTGTTGTAATGAACTGGGGGAGGAGTATAGATATAATAGGCCCTGATGATAAATGTGCAGGTGTAGGGATAACAGTAAGGAAAACAAATTATGAGGTTTGTTTTGGAGGATCGGGAAGCGATGCTTATGTAAATTTTATAATAGATAATACAGGTTCTACGGATATTTCTGGTTTAGGGATATGGATTGTTGGCACTAAAGGGACAAAATTCCATGATTTAGACAGTTTAAAAATAAGCAAAGGGGCATTATTGGATATAAAAGATGAAAGCACCCAATATGATTTTAATGAGTATGGGAACATCAAGCATGTGCAGTTTATACCGAAAATCCTGATTGAAGGTTCGTTGGAAATATGCCCTAAGAATACAATAAAGGCAGATAAGATAGATGTTTGCGGCTAATAGACTTTAATGATCTTTCTTATTATTATGCTGAAAACTATGGAAAAGATAATGTAAGTTCCCAGCCAGCCAAGTTTCCATCCGAATAGGTTAAGAAGTTTTTTTGATTTATGTTCTATTTCTATTGTCTTAATGAATCCATCATCAATTTTTTCAACAGGGTCTTCATACTTTTTCTCATCTATTAAAAGCCCTTTATTGTATTTTTTATCATTGAGATTATATTCCAGAAGATATTCCCCCTCCAAACCAGATAAAATCCATTTAACTTCACTCTCCTTGATTTCCTTCCTATTTCCACTTTCAATGAATACCCCTTCAGGAACATTAAGCGTTATTTCTCCATCAACGCCCTCTTCAAAAAAGACGGTTGTTGTAAATTCCTGGCCTGGCAAAATAGGCGAATAAGCAAAATTCGCAGTCATCCAGCTGAAAATGATAATAATCGGAATAAAAGAGAATAAGGTGCTCCTCATGGAGTGCATCATGTATTTCATGTTTGTCTGCATAGCCCGCTTCTGGACTTGCATAGCCTTTTCAGGCTCCTTTCTCAATTCCTTGATCTCTTTTTGAAACTCTTTCATTTCATCCTTCAGTTGTTTCATCAGATCCTGATTGGTTGTGTATTTGTAAACCAAAGTGATAATCACCGAAATCAAAAAAGAAAGGATAACAACAGCCCAAAGTGTAGGCAAATTAAGCAAGGGATTAAAAACCGGATTTAATAAATTTTCAAATACCATTTCAACCTCCCATAAACCTCCTCATCATCGGATTCATGTCCATCATATGCTGTTTTGAGATCTCCTCGTAAAGCTTGTAAACGATCATAACTGCCAACAAAAGACCGGTGCCTCTGCTTAGAGCCCCGGTAATATCTGCAATTGCTGCCAAGAAACCAACAGATAATCCGCCCATGATGGTCAATGGCCAGATGTATCTTTTAAGCAGGCTCTCTAAGACTCTTTCATCCCTCCTAAATCCGGGTATCTGCAGGCCGGAGGACATCATCTGTTTAGCCTGACTTCTAGCATCCATACCAGCTGTCTGCATCCAAAAAATACTGAACAACATGCTGCCGAGCATAAAGACAGCAATATATAGCAGAGCCTGCAGATAAGGCGCAAACCCAATCAAGGGCGTGCCTTGCTGTATGACATTTCTCACAATATTTGGCACTTGTATCCAGGCAACGAATCCTGAGATTGGCTGGCCAGTAGCCTCACTGAACCTTCCAAGCAAAGGAAATCCAAAATTTTGCAGCAGCCTGCCCCAAAGCTGCATATTTGCCATCAATGCAGCAACCAGAATAACAGGGATTACGCTTGTGTAGATAAAAGCCAATGGCCATCTTACACCATGGCCGCGAATCCTGCCAAATGACAAGGGAATTTCAACTTTCATTGCCTGAGCATAAACAGCAATAACAAAGACTAGGGCTGTTGAAAGCAGAGTAGCAAGCATTATGCCTGCAGTTGTTGGATCTCCTGCAGCCAGGCTTTGAAACAATGCAGGAACAGCTCCGATAGAATATGTAAATCCAGCCAATCCAGTAGGCCCTGGGAGCCAGTTAAATGCCTGTATAAAAATACTTTTGCTTACACCAGCAGCGATAAACAAGCTTATTCCAGAACCAAAACCCCACTTGCTGACAACTTCATCCATAAATAAGACCATCATGCCGCCCAGAAATATCTGAAAGATCAATATTAACTGCAGATTAAAGTAAAAACTAGTTCCAATATACTGGGCAGGAGGCGCTAAACCACCAAGAAATACAAATATTGCAGATTCAAATATTATGAAAAAAATCGCCAATAATTTTTGAATGCCCTGAAAATTTTTCTTACCTTCCGGACTTGTCAAGTCAAACTTCAGGATCCCTGAGCCGTTAAGCAGCTGCAAGACTATGGAAGCAGTGACAATAGGTCCTATCCCCAATGTTATCAGGCTTCCAAATTCAGCTCCCAGAATTATTGACAGTGTCTCGAACCTTTGTAAAGCATTCACACCTAAGCCAAATAGCGGCATCAAACCCAATACAAAGAAAATGATTAAAACTATTCCAGTCCATTTTAATTTCTCTTTAAAAGAAAGAAATTTCTGGGTAGGGCCTTCAACTTCAGGCAGATTGTTGATTATCGTATTCCACAAGGACATTTTAATGTTTTACTTCAGCTTCTTTATTCTCTTTAGTAGCTAAGCCAGTGACTTCACCGCCAGCAGCTTTTATCTTTTCAACAGCGTTTTTAGAGGCATACATAACATTGATCCTGAGCTTGTTGGAAACTTTACCCTTGCTCAATAATTTATTGAAGCCAAGTTTTTGTGCATCAATATTGTAAATATCATTCTCTTTTTCAATCATTTTATCTTTTAGCAAAGAATTCAATTTATCTTCTATGTATAAAAGATTAAAAGGTTTTATTTTGACGCTCTGCTTTTTGCTCTTAAAGCCATATTTTCCGAAATATTTCTCTTTCCAGTTTGAGGGTTTGTTAGTATCAGCTCTTTTACCACTGCCAGCCATACCTCTGCCTCCTCTGCTGCCAGCCCCTCTATGCTTCTTCATAGATCCATAACCATGGGTTTTACTTCCTCGTTGCCTTGAATTTTTTTTACGTTTGTTTGTTGTCATTTTCAATCAAATAATTTTTTTGTTTTTCCATTAAAAAAATAACCTATGATAAGCATAGAAATTAATATTCCTATTATCCCACCCCTACCAACAAAAACCGAATAAACTGATAAAATTGCAGTAATTCCTAAATATATCACAGTTAACCAAAACCCCCATAATTTTTGAACGAATAATCCAAAAATAACAAATAAATTTATAATAATTATTGGTATGGTTGTTATCAATATTAAATTAAAACTTCCAGTGGATTGTAAATTATCGGAGTATATTTCTGTTATTATTGCCCCACTTCCAACCAATTTTGTTATTTCGTTAGTTCCTGTTAAAGCATACATATTGGCTAAAGATAATACACTAATCATAATTGTTAACACGAAATACGCGATTATTATTTTTAATCCCCATGGCTTATCTGAAAATTTTTTATTTATCATCTTAAATCATCCTTACAATAAGATCGTTTATCTTTTCTCCCCTGTATCCTAAAGCTCCGCCTTTGCTGAAAACTTCTTTGACTCCTTTTCGTCCATAGCCTTTTTTTGGGCTGTTCAACCTGAAGAATTTCTTGATTTTTTTATTGCCATGTATGGTGAATTTATTATATTTTATTTTCTTATTTTTGGACATCTCACGATCTTTATACTCTTCCCCTCTTTTTTCAATAAGCTCTTTTAATGTGTTGTCATCTATCTCTCCCCATGAGACATAATCCTTTATTATCTTTATCATGCCGGTATAGTTGTCAGTGTTTGGAACAACAACACAAAAATTTCTTCCATGGAGCCTGAGCATACTCAAAGTATCTTTTACTTCTCTTACCAATCCAATGCCTCCTTTGATCCGGATTACAGCAAGATTCCCTTTATTTTCAGAATTATTTTTTTCTTCCATTGTAAATTCATCTAATTATTATTTTATTTCTCTCCTGTTTTTACTTCGGCTTCTAATGCCCCCTCTAAAAAACCAATCTGTTCTTTATATTTTGTAAGTATCTTCGTCCCAATCAATTTTTTTATTGCATCAAAACAAGCGTCAACCAGGTTTATTTTTGTACCTGTCTGCCCTAATGTTTTTGACCAAACATCTTTAATGCCTGCAATCTTCAGGATTTTCTGGCATTCCTGTTCGATACAAAGGCCAGTTCCTTTCGGAGCAGGCATGATCATTATCCTGACAGAACCACATTTACCCTCAATTTTGAATGGTATGCTATGGTGTTCCTTGCATCCGCACTGCCAGCTGCCGCACCCTCTGCTTATCTTTACAATGTTGAGCTTGGCATTTCTGATCGCTTTTTCCCTTGCAGGAACAGTCTCCTTACTTTTGCTGTATCCTATCCCTACATAACCATCTTCATTGCCAGCAATGGCATAAGTGGCAAATTTTGGCTTATTGCCTTCCTGGGTTTTTTTTTGGGTCTGCTTAAAAACACGCCGCTGGCCTCCTCCAAACTTACCTTTTGACTGGCCTATAAGCAGCAGATCTGTCCTTAAGTTAGGCATTAAAGCATCAACTATTTCAGGCTCTAAAATTATCAATCTCTTATCCAGTATCTCATCTATCTCCGTTATCTCTTCATTTTTTACTTTATTTCCTAAATTGGTTTTTGGTTTCCAGGTTCCCCATCTGGTATCTTTCTTCTCTTCTTTTTTGTTTTCTGTAGGCTCTTCTTTAGGTTGGGTTTCCTTCCCATCATTCTGTTTTTCTTCTTCAGATCCAGCAGTATCTTCTGCCTTTTTCTCTTCAGCTTCTTTTGGGTCTTTTTCATCTACTTTATTTTCCATCTTTTTCTGCCTCGATTTTACCTTTTACCTGATTAAAATGTTCGATAAATTTTTCCATGTCTAAATTATTTTTAATGTAATTATTAAACTGTTTTTTGAAAGCATTTTCGTCATTTTTTAATTTAACAGCATATTTTGTTATGTGGCTGCCAGTAATTCTGTCTTTTGGAGGTAATATCTCAGGATTATGGGGTATTTCCAAACCGCCGTCTAAAGCTCCTGACAAAGCTGCATAAAATCTGTTTCCTTTTACGGATTTGTTAAGCCCTAAATCTAAAATGGCATTTTTGATGCCTTTATCCTTTGCTTTTTTCCCCAACAAAAGGCCAACGAGATAAGCGCTGGGCAGATTACCCTTATTTAATTTCCATCCTAATTTTTCTAATTCCCTTGAATTGGCACTTAACAAGACCTTATCTCCTTTAGTCTCATAAGCAATAATATTGGCCTGGATATTTTTAAGTGATCTCCTTATTACAAGCCTTGGTTTATTTGAGATCAGTATCTTCAATCTCTTCTTATAATGGGTTTTTCCTTCCCTTCTCCTTCTCAGATCTAATGAATAAATTTTGCGTTTCTTCATTTTTTGCTCAAACCATGTTCTTCAATATAAACTTTCATATGCCTTTTACTTCTAAAAAAGCCACCTTTACTTTTGAGGTAAATATCCCTGTAAGTAGTTTTATTTATCAGGTCTTTTTCCTTTAAATGTTTCAAAAATATTCTCTGTATCCTGATCCTGGCGATCCACCCTGCTTTCTTTGACAATCTGGCTGTTTTTTTACCTTTTCTCGAACCCAAACCTTTTTGTCTGCCCTTTCTTTTCTGCAGCTTTTTCTTCCTAATCCTGAATCCGGAAATTCCTACTTTAGGTTTTCTTTTAATGATTCCCTGATTGATCAGGTTTTTAATATCAAAATTTGTTATAGATTCCTTGATGTCCTCCAGCCTGTTGGAGTCTAACCAAATCCTCTTCCCGCTGCATTTTAGAATCTGAGCAGCCAGTCTTTTCTGCATTTTAAGTTGCATTTTATTTAAGTCCTTTTAGTAAGCAATTTATCTTTATCTTTCTTCTCTTCTTCCTTCTTTTCATCATCACTCTGCAATTTTTCTGAAAGTTTCTCATCTTTCTTAGACACTTTCTTTTCTTTTTTGGTTTCTTTTTCTTTAATGCTGGCTTTCTTTTTCTCTGCTATGATCTTTTCTACATTCTTCAAATAAGCATCTATATCTTTTATATTCAATACAACGACTCCAAGCTCTTTCGCCTTTTTTAAAACTTCAACTTTCTTTTTTTGGCCTACAGTTCCGGCTATCACAGCACCTTCGTGCTCTTTTTTTATTTTTTCAACATCTTTTATTGTGTTAACAATCCTCATAGATAAACCAGATTTATGCAGATTTCTTGTAGCTTTTGGCCCCATGTAACCTTTGGAAACTGTCCTTCTGTATCCCTTTAACTTCAATCTCATTTTTGATTGAAGGCCTTTTGGTTTTCTCCACTTATTTCCTAACCTTGCCTTTTTATGGGCATCCTGCCTGATAAAATCCGGCTTTTTGTTTTTTAGCCTTTTCCTAATATCCAACAAAACTTTAAGATCCTTCATTTTATCTCTTTCCCATCTTTGGAGACTAACCAAATACCATCCTGGAAAATTCTTGAGTCGTAACCTGGGCGCCTTGTAAGCTGCTCGATATCAGCACTTACCTGCCCTGCTATCTCTTTGTTTGATCCCTCTACGACAATCTGATCTCCTTCAACTTTGACTATGGCGCCTTCTTTTATTTTTAATTTCCTTGGGACCTTTTCCCCTAAAAAATTCTTGATTGTGATCTCTTCTTTAGTTGAAGAAACAGCCATAGGAAAATGCCCGGAGCATATTTTTAACAAATACTTATGCCCCTCCGAAACTCCTTTCAATAAATTTTTTATGTGGGCCTTAAATGTCTCTATGACTTTTTTCCCTTTTTTGTTCGCTTTTTTTGCATTGAGTATTATTTTGCCATCCTTCACTTCAATTTTGACGTTCTTGCTTAACAGCTTTTTTTTTACCTCTCCTTTTTCACCTTTGATAGATAAGATTCCCTCATCGTAGTTAGCAGCAATGCCTTTTTCCAGATTTATCTCTAGTGTAATCTCCTTTTTCTTCTTATCTTTTGATTTTTTTTCGGGCATATTAATAACAGTAAGCTAGCAACTTACCTCCTGTATTCTTTTTCTTGGCATCTTGATGGGTTAAGATGCCCAGAGGAGTAGATACGATCACAACCCCTACATCTTTTGCAGGCAGATACCTTTTTTCAAATTTTTCATAATTATCTTTCTTAACACTGAAGCGTGGCTTTACAACACCACATTTATTTATATTCCCTAACAGGTTTATCTTGAGTGAATTTCCTCTGCCATCCTCTACCTCTTCAAAATCTCCTATATACCCGTTATCTTTCATAACTTCCAATATTTTCTTTATAAGTTTTGAAACTGGTTTTATTGTACATAGATCTTTACCAATCTTCTCACTGTTCAATATCCTCGATAATGCACTTGCTAATGGATCGTTTAATGACATTTTTACCTCTACGAATATTTTTTAAACCCCAGATCTATGGCAGTTTCTCTAAAACAGCGCCTGCATAGATTTAAGCCATAGCTGCCTATATGCGCCCTAACACTGCCGCATCTTCTGCATTTTTTTGTACTATAACCAAATTTTCTTTCCTTTGGTTTATTGTGCTTTAAAAATTTCTCTAACTTCACTGGTTTGGCCTTTAATTGCTTAAACACCTTTTTATAATCACTATAGCTCATTCTGCTTCACCTATCTTCACATTAAAATTTTTTTGCATGAAATCTATGGCTTCTTCCTTTTTTATTTTATGGCTTAAAGGTATCTTCTTTCTCTGAAAATTCCTTCTTTTGATCCTGAATCCAGGCCTCTCTAACGTGATACAAACCTGCAGGCCCATGATCCCTATATCTGGGTCATACTTTGCGCTTGGGATATCTATATACTCATTGATCCCGAATGAGATATTGCCGTTATTATCAAACTGCGAATTGGTCAGGGTATTTTCCTTAGCGTCTAAAAGCCTTATCAATAATTCTTTAGCCTCTTTTTTCCTCAGAGTCAGCTTACATCCAATAGGTAAACCCGGCCTTAAACCCCATTCCTGGATTCTTTTAGTAGTATGGGTCTTTACTGGCTTTTTTCCGCCTATATTTTTGAGCAATGATACAGCTTTATCTAGCTTTGACTGGTCTTTCCCAGCACCGATATTCAATATCACTTTTTCAATTTTAATTTCTCTCATCGATTTCATAGTTATCTCATTTACCTACTTTGATAATTGGTTTTGTTTCACCGATAGCAAAAGCATATTCCTTCAAAGTCTCTACAGCATCTCCATTATCTCTTGCATACATGATCCTGTTGCCGATTATATCCTTTATTTTGCCTATTTCACCCATATGCTTTCCACCGGTAAGATAGATCAGAACATTTTTTTTCAAGCTTATGTGATTTTTTACGGTCAGCTTTGGCAGATCCAAGACTAAAGTGTCCCCTGTTTTGTATTCATTTTTCCCCAATAGTATGTTCTTGCCATCGTTAAGATTAATCTGAATTTTTCCTTTCACAGCTGTCTTATTGATTATTTTGCAAGGCTTGATATTTGATTCATTCTTGTCCACTTCTATCAAATCAAGTTTATTCTTATCATCTAAAACAACCCTATAGCTCTTATCTATATCTTTAAATTCAATAACGTCAAACAAACCAACAGGGAATTTAGGTTCTTTTCTTCTTACCCCGTCTACAAGAACATTTTTTCTGTTTAAAATGTGCTTAGATTCCTTTGTTGTATGTGAATAATGCAGCAGATCCCTTAAGATAATATTTAACGGTGCACTGATCTTATTTGAATGCGGTCCGGGATTCTGCCTAGTAACATAAACTAATTCCTTTTTTTTAATTGGCCATGTTTTTGGCACAAAATATCTTTTCAAATGTTTTTTTACCATATTGATCATTCCTTATTTCAGTTTTTTTGTTGTATTTTTCTTTCCAAAATTTTTTGCCTCATCCTATCTTCAAGATTTAATTCAGTTATTGTGACATTGCTTTGGTTTATTGGATAGATTACCTTTGTCCCGTCTTTTTTAACGATCTCTATGCCGTTGATGTATAATTTCTGTTTCTTTGTGTCAATTCTCTCAATATTCCCTTCCTTCTTTTTGAATTGTCCTCGGACAATCTTGACCTTGTCGCCTTTTTTCAAGCCTAAGCTTCTTCTCTTGTATTTCAATCTCAGCTCTTTTGAAAGGTGGGCTCTGATAAATCTCCTCTTTATGTGCAGTGGAGCATTATATCTGTATAGCCTTTGTTTCTTAGGCTGTTTGCTTTTTTTCCATGAAGTTGAAAATTTTATTTTCATATAAAACACCTTAAACAACTATGTTTGCTATTTTTGCAATTCCGGGCCATCTATCACAGGCCTCTTTTGCTACGGCTCCTTTGAAGATGGTCCCTTTTGGATTTCCTTTGTCATCCTTCAATACAACAGCAGCATTATCTTCAAATTTTATTCTTGTCCCGTCTAATCTTCTATACTCTTTTTTCTGCCTGACGATCACAGCAAAAACAACCTGTTTTCTCATATCTGGCCTGCCACGCCTTACAGAAGCCATGACAAGATGCCCGACACCTGCTGCAGGGATGCGCCCTTTGACTGTCTTAAGTCCTACAACTGTGAATATCTTGATTACCTTTGCCCCCGAATTATCACATGTTTCCATTTCACTTCCGATGGGTATTGCTCTTGAGATTCTTGCTTTTACAGCTTTCATTTTATTCCTCTTTCTTGGCCTCTTCTTCAGGCTCGACTTTTTTCTGGACTTTTGCTTCTTCTAAAGCCTCCGCCCTTTCAGTAAATCCTTTCTCTTTTCCTAAATTTTCAACTATGACAAAATTCTTTGTTTTACTCAATGGCTTGCATTCAACTATCGATACTAAATCCCCTTCTTTTGCGTTGATGCAAGGAGGATTATGGACTTTTAATTTTGTCCTTCTTTTTTCATAACGCTCATATTTTTTTAAGTAGTTTTTTCTTACCCATTCTACTACTACTGTTTTGTGCATTTTATCAGATACTACAGTGCCTGTAAAAGAGCGGCCTCTGCACGTCAAACTACCATGAAATGGACAATTTTCATCTTCACATTTCTGTTTTGGAGGTTTTACATCAATTCCTATGTTGCTATCTTTCATTATATGCACCTTTATTGGTTATTATCTTGTTTGGATACATTTTCATCAAAATCATTTATCTTACCTCTATCGAATCAGGCGAAAAACCAATATTAACTAAAATGTTTTTCACCTTTGTTTTGTGATCTCCTTGTAGCTCTACCTTTCCATCTTTTGCTGTTCCGCCGCATGCAAGCTGGCTTTTCAGTTTCTTTGACAGATCCCTTAGGTCAATTTCTTTTTCATCTATGCCTTTTACGATAGTATACATCTTACCAAATGCCCTTCTTTCTATGGACACAGTTATCTTTTGGCTCTCTTTGGCTATCGTTTCGCAGACACAAAGCTCTTTAACAAGACCGCATTTTACGCAAGTTTCACTCATGCTTTTTCCCTACCTCCGAAGTTTTACGAGGAGGTCTGGAAATTTTATTTCCCACTGCCTCTGGTTTTTTTTGATTAGTTTGAGTAGATTTTTTCATTATAGGACTCTTAATTTTCGAGGATTTTACGCCCAATACTCTGGCAATTGTCTTCTTTATTTTTTTTACCTGTCCTGGATTTTTTGGAGTTGCCCCTATTGCAATCTGGGCATTGATCTTGATCATTTCATTTTTTAATTCTGATAATTTTTCATCTAATGTTTTATTATCCAGATTTCTAATCTCATTTATTTTCATCTTTTATCTCCTTACTCTTCTTCTTAGTTGCAGTCTTTTTATCCTTCACTTTTCCTTTCTTTTCTACACTTTTCCCTTCTTTTTTGTTTTCTCCAGCTTTTTCCTCTTCTTCTTTAGTGGTTTCAATCTCTTCAATTTTTTCCTCTTTCTCATCTAAAATCTCTATATTATCTGGAAGTTTAGTCGTAGGAGGCATAATGCTGATACGAACCCCTATGGTACCTGTTTTAAGATTAGCTTGTGCATAAGCTTTGTCAACACCTGTTATCGAAATATCACCACATTTTTTCAAGTAACCAGAATAAAAACGCCAGGATTTTGCTCTTGAACTGGGAATTTTTCCACTGATTATTATCTCTATGCCTAATGCACCGGCATTCATAGCATTACTCATAACTTTATGTCCGATAGCCTTAAATTTTTGTGGTCCAAATCTCTCCAACAAATCCACGATTGTTTCTGCTACTATGGTAGAATCTAAGCTTACATTTTCAATTTCGCTTATCTCTATCTGCGGATTCTCAAGGCCAAATGTTTTTTTTAATGTCTTGGTAAGCTGCTTTATATTCTGACCTTTTCTACCAACAATAAGCCCCGGCTTTGAAGCATGGATGATTATTTTTTCCCCCAATGGGGTCTTCTGCATTTTTGTATGGCTATGCCCTACATTTTTCAGATTCTTAGAAATATATTCCTGAATCTCAAATTCCTTTATTTTTTGTGCGATGAATTTTCTCTCTATCATTTTTCCTTACCTTCCTGTTTCTTAACAGGCATTTTCTTGCTTTCTTCCTTTTGTTTTATATCAGTTTTTTCCCCTTTTACGACCTTATCCTCTTTTTTCTTCTCTTCTACAACCAATTCTATATTGGTTCTCTTGGCCTTTCTTCTTCTTTTTCTTCCATAATGCCAGGTTTTTTGGGCCTTGTTCACTGAAATATTTATTATCATGAGGTCTGAAGTATTCAGTCCTTTGAATTGCGCATTAGCCTCTATTGATTCTAGAAGCTTGACTATCTCACCTGAAGCTTTGATCGGATATCTGCCTGGTCCGATCTTGCTCTTATGCCCCATGTCGCTATTGAACCTCTTAAATGGTATTATGCTTTTTTTTGTTAAAACTCCGTTTAATATTTTCTTAGCGTCATTTACACTTTTATTCCTGATAAAGCTGCAGATCTCTACAGACTGTTTAAAGGAGATTGGAAGTGATAACCCTTTTCCTCTTGCCATATGTTCCTGGTTATAATCTTTAATTGCATAAGTCATTTATTTCACCGATAAACTTGCACTCGATCTTGTTGCACCTATGCCCGGTGCTGAATGTTCCACTCTATTCCTTGTCAAAACAAACTCACCGATGTAATGTCCTATCATCTCTTCGGTAATTGCTACTGGGGCAAACTGGTTGCCTTTATGCACTTTGATCATAATGCCTACCATTTCAGGCAAGATTACCATATCTTTGCAATGAGTTTCTATATTCTCTTCTTTATTCTGTATTTTTTTCAGCAAAATTTTTTGCTGTTCCTTAAGGCCTCTTTTCAGGCTCCTTCTTGGTCTTGCCGACAGCAGGTCAGCAAACTCGTTAATTCCCAGTTTCTTCATTTCATCCAACGATAGTCCTCTGAATCTGAATTCTTTTTTTGCCATTTTACCTTTTCTTGCTTAATCCTGTTTGTTTTGGCGCTATTTTTCCCACTTTCCTTCCTGGCGGGGCATTTCTGGATGCTTGTGTTGGCCTGCCTTTTGATGCGGAGCTTGAGCCCCCAAAAGGATGGTCTACTGAATTCATGGAAGTTCCAGATGTCTGTGGCCATAGCTTGTTTTTTGCCTTCATTGCAAAATACCTTTTTCCTGCTTTTAGGAAAGGCTTTTCCTTCCTGCCAGAGCCTGCTATCATGCCTATCATAGCTCTGCAGTCAGGCCTGAAATCTCTTAACTTGTTTGAAGGTAACTGGACAACAATCTTGTCTTTCATCTTTGTAACTATCTTGGCAAATGTCCCGGATGACCTTACGAATTTACCGCCGTCTCCTGGATTTATTTCGATATTATAAACTGAGGTTCCTTCTGGTATATTTTTCAAAGGCAAAACATTGCCCATATTCAAATCAACATTTTCTCCTGATTTTACAAGATCACCAACCATGATTCCCTCGGGTGCCTGGAGCAGAGTCTCTTCGCCATTGTCATATTTTATCTGTGCTAATGGACTAGAGTGCCCTGCACAATGAATAAGGTCTAGGACCTTTCCAGTGATATTTTCTTTGCCTTGCTTTGCAAATTCAACCTTTCCTTTGAATCTAAAACCAGGAGAGCGATATCTTGGACTGCCTTTTCCTCTTGCTTGCTGAATTAAATTTTTACCCATTTTTACATCAACCCCAGTTTAGTAGCAATATCTATAGCTGGATTTTTATCCGAAAATTTGATATAAGCTCTTTTTTGATTTTTTGATGTATTGAATGTTTTAACATTGACAACACTTACCTTATACAGTTCTTCTATAGCTTTCTTTATCTCTATCTTTTTTGCTTTTCCATCTACTACAAAGACTAATTTATTGTCAGATTCCATAAGCCTTATCGATTTCTCCGTCGATAAAGGGAATTTTATAATCTTGTATGCATCCATTTTACAAAAACATATTATCTTTTCTTAGTTTTTCAACAGCTTCTTTAGTCCATAAGGAGACTCTCCCGGGAACTGTTCCTGGCGCCAAAAGCTCTATATTCAGTTTTTTGACTTCTATGACTTCCACTCCTTGGATATTTTTTGCGGCTTTCATTATTTTATCTTCTTTTGAAACAATGATCAAAGGCCCTTTCTTTGTTTTGTATTTTCTGCCTCTTAATTTGCCTTTTCCTGCCCTTATCTTCTTTTCTTTGACTCTTTTCAATTCATCTTCAAAGCCGAGCTTATTCAAAGCATCTTCAATAGATTTTGTCTTGTCTAAACTTTCGAATTTCATGTCCAAAATAAAAGGATAGTCTTCCGGTATCAAATGCCCCCTTTCTTTTACAAATTCCTTATTTATTGACGCGGCAATGGCACTTCTTAGCGCCTTTTTGCGCTCTTTTTTGTTTATTTTTTTAGCAAATATCTTAGTTGCTTTAGGATGGTGCGCTCTTCTTCCGCCAACTGTTCCAGGAGCAAATGCACCCTGCCAGTTCATTCTTGTTCCGCTTCTGGAAAATATCTTTCTAGGGACCCTTGAGATACCGATGCCATAACTTCCACGGTATTTGTGCCTTCTTCTTGATACTTCTGCAGAAGATCTTTTGCCTGCTTCAGGTTTTGAGCCGTAAGGCTGCCTTTTTTTACTCTGCATACTCAAGACAGACCTTTTTATCAGGTCCGGCCTTACATCTTCTTCAAAATGGCTTGGAAGGTCTATCTGTTCAACCTTATTTTTTGAAAAATCTAAAATATTAAGTTTCATTTTAGCTTACCTTTGGTTTGATACTTAGATGTTGTATGGTTGGAGCTTCGTTTGGAATTTTTTTGTCAGGCCTTATAGCAAAATTAAACCTGATAAGCCTTTTTTTCGCTCCTGCTATGGATCCTTTAATCAGAATATACTGGCTTTTTATAACTCCATAACTTAAAAAACCGCCATTTGTATTTATTTCATCAACTTTGTCTCCTATCTTCAATAGCAGTTTATTATGTTCTGTCCTGACATGGAATCCCATTTTTCCAGCATAAGCAACCTTCCACATGAAATGAGCATGGCCTTTCCAGCCGCCCAATGAACCAGGAGTTCTTCTGTGCTTTTCTGACTTATGGGACCTTAAGGCAATTCCATATCTTTTTACTGCACCCTGGAAACCCTTTCCTTTTGTAACAGCATGTGTATCAAGCTGCTGCCCTTCTGTCAGGACATCTTTTACATCAATCTCTTTTCCAAGATTCTCTTTAGCATAATTCAGTTTTTCTTCCTTGTTACCGCCAATTGCAATTTCAAACAATTCAGGCTTCTTTTTTCCTATTCCTGTTAATTTAGGCTGTGTGTAAACAAGCATCGTTATGTCATCAAAGTCCTTAATGTCTTCAATTTTCTTTTTGATATTCTTTGGAATTGTTATTTTTCTTTCAAGCTCTTTATCAACCTTTTCAGCAAAAATTTCAGAAACTGGTTTTAAACCTTTTATTGTTTTTTTGTAGAATCGTATAGAAGCAGACTTTAATGGAGGGCATTCGATGATTGTCAGCGGACAAAAAATCTCCTGGTTTTTTGTCATTGATGTCTTTTTGTTATCGGTAATCATTGCATGGGTCATGCCGACTTTATATCCTGCAAAACCAAGCAGTTTAGCCTCTTTTATTTTAGCCCAGGACTTAACTCTAGTATAATGTCTCTTGGCCCTTTTCCTTGGCCAATATTGCATTGATCCGCTTCTTGGTTTTCTTATTGTTGGCATTTTCGATAGAGATAGATATCAATATGTGAATTGACATCAATCATAAAAGACCTTTTGTTGAGGTTCTTCTGTAGAAATTAAGATTCGTACTGAAAAGAACCTCTTTTCAGGCTTGTTTACACGTGTTTAAACGCTATATAACTTTAAACACTCACTAATTAGCGGAAATAAAGGGTATTTATAAAGGTTACTGTGATTTTACTCTATCTATTTCGTGCTTTTTCTTTTATCTTTTTCTTTATTCAAATAAAAGCCCTTCCTCATGGAATAGCTTACTGGGTTCTTTATTTTAGTGCATAGGTTATCTTTCTTGCAAACACCTATGTCCAGCATATACATATTGTTTGCGCAGTTAGGTGGAAGTATCTTCTTTCTATTTTGCTTATGATGCCTTAGCTGCCCAAGCCAGTACACTTCCCTTAAATGTTCCTTATTTTTTTTGTTCCATTCTTTCAGCAGTTTTTCAATCTGGTCGTATTGCCAGCCTACTGAAGTTAGAAAATTGATAAGAATAAATACAGCCCGTTTTCTGCCATCTCCAACACCATTTAATATCAATTTTATGCAGGGCGGGAAAAATTCTTCATTTAACGCTGATTCCGGAATTTCATAATCTTTTTTAGTGTCAATCTTAACCTCTTCTTCTTCTTTCTGGGTGAAGTCAAAAGCCTGAGTGACTAGCTGCTTTGCCTCGCCTTTTACTGTATCTTTATTATCAAGAAATACGAATTCTGATATTTTCACATTTTCAGGTTTTGCTTGCTGTTTTTCAAATCCATTTACTTTGTAAGGGTCAATCGGTATCGAAACCAGGCCGGATTTTTCGTGCAGTGAATAAGGAGTCCTGTACAAGTGCCTTGAAGATATCAAGATAGTATCAATGTTCAGGAATGGCTTTGGATCCAATATTTTTACTTTACCATCAGAATCTGAAATTTTATAAGTTGTTATCTCTCCAACCTTTTTACCTGTTTTTTTTGCAACTTCTGATATATCTCCTTCCATCTCCATGATTCTTTTCCCTAAAGGGCCAGTTATCATGTGGAATAGGTATAATGCAATATTTTTTGCAGCATCCGGGAACAGTTCTTCTGTTTTTTCATTTTTTATAGTCTCAGGAAAAGCCTCAAAAGGAACCCCTATATGGAAGCCTTTGTTGCCTGAGAATTTGCACGAAATGGATTTTATTTTATGGTATTGCAATGCTTTTATTGTCAAATCCGCTGCAATTCTCGAATATTCAAAAATTCCGCAGTCAATATCTAATACTAAATCCCACCCTATGCGCATCTGATCCATCTCTTCCTTCCTTAATTCAGGATTCAGAGCAAGAGGATTCTGCCATAGCTCTTCAGAAGCATGAAATGATGTGGCTCCTTGCTTTGCCAATTCTAAGATATCTTTAGGATAGTTTAGGGTGTCAGGCCTTTTCCCGAATTTATCATTGAATCTTGCTACAACTTCCTTGTCCTTAGAACTGTTGATCATCTCTTCCTGTATATCTTTTCTCTTGTAATGGCTAAGAGTTATATTTATGGGTAGCATGTTGCTTGGTAGGTGGATGTTGTTTTTATTGGTTTTTGTTTTTATACCTAGAATGATTAAAATAAATGGGCGAAGCCTGAGCGCAATGTCCACAAGCGAAGGCTTTGCACTAGAATTTGGCTGAGCCTGCGAAGCCAGATTGAAAAATAAACCTAGGATTATTAAATAATTACGTTAAAACAAAACATTAATTAATGTGTAAATATTCCTCAAATCTATGACTCTTACAAAATCTTTGGATATGGTAAAAGCAGGAGATAAGGCTCCAGATTTTAACTTGAAAGGAATTGATGGCAAGAATCATTCTTTAAGTGATTTTAAGGATGCGAAAGCTTTGCTTATCTTATTTATGTGCAATCACTGCCCTTATGTAATTGCCAAGCAGCAGATGATAGTTGATCTACAGGCAAAATACAAGGATAAAGGTCTTGTTGTAGTTGGAATAAATTCAAATGAATCCGAAAGTGAAAAATATGCTGAAGACAATTTTGATGGCATGGTTAAAACAGCACAAGAAAAAGGATTTAATTTTGTTTACCTGCATGATGAAACCCAGGAAGTTGCCAAGGCTTATGGCGCTTCTTGTACTCCAGATCCATTTCTTTTTGATTCTGAACAGAAACTAGTCTATCATGGCAGACTTAATAATCAGATGGAACCGGATGATGAAGTAACAGAAAACGATATGGGCAAGGCAGTAGAAGCAGTCTTAGCTGGCAATAAATCAGAACATGAATTTTTGTTTTCTTTAGGTTGCAGTATTAAGTGGAAGAATTAAATAAAAGGGAACAAATCAATTCTCATTCACTATAAAGCTTTTGGCCCTGATTTCTTGATTTCATCAGTGACATCAGAGAATTTCTCAATGTTTTTCTGGAACAATGCTGCCAGCTCATTTGCTTTTTTCTCGTAAGCTTGCAGAGATTCCCAAGTATTTTGTGGCTTAAGTATTTTTGATTCAACATCAGGACAGCTTTTTGGAATGTCAAGATTAAAAATTTCATGGTGCTCATACTCAACTGAATCCAAGTCACTATTTAGCGCTGCTGTGACCATCTTCCTTGTATCTTTTATACTGATCCTTTCCCCAGTCCCATAAGGGCCGCCGGTCCATCCGGTATTTATCAGAAAAACAGAAGAATTGTATTTCTCAAGATATTGCTTCAATAAATTTGCATAGACCATCGGCTTAAGCGGCATAAATGGCTCTCCAAAAAATGAGGAAAATGTAGCAACGGGTTCTGTTATCCCTCTTTCGGTTCCGGCTAATTTGCTAGTATATCCTGACATAAAGTGGTACATTGCCTGGGTCGGATCAAGTTTAGCAACAGGAGGCATGACTCCTGAAGCATCAGCTGTCAGAAAGATAATGGTCTTTGGATGGCCTCCAACTCCGGATACTTCTGAATTTGGAATATATTCTAATGGGTATGCTGCTCTGGTATTTTCAGTCAGGGAATTATCTGCAAAGTCATATTCCAGTGTTTTAGGATCCATCACCACATTCTCGACCAAGGCTCCGTCTCTTATTGCATTGTAGATCTGAGGCTCATTTTCTTTGGAAAGGTCTATACATTTTGCATAACATCCTCCTTCAAAGTTAAAAATACCATTTTCAGACCATCCATGCTCATCATCACCGATAAGAATCCTGTTTTCATCAGCAGAAAGCGTTGTTTTTCCAGTTCCTGAAAGGCCAAAGAAAAGCGCTGTTTGGCTGTCTTTTCCCATATTTGCCGAGCAGTGCATCGGAAGCACACCTTTTTTTGGGAGGAAGTAGTTCATAACCGAAAATATTGATTTTTTTATCTCGCCAGCATAGCTGGTGCCGCCGATAATGACTACTTTTTTCTTAAGGTTGATAACAACGAAAGCTTCTGAATTTGTACCATCACTTTCAGGATCAGCAATACATCCAGGGGCTGCAAGGATTGTCAGCTTTGGATCATGGCTTTCAAGCTCTTCTTTGTTTGGCCTTCTGAGCAGCTGATGTATGAATAAGTTTTGGCTTGAAAATTCATTCACTACCCTTATATGCAGCGTGTGTTTTTTGTCTGCTCCGGCAAACCCGTCAAACACAAAAAGTTCATCAAGACCGGACATGTGTTTGGTTATTTTTTCGTATAGTTTATCGAAATATTCCTCAGATAACGGCATATTCACCTTGCCCCATGCAATCTCATCGTGCACATCAGGAGTGTCAACTATAAACCTGTCATTTGGAGATCTCCCGGTATATTTTCCTGTTGTGACTGTCAAGCTTCCGGTTTTGCTGATAACTCCTTCTTTCCTCTCAACAGATTTTTTTAAAAGAGTGTTAACATCTAAATTTCTATGGACTTCACCTTTTGCCTCGATATTAAATTCTCTAAGTTGTTCTTTTACCATCTAATTTTCCTCCAATTTTTTGCATGCGTCATAAATATTTTCAAATAAATCTGGAATATTCTCCATAGTTACAGATGAAAATGCAATCCTTACCAGGTCATCAAACACTATTACTCCAGTATCATATTCACTTAAGAGTTTTTGCCTCAATGCTTCTGAATCCATGCCTGCTTTTAGTTTTATGCACATGAAGTATCCAGAGTTGAATGGCAGTGCCTTGAAATATTCCTCATATTTTGAATTCTCCTTCAGGGTCTCCTTAAGTTTGGTGTATCTTTTTTTTAATAGCATAAATTTCTCTTTTTTTTGCTCTTTATAATCAGCATCTTTGTATGCTTCAAGTAATATAGACTGGGAAAGATTAGGAACATTTGACACATTGCCTCTGATTGCTCCTGCTGTTTTTGCTTCTAATGGCCCATAAATGTCTTTATTTCCATTTTTTATGCTATAAGTCAGAAACCCGACTCTTAGACCCCATACATAATCCTCTTTTGTTGCGCCATCTATCTTTACAGCAAGAACATTCTCATGAATATCTGCTAAGTGCCCAAATATTGATTCCTCGAATATGCCATTTTCATATACCAGCCCAAAATAAGCATCGTCTACCAGGACAAGTATGTTTTTTCCAGCTTCAGCTGCTTCTTTTATTGAAGATATTATCTGCATTGCTTCTTCTTCTGTTGGAGTATACCCGGACGGATTATTTGGAAAATTAAGTAGCAATATCTTTTTTTTGCTGCCTTCTTTCAATGCTTCTTTTAAGCCAGAAATGTTAAATTTTTCATCTTTAAATGTCTCAAACGTTTTTATTTTTGTATCATACCCATTTACAAATATCAATTTATAATTTCCCCAGAAAAGGTCAGGAGATATTATCTCATCATCAGGGTCAACAAATAAGTAGCCAGCTATTGAAAGCCCATGAGTCAAAGCATTTGTTACAACCGGCAGGCTTATATCTTTTCCTTTAAGTGCTTTGTTTTTTTCAAATATCTTTTCCTTCCATTTTTCTCTGATGTTTGGATTTCCGAAACTTGGAGCATAAGGAAATACATTTTCAGGCTCTAAAGTTATATTTTTATTGACAGAATCAATCCTCATAGGACTCTTGTCTTCTTCCAATGCAATCCCTATGGTTGCGTTTATTTTTTTCCCTTTTGCATCTGCAGACTGCGAGAGAATTCCTTTTTTTGGGAAAAAAATCGCTTTTCCCTTCTCTGATAAAAGATTGAAGACTACTTTATTTGATTTTATTATCGAATCATTCAATTCTTTTGCCTGTGGATTTATTTCCATATAACCATCAATCTTTTTGAAATCGAAAAACAAAGTAATATTAATACTTTTGGTTAATACTGGCTATATTAAACATTAAATTTTTAAATCATAAAATACTGCTTATTACTATGGTAGCTAATCAGATAAAGACAGTTGTATTGCTTGGTTTACTTACTGGGCTATTGTTATGGGTAGGCCAGCTTGTTGGCGGCGCTAGCGGTTTAACTATTGCTTTCGCTTTTGCAATCATAATGAATGTAGGCTCATATTGGTTTTCTGATAAATTAGTCCTGAAGATGTACAGGGCTAAGGAAGTCAAGGAATCTGAACAGCCTAAGTTATATCATATTGTACAGGAAGTTTCACAGCAGGCAAACATACCTATGCCTAAGGTTTACATCATTCCAAGTGATAACGCAAATGCATTTGCAACTGGAAGAAATTATAAGCACGCTGCAGTCGCAGCCACTCAAGGAATTTTGGATTTATTGAATGAAGATGAACTGAAAGGAGTCATAGCGCATGAAATTGCCCATGTTAAGAATAGGGATATTTTAATTTCATCAATAGCAGCTACAATAGCCGGTGTAATTGGTTATGTCGCTTTCATGGCTCGTTGGGCAGCAATATTTGGAGGTTTTGGCGGAAGGGATAATAATGGAGGTAATAATATAGTAAGTTTGTTAGTATTGGCCATCTTAACTCCATTAATAGCAGCAATCATTCAGATGGCAATATCAAGAAGCAGAGAATTTCTTGCAGACGAGACCGGGGCTAAGATAATAAAAAGCCCTTTTGGACTTGCAAGTGCATTGGAAAAATTAGAAAACAACGCAAAGCAGCATCCAATGAGATTTGGCAATCCAAGCACTGCTCATTTATTTATTTCAAATCCTTTCAGGGCAAGAGGTCTTGTTAAATTTTTTAGTACGCACCCTCCAATGCAGGAAAGGGTTAAGAGATTAAAGAATATGAAGATTTAATCCAAAGTCTGATAATCTCTGTTTACAATATCATTAATCTGTTTAGCTTTCTTTGGGCCAATCTTCTCTACTTTTTCAAGATCTTTCTTGTCTGCGTTAACAACTTTCTTTATTGACTTGAATTCTTTCAGTAAAGGCCTTGCAAGTCCAACTCCGACTCCCGGAAGTGCACTCACGATAAATTCCTGCATCTCCCGAATAGAAAGAGGCTTTTTAGTTCCATGTATTGTAAAAGGGCCAGTCTCTTCCTGCTCTCTTTTAGCTATCAATTGCAGCAAGGAAGCAGTTTCCTTGAAATCTTTAGTGAATAAGATAGGGACTCCATAACTGATGGCTATTGTTGCAAGCATTCCCCGAATTGCATTTGGATGCATGTTTCTTATAGAATATATATCTTCAGTTCCTTCAACAACAACCAAAGGCCTTTCAAAATTATTCTTTAGGTTTTTAACCTGTTCAAGAAGCCTGTTGTCAATTATGCTTTGAACAAAATCAGGAACTTTTTTTAATTCTACCCCTACTCGAGAGCTTAGAAGATAATCCGCATTATCCAGTTTTTCAAGCTTTAGGTCCATTTCATTATCAACAAGCTCTTTGATGATTCCAGAGCCTTTTTCACGATAATCGGCAAATATCTTAACCTTTTTCTCTTTAACAAAAGATGTTAATTTCTCTTCTTTGTTATTCAATGAAAATGATATTTTCTTTTTCAAATCTGCCAGGTTCCTGTACATCCTTTTCTCTTTATGATGGGCTGACCATCTATAGCCTTCATCCCTTGTCTTTTCAGTCATCAGAATGATAACACGGCCCTTATCATGTCTGCCAGTCCTGCCACGCCGTTGGATATGTCTGATTGCAGAAGGGATGGGCTCATAGAAAATGACTGTGTTAACTTGAGGAATATCTAAACCTTGTTCGCCGATTGAAGTAGCCACCAGGATATTAAACTGGTCCTGCCTGAATTCATCTAAGACAGCTTTTTGCTCTTTCTGACTTAAACCAGTATTTCCTTTTTTTAATTGACCTACAAATAATTTTGCGCTAACACCTTCAATCTTGTTTAGCTTTTCAACAATATCCGATGCATTATCCCTATACTGATTAAAGACAATTATCTTCGTTTCAGAATCTTTATCAATCTCCTTTTCAACTATTTTTTGCAGCTCAACCAATTTAGGATGTTCCATGTTCTCTTCATTTAGTTTTTGCACTTTGATCAAAGCAGATCTGAAATTAAGGTCTTTAACTACATTTTTAACTGCTTTTACTTTTGTTGTAAGTGATTCCTGCTGCATTTTTTCCATGTACTTGAACAAAGGAACAACACCTTGGGTCTCTAATAATTCTACACTGTGATAAATCTTCATTATCTCTGCCAAAATAGAAATTGCCTGCCAAACTACGAAATCTTTCTCGCCAGAGGAAGCACGGCCCCTTAACTGGCCCTGCAATCGTATCAAATCTGTTTTATTGATAAATTTCAGATTCCCTCTGTGTAAAATGCCCCATTTTTTTAATTTTTCAATACGTTCTTTCAGAAAATCCTGGAGATATTTTTGTATCTCTAATAAAACAGGCGGCAAAGAAACTTTTACCCATTCAGTCTGTATCTCCTGCACATAAGGCTTTACATCAGGATCTTCATCTGTGCGAATTTCAATCTCTTCGATGAACAGATTCTTGCATACTTCCTGGATTTTTTCCATATCAGATCCTGGAGAAGCAGTCAATCCAATAATTCTTGGATATTTTGCTCTCTTATGGTATTGTTTTATGAACCAGGTGTACGAGTAATCTTTTACAGCGTTATGTGCCTCATCAGCCACCAGCAAAGAGACATCATCTAAGGAAATTCTTCCGTTTATAACATCATTCTCAACACATTGGGGGGTGCTTATGGTTATGGTTGAGTTTTTCCAAAGCTCTTCTCTTTTTTTTGGAGGAACAGAGCCGGTAAATAATGTGATGTCATTTTCATCTATATCTATACATTCCTTAATCTCATTATAGATCTGTTCGGCTAATGGCTTGGTTACAGTTAAGAATAATATCTTAGAAGATGGAAAGGAATTAAGCCTTTGTGCTGCAGCTAATATGGCTGTTTTTGTCTTTCCCAAACCAGTAGGTAGGATAATTAAACAATTTCCCTTGGCACAGGATGCCATAATAGTCTCCTGATAAAGTCTCGGAGTGAAGTTTTTGATGCTTACCATATTTATGATACCAAACCCCCTGTTTTATAATAAGCTTAGATTATATAAAAGCTTTACTTTTAGAACAAAGTATCTCTTATTATTTTCTTGGAATATAAGTAATGCCCCAAAAATGCACCTAATGCAAATAAAATAAAGACTATGACTCTGTTTCCATAGTAAGCGCCTATGACAAACCCTATAAGGAAACCTAAAATGATCAAAAAATATGCAAAATGTGTCGAATGATGGCGCCAATACAGGATCCTGCCAGCCATGATCCCGCTTATGAAAATTATAAAATAGCTGATAACAGCGCTTGGCGAAGCTAGGGAAACTACAACACCTACTGCCATAAGTACAAAAAAGAAAAATTCTGCCCAGCTTCTGAAAAAAAAGTGTGTTATTTTTATCCACTCCAATAATCTTTTTCAAAAAATATATAGTATAAAAGCCATAAGATAACTGCTATCAAGAAAGATGACAAAACAGCGATCCAGATTGCTATATTTATATAAAGCAAAACAGCTGCAGCAACTATTCCTGAAATGCCAAAGGCATAAAGCATCCTGGCTCCAAAATATATTTTGCTTCCATCCAACGGCGGTATCGGAAGCATCGAAAATACTGCATATGAGATATTGAATATAATGACTTTTTGTATCAAGGCATTGGATACATAGCCGCCTATAAATTTGAATGCAATAGCAAACAAAATACTTGCTAACGGTCCGGCAAAAGCTATCAGTGCAATGGCCCAGTAGTTGATGCCATACCTAAACCATCCCAAACGGTGGCCTGCCAGATGGTGGACCATGAAGCCTCCAGGGATAATTACCCACCATACTTCACCTTTCGTTACAAAAGCCAGTATCAATGCTATTCCCAAGCCGATGCCCCACATCTGGAATTCATGCCTATAGCCTGTAGCTAATGACCAGACTCTTTGCGCAGACAAATGTATAAGAAAAGACAGGCCAACAATCAAAAAAGCATTGAAAAAATTGAACAGCCCGACAGATAGATCAAAAGTGTTTCCAGGGCCCCATTCATTAAAGGAAAAAATAAAAGCAAAGACTAAAGTTACAATTATCAGGCTCTTAAGCTCAGAACGTGTAAATTTATAGTACCTCTTTATTTTATCTGTTAAATCTACTATTTCTCCCATTATTTAATTTCTGCAAAATATTATATTTAAAGTTGTTGGTTTTACCCTATACTAATAGAAAAAGAAATATCAGGTTTTTTGATCAACTTTAAAATATCATCTTCATGGCCAGCTCCTATGATTGCCAAAATCTTTTTATCTTTGTTTTCTTCCATCAATCTTGATATGTTATGCGCCATGACAATATTTCTTTCTTCAATCAGGACTTTATAGATATTAGGATATCTTATTTTGACTTTATTTACAAGTTTTTTAATAATCACTTTGCTTGGGACTTTTGTTAGGTCAAAATCAATCTCTTTTTTCCTGAAAATAAAAGCCTTGATAATATCTGCCAGAAAATTCCACCTTTCCTTCCATGTCAAAGCTTTTGAAAAACGCCTTAAAGTGATTTCAATGTCCTGATCAATCAAGGCAATCTTTTTCTTGTTCTTTTTTGCCAAAGAAATAGCTTTCTTCATCTCAGATCCAGGAGCTACTCCAACTATCTCTCCTAATTTTTTCTCAGCCCATGCGCCAATCAGGGAGAAAATAAAGCCTTTAAGCCCTATCCTTCTTATGCTGTAGATACTTAACCTGCTTTTTGGCTCATGCATCAGGCTGTAGATCCTTTTTTTATCAAGTTCCAGAGCTACTATGTCTGGATTTTTATTCAATATAGCATCCTCCACGTCATCCAGGCTCTGCTTTGCTATGTGAGATGTTCCTATCAATATCAGGTTTTTGTATTCCATATTGCCTTAATTTATCACCCATTTTTAAAAATCTTTGCAATGGTTTATAAACTCCAGAATAGTTAAAAATACAAAATTTTATATACTTAAACTATTTGTATTATTGAATCAAAGGGTGATTTACAATGCTTAAGATGAAGAAGATATCCGAAACATATGATATGAAGGTTTTTACTGATTCAGGAGAATATTTTGGAGATATTGAAGAGTCAATTGTCACTAATAATAAGGTTTTTGGCTGGCGTGTCAGAGCTACAAAAAACTCATTCTTAAACAAAGTTTTAGGCAGCGCAAAAGGCGTTATTGTACCACATCAGCTTGTCAAGAGCATAGCAGATGTCATGATAATAAGCAAGGCAGCAGTTCCTTCTTATAACGAAGAAGATAAAGAAGAGTAAATTTTTAATTCTTATTTTATTCAAAAAATTCAGTTATACGGCTGATGTATTCAAGCATTCTTTATAGCAGAACCTATCATAATGCCCACTACAACCAGTGCAGCAGAAAGAACAGCCCAGTTGGCATCTGGAGCATAACCAAGCATGTTTGAGCTGAACTTAATGACCCATAAAGTTGCTATAAAGTATACTATGCCCATAACAATCAAAATCAAAGAAGCAATTACAGTAACCAACAAACTTTCAATGGATTTTGTCCTTTGCATAATCTCTTTATTGGGCCTTTAATTTAAATATGTTTTGTTTTTTCCTAGAAAACTATATAAATTGAATAAATTACCTCAGGACTATGAGTTGGGACTTTGTCAATGAAATTGGAAGGAAATTAATACATATAACCGTCTTGATAATATTAGTTGTCTTTGTGGCTTTTAATGAGCAATACGGCAAACAAGTAGCCCTGCTGATCATAGTTGCCCTGTTAATATTCTTTTTTATTCTGGAATATTTTAGGTTGGAGCTTAACTGGAAAATGCCTTTTTTTTCAGCCTTCATCAGGCCAAAAGAGCAGCACAGGATGTATGGGGTTATCTTCTTTATAACAGGAACAATAATCTCCTTGGCAGTTTTTGATTTTACCATAGCCTTGGCAGCTTTGCTAATGACAACTTTCGGAGATATGACAGCAGCTTTGGCGGGGAAAAGATATGGGAATAGATTGATTTTCAGGAATAAGACTTTAGTGGGTTTTTCATCAGAGCTGGTTGTGAATTTAATAGTAGGGATTGCCATAGCTTTTTTTACTCCTTTGAATATCTATATCCCTATTTTAATGGCATTTACAGCAACAATAGTAGAAACTTTGCTAGATGAATTAGATGATAATCTTGTTGTGCCGATATGCGCAGGTTTTGTAGGCCAGATCCTCTTATTCTTATAGTAAAGGACATAAATATTTAGACATAAGTATTTCCTTTACTTATTACGAACAGACAACTATTGTATAATTATTTTTGTCTGTGAGTATAGCTTAATTTTAACTGCCCTTCACTTATCTGCTCAACCATCTCAAACATAGATTTAAGCCCTGATTTAAGTGAAGATTCATCGCATATCTTATTATGCGTATAAGGAAAAAGAATCCATTTTTTGTCCAGCTTGGAATCAGGATTTACAAAATATATGCTTAAAAATTCATATTCAATTAATTTTTTCCAGTTGTTGATTATGCTATCCAGATTATCTTTGTTATTGAGGGTTATGATGCAGAAATGATCCTTCTTAGTCCTTTTTTCCAGTGTTTTCTGGATATCATCTATCGATGGTATTATGATGAATGATGCTTCCTTCCCATCATCATATCTGACAGAAAAATCAGAATCTTTTCCTTTTTCTATCTCCTTGATCTTTTTTGTAAAGGCATCCCTGTTCTTGACAAAATTTATTGCCCAGTCCAGTAAATAAGAATGAACTTTATCCATAAAATAATCCTTGGAATATTTATTTATAAAATTTGCTATAAGAATTAATCGTTTTCAACTCTTGGAGCAAGAATAAAACTAAGCATAACCTTGTCTAAAGACTTATACTCTAATTTTAACGGATAATCTTTATTAAAACTAATTGACATTTCATCAGCTATTTTAGAGCCATTTATCATCTTTTTCAGGTACTCTACGCTATATTTTGCTTTTATCTTTTCACTGCCTTCAACATCTATCTTTGTTCCCTTGTCTTCTTTCATCTCAATGCTTGCCTGAGATAAGTCTCCTTCCGCCTGGACTGTGAATTTCTTAGGCTCTGCAACAAATGTAACAGATTCTGCAACAATGTCAACATCCTGAACAGCTTCGTTGAAAACACTGGTAGGCATGTTTATGCTGACTGGAAATTTAAGATCAGGAACTTTTTGTTCTTTTTCCTCTAAATCTATCAACGGCAAATGAAATGTTCTTGTTGTGTTCCCTTTTAGCTGTATCTTTAGCTTATTTTCTTCCCCTAATTCCAATGTGAGCATGTCATTTGGATTTGTCCTTCTTAGGATATTTTTCAAATTGCTTAGGTTTATAGCAATTTCCACATTCTTTTTAACATCATATTCTGTGAAAGAGCTGCTTAAGAGCTTGAAAAGCACCATAGCTACATTAGCAGGGTCCATTGCAACCAGTTCAATGGCATCCTTGTTTATCTTAAATCTTGCTTCATTGACTAGGTCAGAAATAATTGTTATAGATTCCTTTAGGTATTTAGGTTCTGCTAAAGTAAGTTTCATATTTACCCCCATATCATGAGAAAATAGCTGTATTTATAATTATTGTGTTTTTAAATGGACAACCTTTGAGAGTTTTTTATTATGAATATGTCTTTATTTGGCTTATAACCCATCTCTATGGCTAAGGATTCCAGGGCTTTCTTCATCTCATTGTTTCCATGAGATGGGATTATCTTCCTAGGTTTTAATATGTTTAACATATCCCTCAGGTCTTCCCTTGCTGCATGGCCAGATTGGTGAATATCCTTAAAGAATCTGACTTTCATGTTTTTAAGATTTTTCTCTAAAATTTCCCTATTAGCAATATTAGTTGGAGTTGGAATGACCTTGCATGAAAATACTACTAAATCATTTTCATACAGATCAAAATGGAAATTCCTATTTATTATTTTTGTCAAAACTGATTTTGGCTCTCCTTGATGCCCGGTAACAACTAAAAGATATTTTTCTCTTTCATGGGTTATCTGCTTTAATTTTCTTTTGATCTGTTTTGCATACCTTACAAGCTCAACATCTTTTGTAAAATTTACTAAGTTGATGTTTTCAGCTGCGTTTACATACTTAGATAATGATCTTCCCATAAAAATGATCTTTCTGTTCAGTTTTTTGCCGAATTCTATGATTGATTTTAATCTCGCTATGTGGGATGAGAAGGTTGTAACTATTATGGCTCTGTTTTTCGTATTCACACTTAAAAGCACATCTTTCAGCATCTCTTTGGCAACAGATTCCGAAGGCATTTTTCTGGCATCAGAAGCATATGTAGATTCAATGACCAAAGCTAAAATATTCTCTTTGCTTAATTCTCCTAATCTTTTGAAATTTGGCTTAGCTCCGAATGTTGGATATAAATCCAATTTGAAATCATTGGCATAGATAATCACTCCATATTTAGTGTGTATAGCAATAACTGCGGTTTGCGGTATAGAATGGGTTATATGTATGAATTCTATTGTTATGTTTTCAGATAATTTTTTAGTCGAGTTTGAACTTAGGGGTATTAATTCATTCTTTAGTTGGATTTTTTCATCATGTATTATCTCCTTTAAAATTGAGATGGTGAATGGAGTTGCAATAACTGGCGCTTTGAAATTATTTGCCAGGAAAGGGACGGCACCCACATGATCTAAATGTCCATGGCCCACTATGATTGCCTTTACCTTATCTTTCCAGTCATCTATAATCTTTATGTTTGGAACTGCGCCAGCTTTCATCAGTTGTTTCGGGTCAATATCTCTGATATCTTCATCTTCGGTAAACTTGATGTAATTCTCTAAATGAAGCCCTAAATCAAGAATAACAACCTCATCATCTACCTTAACAGCGGTGCAGTTCTTTCCAACTTCATTAAACCCGCCAACAGCGCATATTTCAATCATTTATATCAATAGAAATCAGTGTTTTAAATAGATTTGGATATAGTTAGTTTTTTAAATAGAAATATATTACTTATATTCAAGAGGTGCTAGCCTCAAGATTATTCTTGATATTTTTAAAATGATTGATACACAAGGAATGAATCCATTTGAATATTTCTTAGATAGAAAGCTAGAAATTGAAGCTGATCAAGGAGTAATGAAAATAGTTAGAGATTACGCCTTTGAAGATCCTCTGAGGTTGCAATTGGATGGATTGTTAACAGCCGCAGGAGATCAAGGAGAATACAATTCCCATTTTAGACTAGGAAGGGTTGGAGATTTATGGCTAGCAACCAGAGAATTTACCCACCCTATTTGGGGTGTAGACGCTTATGTTAGAAAAGGATTTTATGAAAACTATATTCGTCAATTGGTTGAAGCATATGATCAAATTCGATCCGGCGAACTTACTGGTAGAGTCCCTTTATTGTGTGAGGGAGTCATTGCAATAGATAAGGGCGGTTTGGAAAGGTCTTTTTTAATTTTGGAAGATTTATACAGAGGAGGAACTTCCGACTTCGTTCCTGGACCTGAAGGAAAATTGAGTGGAACCTTAGATGGTGAAGAAGTTATGCACGATTTTGAAGATCGTATGTTAGTAGGAGAATTCCAACACATGGTTAAAGATCTTTCAATATTTTTACAAGAATAACTACCTTACTTCCAAAACCGCACACCAGTCATCTTCATAAACAGCTTTGTAGTTTTCTTTGTTTTTGACAATATAATTGAACAGCTGGACATCTTGCTTTAGTTTTCCTGAAAATACATAATCTGGATTGTAATCTTGTTTTATCGAATCAGTATTAGTGTTTAAATTTCCTTGCAAGATTGCCATATATCTTTTGAATTCCTGCTCGTCATAAAGGAAAGAGTAAGTTAGATCCAATCCGTGAGTGTATCTTAAATCAGAATTCTTAAAAAATAAATACGGAAATGCATACGCATTATTGAAAACCAAGGAATTTTCAGGAACATTATCGTTTATCCATTCAGCACAGGAATCATAATTGTGCAGAATATCATTATTAATTATTTCTTTTCTTAATAAAGTGAAATTAAAGATTGCAAGTATTGCAAGAACTAAAACTAAAACATATTTTGCATATTTAAACCATTTTTTTGGTTCAATTCTTGGCAAATAATCATTGAAAGATAAAGCTAATAATAAGATTGAGAATGGAACAAGAAACTCCTGCATTCTTCTGGAATAAATTGTATATATGAAAAAGAATAGGGTTAAAACCCAATAAAATAATTTTAATTTAGTTATTTTTTTATTAACAACAACTAAAATAATTGAAATAATCAAGTAATTTATAATAAATATATTATTTTTTATGAATTCTAAGAAAGGCCATGGCTTCCATTCCACATTGTAAAGATTTGATAATAAATTAACTTCAAATATCTGCGTGTATAAGAAAGAAATATTGTTTGGAAAGTAAGGATTCAGCAGCAATCCTAATAAAGCACCCCCAAATGCGTACAATAATAATTTAAAATCGAATTTTTTTGAAAAGAAACGGTCAATGATAAAATAAATCAATATAATAAATAACTGCATAACAAAACCGCTGAAAAGCCATACAAAAACAAATGAAGTGATGCCTAAGGCCAGATATTTCTTATTCTTTAAGAAATGAATTGTTAGTATTATTGCAGCAATTGCCAAAGGCAAAGGCCTTGTCAATAAAAAACGATCTATTAGCCAAATTGAAGAGAATAAATAAAGAAAAGCCCAATACAAAGGATATTTTATATTATTTTTATCTAAAAACCAGTAAAATACTGTAAAGCTTAATGCTGCAAATATGATTGAAGCTATCTTAGCTCCAAAACCCAAACTAAAAAAAGTAAAAGGTATCAATAAAATCTTGAACAAAAACTGTAGGTCTGCATATTCATTTGATAATATAGAATGCTCGGTCCATTTAAACTCTCTTATCAAGCCTTCTTCTTTGATAACATCAGCAGCCTTGATATTGAAATAGCCGTCAAAACCGATAATATTTGGGACTGTGAACTGCAGTATTGAGAATATGATTAAGAATACAACGAAAGCAAGAACTATTTTTTTGTTTTTAGCTAGCATAGAACGCTTTATTATTGATTGATATAAATATATTGTGAAGAAAAATGCGGGGAGCAGGATTCGAACCTGCGTAAGCACTAAGCTAACAGATAGCTCATCTGAGTTCTTCATCAGCCTTTTGGGCTTCGTTACTCAACCAAACTTGAGTGTGGACTCATTTAATACTTAATACCAAACGAACTGCCCCGTTTGGCCACTCCGGCATCCCCGCGTAGTGAGCGTAGCGAACGAAGCGGGGGCTCGTAAATCTGTGATTTCCCGCTGTCCCCGCAGTAAGAATAAGGAACATTAAATTCATTTAAAAATATTACTTAAAAAAAGAGGATAGCCTTATTTCAAATTGCCTAATCTGCCTTCTATTGCGCTTAATTCGGTTTCTAATTTCTCCAATTCAGACAATGGTCTTTGCTTTTCTGCTTTTGGAGCTTTTTCTATTTTTTCCACTGGTTCTTTCTTAAAAACTTTTTTACTGACTTTATGCCTTTTCTTTTTCACTTCTTTGGCTTTTTTTAAGGCAATCCTCAGCTTTGTTTCTGGCAAGGCTGATCTTAACTTGGAATTAAGCTTTGTCAATTCTTTAATATTTTCCCTTAATTTATTTATATTCTCGAGCTTTTCTTCCCTTATTGCCTTGAATTTTTCAAATCTATGTAGATTTTCAACAATATCTTTAAGTGATTCTAACAGATTCTTCTTTACATCATTTGGGTCTTTGACTTTTACAAAGAAAACTTCTTCTTCCTTCATCTAATCACCATGCACCTTCAGGTTCAAGCAAGCTTCTGTCGATATTTTCAACTTTCCTTTCTATCTCACTTAATGTTGAATTCCATAGCTCCAGTTCAGAATCTTCCTCATTTTTCAGCTCATTCAGATTCCCTAAAGTTTCTTTAGCTTCATTCAGTTTATTCTTAATCAGCTCCAGTATGTCAAGAATGTCTTTGTATTCATCTATCTTGACAAAAACATTAGCTCCTCCAGTTTTTTCTTCCATTTCAATCACCTTTGAAAAGATTTTTATCGATAAACATCATTTTTTTCTGCACATCTTCCATTGTTTTCTGCCATTTGTTGAATTCATTGTCCTTTGCATTTTTCGTGTTTCCAAGCTTAGTTAAAACTTCATCATTATTTTTCAGACCATTCCTGATGACACTAATATCTTTCCTGATGTCTTTAAAGGTCTCAACTCTTAAGAATATTGGCTTTAAAGGAGCCGGTTCATGCTTTAAGACTTCTTTTCCTGCCCTTACAGCAGCTTTCTCCATCTTTTCAAGCGGTGAAACCTGCCTTATTTTATGCATTAAGGGCATTGACTTTGGCGGTTTGAATTTATGGATCATCGGTTCTTGCGGCCTTTCAACAGGAATTTCAGGGAGTTCTGGAAGTTCTTCAATCGTATGAGGCTTTACTTTCCCTCCCAATTCTGGAATTTCCGGAGGTTTTGGAAGGGCCCCCATATGGGTTTCCGGTTCAATCTGCTCTAAATCAGGCAATGTTTTGATTTTTTCTTCCGGCATAGAAAATGGTTTTTCATTAAACTTCGGCATTGGAGGAAGTTCATCTTTAATTCCAATAGGAGGGGGCGGAGGCATATCTAGGTCTCCTTCAAAAGGCATTTCTAACTTATCTTTCTTAGATTTCTTTAAGAATTTCAAAAACCCCACGATACCACCTTTTTGTGTTTTAGAATTACTTTTATTAAAAACTTTTACGAGCATTGTAAAATAGTAAAAAGATTTATATATTTTCAATATAGAAATAAACTTTTACAGTTAAAATTGGGGGTTTCCATCTAAATGAAATGGATTTTTTTGATTGTAGTCATTGTATTATTTCCAAAAATAGCGTTTGCAAACGTAATTATCAACGAAATAATGGCAAATCCTATTGCAGATGAATCTTTAAACGAATGGATAGAGCTCTATAATGATGGAAGCAATGAAGTTAATGTGAGTGGCTGGATTATTGGAGATGACGATGATAATGATACAATTGAAGGTGGCTTATTCAACCAAGAAGGAACCATAATACCTGCTTTGGGCTTTGGAATCATAACTGATGATAGCACAAGAGTTTACAATAATTTTAATGTAAGTGATGATGCTGTAAGATTGTATGTCGATGATTCTTCAATTGGGGGATTTGGGCTGAAAAACAGCGGAGAAACAATCTATTTGTACGATAATAATGGAAATTTAATTGACCAAGTGG
>Ga0187833_10000469_pt1 | contig 46278 bp, 20 predicted proteins | sample ETNtaG_37_FD_167968 | JGI IMG/M metagenome (GOLD analysis project Ga0187833, IMG submission 167968) | Marine microbial and viral communities from oxygen minimum zone, Eastern Pacific Ocean - ETNP2014_SV_400_PacBio MetaG (Illumina Assembly) | ecosystem: Environmental > Aquatic > Marine > Hypoxic...
GAGAGTGGAGAAAAGGCAAGTGAGAGGATATATGTTGACGGGATTCTTGAGGATGAATATCGTGAGTGGTGGGACAACGGTGAGAAAAAGATAGAGGGGCAGTATGCAGGTAATAAGAAGGAGGGGGTGTGGATGAACTATGATCCTGGCCGCAGGTCACGTTATGATTTTTTTCGTTCCGATGGATTATTGGTTTCATATGATTTTGAGTATTATGCCAACGGCCAGTTAAAGGAGGAGCCGTCATTTAATAAGGATGGAGTACGGGAAGACGAATGGATTCAATATTTTGAGAGTGGAGAAAAGGCAAGTGAGAGGATATATGTTGACGGGATTCTTGAGGATGAATATCGTGAGTGGTGGGACAACGGTGAGAAAAAGATAGAGGGGCAGTATGCAGGTAATAAGAAGGAGGGGGCGTGGATGAACTATGATCCTGGCCGCAGGTCACGTTATGATTTTTATCGTTCCGATGAGTTATTTGCTTCATATGATTTTGAGTATTATGCCAATGGACAAATAAAGGAGGAGCCGTCATTTAAGGATGGTGTACGGGATGGTGAATGGATTCAGTATTTTGAGAATGGGAAAAAGAAAAGTGAGGAAATGTACGCGAATGCAAAGCCGAATGGACTTTGGACTACCTGGCATGAATCAACATTTAAAAAGGAAAGTGAGAGGACATACCGTCGCGGGAATCTTGATAAGGGATTCCGAGAGTGGTGGGAAAACGGGAAAATAAAAACAGAAGGGCAATACCTAGTTAATAAGAAGCAGGGAGCGTGGATGAACTATGATCCTGGCCGCAGGTCACGTTATGAGCATTACACTACCCGTGGTGAATTGGTTTTTTCATATGATTTTGAGTATTATGCCAACGGCCAATTAAAGGAGGAACCGTCATTCAATGAGGATGGAGTATGGGATGGTGAATGGATTCAGTATTTTTGGAATGGGAAAAAGAAAAGTAAGGAAGTGTACACGAATGCAATACCGAACGGACTTTGGATCACATGGCATGATTCAACATTTAAAAAGGAAAGTGAGAGGACCTATGTTGACGGTATTCTTGAAAATGAATACAGCGATTGGTGGGATAATGGAGATAAAAAAACAGAAGGGCAGTACGCCGGCGATAAGAAGGAGGGAGTGTGGATGCACTATGATCGTAGTCGTAAGCGAATACTGGTGAAAGACGAGAACGGTAAATTCTGGGAAAGAGGTGTGCAAACTATTCCTAATCATAGGCTACGTTATGAGCTTTACCGTTCCGATGAATTGGTTTCTTCATATGATTTTGAGTATTATGACAACGGCCAATTAAAGGAGGAGCCGTCATTTAATATAGATGGACAATGGGACGGGGATTGGATACGTTATTTTGAAGGAGGGGAAAAGGCCAGTCAGCGCGGGTATGGGAATGGCCGTCCGGATGGGATCTGGATCACCTGGCATGACAGTACGTTTGTAAAGGTGCAGGAGATGACGTATAAAGATTCACTGTTGGAAGACAAGTATTTTGAATGGTGGATGGATGAAAAACCAAAAGTGACAGGTTTTTACGTTCATGGCAAAAAGGATTCTAAGTGGTCCTATTGGGATAAATTTGCACATCAGCGTTTCGAAATATATGAAATGGATGAATTACTTTTTAAATGGGGTTGGGAGTACTACGACAACAACCAGGTTAAAGAAGAATTTGTCTATATAAAAACAGGTGTGTTACATGGAGAGTGGTACGCCTATTATAAAGATGGCAGTCATAGGGGATTTAGAGGTTATGATAATGGTTTGAGGGATGGAGCTTGGATCGATTGGTATACAAATGGTCAAAAAAGTTTTGAGAGAAAATATAAGTTAGACCAACCTGTTGATAAATGGTTTTACTGGTATTTTTTCGGTGAGTTGATGAGTGAGGTGCAATATGAGAATAATGAGATCATTGGGCAACAATGTTTTCAAAGTTCATTTATGTATAGTAAACCAGCTGAAGAATTACGTGATTGTTCAAATATAGTTGATCCAAGGTATATTAACCGTGGCGTTTTTCGCATCTACAGTCCCTCAAAAGTTTTGATTAAAGAAACTTTTATTAATGACGATGAACTTCTTGCTCAATTTGAGTACCACGATAATAGTGAACCAAGCACAATTGCACTATTTAGACAGGGTGAAATTATTTTTTTCAAGAGATGGAATCCGGAAGGCATAGAGATTGTTGATGACCCCGATCCATCGGGATTATTTTCATCGTGGGATTATTATTTGAATGGAAATGTGAAATATAAAGTGACCTACATGGGAATAGAAAAAAAAGAGAAGCATGGAATTGAATGGTCTTATTATAATGATCGTACTTGGGAGCAAATAAATTTATTCTATAGAGGTGAGCTGCAGTTGTCCAGAAAGTGGACTCATGGTGCATCTATTTCTGTAGATACACTCTATCAAGATGGAAAAAAAGTATATGTTAATTGAACCGAATGGAGAAAGAAAGCAACAAGTGAATTATTCAGTACAGTATAATCAGGATTCGAAATTCAAAGATAAGGTTTCCTTTGGATTAATCTTGCGGAATATTGCTATTGGAATGATGGACAATTATTCTGAATTTCCGTCGTTTCCCCTTCATCATTATTAAGGAATTTGAAAGATTTGAAAAATGAATATTAATAAGATTCCATACAATCAGTATGAATGAACAAATTGTTATATTTTTCTCTGACTGGGGACCTTCCATCTGCATTTTATTATTTGGAATAATCGCCGGATGGATATTTAAACGATACATTCATAAAAGGTTGGCATCCCTGGTGGAAAAAACACAATGGGGCGGGGATGATGTAATTCTAAAAGCGTTAGAGCCTCAAATTGTCCTCTGGTTTTTTCTAGTTGCATTTTTTATTGCGAGCACCAGTATTCAGGTCAGTGGCCCTTTCCTGAAATATTTAGAGAAAATTATTTTGATCATTTTGATTTTGTCGGTCACTTTTGTTTTAAACCGAATCCTGGTTGGACTTCTACAGCTTTGGGCCGGGCGCCAGGAGGGAGGATTCCCCTCCACAACAATGTTTACAAACTTGGTACGGATCACTGTTTTTATCATCGGTGGTCTTATCATTTTGGATTCCCTGAATATTTCGATTACTCCCATGTTAACAGCACTGGGTGTTGGTGGTCTTGCAATTAGTCTTGCTTTAAAAGATACACTGGCGGATGTGTTTAGTGGGCTTAACATCCTTCTCAGCCAGAAAGTAAAACCGGGAGATTTTGTCCAGCTTGATTCCGGTGAAATGGGATATGTTCAAAATATAACATGGAGGAATACAACCCTTTTAGAACGTGCCAACAATATTATTTCCATTCCTAATTCTAAGCTGTCGACTAGCATTGTTAGAAATTATGATACAATTGAATCTTCTTTTTCAGTGCGAGCGTCGGTTGGAGTCAGTTATGACAGTGATTTAGAGAAAGTCGAAGAAGTGGTTTTGGATGTTGCAAATGGTGTGTTAAATGATCTTGATGGAGTCGTGAAAGAACATCTCCCTGCTTTGCGCTATAAATTATTTGGTGATTCCAGTATTGAATTGGCAGTGTATTTTCGTGGGAAAAAATATGGCGATCAAAGCCTGATCATTCATGAATTTATTAAAAGAATTCACAAACGATTTAAATCTGAAGGCATTGATATTCCCTATCCTATTCGGACAATTATCCAAAAGTAAGACCCTTCATGAAAACCTGGATAATAGTTGGTTCATTACTTGCAGCCCTGGCTGTTATTCTCGGGGCTTTTGGAGCACATTGGTTGAAAGCACGGTTCTCACCGGAAGATCTTGCGATTTTTGAAACAGGTGTCCGATATCATATTATTCATGCGTTAAGCATTATCTTGATCGGAATCCTTGGATTCCATGTATCTACCGAAATTCTAAAAACACCTTTTATATTTTTTACAATCGGAATTTTTCTATTTTCAGGAAGTTTGTATGTCCTGGTACTGTCTGGAGCAAGGTGGTTTGGCGTTATTACCCCTATAGGTGGAGTTGGATTTATTGCAGGGTGGCTGTTCCTGGCTTATAACCTGTGGAAAGGTTAAAGAATTCTGAAGCTCTTAATTAAACCATTTTCCTTGGAAGTGAAAACTATGTATGAGAACCATGGTTTTTTTCATGATGGAGATGCTGGTCTTGATTTGTTTATTGTTCACCAGCAGACAATTGTTGCAGGTGACTCCACCTTTATTCATTTACAGATTGCTTGTGAAAACACAGAAGGAGCACCTTATCTAATTATTCCCAGGTCCAGTATTTCGAAAACTCCTCTCAGGCTTTCCAATTCCATCGGATTAATTGATCCAGGTTACAGGGGAGAAATAATGGCTGCTGTGGATAACATTAAAAATGAAGATTATACTGTGAATCCGGGGCAAAGATTATTTCAACTTTTACCCATGGACGGGTCATCCATCCAGTTTACATTGGTTGATGAACTTTCTAAGACAACCAGAGGGAAAGGTGGCTTTGGAAGTACAGGAAGTTAAGATGTGTTTGAATAATTTGAGACAACACCCTTGAAATAGACATCTGGATTCTTCCATTACCACAGTTATTAGCACTTAAGTATATAGAGTGCTAATTTCTCTTGAATTTTTTAAATTCCCATTTTAACTTCCCCGCTGCATTTAATATGATTGAACGAATAATTGCAGGTAAATGAAACAAATAAATAAACGGAGAAACAAATAATGAGTCTAAAACTAAAACCCTTGTCAGATCGAGTCGTTGTAGAAGCGGCTCCAGCTGATGAAGTCTCTTCCGGTGGTATTATTCTTCCGGATACAGCTCAGGAAAAACCTCAGCAGGGGACTATTGTTGCTGTTGGCCCCGGTAAGGCAAGCGATACTGGTTCAATAATTAAAATGACCGTTAAGAAAGGTGACAAAATCCTTTATGGAAAATATTCTGGAACAGATGTCACAATTGATGGTAATGAATATATGATTATGCGCGAAAGCGACATACTCGCAGTCTTATAAGGAGAAAGAAAATGGCAAAAGAAATTGCATATGATGCAAAAGCACGCAATGCCTTAAAAGAAGGTGTAGACCAATTGGCAAATGCCGTTAAAGTGACCTTAGGTCCCAAAGGACGGAATGTGGTTATTGAAAAGAAATTTGGTGCTCCCACTATTACCAAGGATGGGGTAACCGTTGCAAAGGAGATCGAACTGGAAGGTAAACTGGAAAACATTGGTGCGCAGATGGTAAAAGAAGTCGCTTCCAAGACCTCTGATGATGCAGGAGATGGTACAACCACGGCCACTGTTCTCGCCCAATCAATTATTGCTGAAGGTGTGAAGAACGTTGTGGCAGGTGCTAACCCCATGTCTATCAAACGTGGCATTGATGCAGCAACAGAGTCAGTTGTTGCCAACCTTAAATCCCAGAGTAAAGATATTCCTGATGTAAGCCAAATTGCCCAGGTTGCAACTATCTCCGCGAATGGTGATTCAGAAATTGGCGAAAAAATTGCTGAAGCAATGGAAAAAGTTGGAAAAGATGGCGTCATTACTGTTGAGGAAAGCAAAACTGCCGAAACTTATCTTGAATTTGTGGAAGGAATGCAGTTTGACCGTGGGTACCTGTCACCATACTTTGTGACAAATTCGGAGTCTATGGACGCTGAAATGGAAACTCCATATGTGCTGATCCATGATAAAAAGATAAGCAACATGAAAGATCTTCTTCCACTATTAGAAAAGGTTGTCCAAACAGGAAAACCCGTACTGATAATTGCAGAAGATGTAGAAGGTGAAGCCCTGGCTACCCTGGTGGTTAACAAGTTGCGTGGTACTTTTAAGGTCCTTGCTGTTAAAGCTCCCGGATTTGGAGATCGCCGGAAAGCAATGCTGGAAGATATTGCAGTACTCACTGGTGCTACTCTTATATCTGAAGATGCAGGCTATAAGCTGGAAAATGCAACCCTTGAATATCTTGGAACCGCAAAGCGTGTTGTATCTGATAAAGACAACACAACGATTGTTGGAGGCTCCGGCAGTAAGGATGCTATCAAGGGGCGGATTAATGAAATAAAGGTTCAGATTGATAAAACAACCTCCGATTACGATAAAGAGAAACTTCAGGAACGTCTTGCGAAACTCTCCGGTGGTGTTGCCGTTTTGAATGCTGGTGCTCCCACTGAAATTGAAATGAAAGAAAAGAAAGCCCGGGTTGAAGATGCGCTTCATGCAACACGTGCAGCAGTAGAAGAAGGAATCATTCCTGGAGGTGGTGTTGCCCTGGTAAGAGCGATCGCAGCGCTTGATAAAGTCAAGGTTTCTGACAACCAAATGGTAGGAGTCAATATCTTGCGTCGTGCTTTGGAAGAACCGTTTCGTCAGATCGTCAGAAATGCAGGGATGGAATCATCCATTGTCTTGCAAAACGTTCGGGATAAGAAAAAAGACTACGGCTATGATGCACGGAATGAAAAATATACAAATATGTTTGAAGCCGGTATCATTGATCCTACAAAAGTTGCTCGCGTAGCCCTTGAAAATGCTGCTTCAATTGCAGGATTATTGCTTACGACTGAAGTTGCAATAAGTGAAATTCCTGAGAAGGAACCACCGATGCCGCCAATGCCTCCTGGAGGTGGTGATATGGGTGGAATGGGTGGTATGTATTAAACTTATAGACTTCCCAGTCTTAATGAAAAGCCCCTTCAGTTTTTGGAGGGGCTTTTTTTTATTCTATCCAATAGAGTCACCTTTTTGTGATCTATATCACATTTCAATCATACTGATTCTTTATCATGTTATCCAAATGTCAGGAATCTATTGTATCCGCAAGGGTGCTGTTCTTATTAGAGATTTTGGTATAACTTAGAAAGTTATATCCACGCCAGGTTCACCTGAAGGCTGGTGCATTAACAATAAAAATTTTAAACAACAAAACGGGATAAAAGTTTAATGAATAATACTTATGTAATGTATATTTCTGCCCTATTTTTCCTATAAATAGAAATAAATTATGAATATTGAAATCAACGAATTGAACGCTTTTTCAAGAGAATTGATTATTGATATCCCCTGGGAAGAGTTGTCTGAGGATTTTGATAAAACCGTAGGGAAATTCAGAAAGAAAGCCAAACACCCAGGCTTTCGCCCCGGGAAAGTTCCGAAGCAAGTGTTAATGACCCAATTTCTTCCTGCTATTGAAGCGGATTTTGTGGAGGAATCGTTCAGAAAATTTTATGTCAAAGCGCTCCAGGAAAAAGAACTTATCCCTGTAAACCAGGCAGATGTGAATGATTTGGAATTTAAATATGGTGAGCATTTTTCATTTAAGGCTGCATTTGAAGTGGAACCGGAAGTGACCCTGCCTAACCTGAAAAAATGTAAGTTAGAAGTCCAAAAGCATAGTTACATTACTGATGAAGAGGATATAGATCTGGCGATTGATGATATTCGCAAAGCCAATGCGGAAGTCATAACTGTAGAGGATGGTGCCAAGTGCGGTGATTACGTTTTGGCAGATTTGCAGATGCTGGATGATTCCAGTGTTCCCATTATTGGTGAAAAGGCCGAAAAACGCTATCTGAAAATCGGGGACGGTATGTTTACCGGTGAGAACCAGAAGAATCTTGAGGGTGTAAAAACCGGGGATTCAACTCGGGTAATATTCCCCGATGAGAATGGAAAAGAGTCCACTTTTACAGTGGATGTTATAAATATTGAAAGACAATTACTGCCAGAAATCAATGAAGATTTTATCAAAAAATTGGATCCTGATGTAGAGTCTGAAACGGAATTGAGACAAAAAATTAAGAAACAAATTGACCAAAGTTATTCCCGCCGTTCTGACGAGTTATTTGAACGGCAATTGTCAGATGCCCTCATTGAAAAAGTTGAGATAGAATGTCCCCCTTCCATGCTTGAATCCTACATGAACCATATTTTGGAAGATGTGAAGAAAAAGAATGATAATGTGGAAGTTGATGAAGCGAAGATTAGGGAGACCTATAAACCAATGACTGAACGAAACTTAAAGTGGTATCTTATCAGGAAAGCTATCATTCAATCCCATAATCTGGAAGTATCAAAAAGCAGGCTGGGAAAAAAAATTAACCAGATAGTTGATCATTCCTCGAATAGAAAGGAAGCGGAAAAATTCTATAAAAAGCCCAGCAACCGCACCCGGGTTGAGGATGATCTTATGGAAAAAAAGGTATTAGCGGTTATACAGGAATTTGCCAAGATTAAAGAGGTAACAGTGGAAACAAAAGATATACGTGCCCAGCAGGAATTGCAGGCAAAAACTCATGAGTAAATCTCCAATGTCACAGTTAATCCCTATGGTGGTGGAAAAGTCGGGCCGATCTGAACGTGCATTTGATATTTATTCCCGTTTATTGAAAGAAAGGATTATTTTTCTGAGCACTTCCATTGATGATAATGTCGCTTCTTTGGTTATTGCCCAATTATTATTTTTGGAAGCGGAAAATTCTGAAAAAGATATTCACCTGTATATAAATTCACCAGGTGGTTTTGTTACTGCCGGATTAGCGATTTTTGATACAATGAATTTCATTAAACCTGCTGTGTCAACAATTTGTATTGGACAGGCCTCCAGCATGGGAGCTCTGTTGCTTGCAGGAGGATCCCGGGGAAAACGTTCAGCTTTGCCAAATTCCCGGATGATGATACATCAACCTCTTGGCGGTGTGGAAGGGCAGGCCAGCGATATCAAGATTCAGGCAGATGAAATCGTCCGTTTACGCAAAAGAATCAACCGAATTTTAGGTGCCTGTACAAAGCAAACCATAAGAAAAATTGAGAAGGACACAGACCGGAACTATTTTATGAACGCTGAAGAGGCCAAAAAATATGGGTTGATAGATAAAGTGTTAAATGGAAGATCGAAATAAAGTATTTGAACCAATTTCCAGCGGATAATAAAACAGAAAAAATATTGAAAGTTTGCAATAAATTGAAATTAATTTCAAGTATTCCACAGATTTCAAGTATTCCACAGATTACGAACGTTACTTTATTAAAGCCTAAAATTTTATGAGATACAGATTAGCACTGATAGTTTCTCTCGCCTTTTTGGCTATGTATCAATTTGGTTGTGAGGATCCTGACAGTAACACCCAGGATAGTCAAGAACATTCAGGGGGAGAGGGGGTTAGTACGCTATCCAGTGAATCTGTTGGAGATGGATCATCTGGATATCTTGATGAATATTTTTATAATTTTGAGAACACTATCAATGTGAAGTTTTATAAATATGATCATGTAGGTTTTCAGTATTCTTATTCAGAATATGTGGATTTTTACAGTGGAAATGAACCAGATACATTAAGGTATAAAACTTATCCTGAAATAATATTAGAGTTTGATTCTCTTGATCAAACCCCTGGATATTTAATAGTCACGCCAAATTCCCCTGACTCATTAGCTACTCAACATGTAATAGATTCAATCTTTATTGGGGACAATTTAGTTCCTGCTACATTTATAGACGCAGTACAATCGCATGAAATCAGTTTGGAGGCTGAACGCTTTAAAAATACGGAAAGAATGGAATGGAATATAGAACAGAAAAGATACATAGAGTTTAAGTCTGACTGGATTGCCGACACTGCTCAAATAGCATATATGGACACATTGGACAGTCTATCCTATTCTGCTATTATAGAAACTATTCCTGAAGTAGGGCAAGTATTTGTTGATCGGAATGTATGGGTGGAAAAGGACATAAGTCCCGAGCCTACAAAAAAGTATTATTTTGATACCACTTTTGTATTTCCCCATTGGAAATTTGCTGGAGATGATTCAATAATGTGGACAATAAACACGGATTGCAATGACAATGGAATAGTTGATGCTGCTGAGATAACTTACGACGAGATTGATAATGCAAGTGAATGCATTGAAGACGGCGCTTCTTGGGATGATGATGATAATGTTTGTTTTCAGGATGTTGGCAATGGATTATTCGATCCACTGGAACCGTGGTGGGACGTAGATTCAAGTGGTACATACAACTCCAATGAACCGTTTGAGGATCGAAATTGTAATGGAATTCATGATATCGCAGAGCCAAGGGCTAGTAATGTGTCAGATTGTGAAGAGGGGAATTATATCGTAGATGATGAGGGTGGATTTTGTGATTTAGGAAATGGTAAATGGGATGATAATGAGGAGTATACAGTGGTAGATGGCGGAGATACTATGCTTTTTAAAATGTCGGACAGACCTCTGAGGCTATTATTTAGTTACCCAGAAGATGGTTCCGACCCCGTTGGAATGCCAACTATTGAACCTGGTGATAGCTTGCGTACACGACACGGTTTAGTCTTTCATAATTTAATAGTGGACATTGAGAAAGAGGATTTTCAATCTGTCCAAAAAGATAACATTGACTCAGTATTGACGTTGTATACTAACAGGCAATTTGACAGGTTAGAAGGTAATTTGATTGGTGACAGTGAATATTATGTTACAAAAGCGGAGTATGTACAGGATGGTGAACAAGAATATGATTATCATTTATTCAAAACCGATGTACACACATATAAACTATCTCTCCCTAGTTATTTTTATCCTTACGGATACCATGGTTTTTCCTTTAATTTTGATGGATCAGTGACATTTTCCCCGGAAAATTATGTTGATGGATTCTGGCAAGAAGGTTTTTCTAAAGATGAGATAATGTTTTATTCCTATAATGGATTGATTCGGGATGGAGAAAGAGTTGTTGATAGCTATTATGATACTACCAGTATTGGTACTTATTATATGGAAAAATCTTATTCAGTTGATGCTGATGAGGTTACAGTCCCCGCAAAAAAAATAAAAGGATACGAGGAGGATGGTACGAAATTTTGTTTTACAGATACCACCATAGAGATTTCTAATTTTGAAGAATGTCCTCCATCAGATACAACCTTTAATAATTGTTTTCGAATTACTAGGGAAACAACTATGACCATGGTTGGAAGTGGTCTTGAATATGGCGAGAAAAATATAACGTGGCTGGCAAAAAATCATGGAATTGTTAAAGACGAACTATGGGTACGTTGGAGTGAGCCTCAAGGATTGGAAAGTGAATTTTGGATTGGTATTTCAAAATTGGAATTAGGTACCTTTTCTGTTTCCGTCCAACCATCAAATGATAGATTGTTATCCCGGTTAATCAATCAACAAAAAACATTAAAGCTTAGTGATTTTGGCCAAACTGAAGAATTAAATTATGAACCATTCAAGATAAATCGGACTGCAGGTTTGCATCGGGTTAGACTTCCTTTTGATTACCTAACTAATTGGTAATAGTAAATGAAAAAGATATTTTTTATTAAAGTACTTTTGATTTTTAATTCGATATTCGTAATTCTTCGTGGTGGTACGGATGGCACAATTCGTGGTAAAATAGCGGATAAAGATGGGGCAGGTTTACCTGGAGCGTCTGTTTTTCTTCCAAAACTAGATATTGGTGGAATAGCAGATTTAGAGGGGAATTATATTATATTAAATGTACCTGTTGGGTCACATACTGTCGTTGTCCAAATGATTGGATATCAAAAACAAATTATGAGAGATGTCCAGGTAAAGATGGATCAAACTGTCTGGCTTAATTTTATACTAACAATTTCTGCTATTGAGGGAGATGAAGTTGAGGTCCTGGGCCAAAGAGCTCTTGTTGAAAAAGGAACTACTGGAAAAAAAATAACTGTTGAAAAGGAAGCAATTGAAGCATTGCCCATCCGAGATGTCAGCGATTTATATTCTCTTCAATCTGGCGTTGTTAAAGTGGAAGGTCATATGCAGGGTAAAATTGCAGATCATGAGGAACGGGGATTGGAAGAGGTTCATGTGAGGGGCGGTAGGTCAGGTGAAATAGCATATATGATTGATGGACTCTATATCCGAAATCCAATTTTTGGTGGTATTGGCTCTGGAACGAGATTAAATAAATTTGCTATTAAAGAATTTGATTGGCAGCCCGGTGGATTCAATGCTGAATATGGTGATGCTATGTCTGCAGTTTCAAACTGGCATACAAATTCGGGTACAACAGAACTTTCTTACAAATTTGAACACGCCACAGGTCAATTAGGCGCGTCTGCTGGAAATGAATATGATCGATTGCGTGGTTATGAGGATTACAATTTAGGACTCGGGGGGACTTTCCCGGGTATGTTAGATAATTTAAGCTTTTGGGTTTCAGGGCAGTTTACAAACTACAAGTCATATAGTGTTTATAAATTCGATGATATTATTTATGTAGATGATCCAGCAGATCCATATAATGTTACTAACCGAGGTAACCTGGTGCAACCTTGGGATAATATTGCTGGGTTCCGTGGGTTCGGTTTCAATAAAACATGGGATATTTTTGGTAAATTATTGTACAAATTTTCCAATAAGCTTCGATTGAATTTATCTTACTGGCAGGTAGAAAATCATAGAAAAAGTTTTAATCCAAAATTTCTTTATTGGGACAAGGGGCAAAATGAGCTATTCCGGGATACCTATCGCTATGGTGCCGAGATAAATCATTCACTCTCAAGTAAGACATTCTATACTGTCAGAGTTTCAAGATTTATTCAGGATCAGTTTCAAGGTGTTCGATGGCAGGATAGTGATGAAGATGGTTACCCTGATTGGTTTGAGTGGCGTCACCCAGCAGGAGCAAATCGTGCCATTTCCGATCCAAATAATCCTTTAATTGTACCATATACAGTTTCAGATAATGGAGATACAATACTTTATGTAATGAAGGATGATAACAGTGGCTGGTATTATGATCAAACACCGGGTTTATATAATTGGGAATCAGCAGAAGAGTTTACCGATGTAAATGGTAATGGAATATGGGATCCTGGTGAACAATGGATTGACAAAGAGGGTGATCATTATACTGATGGAAGCTGGGATGGTCCGGAATTGGTGGAGGAATTATATTATCGAGATGGCTCTCATTGGCTAGCACCAGAGATGTATATAAATAAGCCAGGGCTGTATTATGATGATTTTAATGATTTTCGTAGTGTTGATATAGCATGGGGTCAGGATCCCTTTCGGGAACTATTTGGTCGTGCCGTAGGGCCAAGGTACAGTGGATACTCTTGGGATCCAAATTATTATATGCCCACATTTGATGGATATAGTTGGAATGAAGGACGTGCTTTTGGAGGTCATGATAGGTTTTATAGTGATTCTCGGGCTGTAACAGATGAGATTAAGGTGGATTTTACCTCACAATTAACAAACAAATGGAAATTGAGGACTGGTGTTGATTTAAAAACCCATAAGCTGAATTTTTATGAGGTAAGGAATCCATGGTTAGGCCTGGCAGCTCCTATGCAGACCTTTGCAGAATACTGGGAGGATACAGGCCCTGATGGCCTAGTATCTACTGACGGTGAGTATGAAGTAGCGGATTTCGGAGAAAACAATGGTCAGTGGGATGTTGGTGAAGAGTTCACTGATGCAAATGGCAATGGAAGCTGGGATGATTTTCGCGAACCCTTTGAAATTGGGGCGTACTTTCAAAACACCTTCGAGGTCCCATGGATGGTTATCAATGCCGGAATTAGAGCAGACTTTGTTAATTATAATACACAAATCTGGTCTGATACTTCAGGGAATTATTCCCCGGGGCGTCCATGGTACTATGAGGATCAAAATGACAATAATGTATGGGATTCTGAAACTGAAGAAGCTGGAGATCACGCCGGATTTGCTAATCAAAAAACCTTTTTAAAGGATTCTAAATGGTTTTATAAAATCAGCCCAAGAATTGGATTCAGTCATGTTATTACTGATAAATCAACCTTCACTTTTAACTATGGTTTGTATTATCAAACTCCTATATACGCGAACGTGTACTTAAACACAAATCGGCTTGAAGATCCGGAAGAACTCTTTGAAGAGGGTGAAGGTTATATCGGCAACGCAACAATGAGCGCTTCCAGGACCCAATCATATTCATGTGCCTATAATGTACAAGTTGGTCGGAACTGGTCTTATAAAGTTGGAATGTGGATAAAGGATATGGATCAATGGTCTACACTGACATATGAACGTAGCGGTGTTTATAATTACCGTGTTCATTCTAACGGTGATTATGGAGGTGCAAAAGGAATAGATATTACATTGACAACGAGAGGGTTAGCCGTTAACTCTGAACTGCAGTATACCTACTCGATAGCGAAGGGTAATAGCGAATATGATTGGGCAAACGCAGAAGGAATATATGTGGATGCTCCATCTCAAGAATACAGAATGCCATATGATCGTCCACATGATCTTACACTTTTTCTTTATACTGATGATAAAAGGACCCCGTTCGGTATAAGAGCCGGAATCACCGCATTCTATCAATCAGGGTTTCCATACACACCTCTGATTGAGGATGGAGATAAAAATATGAAGGAGGATGTAAAAAATAAATATTCCAAGCGTTCTCCAGCATATCGCAATGTTAATTTATCGTTATCAAAATTTGTAAAATATAATAATTTCCGGGTTTCGCTCGGTTTACAAGTATTTAATGTATTGGATCTTAAAAATGCATCGGGAGTATATCCTATAACAGGGCAACCTGATGACCCGGGGAATTTTTATTTGGATAGAGTGGGTCTCCCTGATATAAATCATGATAAATCAAATTCCTATTATGATACACCATGGTATTTATTCAGTGCACGGGAAGTAAATGTTTTCATTAAAATTGAGTTTAATTAATTATGCATAAAATTTATTTTAGGAAAATTTTTATTTTTTTATCTTTTTTTATCACTGGAATAATTATTGGTGCTGAACCAAATAAAGGGGTTGATTATACAAGTAAAAGTGATGAAAATACCATCCCACCCTTTTTAGGAAAAATTGGAGAATTTCCGTTTCCTACTAATCCTATGAATGATAGAGCAAAGGGATTTTTACTGGAGGGGAAGGTGAAAAATGCGGTCACCAATTATGGAAATTATATAACTTGGGATGAACACCCTGCTGGTCTATGGGGTGAATATACTAATCTTCCACATGTTGCATTTGTTGGGGGTGTTCCAGGGCAAAAGTACTCATCAGAGTTTTTCTGGGAAAAATGTTTAGGCCTAGTGCCAGAAAACGATGATGACATTGAAATCGATATATGGTGTTCTCACGATGCATATTCAGCATGGTATGCCGAATATGATACAAATTTTGTCGGAATTATTTTTGATTCTAAAAATGATTGTGGAAATCCTACCCAATATAATAATTGTGGTTTATGGAGACCTGATAGCGTTTCAAGAGTAGATACACCCAATGACGTGTCCGAAGGCAATCAGTGGGGGATCTCCGATTCATTTGAATGGGGAGATGATGTTGGTGTAGTTTTTTTAAGCTTAGAAAGGTCTATTTATGATCCAATTGGCCTCGATCCAAATGAATCGAGTGCAAGGATCGGACTTATTTATCCATGGGCTCTTCGTCCCTCATTAAAAGAGAGGACGGATGAATTTGATATATATAATTATGGACCGGATAAAGAGGAATGGACACAAGATGACGTCTATGAGTATTATGGTGCTAATGTAGCAGAATCCTGGTTTACCCGATGGAATCCGACAAGGAACACAGACTGGCATGCAAGTACTATGGCTCGGACTTTTACTCATAATCTTGAATTAACCGCTGGCGATCTTTTTGGAGATACACCGTTCACCGATGCAAATGATACTTATCCTCTTTTGGCACACAGCAAATATATTGATACTTGGCCAGTAGAATACAATACTGAAACGGGTCTTGATGAACCCCACTGGCCTGGTTGGTTTGCAGAAGATTACGATGTAACTCTATCAGGATGTGATGGGTCCCGCCTTGATCCAGATTGTTGGAAAACTACAGATCGATTTATTTCAGATAATGATGTTTATATGGAGTTTGATGATCGCTGGACTCACAGGGCAAATTTGCTTAAGGAAGGTACTACCGACATATATGAACAGACGGGATACCCTATGGGGTTACGAATTATGTCTGCAGCTCATTCCTATGGTGTATCCTTTGCGGAAGATATAATGTTTGTAACAGTCCGGGTTAAAAATGAGAGTGGTGACTGGACTGATGAGGATGGTTTCCACGATGGAATGATTATGCCTGATGGAACCAAGCTAAATCATGGGAAGGGATTCAATTACAAAGGTTTGTTTTTAGGTTTCTATATGGATGCTGATGTGGTTTCAGCTGATATAAATGGCAATTTTGGTGTTCATACAAATGCAGACGATTTCATGAAATATATAGATTGTAAAACTTCAACGGAGTATTTTCCTCATGGATGCCCGGATATAAAAGGTGATACCTTAAGGGTTAGTATGGCGGTTATCGGGGATTACGATGGCCGAAGTGGTATAGCTCAGGGATACGCTTTTCAAGATGGAACAAATATAGGGCATGATTTTGGTCTCGTTGCCACCCAGCTCCTTGACTCACCTCTTGCCACTGATAAGATTGATTTGGATCAGGATGGATCATTTGATATTTATCCCGGTGAAAAACTTAAAATGACCGATTGGCACTGGTTTGACTGGTATAATCGACCTGGGGTAGTAACACGCGAGAGTAATACAAACTGTTGTGCGGGTGGTCCAGGACGATCTGTTGCCAGGAATCGCGAAGAAATTAATTTAAAGGTAATATCGGGTGATACAGTGAATTTAACTGCAGATGAAAAAACATGGTTTTTTCATACAGAGAATCCTACTACTGATGCGGATGACCTTTTGAATCCGCATTTTGATTCTCTGGATGGCATTGAACAGGAAGATGTTTTCGATGGTGGATTGGATTGTGTATTGATTATGAGTTGTGGTCCTTTAGATTTGAATGTAGGAGAGGAAGTGCCATTTTCTTTCTGTATAATTTTTGGGGAGAATGAAGAGGATTTGATTAATAATGCAAAATTTGCCCAGGTGATGTATAATAATCATTATCAGGGGTTCACTCCACCAACAAAGCCGAGTATCGCTGTAGTAACCGATCATAACAAAGTGACTATTTATTGGGATGATGCAGCGGAAAATTCAACTGATGTTGTTACCGCCTATGCGGATTTTGAGGGATACAAGATTTATAAGAGTACAGATGGTGGTGCGACCTGGGGTAGTTCAGATAAAATGATTTTCGATGACAACGGTGTACATGTTGGCTGGCGACCTTTTGCCCAGTTTGATTTGAGTGCAGAGGAAGATTCATTGCACTGTATTTTTGAAAATGACGATTGTGGCGATGAAGGGAGAGGACGCAGTATTTTAGGTCCAGATCCGAATGTCCCATGGTTCAGTTTGGGAAGCAATACAGGATTTGGTGATATTCTGATGACTACGCCGATAGACACAGTATTAGAAGTCCTAAATGATAAATCTGTTACATTGACATATTCTTTTATTGATACGAATGTGATTGATGGAATGGAATATACATACGCTGTCACTGCATATGATATGGGTGTGGAAGCTGACTACGTTATTACTTGGGACCCAGTTACAAATGGATTTTTACCCGATACAGTTTACTCAAAATCCAATCCAGATAATTGGGCAAGCCCAGAAGGCTATCAGCACATTGAGACTTCAAAAGGCACAACGATTCATGATCCTAATTTTAAAACGGTCATACCAGGGAGTTTACCACAGGATGATCTCACCAAAATTAGGGTTGTACCAAATCCATATTTAGTACGTTCCAAATTCAAAGAGAGTGAATTTGCACGTTTGATACGTTTTACTAATCTTCCTGCACTATGTACAATTACAATTTTTACAGTCACTGGAGAAAAGGTTATAACCTTAGATCACGATAGTGTATCAGATGGAAATTATTTCTGGAATCTTAGAACCATAAATAATCAGGAGATAGCACCAGGTTTATATTTATTTGCTGTAGAGACAAAAACTGATAAACATATAGGCAAATTTGCAATTGTTCGTTAAGAGGGCAAATTAGATGAGGAATTATCTCCAGAGATTTTCGATTTATTTTTTAATGACATATGGTTTATTGTTAGGTGCGTCTGGTGATAATATTGAAGTGGTAACCAAAGTTGGCACAGCAACAGCTAACTGGCTTCGCATAGAGACTGGAGTTCGTGCAATAGGAATGGGTGGTGCTTTTGTAGCAGCGGGTACAGGATTATCAGCAATTCCATATAATCCTTCAGGAGTTGCTTTTATCCAAAAGTCTGAGGCATATTATTCGAAGTCAAATTACCTTGCGGAGATTACTCATAACGTATTGGGGTATGGCGTAAAATTGACCAATCAGGATTTTTTGGGATTTCATTTATTTTACCTGAACTCAGGTTTAATGGAGGTAAACACGGAGTTATCACCTGGCGGCACTGGGGAATATTTCAATGTAATATCTCTGTCGTTTCGGACCGTTTATGCCCGGCGATTAACGGATCGTTTGAAGGTGGGGATGAGTTTGAATTACATCCGTGATCAGATTTATACGACTATGATGCAGACATTTGCATTTGATGTTGGTTCAAATTTCAATACGGGGATATATGGGTTTACTTTAGGGATGAGCATCAGCAATTTTGGTCCTGAGGTCCAGTACCATGGTGAAGGGTTACAGATAGTGGTTCCGGATACGATTGATGTGGATGAACGGACCAGTCGCGTAACTGAGAAATTTCCGTTGCCATTAGTTTTCCGGTTAGGAATAAAAAATGATATTATTGGCCCTGAGAGTGAGTTTATTAAGAATAAGAGTCATCGTTTATCCGTAGCAGCGGACGGTGTAAACCCCATTGATTACACCGTGATGGGACATGTAGGGATTGAGTACAGTTATTTTGAGTTTGCATTTTTACGTACGGGGATTCATTTGGGGCATAATACAGCTGGCATAACGGGTGGAGGTGGACTCAAGATAAGAGCAATAGGGATGAATATTTTGGTAGATTATGCTTATGTGGATTACGGAATATTGAAGATGACTCACCAGGTTGGACTGAGTCTGGAATTTTAAGGAAAATAGTTCATTAGTTTAAATAAAGACGGGGAAAAAATAGTAATGTCTTGGGTAATTATATTCAGTATCCTAATCTCCAGGGGAGCAAGTCAGGAGCCAGGACCTGATTTCATTGTATCTGTGACTGCAACAGGAGATACACTATCCTACGAATTGTTTTTTGGATTTAGTCCATTTGCTACTGATACTTTTGATACTGAATTTGATGCTTATGCTCCCCCAGCACCGCCACCACCTAACTTTGATGCTGCTTTAGCATGGGATGGGGACCGGTTTTACAGGCAAATTGTAAATGGAAGTAATAATGATTTGATTGAGCATGAATGGTTGATAGAACTATCGTTTCCAGTAACAAATACTATCACAGTAACCTGGGATAATACAAATTGGTCGGATATCGGTGAATTCTATCTTACTGATGTTTTTGACGGAATGTTTGGTATTAATGTTAATATGTCTGAAACCAATAGTCTGACTTTGGACAACCCAGCATTTGAGAATTTAAAATTAAAAATTACTCCTGAAGAAAATGCCTTTTTAAACCGTCCACCCGTTGCAGATGCTGGTGGTGATACTACTGTAACTGAAAATACTCAATTTATCCTCGATGGTTCAGGTTCTTTTGATTCGAATCGTGACGATCTGACATTTTTGTGGAGTTCTATTTCTAATTATGTAACGCTTGATATGACAACAGATACATTATTACTTGGTAATGTAAATCAGGTTGTAGATACCACAGATGTAATAGTCACTTTGACTGTTAATGATGGTGAGGATGACTCTGCTCCAGATACTGTGGTAATAACAATTGTTCCTAACACTCCTCCTGTTGCAAATGCAGGAAATGCCACCAGGATTGTTAGAGGTGATACTTTGGTAGTATTAAATGGTAGTAACTCGCTCGATGATACCCCTTATGAGGCCTTGTCTTACACCTGGGTCCCCCCTGCAGGTATCGAGCTTTCAGGTTCTGATCAACCCACGCCTTCATTTATACCACCAGTACCGGATTTCCTTACTGAATACATTTTTTCTCTAACAGTTAGTGACGGGGAATTTGAATCGATACCGGATACAGTTATTGTTACAATCAGTGACTTTTCTCCACCAGTACCGCCAACCCTTTATGCTACTTCAGAGCATGAAAAAGTTATTCTCACTTGGGATAATATTTCAGAAAACTCTATTGATTCTTTAACGCTTTATTCTGATTTTGAAGGGTATAAGCTTTATAGGAGCACCGATTTTGGGGAGACCTGGGGAACACGGATTTATGATTATAACGGTACTTTTGTCGGATGGGAACCCATTGCCCAGTTTGATTTATTTTTGGAAGAGGACACATCCCATTGTATTTATAAAAATGAATTTAATAATTGTGATGATTATAGAGGAATTGATGTTTCTGGTTTAGATCCGTTAGCACCGCGGAACCATCTTGGAAATAATACAGGTCTCCAGCATTCTTATGTCGATTCCAATGTGATCGATGGCATAAGATATACTTACTCTCTCACTGCCTACGATATGGGTGTTAGAACATTTTCTTTAGAGTATTTATTTAATGATTCTCTTGATGTGTATACAGCAGACACTCTTTGGTCACTATCCAACCCGGATCATTATTTAGATCTTGGCGGGATAGGAAAAGAGAGCTTGGAGTGTTCAAAAGGTGTGAATTCTTCAGCCCCAAATTTTAAATCTATTATTCCCGGTTATTTCGCTTCTAATGTTACATTTCCAAATACAAATGAGATTGACAATTTTATAAAAAAAGAAGCTGCGACAATTGGAACTGGCGGAAAACATTATTTAATTGTGGATGAAAATGATTTCATAGATAATTTCTTAAAGTTTGAGATCCAAGCTGATTTAATTCAAGGCGCCTTTGGAGGGTATGCTACAGAGAATCCATCATTGTATATTTGGGAGATTCAAGATACTATAAATCTATATCCTTCAAAATGGGGGCAAAGTATAGATACCACCTCAGTTGATCCATTAGGATTGGATAGTTTAAAGGGTTTGCCTGGTGCAATTGTTAATAATAATGTAATCGACTTTCCAGATTATTTAATTATGGATCATAAATTATCATATGCGGATGATGGTGATTTTAAAGATAATTGGACAGATTTTGTTAATGGAACAATTTTCAAATTTGACAATATGCCTCAGTCATATCCAGAGGAGGGTGAAGATTTTGAATTCATTTATAAAGAAGATTGGTATGCAGACAGTGCAACGATATCTGCTATAGAATTTAATTTAAACTTTGCACAAGGGTCAGATTATACAAACAGACCAATTTTTGATTATAAAATTGTATTCAGTCACAACACTCTTGATACAGCTTTAATTTCAGTTAGTAATGGCTGTGATGATTTTCCAACCATAACCCAATTTCCCTTTAAAATAACCAATTTATCAACTGGCAAAAAAGTCGGGCTATATCATAAAGATACAGGAGTTGGTGGTACTGGTTCCCCAACGACAAGTGATCCCGGATATAGTGATTGTCAATGGACGAGAAATGAAGAGCTTACATTTCAACTGGACAATGTGCTTGTTGCCGATAGCATTCTACAGGAAAGAACCTATACATTGAAAATATTCTTTGATATCTTTAGTCTCTTTCCAAATATAGCAAATTCACCATGGGTTCCAGAAAGAGAGTATCTGAAAGATGATCTTGTGTATTATTCAGGAATGGTTTGGAAAGCTGAGATGGATATCAGCCCGAATAAAGAACCAACGGCTTTTATTGGTGATGGTACTAATACTAATCCATGGGAAATTCAATATCCTTGGGACGAAGGAGATTCCGTTATTATTCATACAAAGAAATTTTTTGTGGACGGTGATAGTTGGGTTGCTGATATGTCTAATCTTGGAAAGCCTCATAAAGTCATTCAAGAAGAATTAAAGGAAATTAGGGTTGTACCAAATCCGTACATTGTGCAGTCTCGATTTGAATCCAGGCAGACCTCTTCCAATCGAATCAGATTTACCAATTTACCGCAACGCTGTAGAATTTCAGTTTATACGATAACTGGTGAAAAAGTTACTGTTATAGAGCACGATGAAGAATATGATGGTAATGAATGGTGGGAATTGGTCAATAGTAAAAACCAACTCATTGCTCCTGGATTATACATATATTCAGTTGAGGCTGAAAATCTAACGCATATAGGCAAATTTGCAATTGTTCGTTAAGAGGGCAAATTAGATGAGGAATTATCTCCAGAGATTTTCGATTTATTTTTTAATGACATATGGTTTATTGTTAGGTGCGTCTGGTGATAATATTGAAGTGGTAACCAAAGTTGGCACAGCAACAGCTAACTGGCTTCGCATAGAGACTGGAGTTCGTGCAATAGGAATGGGTGGTGCTTTTGTAGCAGCGGGTACAGGATTATCAGCAATTCCATATAATCCTTCAGGAGTTGCTTTTATCCAAAAGTCTGAGGCATATTATTCGAAGTCAAATTACCTTGCGGAGATTACTCATAACGTATTGGGGTATGGCGTAAAATTGACCAATCAGGATTTTTTGGGATTTCATTTATTTTACCTGAACTCAGGTTTAATGGAGGTAAACACGGAGTTATCACCTGGCGGCACTGGGGAATATTTCAATGTAATATCTCTGTCGTTTCGGACCGTTTATGCCCGGCGATTAACGGATCGTTTGAAGGTGGGGATGAGTTTGAATTACATCCGTGATCAGATTTATACGACTATGATGCAGACATTTGCATTTGATGTTGGTTCAAATTTCAATACGGGGATATATGGGTTTACTTTAGGGATGAGCATCAGCAATTTTGGTCCTGAGGTCCAGTACCATGGTGAAGGGTTACAGATAGTGGTTCCGGATACGATTGATGTGGATGAACGGACCAGTCGCGTAACTGAGAAATTTCCGTTGCCATTAGTTTTCCGGTTAGGAATAAAAAATGATATTATTGGCCCTGAGAGTGAGTTTATTAAGAATAAGAGTCATCGTTTATCCGTAGCAGCGGACGGTGTAAACCCCATTGATTACACCGTGATGGGACATGTAGGGATTGAGTACAGTTATTTTGAGTTTGCATTTTTACGTACGGGGATTCATTTGGGGCATAATACAGCTGGCATAACGGGTGGAGGTGGACTCAAGATAAGAGCAATAGGGATGAATATTTTGGTAGATTATGCTTATGTGGATTACGGAATATTGAAGATGACTCACCAGGTTGGACTGAGCCTGGAGTTTTAATAAAAAAAAATAAACTAAAGTTGTTTTAATAACAGTAGTTCTTGATGCCATTTTTTAAGAAATGTGACATACATCACATATCTTATTTTTATTACTGTAAATAAAATTCGTATAGTCTATATTTAACACTCAAATTAAATGGAAAAATTAAAGCATTGCATATTGTTTTTAAGGAAATAACAGGTAAATGAGTATGGTAGGTTTGTAGAACGTTAATAGTAATAATACTGATGACTAATAGATAAAGAAAGGATTCCAGTATGAAAAGAATAACAGTATTCTTGATGACAGCGCTTGTGTCTTTAAGCATTCTTTTACCAAAGGAGCGTCCGGCTGTAAATAATGATAAAGCAAGAATTATGCATGATGGAAGGGAATATGCACCTAATCGTGTCAAACAAAATAGTATGGTCCCGACTAGAGAAGATATTATTTACTCAGATGATTTTGAAGGTGATATTGAATGGGATTACGATGCAGGCTGGGAATTGACGGAATCAGACTATAACAGTCCGTCCCATAGTTTTAACTCTCCTAATGATGCGGGCACCCAGAACGCGTCATGGAATCTGCTTTCTCCGGTTATATCTCTTCCGGAAGTTGGACCGGATGACAATATAAATTTTGGGTTTCACTTATATACAAACCAGGTTGATTCAGACGGAGACGGAGATAATTTTTTGGAAGATTATTACAGTGTTTCCATGATGGACCCCAGTGAGCTGGCGTGGCATGCGTCAGACTTCAATGCGTGGGCCAATCTGAGTTACTGGTGTGGGAAAGAAGACATTGATGGATATCTTGATAGCTGGTTACAGTTTTTGGATTCACCTCCCATAGCGATTCCATCGTCTGGGTATGAACTGACAACTATGATGGCCTGGGGTATTGAAAGCCCTGAAGGTGCATCCGTTGCAGGTACATGCACTGATGGCTGGGATGCAGCGAATGTACGGGTTTCCACAGATGGGGGCAGTACATGGGACCTCCTCACAGGATCTGATCCCTATGATTTTGAATATGGATATGGATGGATATGGAATGATGCTGAGTATGACTGTGGTGGTGATTTGGAACATTTGGCGTCAGGCTGGGGAGACCAGGCTGACTGGCATGAGGTTACATTTAATTTGGATAGTTATGCAGGGGAAGAGGTTATCATTCGATTTGCATTTGGATCAGATCCTGCATACTGTACTCCGGATGATGCTACACTGACCGGTTTCAGGGTAGATGACATTCTTGTTTCAAACAGTTCCGGAGATGTTCTGTTTGGTGACGATGCAGATGGAGAAAGTTCAATGACTGCTTCAGGAGCGGTTTGGGTGGATCAGTTTTATGATTACTGGGATGATGGAAGTCTAGGTGGCGGTGTCCGCCCTGGTAGCTTAGGCTGGGAAGAGTACCTTCCGGGACTACCGTTCAATGGAAATGTCTTTCTTGACATAACTGAATATGGAGGGAAGGACGTGATCTTCAGGATTCAATCCAGGTATGACGATAATGATGATGGAGGCCAGGGACTGGGACTGTTTATTGATGATTTTAAGATATATCTTCCTTCTTCTGCATCCTATGCCCCGCCAACCGGTTTGACCGGAGAGGGATTAGACGGATCTTGTGAACTCCAATGGAACGATATGACAGCTTCCGGGACAGAGGATTTTATCTATGATAATGATGGATTTAGCGGATATTCAATTTATATGAATTCAGGCTATGGATATGCTGGAGAGACTTTTGAAATTGTTGGTCCTTCTGTAGTAAACACAATTTGGATTTACAACAGTGCAAATAATACCCTGCCTACACAGACAGAAATATCCGGATATGGATTATTTGGTTCGCTCTACAACACCGAACCAATTTATACAGAGGCGGTGAGCCTATCTCAAGCTGGCTGGAATGAGATTAGTTTAGCAGGGCATGAATGGAGCTTCGACGGAAGATATATTATCGCTTATCAAATCAGTGATGTTGTTAACGGCGAATTAGATGATACTGCGGTTCCAAGTGAGCACAGTATGTTTCGTTCGTCTTCCAGTGCCTGGCAAACATGGTTGGAAAGTTCAGGTTCTGATTTGTCAGATGGTGAGTGGGGTATACGGGCAAATATCACTTTTGATGGTGTTGATGCAACCTATAACGTGTATCGGGATATGGCTCAGATCTCAAGCGGTTTAACCGTTAGTAATTACACAGACACGGATGTTATGAATAACGTGCCTTACACCTATGCAGTGAGCGCAACCTATTCGGATGGAGAGGAAAGTGCACTATCTGAATCTGTTACCCTTACGCCCGAAGCTCAAACAGTATATGAATTGGTATGGGATGATGGCACTTCGGAGATGGGATTTAATGCAGGTGGCGGAAATTATACTGCAGTTCGGTTTACTGCTGTAGGAAATGATGACCTTATCCGCATAAGATGGTATCAGGTGGGTGATGGAGGTGCTTTCTATCTCAAAATGTGGGATGACAGTGGCGGCCTTCCTGGAGATGAAACATATAGTACAATCGTCAGTGGTGGAGATGACGGGTGGAATGCACGGGAAATGATGGATGAACAAATCACCCTGAGCGGAACGTTCTGGGTTGGTGCTAAAGAGTTCAGTTCTACAAATCCTTTTGGACTGGATACGAATAGTGATTCAGAGAATTCCTATTTCCAGATTGGCACTGGAGGCTGGGAACCGATTGCTAATTCAGGTTTATCCGGAAATTTAATGTTCAGGGCTTCATTGGATCACCCAGAGGGCGGCACTATTAGCTTGGATGTGGATCATATGGCTGACTGGAATCTCGTAGGCTTACCTGTGAGCGTGGAAGACCCCAATCATATGAGTATTTTCCCTGATGCTATTGAAGGGACTCTCTTTTCCTTTGGGAATGGATATGAATTACAGGATGATCTCGTTTCTGGAAATGGTTATTGGTTAAGGTTTACAGAAAGTGGTTCCACCACAATTACCGGTGAATTATTAGGGAGTGTGAGTGTCTCTTTAGTGACGGATTGGAATTTGATTTCAGGTCCTTCTGATGCAGTATCGTTTGATAATATTGATGATCCTGATGGATTGATTATCCCCGGCACTGTTTATGGATTTGGCAATGGATATGAACTGACAGAGACTCTTAATCCGGGGTTTGGATATTGGGTGCGTTCAACCGGTGATGGAAGTGTCAATATTGGGGCAGCCAGATCAGGAAAAACAACTACTCCATTTGCAGGTAAGCTGGATAATGCTAACATTATTAGTTTTAATGATGCTGAGCTGTATTTTGGTGTGGATATTCCTGAAGAGAATAAATTAAGCTACAGCCTTCCTCCAAAACCACCAGCAGGAAGTTTTGATATTCGATTTACAGGAGATTGGAAAGCGGTAACTGATTTTGGTACGATTGAAATCATGAATAATTCCGGGATGATTCATCTCCATTATGAAATCAAAGATCAAAATACTTGGAGCTTGATAAATCCGAATACTGGGGAGGAAATTATCCTAGTAGATTCAGGAGAACTTCAGATTGATGGAAATCCGCATGAATTTAATTTGAGCCGGAAAAGTAAAGAGGATGTTCCGAATGTTTTTACTTTGAATCCTGCGTTTCCGAATCCATTCAATCCTTCGACTCAAATAAGTTATTTTGTTCCGAAAGAAAGCATGATTGATATTTCGGTTTATGACATCAGCGGTCGTTTAATAGAGACCTTGGTAAATGAACTGAAGAATTATGGTCCGCATTCAATTATGTGGAATGCCTCAAGTCAGGCAAGCGGAGTGTATTTTGTACGGATAAAAACAGATGGTTTTACTAATGCACAAAAAGTGATATTGACAAAATAAAGGGAGAGAATACTTCTCGTTAGGTTTTAAGTACATTCAACCAAAATCCTGAGTCTCCAATTTTGGAGACTCAGGATTTGTGTTTTTCGGGGGAAGTATTAAAGACCAAAGAATTAACAAATAGTAAAGTGATGAGCAAACGAAATTATTTAATCAAAACATGGTTGATAGTTAGTCCTGTATTTTCTCTTTCGATTTTGATTGCTTCTCCCAGTCATTATCGTGATGATGCTTTGTTGTTTTGCTTAAAACCTGAGTTCCAGCAACTCAATATTCAAAAGACATCAGATGGAATTATAGTTGATCTGGATGTGTTAGACAATTTTTTCAATTCTATTCATATAAAACAGTTAGAGCCTTGGCTTCCAGGGGCAACATCGGAAGATCACAGGGGAGACGTTTATTTGAATCGTATCTATAGATTGACCTTGGATGAGAATGAACGCCAGTCAATCGAACTGATAAGAAATCAAATAGATGGTTTGTCCGTCATTCATTCCACTGAATTAGATCCCATACGCAAACTGAGCTATATCCCTAATGATCCCCAGTATAATCAGCAATGGTTTTTATCTCAAATTAATGCTAACGATGCTTGGGAATTTTGGGATTTTAACGGCGGTGAAACCCCTGGAAATAGCTCTGTAATTCTTGCTTCAGTAGATCTTGGTGTTAACTGGAAACACGCTGACCTTGTTGACAATATTTGGCAAAACCTGGGGGAAGATGCTGATGGTGATGGCCAGACAATAATTTATTCTGGAGGCCAATGGATTTATGATCCCGATGATTTGAATGGGTTTGATGATGACAACTGGGATAATAATTTATCTACACACATTGATGATTTAATTGGTTGGGATGTATCTGAGACAAGTTATGGAGACAATGACCCCGATCCTCCTCATTCTGGGGGCTGGTCCCATGGAACCCACGTTGCCGGGCTATTGTCTGCTACAACCGACAATAACACAGGGATTGCCTCTACTGCTTTCAGCTGCAGTATCATGTCCGTCAAATGTACTGGTGATGATGAAAATCCCCAGTATATCACAAATAGCCAGGCTGGAATCATATATGCAGCAAAAGCAGGATACCATTCTCAGGGGTTTTCAATAGTTAACTGTAGTTTTGGAGGAGGAGGATATAGCTCGTATGAACAGGATGTAATGGATATCCTTCGTGAAGATTATAATGCTTTAATTTTTGCCTCTGCAGGCAATGGCAACGGGGGGGAAGATGATACCCCTCAATATCCTGCAAGTTATGAAAATGTCATATCTGTCACTGCCCTGGGTCAGAATGATTCCTGGAATCATTGGGCAACCTATAATGAGTTTGTTGACTTGGCTTCTCCAGGAGAAGGTATAAGAAGTACTACTATCAATGGATATTCGTCTTGGAGTGGCACATCCATGGCATCGCCCGTCGCTGCAAGTTGTGCCGGACTATTAAAATCGCTTTATCCTGATTGGAATTCAAACCAGATTGAAATGATGCTTTTGGCTACTTCTGATCCGATTATTTACACCATCAATTCTGAGCAATATTTGCAGGGCCAACTTGGTAGAGGAAGAGTTGATATTTTAAAAGCTGTTGAAGTTGCTCTTTTTCCACAGATTGAGTTTGTGGATGTTGATGTAGCAGTGTTGGATGGATCAGATGATAATATTAATCCTGGTGAATCAATTGAATTAAGGACCATACTCTATGCTAATGAAGATTGGGGTACTGCTGTCGATATAATTGGGACCTTGTCTGCTGCATCAAATGAAGTGAATATCTCCAGCAACATGGCATATTTTGGCAGTATGGCACCTGGCGAAGCTTCCTTGAATGAGTCCGATCCCTTTATTATTCAATTTGGAAACAATGTTCCAGGAGGAAATGTAGAACTTAATCTGTCTCTAATTTCAAATGTAGAAGATAATATTGAGTATACAGCTGAAATCACTTTCTCAGTCTATGTGGAAGAGGGTGCCGGTACTATCCAGCTGCCTCTTTTACACCAATCAGGATGGAACCTGGTTGGACTTCCTTTGGAAGTGGAAAACTCCCATTACTTGAATTTATTTCCGGATGCTATTGAGGGTACACTTTTTTCTTTCGGCGCAAGCTATGAGCCTGAAACTACATTAGCGCACGGAGAAGGATACTGGCTGAGATTTTCAGATCAGGGAATGAATGAACTCTCAGGAATTGAACTTACTTCGGTAACAATTGCTCTCAATGAAAACTGGAATCTCATTTCAGGAATTACGAGTGAAACAAGTATCTATTCAATTGGTGATCCGAATAATATCATAATACCCGGAACATTTTATGCGTTTAATGAAAGTTATGAATTAACTGAAATTCTTGAACCGGGGAAGGGATATTGGGTCCGATCTAATGGTGAGGGAGAAGTTACATTATCATCACAAGGTCGATAAAAAAATTATTTAGAATAGTTTAACTTTGGAAATAGTTCATCCGGTTGATTAAATGAGGCATATGAAACTTGGAATTTTTTCGCAAGCAAATCGGGGCTCTTTGTTTTTATGGAATATTTATATATTCTTTGAATGCACAGGTGTATGAAGGATTTGTTTTGTATACACCACAACAGTTTGGAGAAGGAGGAAATCCTGATACAATTCGCGGAGGAACAACTTATATGATGACAAATGATCAGGACATAATCCATACGTGGTCCCATACAAGGGGTCCAGCAAGTATGCCTTATCTTTTACAAGACAGCTTGATGATTTATCCCTACCGTGTACCCTATCCAACAATGGAAAATGGTGGTGTGGGTGGTGGAGTGCAACTTGTGAGTTGGGATGGAACCATATTGTGGGATTACATTGTTTCAAATGAAACCTATCAGCATCATCATGATGTGGAGCCAATGCCAAACGGTAATATTCTGATGTTAGCATGGGAGAGAAAAACTGCTTCTGAAGCCTATACTTTTGGTCGACAAACCATTAATAACCCATTAAACCAAATGTGGTCCGAAGCCATATTTGAGATTGAACCAATTGGTTCGAATAGTGGGAATATAGTATGGGAATGGCACTTATGGGATCACTTGATTCAAGATGTTGATTCCAGTTTGATGAATTATGGTATTATTGCAGAGCATCCTGAATTAATGAATATTAATTCAGGCGATGTTGGTAATCCTGGTGGACCTGGGGGGGCTCATGCAGATTGGATGCATTTTAATGCAATTGATTATAATGAGCACCTGGATCAAATAGTTGTTTCATCACGAACCCAATGTGAGATTTATATTATTGACCACAGCACTACTACTCCAGAAGCAGCCAGCCATGCAGGGGGTGCTTCTGGTAAAGGTGGAGATTTTCTTTATCGCTGGGGAAATCCGCAAGTATATGATATGGGCAATGCCTCAGATAAAATTCTAAATCACCAACATGGTGCGAACTGGATACCAATTGCTTATCCAGGTGCAGGACATATTCTATTGTTTAATAATGATCATACAGATAGCAGTTCTGCTGTTCTTGAAATAATTGCTCCGGTAGATGAGGAGGGTAATTATTATATTGACACTAATCAACCTTTTGGTCCTGGTTCTTGGGAATGGATTCACACAGGTGACTATCACACTCAAATGCAGGGCGGAGCTTTCCGTCTTCAAAATGGGAATACATTTGTATCCATAGCAGAGTTTGGGTATTTATTTGAAGTTACGTTGGAAGGTGAAATGGTCTGGGAGTACCAGTATGATGGAAACGATCAAATTCCTCGTGCACAAAAATACAGCTTGGATTATTTAAACCAAATCAACGAATTGACAATAAACATTCATTATTTACAGAATTGGAATTTAGTCGGTATTCCGGTAATCGTAGAAAATCCAGATGTTGAAAATGTATTTCCTGAGTCGATTGATGGTACCTTATATTCTTTTGATGGTAACTATATTTTGGAGAATTCTTTAACACAGGGTATGGGCTATTGGCTGAGATTCCCTGCAGAAGGTAGTATTGAAATAACCGGACTTTCGATTGATGAAATAACAGTCACTTTATATTCAGGATGGAATCTTATCACTGGAATATCATTTTCAATTGGCGTGAACAATATTGATGACCCAAATAATTTAATCATCCCAGAAACTGTATACGGATATGACGGAGGTTATTCAGAAATACAAATTATTGAACCTGGCAAAGGATATTGGATCAGATCAGCTGGAACAGGTGATATAATATTAAGTGACTAATTTTTCAGAATTGATTGCATTACAAGCTTGTTAATCAACACATTAGAATAAAACTATAAGGAATAGGAGATAAAAATGTTACAAGATATTTCAAAATTTGTTTTACATGGAGTATTCTCTTTATCCATGATTTTTGCCACTCAATACCGAATTGTGGGTGAAGTATTCACTGAATCCTGGTGACCCTACTGTCCAGACGCCCGGGCCGGGATTCAAGAACTGTATAATAGTCAACCCAATTTTATTCCCCTCATTTGGCAAGGCGATACTGAAGATATAAGCCCTAATTATGGTGGACGTGCATCCTTGTACGGTGTGAGTGGAATTCCACATGTAGAATTTGGCGGTACCATTTCATCAGTTGGAGGAGGAGGAAATATGTATCCCACATATTTGAACATATATAATTCGCTCTTGGGTGATTATAGTCCTTTAGTAATTAATCAATCCGTCACTACCATTGGAAACAATCTGGTTATTTCTGCTGATGTGGAAGTAACAGAAAATATTACGACTTCTAATAATAAAATCCTGTTTGTACTTGTTAGATATCAAGACTCTGACTATTTCTCATCTGTAATTGCCTACCAGGAAAGCAGTTTTAATCTTACAGGTATTGGAGAGACCGGAATTTTTGAGGGTTCAATAGCAATGGATCCGGACTGGGATTTAGAGCTGGTAAAAGCAGTTGTTATGGTCCAGTCATGGAGCACCAACCAGATTCTTCAAGCCGATATGGCAGAAATAAATATGGAAAATATTTTTTCCATTAACTGTAGCTTGGTGGACATTGTATCTGATGATGACAGCGATGGACTGGCCAATCCTGGCGAAACTGTCACTGTTTTGTTGATGGTAAATAACGAGTCGTTGGTTATAGAGGCAGAAAATGTAAGTGGATTTCTTTCTTCTGAGAATCTGGATGTTACTATCAATCAGGAAAGCCTGTATTTTGGTGATATCACAAATGGTGGTATGTCTTCGGGAGAGGTTGAGATAGTTCTTGCGCCTGAGATTGCGCTTGGTGATGTCTTATTAACCCTGACAATATCTGCTGAATACACAGATAATTATGGGAATGAATCTGAATATTCTTATGGTTTTCCGCTGATTCTGAACGTGAGTTTGAACCAGACAGGCTGGCCTTTTGAAAATACTTCTCAGATAGAATCTTCACCTGCGGTTTTTGATATTGACGGAGATGGTAGTAAGGAAGTTATTTTTGGTGATTACGGAGGTTCCCTCTATGTAGTTTCTTCAACAGGGACAGTATTGCCAGGATTCCCATTTGAGTTAGGCGATGATATTTGGGGATCACCGGCAGTAGCAGACTTGGAAGGGGATGGAGATGTTGAAATTGTCATGGGTTCAAAAAACAAACACCTTTTTGTACTGAATGCAGATGGATCAATTCAGGCTGACTATAACTCCGGACAATATCTCATGGGGACGCCAGCTTTAGGAAATATTGATGATGACGCAGATCTTGAAATTATATTTGGAGGATATTCTCCCTCAGGTAAATTATTTGCTATCAATCCGGATGGATCAAATGTTTCTGGTTTCCCATTACAGCTTGATGAGAAGATTCAGCGGGGCGTTGCATTAGCCGATTTCAACGGGAATGGCAAAGTTGATATAGTGTGTGGTACCGATGATGCTAACCTGTGGCTTATATATGATGACTTGACAGTTGCAGATGGCTTCCCCTTTGAAGCAGGAAATGATTTTAGGACTGATCCATCTGTCCTGGAAATTAATGATGAAAAGATCATCTTTGCTGGAAGCAGGGATGACAATTTTTATGCAGTGAATAGTGATGGCAGTGTTCGATTTCAAATCGAGACCGACGGTAACATCAGTGAATCTTCCGGAATTGTGGACACAGGAAATGGCCCCGGTATCTTTTTTGGTTCAAACGATGGATATTTGTATGGCGTTGATTTAGAAGGGAATTCACTTCCCGGATGGCCTCTTAATTTGGAGGAAGATATCGTTTCTTCTCCCTGTTTCGCAGATTTGGATGGTGACGGCATCATTGAGGTGATTGCTGCTACAAATACAGGATTACACGCTATTCATTTAAGTGGCACCACCTATTCACATTTTCCCATTACCGGTGGTTCAATCTTTGCCGGATCTGCAACCATTACTGATTTAGATTTAGATGGCGACCTGGAAATTTTTGCAGGAGCAGGAAACGGCCTGTTGGCGATTGATGTAAAAGAAACCGGTTCAGTTGCGAATATGTGGAATATGCATCGTGGTAACCCTGAGCGAACGGGTTTTTACAGTTCATCCCAGGAAGCCGGCAGTGTCACAGTTGAGCATTTGAATGATTGGAACCTGGTTGGCCTGCCGATGAACGTTGAAGATTCATACTATTTAACCGTATTCCCTGACGCTATTGAGGAAACTCTTTTTAGTTTTGATATTAGTTATATTCAGGAAAGCAATCTTGAACCTGGGAATGGATACTGGCTTCGGTTTGATAGTGAAGGGTCAAACATAATTACAGGTGCTCCTATTTCTTCCTTAACAGTTCATTTGAGTGAAGATTGGAATCTGATTTCAGGGATTACATCTGTTGTTGATGTGAACACAATCTCTGATCCTGATGAACTGATTATACCTGAAACCTTTTTTGGATTTTCCGGTAGCTATCTTGAGGTGACTGAACTGGAACCAGGCCAGGGCTATTGGGTTCGCTCCTCTGGAGAAGGTGATATTACTATTTCTGCTGGCATGAGAGCAAAGCGGAGGGAATATATTAATCATCTTGAGGGTGCAAGTACGCTCGTTGTCAATAGCCAAACACTGTATTTTGGGATGGATGTTCCGGATGATAAAAAACTCAGCTACAGCTTTCCTCCAAAACCACCACCAGGAGCTTTTGATGTCCGGTTTGCTGGTGATTGGAAGTACAGTATTGATGGTGGTGAAATTCAATTAATGAGTACTGTGCCTACTCTGCCTGTTTCTTACAATGTAATTGATGGAGAAGAATGGATATTAACTCATTCAGAAAAAGGCATTGAGCTGCCGTTGAGCGGTTCTGGATTACTGGAAATTCCAGGAGATATTTCATCGATTGTTTTAACAAGAACGGTTGAGGAAATTCTCCCTGGTACGTTTACCCTTAAGCAAAATTATCCCAATCCTTTCAATCCTGCAACAGAGATCAAGTATGAGATTCCAGCAGAAGGACTTGTGAGTTTGAAGGTATTTAACATATTGGGTGAGGAAGTTGCAGTGTTGGTGAATGAGAGACAGTCTCAGGGGAATTATACAGCCACATTCAGTGCAGGGATTTTTCCTTCCGGAGTGTATGTGTATATATTAGAGTCTGGTGACTTTACCTTAGTAAAAAAATGTGTTTTAATGAAATAACAAAAAGGAAAGTTAATTAATCATCTCCCTTGGTCATTATCACTAAATTTGTTCAATGAAAATCATTAAAATAATCTACTTATTGCTGATGCTTTGTTCCGGTGTCTTTGCAGCGTACCTGAGAAATATGCCTACAACACTCTATCAACCAGATGGAGGCGTCATTGAATGCTTTGTTACTGGTGATGAATATTTTAACTGGGCTCATGATGAGAATGGATTTACTCTTATCCAAAGCCAGAGTGACGGTTTCTTTTACTATGGAGTAATGAATGGTGATGAAGTTGTCCCGTCAGAGTTCTTAGTGGGCTCTATTGTTCCATCTGATGCAGGGTTAACTCCATGGGCAATTATTCCTCAACATGTTTATCTGGAAAAGAGAAAAAAATTCTGGGAAGGTATTGACCGAATTAACCGTGATGCGCCAACTCATGGTACTGTAAACAACATCAACGTTTATATCCGTTTCAGTGATCAAACAGAATTCCCTGCTCCGCGATCCCAGCATGATCAAATATTCAACAAGCCAGACGGACCTTCGTTGCTTCACTATTTCGAAGAAGTTTCTTATGACATGCTTCATGTACATACACATCATTATCCAGTCTGTGAAATGACTACCAACTTATCCTATCAGGATGAATATCCCCGCAGTTATTATATGCCATACGATCCGACAACGAACCCCAATGGCTATAATGGTAGTAATGAACGAACAATTCGAGAACAAACGTTATTGGGGCACGCAATTGAATACATTGCAGACGAAGTGCCAAATCCATTAGATATTGATTCGAATAATGATGGCTATGTAGATAATGTTACTTTTTTGGTGCGTGGATCACCAACCGCTTGGGCTACTCTATTATGGCCGCATCGATCGTCGCTTTACTATTACAATGCATATATAAACGGGAAACAGGTGGGTGATTATAATTTCAATATGGAGCAAGGAGGTTATTTCAATGTAGGTGTGATTTGTCATGAATTTTTTCACTCTTTAGGTGCTCCGGATCTCTATCATTATGACGGTGCTGGTGCGCCTACACCAGTGGGGGGCTGGGATATAATGGAAGCTAACGGTACTACACCGCAGTACATGGGTGCCTGGATGAAACATAAATACGGCGACTGGATTGATTGTCCAACCATCGAGAGTATGGGTATTTTTCCACTGCTCCCTCTCCAATCCCAGGAAACGAGCTGTTATCGGATTGATTCTCCCAATTCCAGTCATGAATTTTTTGTTTTGGAATATCGAAAGCAGGAAGGTATTTATGAAGTGAACCTTCCCGGTAATCAATCCGGAATGCTCATTTATCGGATCGATGGAAATTTGAACGGGAATGCAGATGGACCACCGGATGAGGTATATTTATACAGACCGGGAGGTACGACTACTGAAAATGGTAATCTGAGTGCAGCAATATTCAGTGCTGAAACCGGGAGGACGGAATTCAATGACTCAACAGACCCCTCCAGCTTTTTATATGGTGGTGCTCCTGGTGGCTTGAATATTCAAAATATTGGCTATCCTGGTGATATTATTGAATTCGTCTATTGGAATATTTTCGTTCAAACCTCCATCGTGGGGATTGCCAATGACAGCGACGGTGATGGCATCCTCAATCCTGGTGAGACCGCACAGCTTTTCTTGGCAGCTAACATCCTAAGCGCTCCTAGTAGTGCTGAAAATACGACAGTTACGTTATCCTCTCAATTAGATTGGGTCCACTTTGATCCTACAATTATAGATATTGGTATGCTCCCTTTAAATGGAGACCCTGTGGGAATCGAGACGTCGATTTCTGTCGATGATATTTCAGAATTGATGCCGGCTAGCTTTGCTCTAGAAATAAACGCAGAATTTGATGATGATGGAATCACCATTCAATATACTGATCAATTTGATTTTGAATTGGAAGTTACATTAAATCAAGCCGGTTTTCCATTGTCCACGCCTGAGGTGCGTTCCAGCCCTTTAATTATAGACTTAAACAATGATGGCGATAACGAAATCATTTTTGGAGATTATGATGGAGTTGTCCATATTTATAATGATGATGGCTCCGAATATATAAATGGGGTATTCCCATTTGATACTGGAAATCAAATTTGGGGGTCCCCTGCTGCTGCTGATTTGGATGGTGATAATTACCTGGACTTTGTTATTCCCTCAAAAAATAAGCATTTGTATATATTTGATTACAGCGGATTAAAAATAGATTATGAAACCGAAGTATATTTAATTGGTACACCAGCCATAGGTAATTTGGACGAAGATACAGAGTTGGAAATTGTATTCTCAGGATATTCTTCTGATAATAAAATATTTGCAATCAATCATGATGGGAGCGATGTTGAAGGGTTTCCAATTGATTTTGATGAGAAAGTAAAAGCTGGTATTGCTCTGGCTGATTTTAACAATAACGGAAAGGATGATATTGTTCTTGGTACTGATGATAATTTTTTACATCTTATTTTAGATGATGGCAGCATAGCTCCTGGATTTCCATTTATTACGGGTGACAAAGTTCAGGCAGCTCCATCTATTTTGGAATTAAATGGTGAAAAAATTATCGTTACGGGATGCAATGATGATCATCTATATGCAATTAATAGCGATGGTAGTTTACGATTTTCTGTTTTAACTGGAGATAAGGTTCAGGTTTCTCCCTCTATTTTGGAATTGAATGGTGAGTTATTTATCTTTTTTGGATCAAAAGATGATAAAATCTATGCCGTTAATCTCAATGGGAATGCCTTGTCCGGTTGGCCGGTTGATCTTGGGAATGACATCGTTTCTTCGCCCTGTTTTGCAGATTTTGACGGTGATGGATCACCAGAAATAGCTACAGCGGTTAATGGGCCGGAGTTATTCGTATTGCATATTGATGGGACTCCTTATTGGCATTTTCCAATAAATACTGATGGATTATTGAGAGGTGCTATTACAAATGCTGACCTGGATCTTGATGGCGATCTAGAAATTTTTATAGGTGGAGGTGAAAATCTTCTAGGAATTGATGTGAAAGAAACCGGTTCAGTTGCGAATATGTGGAATATGCATCGTGGTAACCCTGGACGAACAGGTTTTTACAGTTCATCCCAGGAAGCCGCTAGTGTCACAGTTGAGCATTTGAATGATTGGAACCTGGTTGGTCTGCCGATGAACGTTGAAGATTCATACTATTTAACCGTATTCCCTGACGCTATTGAGGAAACTCTTTTTAGTTTTGCCGATAATTACATACAAGAGAGTGAATTAGAGCCTGGGAATGGATACTGGCTTCGGTTTGATAGTGAAGGGTCAAACATAATTACAGGTGTTTCTATTCCTTCCTTAACAGTTCATTTGAGTGAAGATTGGAATCTGATTTCAGGGATTACATCTGTTGTTGATGTGAACACAATCTCTGATCCTGATGAACTGATTATACCTGAAACCTTTTTTGGATTTTCCGGTGGCTATCTTGGGGTGACTGAATTGGAGCCAGGCCAGGGCTATTGGGTTCGCTCCAGTGGAGAGGGGAGCATAACCATTTCTTCAGGTATGCAGGCTAAAACAAGAGAAGTGATCAGTTACCATGAGGGAGCAAACTCACTTACAGTGAATAGCCAGACCCTGTATTTTGGGATGGATGTTCCGGATGATAAAAAACTCAGCTACAGCTTTCCTCCAAAACCACCACCAGGAGCTTTTGATGTCCGGTTTGCTGGTGATTGGAGATACAGTACCGACGGTGGAACAATTGAGTTTATGACACCTGCACCTGTTCTTCCCATTTCGTATACAGTAACAGCAGATGAAGGATGGAAACTAGTTCATGCAGGAACAGGTCTTGAGTTTTCCCTGCAAGGAAGCGGTGAGTTGGAAATTCCGGGGCATGTTACATCACTTGTTCTTGAAAGAGTGGTTGAGGGGAGTCTTCCAGGTCAGTTTTCTCTTCAACAGAATTATCCGAATCCATTTAATCCTGTAACAGAGATCAAGTATGAGATTCCAGTAGAAGGACTTGTAAGCTTGAAGGTATTTAACATATTGGGTGAGGAAGTTGCAGTGCTGGTGAATGAGAGACAACCTCAGGGGAATTACACAGCCACATTGGATGCAGGGATTCTTCCTTCGGGAGTGTATGTGTATGCATTAGAGTCTGGCGGATATACTTCAGTAAAGAAATGTATCCTGATGAAATGATGCACAGAGTTCTCTTATAGAAAATCGAAGGATATAAGTCTGGAGTGGATATGAGAAGGTATATATATATAGTTCTGTTTATGATTTCTGGTGTGTATGCTGCTTACTTGAGAGATATACCTATTACAGTGAAACAGCCTGATGGAACTGAAATCAACTGTTATGCCACCGGAGATGAGTATTATAACTGGTTACACGATGAGGATGGATATACCATTATTCAGAGCCAGTCAGACGGATATTATTACTATGCACAAAAAGATGGTGAACTATTGTCTCCGTCCCAACACAAGGCTAATGAAGTCAATCCAGGATCAATCGGTGTTGAGAAATGGTTAAAAATATCTGTAAGAATGCTGAAGGAAAGAAGAGATAATTGGTTTAGAGATACCGAAGGGAGGGATGCTCCGTCTTTTGGTATTGTCAATAATATTAATATTTTTATACGGTTTGCAGATGAGGTAGAGTTTTCAACACCAAGATTATATTACGATAACCCTTATAATAAAGAAGACGGGCCTTCTTTAAAGCATTATTTTAAAGAGCTTTCATACGATAATCTTACAGTAAATACGCCTCATTATCCTGTGTGTGATTTGAATACAAATATTTCCTATCAAGATACGTTTCCGAGAGCCTACTACATGCCGTACAATGCTGTTACAAATGAAATTGGGTATGAAGGCGGTGATCATGGGGATGAAAGAAGGATCAGGGAACACACTTTACTAAAAAGCGCAATAGAATTTGTTAAATCGGAGATTCCTGATACAATGATTGTGGATTCTGATGAAGACGGAAAGGTCGATAACACATCATTCCTTATTTCTGGGAATCCAGGCGGATGGGCAAGCTTGCTTTGGCCCCATCGCTGGTCGCTGTATTCATTTGCTGTGGAAATAAATGGCAGCATTGTTGATGCTTATAATTTCAATCTGGCTGGGAATCCTACATATTTCAACGTAGGTACACTCTGTCACGAATTTGGGCACTCTCTGGGCGCTCCCGATCTTTATCATTATTCTTACGATGGATTAGTTCCAGTGGATGGCTGGGACATTATGGAGAACAATGCCGACCCCCCCCAATACATGAGTGCTTTTTTGAAACAGAAATACTGTGACTGGATTGATTGCCCAGTCATTGAAAATACAGGTATTTATACTATGAATCCTGCTCAATCTCCTGACAATAACTGTTATCGGATCAACTCCCCGTATTCACCATATAACGAATCGACTGGTACTACGGAAGAATATTTTGTTGTAGAATACAGGAAAAAAGAGGGCATGTATGAAGTAATGACCCCGGGAGGTGAAGATGCTCAGGGGTTGCTTGTTTATCGGATTAATACTGTGGTGGGTAATGGGAATGCCGATGGTCCACCGGATGAACTGTATCTTTACAGGTACAATGGCAATATTGGTAATGGTGATTTCAGCAGGGCTCCTTTCAATCAGTCCTCCGGCAGGACGAAGATAAATGATTCCACGAATCCATCAAGCTTGCTTACCGATGGGAGCCCTGGCGGATTGAATATCCGGGATGTGGGGGAAGCTGGCAATACGATTCAGTTTACATATCAGAACCTCTTCTTAAGTGCTGAAATCGCTGAAGTCACGGATTTGGGGGACGAAGATGGTGTTGTGAATCCAGGAGACGTGGTGACACTGGATGTCACTGTTGAAAATTCTTTTCCTTCTTTTGATGTGAACAATGTGACTGGCATATTTTCGTCTACAGATGAAAATATCCAGGTTGATAGTGATACAATATCGTTTAGTGACTTAACAGTTGAGAATCCGGAATCCTCTGCAGAGATAAATGTCACGTTTTCCCCAGATATTTCCTTAGGAGATGTTCCAATCATGCTTCAGCTGAATGCCAATTTTGAAGAAGATGGCAGTGGATTTGTGTATGTAGATGAATTTGTTTTTGAGATTGAAGTATCCTTGGATCAGGCAGGATTTCCTTTTGATACACCAGATCAAGTGTGGTCTTCACCAGCAGTATTTGATATCGATGGAGATGGAAACAAAGAAATAATTTTTGGTGACAACAGTGGATTATTACATGTGTTATCATCCACAGGTGAAGAAATTGACAATTTCCCCTTTAATGTTGGAGATGATATTTGGGCTTCACCTGCGGTTGCTGATTTAGAAGGAGATGGAGATACTGAGATTATTATCGGTTCAAAAAATAAGCATCTTTATATTTTAAATTCTGATGGTTCTGTACAATTTGATTATGACTCTGATCAATGGCTCACGGGTACACCTGCATTAGGAAATATAGATGATGATGATGAGTTAGAAATAATTTTTGGAGGTTACTCAGCACCGGCGGGGAAACTATTCGCGATTAATCCAGATGGATCAAATGTCCCAGGTTTCCCTTATGAAATGGGTGAAATAATTCAAAGGGGTGTTGCATTAGCTGATTTTAATGACAATGGAAAGGTGGATATTGTTTGCGGGACTGATAGTAGTAATCTTTGGTTAATCTATGATGACCTAACAGTTGCAGAGGGATTCCCTTTTGAGGATGCCTTGGGTGAGTTTAGAACTGCACCATCCATTCTAAATGTAAATGACGAAAAAATTATTTTTGCAGGTTCTAAAGATAACAATTTCTATGCGGTAAATAGTGATGGCACTTTGAGATTTAGAATTGAGACCGATGGGGATGTTAATACTTCAGCGGGATTTACGATAACTGAAAATGGAGTTGGTATATTCTTTGGTTCCAATGATGGCACTCTTTATGGTGTTGATCAGAATGGTAATCCGCTTGTTGGCTGGCCCGTTGAATTAGAAGATAAGGTGATAGGATCACCCGCTTTTGGAGACCTTGATGGTGATGGAACTCCGGAAGTGGTAACCGCAACTGATGGTGCCCAATTACATGCATTGCATTTGGACGGGAGCCACTACAAAAATTTTCCAATTTATGAGTTCTCTCCCTATAAAAGTTCACCGGCTATAGAAGATATCGATGAAGATGGAAATTTGGAAATTCTTAATGGCAGCAGTCAAAATCTGGTCATTATTGATGTAAAGGATGCCGGGAGTATTGAGGGTTTATGGAATATATACCGCGGGAATTTAAATCGTACTGGATATATTGAACTTGAGGAAACAATGACTCCAGGAATATTCAGTAATACCATAAAGGTAGTGGGAGACAGTATAGAATATAATCTTGTATTCGGTTTTTCATCTTTTGCTACCGATGGTTATGACGAGGGTATAGATATTTATGCTCCTCCTGCACCACCACCACCATCATTTGATGCTGCCATGGTTTGGAATAATGATCGGTACTATGCACAAATATTAGACGGACCTTCAAATAGTCTGGTTGAGTGGGAAATTCATTTGCAATATCCTGAGAATAATAATATCACGTTAACCTGGGATAATACTGACTGGTCCATGATGGGCTCATTCCGTCTTACAGATGCCTTTGATGGTGCTTTAGGAATTGATATCGATATGACTATTGAGAATAATCTAACCTTGGCTAACCCCGCATTTAATGTTTTGAAATTGAAGGTGACACCTCAATCATTATCTATTTTTGACGAAAACGATCTACTGGTACCTGAAGAATTCAGATTATTGCAAAATTATCCCAACCCGTTTAATCCTGTGACGGTCATCACTTACCATTTACCGGAAGAAAGTTATATTCGGCTTGATATTTTTAGCGTGAATGGAACATTTGTGAGAACATTGGTTGAAGATGTACAAAAACCGGGAGTCCATTTTTACCGATGGAACGGGAGAGGAAAAACAGGGAACCTGATAAGCGCCGGTATTTATTTTTACCGACTGCGTTCCGGCAATTATATCGATGTTAAGAAAATGGTTTTTATCAAGTGATTTGAATAGCTACTTCAAACGGGGAAAGGATATTAATTTTGGTTAAAGTGATTCGATTTTTGTTCATGGGTTTGTCTGATAATTTTTGTGAGTAATCGCATTACATTGGACGTATTCAACTTGTAAAACGATTTGTGAAGAAAAGATTTGATATTTATCACAAATTACTGTACAATTGGAGCCCTGTTACAGAAAAATTAAAATTAAGTTGAAATATAAAAAGTAGAGCAACGGAGGTAATAATGAAGAAATTAATTAATTTTCTATCCATAACTTCCATAGGATTGGGAATCCTCATTTCCTCTCAGGGAGATGTAAAAAAAGGGATGGTAAAACAGAGCAAAGCATACAAGTTCAAGTTTGAACCAAATGCGACGGTTCAAAAATCTTTAACCCAACCGTCAAGCCCTATTGTTGTTCCGAACAATAGAAATGGCTCCGTTTTTACTTTGGTTGACTCATCAAAAAATGGTTACGGAATGATACTTTCTTCAACAAGACCGCTTGCGTATGTTGAAGACCAGGGACTATTTTTGGTTTATCGCCAATGGGCAGGACCGGATCATAATGCAGGGCAGATTGGTGGTTCATTTTCCGAAGATGGCTCTGCCGGTAACTGGACAACATATCAGAATTTGAATCCGGAACCAATGTGGAATGGATTAGACCAGGAAGGTCGATATCCAAGTGCTCTTGGTAATGGTAATCATCCATTTGCATTCTGGAATGTTTATTCCGCCGAGGGATCGGGTTATGGTGGACGTGGATATTACACGTGGGATGAATTTGGCTGGGACGGTGGTTCCTTCTCTGGCTCTCACGATGTTGATTTATCTTGGAATGGCACAAAAGATCACTGGGCTGGATCACCTGATTATTCTTATGATGTAATTAACGGTATACATCACTTTAATGTTACGTATGCTGATTGGACAAGAGAAGACAGATTTTTATTTCACAGTGAAGCTTATGATAATGGTCTCATTATTTTTAGCAGTGAACATTTAGTTCTTGACGTAAATAATGATTTTATGGTTGGTTATGCTTCCCAGCCTCTTCTAGATATTAACGATGATGGAATTGGTTATTGTTCTGTAAGTGCATATTTCCTTGGAGCCGATGTGGGAGCGAGTCCCTATTGCAATACTCACACTATTGCGTTCAAAATGACAGAAGATTATGGAGCAACATGGACGGGAGACCAGGAAAATTCCGGTTACTTCTTTATTGATGATAATGTCTATCAACATATGTTAACCTCAGGAGTATTCCCATCTGAATGGACTGATCCCGATGGGTGTGACTTTGATGGAGATGGCTTACCTGATTCTTATGAATGGACAGAATTATTCGCAGCATATGATTATGATTTACGGGTTGATTCCGACGGTAATCCACATATTATTGCTGGAATTCTTCCCAGTACAGATGAATATGTTTATCCGGGAATTGCAGAATCAAATGGGTTTTACCACTTCTGGATTGACAAGGACCATTTAAGCAGCCCCGGAATTGTTAATACACCAAATGGTTGGAATTATTCATTTGTCGCAAGCACCCAGGAATCATGGATGTGGCAAGATGACGCTGGTAGCTCTTACTGGCAAATAACGTTTCCATCACTTGCAATAAATGCAGATAATAACGATGTTATGTATGTAGTAGCCAGTATGGTTGTTCCTGGAGAATTTGAGTTGACTGATGATGGAGGTACGCCTGATGATCCTTGCGATGATCTTGGAAGTTATCCTGCATGGAGTGAAGATGTATTTGTTATGAAGTCTATAGATGGTGGTGAAACGTGGTGGAATCGATTTAATGTTTCTGCCACACCAGACACTACAGATGGTGAGAACCAACCGGATGAGCGTGCGGCTCATGCAGCATCCGAAGGTGCAACGGATGACAGGGTATATGTCTGTTATCAGATGCCTGACTGGCTTTATGGTTCGACTACTGGTGACCCAAGCGGTTCTGACCATAGGAATCGTGTCTATGCTGGTTACGTAGACCTGACTACGGAGCCTACTGGTGAGGAAACCATTGATTTAACAATAGGAAATCAAAATGGATGGAATCTGGTTGGATTGCCTGTAGGAGTTGAGGATGCAAGCTATCAAACGCTCTTCCCCAATTCGGTAGTAAATACATTGTATGCATTTGGAGTTGGTTACGAAACAGCCACTGAATTATCCTTAGGAGCAGGTTATTGGCTCAGATTTAATGATGCTGGGGAGAATGTTCTTTCTGGAGATATAGTTGATAATCTGTCTGCGTCGCTTGCAGAGGGATGGAACCTGATTTCTGGAGGATCATTCACGAGTGGCATTGATGATCCGAATGGGATTGTTGTACCGAACACTCTCTATGGATTTGGAGTTGGTTATGAAGGTGCTACTGAATTGGAACCTGGAAGCGGATACTGGCTTCGTACCAGTGCTGCCGGAGATGTGACTTTTTCCAGTACCGGGTTAGCAAGAATAAGGCAATTTACCGACCGGATGAAAGATGCTAATTCCATTAGTTTTAATGGAAATGCTCTTTATTTTGGTGTGCAGGTGCCTGAGGATGAAATTCTGAGCTATAGTTTACCTCCAAAGCCGCAGTTTGAGGGTGCTTTTGATGTCCGCTTTTCCGGGGATTGGAAATTTGCTGAGAATTCCGGTGTCATCGAATTGATGAACAACACCGATATGATCAGTGTTCAGTACTCTATCAAAGATGGCAGTGAGTGGGTTCTTGAAAGTGCCTCAGGTACAGTTACTTTGAACGGCAATGGAGAGATTCAGGTAGTGAGCTCTGACAGTTATTCTTTACATAAGGGTAGCGTGAGCAGGACCCCTGAGACATTTGCTTTACACCAGGGCTATCCGAATCCGTTCAACCCTGAGACTACTATTGAGTATGATGTAGCCAAAGCAGGTGATGTCAGTATTGTTGTGTTTGATATGCTTGGACGTGAAGTGAAGATTCTTAGGTCTGGTTACCATGCTCAGAAAACGCATTCAGTGAGCTGGAACGGAACAGACAACAATGGTAAATCTGTACCAAGCGGCGTCTATATCTATCGGATGAACTCAAATGATTTTTCTCAGGTACAGAAGGTAATGCTCTTGAAATAATCGCGTTCATAATTAATTATATGGAAAGAGGGTCCTTTGCCTTGGCATTGGGCCCTCTTTTTATATTTGGGACTGGGGAGGATGAAAACATTTGAGAAAAGTAGTAATTATATGTAACATTACCTCCCTCGTTCTATGAAAAAAATGGTTTTTCTGTGTTTGAAGGGGAATCAGTTGTATAAATTGAATAAAACAGATAACGCTACACAATAAGGAGACAACATGATAAAGCTTTTAATCAATCCAATAAGACAAGTATCCATAGTTTTTTGTATCGTCTCACTA
>Ga0187833_10000473_pt1 | contig 46171 bp, 41 predicted proteins | sample ETNtaG_37_FD_167968 | JGI IMG/M metagenome (GOLD analysis project Ga0187833, IMG submission 167968) | Marine microbial and viral communities from oxygen minimum zone, Eastern Pacific Ocean - ETNP2014_SV_400_PacBio MetaG (Illumina Assembly) | ecosystem: Environmental > Aquatic > Marine > Hypoxic...
CGCCGCTGCATGACATCATTTTCTTGTCCCAGAGCAAAATAATCATTGCTTCGATACCAATTAGAAATTGCCATAGTCCATATAGCCGGTCCAAAAACAAGAGTATCAATGGAAATATCTATTTTTCTAGAAAAGCCTTCTTTCTTTTCCTGCTGGATCGCCATAGTATTTTGATTCAATCCTGATCCCATCAATTGGCTGGAGATGTTCATATAATTACCTATACTAACATCTCCTCCTACAAATCCAAATTGATGCAATTTTGGACCATGTATGGTGCGAAATGGACTATATCTATCTGCATTATTATTGAGATTTGTACCAGATTCTATAAATTCATAAAATATTCGTCCCGTGTCCGATATTTTTCTTATATATGTACCATTAGGATCAAATTCAAAGGTAATTGCATACCTTGGCTGGTTCTCTCCATCAGGCGAATATTCATATCTTTGTCCTGAAATTATATAATCTCCATCATCGTCTGGAATGACTGTGCTTATTTGAATATTCCCAGATTCTGAAGCAGATAATGAATCTCGAATATCCTGACTCCAATCATTTTTTTTGAATTGATCAGATTCCTTGAAAAATCCAAATGTTAAAAAACTGGATTTTCCAAAATCTCTTTTTAAAGAACCACCGGAGAACCCTTTTTGGTATTCGAAATCTGAATATTGATACTCAATAAATAAATCAGAATCTTCATGAATAAGAACTTTGGGTGTAAAATGAATTTCTCCCAATGAATAATCGATGGTGTAATCGTGATTTTGACCACGAATTAATTTTATTCCATCCACCCATACTTTTTCTGTCCCGGATAAAACAATGATATCCCTGTTCCCATTACTGCCGATTAATTGATAGGGGCCCTGTTTTCCATCTCTCCCTTTGATTTCCAGGGTTGTATAATTTCCTTTTGATCCAGCATAAACCCCCGATCCACTCCATTGACCTTTCTTATAGTGATTCTTTAACCCAACTAGTTTTCTATTAATATTATTACTGTTATTAATTTTTTCTTCATAAATAATATCACCGGCATCAACGGAATAATTCGGATGTGTAACCATGAGATAAACCTGATCTAATTCTTCTAATTCTCGTGTAGTTCCCTCTGGTTGGATCGGTAAATCCTGATCTGTGAGAATACCGCTCACCATCATGTTTTTTGTTAACTTTCCATTTAATTGCATTTGCAGGCCGCCTGTAAAATCAGAACCACCTAAGGGTGAAACTGATAATTGCCGGAAAATACTACCTGAAGAATAAATATTAGATTCACTATCTGAATTCCCAGAATAAAGCTGTTCTTTTTTAGATAAGATTTCGATGTTTTCCAAATTCAGCTCTGGTAAAGATCTCCATCTTGGCCCCACTGAAAGCGGTAAGCCATTTGTTAAATAATCATAGCTAATTACTATAGGAGAATTAGGATCCATATTTGGCAATATTAGAATCCCTTCAATAGCTTGGATTTTTTTTACAAGTATGGGTACTCCACCCTGTAAAACCAATACTGATGATTCCAGTATGAAAGAATGTGTGAGTTGAATGGAATTTTCGTCAGATATACTATAAATCGTATCAACTTTAGAAGAGACCTGTGCCGAGGTGGAACAGTAAAAACAGATGGAAAGACAAGCGAAGAACTTGACTTTATTTGACATCCAAAATAAGAATATGATCCTTTGCAAGAACAGCGATGGATCGGTTCATAGACGCCATATCTTCAATAGGAATACTTGCACCTGGGATAGATACTTTTTTTTGTGAATGAATAGATATCCCTGCTCCGATACGATTAAATACAAACCAATCGTCGCGTACCGCAATTAAAAAGACTGCATTTTCTATAGTTGATGGAAATGATATTTTTTTTCGACCATTCTGACTGAAAATATGAATCATTCCATCACAACCTAGAATTGCCATTTCACCTTCTTGATTAATTTGCATTTCCGCCATACAAAATACTGATCCAAATTCTTTTGATAAATTCACCGTTGGTGTTGGATCCAATTCACCTTTATCAAACAAAAATATACTGTTGTAATCTCTTGAATAAAGGTAGAGTCTTCCCCAAGGATCCAGTGCTGCTTTTTCTGGAAAAATGCGTCGATTCAAATCAATAGTGTGAACCGGATTTAATCGAAAATCCAATTGGACAATTTCATTTTCCAGGCGATCCACCAGCAGAATCCCCTGCGGCGAAATACCCATCCAGACTAAGTCTTCATATCCTGAAATATTTTGACCAACCCCACTGGATAGGTTCACATCTCCAAAAGCATCTAATTCAAGTAATTCACGTTTATACTGATCAAACAACAGGAATCGATTTGCGATAGTCCAACTCACTTTAGTTGGTTTTATATCTAATAGATGTATTTTTTCAGGAAATGGGCGGTATTCAGCAATGGACAGATTGACTTGCCCACTACATATGGTTGTGAAAAGTAATATAAAAAGAAAATATTTATGCAGATTATGATTCACGCTTAGGTAAAGGATTTATTAGGAAATATGACCCAATGATTATCATGATCATGGAAATGATCTGGGAACCGGAAAAAATTTCAAAAAGATACTTTTCATTTGTGCGAATAAATTCAATTGCAAAGCGTTCAACACCAGCAAGAATTAAATATAAAAAGAATAAACTCCCTGCAATTTTCACATTATTCCGACGGGACCAGAGAAAATAAAAAATTGCCACCGCCAATGTAAATTCGTACAACTGCGTGGGATGAACATGAAGAACTCCAGGGGCAAACCCTGAAATATCAATCCAGGGGTAATAGGCAGAAAAAACTTGGGAAGTGCTTGGAGGTAACCCATCTGGAAATGAAACTGCCCAGGGGAGATGAGTGGGGATGCCATAATCATCCCCCACAAGAAAACAGCCAATGCGACCGATGCCGTATCCCAAGATTAAGAGAGGTGCTACAATATCAGCAAAAATGAGCCATGGGAGATTATTTTTTTGTAGCACCATTGTTACAGCAAATGTTCCTCCCATAAGTCCACCAAGAAAAACCAACCCTGAACCGCTGAAAATCATACCCATAGGATTATCGATTACCTGATCAAGATTTTCTAATAAATAATAAATTTTGGATCCAAGGACACCACCAATGGCAGCCCAAAAAACCATATCAGATGCTAATTTTTCATCATGTCCCATCCGTTTCAAATCATGATTCAGTAAGAAATAAGTGCTGTAAAAAGCCACCACTAGCATAAATCCAAATGAATATATTTTTATAGGGCCAATTTCGAATAAGACAGGAAACATTAAAATTTTTCTCCACACCCTGAACAGAAATTATCTAATCGGGTTCGTTTTTGTCCGCAATTGTGACAGGTTAAAGAATTTGTTTTACCATTTTGATAAACCATCATTATGATAGCAATGAATAGTGTAACAACCAATAAAGCTACCAAGGGTTCCCAAATATAAAGTTTATGGCGCTTGATCTTCTTATTTATAGGCTGCTCATCAGGAGGGGCGTCCTGTTGTGATAAGGTCATGAGTTCAGCAAGGGCACTACGGGTTGTTAATCCACGAAAATTTGAATAAGAAATTGAAATTAGTTTAGTTTCATTTTTCAAAATATTTTTCCATTGAATTGAATGGTTTGTTTGCCCGTGCGCATCTTGTGTTTTTTCGCCCTGGAAACCAGAATACTTAAAATTTTCCGCAGGAAATGGTTCTTGAATCTCAAAATTAAATTCACCAATCATTTCTGAAAATGAAAGATAATATTCGAAGTGACGATTTCCCGGTTTTGGAAAATTTGTTGAATTGATCATAAAAGCAAACTCATTCAAATCGGGTGCAACTTCCACCCATTTGAGATCTTTTATTAATCGTGCTGGGATTAGAACAAAATCCAATTCACCGTTAGCATTACTCTTAATCAGAGAAACAGAGTCCACATCTAATGGTACGGTAAAAAGAAATGCCGTTTTTTGTGTGTTTTCTGCTCGATGTCCGCTAAATAAAATAGTGACATTATTTTGGTCATATTCTGGGATTATGGACATACGGCCATGGCTCAAATCTCCCTTTAAGTTGACGACCCCAAGTATAAAAATAATAAATGTAGAAAATCTCATATTAAAATTTAAAGAGAGTTTTCTTATTGTGTTGTCATTCTTGTAAGCACAATGAGATCATAGACTGCATGGGACCATGCTGTGATTCCAAACCCACGCAAAAAATATAGCGTTCCCAGTGCTATTCCTGCTAAAAACCGAATCATGAAAATATTAAAAGAAAAAAAATCACCATATTCACCAATAAAATGAAATGATGAAAAAATACCTGCAGCAATAACCATGGCAGCCCAATTTCTTGATTTATCTGACCATTGGAATATAAAACCCAAAATGACCGATATGCCGGCTATCAACAGAACACGAAATAAAAACTCTTCGTAGATTCCAGCTCCAACTGCAAGAGTCACTTGTTGGACTAACATAGAGCCAGTTGGATTCATTAATAGTAAATAAACATTGCTCATTAAAAAATAGATCAGCACCGACCATGCAACACTTTCCATCATCATCAGTAAAAAATAATCACTATGAATCTGTGTTTCTTCCCAGTACTTACGCTGAAGAATAAATGTAATGATAAATCCAATGAAAAATATTGCTCCTACCCAATACAATCCCGCAATCCCAAATGTTGCCAAGATCTGACGCATCAATGCATCGGCACCATTACGCAGAACAAACATATCATCAGATGATGTAAGAAAAATCCCAATCTCGTAAATAAGGAATAACGGGATTGTAAAAAGAAAGCTATAAAGCGGAGAACGTGTGGATCGCCAGTAAGAATTCATTCAGTTAGTCGTTATCTACCTGTAAAACAGCCAAAAGCGCTTCCTGGGGTATCTCAACCTTACCGATCATTTTCATGCGCTTTTTACCCTTCTTTTGCTTTTCCCAGAGTTTACGTTTCCGCGTGATGTCACCGCCATAACATTTGGCGGTAACATTTTTCTTCAGTGCTTTTACAGTTGTTCGTGCAATGATGCGATTATTCAACGCTGCCTGAATCGCTACTTCGAACATTTGTCTTGGAATTAATTCTTTCAATTTACTGCATAAAGCCACGCCACGATGATATGCATCATCTGCATGGCAAATGGTGGACAATGCATCCACTGGCTCACTGTGTATAAGGATATCCAATTTTTGTAGTTGAGCTTTTTCGAATTCCTTGAATTCATAATCAAAAGATGCATACCCACTGGAAATGGATTTCAGTTTATCATAATAATCAAAAATGATCTCAGCAAGAGGCAGATCATAATGTAATTGGGCTTTTTCTGGTGATAGATACTGCGTATTCTTATAGATACCTCGTTTTTTCTGACACAAGGTCATAATACTGCCAATGTATTTTTTTGGAGTCAAGATTTCAGCAGAAACTATGGGTTCAAGGATTGCCTCTATATCTCCAATTGGCGGCATTTTTGCTGGTGTATCTACTTGCACTTTTTCTCCACTTCGTAATAATACTTGATAGACTACATTCGGTGTGGTGGTGACAAGATCCAAATTAAATTCTCGCTCCAAACGTTCCTGAATGATCTCCAAATGAAGTAATCCCAAAAATCCGCAGCGGAATCCAAATCCCAATGCCTGACTGGTTTCAGGTGTAAATTCGAGTGATGCATCGTTGAGTTGGAGTTTCTCTAGTGCCTGTCTCAATTGGTCGTAATCATCTGCTTCGGCTGGGTAAAGTCCTGAAAAAACCATGGGCTTAATTTTTTTATATCCGGGTAATTGTTCTTCTGCTTTATTTTCCTTTACCGTGATGGTATCCCCTGGCTCAATGTGTCCCATATCTCGAATACTGGCTACAACATAGCCTACATCACCGGCTCGCAGTTCTTTTGTTTTTACTTTTTCTAAAACAAAATGACCAGTTTCTATGATCTCATATTCGCGATCATGCGCAAAGAATTGAGCTGTCATTCCTTTTTTTAATACGCCATCAAATATACGGACATAGGGAATGGCACCTTTGTAATTATCATACATGGAATCAAAGATCAGCGCACGGGATTTTTGCTCTGAATTATCTCTTGGGGGATCGATTCGATTAATAATAGCATTGAAAATATCCTGGATACCAATCCCACTTTTTGAACTGGCTTCGATGATATCATTCTCGTCACAACCGATTAATTCCACCATCTGCATTTTTACATCATCTACCATTGCAGATTGGAGGTCGACCTTATTAATAATTGGGATCAACGTGAGATTATTTTCGATTGCGAGATAGGTATTGGATACGGTTTGTGCCTCTACGCCTTGCGCTGCATCAACAAGCAACAAAGCACCTTCACAAGCAGCCAATGAACGGGATACTTCATAGGAAAAATCCACGTGTCCCGGTGTATCAATTAAATTCAACACATAAGTGACACCATTATGGTGTTCATATTCCATGCGAATGGGGTGACTTTTGATAGTTATTCCTCGTTCCCGCTCCAAATCCATACTGTCCAAAACTTGAGCTTTCATCTCTTTTTTAGACAAGGTATTTGTTTCTTCCAACAGGCGATCTGCAAGCGTGGATTTACCGTGATCGATGTGAGCTATAATACAAAAGTTGCGAATATGAGCCGTTTTCATCCGCACAAATTACAAAGCAAAAGGCTGGGTTTATAGAGAGAAAATAAACCTATTCAAAGGAATAATGCTTCCGGATTGGTTTGAGTACGCGCCAGCGACATGAGAGCCCTTTTGGAAAAACAATAAAATCACCAGGTTCAATGGTCACTTCTTCATGATCAGTAGTAACAATCACTTTGCCCTCCAAGATAAAGCAAGTTTCCTTATCACTGTATGTCCAGGGAAATTCTGAAACTTCACAGGACCAAACAGGCCATGAATACACACCGAACGTAGTTAATTCCATATCGGATAATTTTTTAATTTCTATTTTAATGGTGGAACCTATATTTTAGCTCAAATTCTTTTCAAAAGTTCCTTCTTTTTCTTTTGGTATTCTTTATCTGTAATGAGACCTTTTTCTTTTAGTTCTGCAAGTTTCTCAATCTGCTCAATTATCTCAAGTACAGTTGTATTCTTACCTTTGTCATCTGCTTCTTTATTCACAACTACGACACGATTGTGATATCTGCAATCGTGCCACCAATGATTCCAGTGACCCCAATGCCAATTAACACCCAAATGAACGCGGGCCTTGTGGCGATTTACAACATGATGAACTTTATGTTTTTTATGTTTACGAGATTTATGACGCTTGTGGCTCGGGTAGGCCAAGGACAAAAGAAAAATGAATGATAATAGAATCCTGAATAGTCTCATGTGATTTCTCCAATAATGGTGTTACTAAGATTGACTCCCCAAGTACAAAATAGTTAAATCTTTTCTTACCTTATAATATCACCCAATATCAATTTGATTTCTTAAACAGGAATATGAAGTTATTTATTATATTTATGTTGGGCGCGTAACAACCGAACATTTGCAATCTTTTGTTCACCATCCTGTACTAGAGATACAACTCGTAATGCTTCCATAATTGGAATATTCAAGTTATCCGAATTTGTATAAAATGCATCCATATGAAGAGCGAGAATCTTCAAATTATATCCCACTTCTTCGGAGCGATATTCATCAATTATTTCATAAAATCGTTCTATGTAATAAGGTTCTACCCAATTTCTCTCATGAGAGAATTGTTTTCGAACTTCTGCCCGATGATGAGATTTCAATTTAGAAATGGCTCCGTATGATCCATTGATAAAAGCAACCTTTTCTTCCTGAGAATAATCATTCCAAAAATCAGCGGGTGTTGATTCCTGTGCCCAGATTGTGGTGAGAAATAAAAGGAATAATATTCGGATCATTTGTTTTTTCCTTTGAAATGGTTCACAATTGGTATTCGCCGTCCCGCACCAAACGCCTTGGAAGAGACTCTAAGTCCTGGTGCAGCCTGCCGACGTTTGTATTCATTAATTTGAATTTTTCGATAAATAGAATTTACTAAATCAGGATCTGATCCATCATTAATTAATTCCGCCGGTGACTTTCTATCTTCCACAATGGCATCCACCAAGGGGCTAACTACATTGTAATCAAATGGATCAACTTGGTCCGGCGCCAATTCTGCTGATGGCGGTTTGGAGATGCTTCCTTCTGGAATTCGTCCCGGATTTTCAAAGTTCACCCATTTTGCCAGTGCATATACATCCGATTTACTCAAGTCGGAGATCACTGCTAGTCCTCCACTCATATCACCATATAAAGTGCAATAACCTAATGCTAATTCAGTTTTATTTCCGGTTGATAAAACCATCCATCCGAATTTATTAGAGAGTGCCATCAAAAGATTCCCCCGTGCTCTTGCCTGGATATTTTCTTCTGCAACGTTGGGCTCCATTCCGAGAAAATGGGGATGGAGCGCTGTTTCTAATCCTTCCACAACTTCCTGGATTGGAATGATCCTATAATCAATACTCAAATTATCGGCTAATGCCTGGGCATCAGATAAACTATGATCACTTGAATATTTGGATGGCAACGAGATACCATGAATATTTTCTGCACCCAAAGCCTCTGCAGCAATTACACCAACCAGAGCACTATCAATCCCGCCTGAGAGTCCTAAAACAGCTTCAGTGTGACCAGTCTTCTTAAAATAATCTGACACACCGAGACATAACGCCCGGAACATTTTTTCTTCTCTTGGTTTCACTTTCAATTCCACAACATGATCTGACTCAAGATCAATCAAAACCAGATCTTCTTCAAATGCTTTACCTTGTCCCAGACAATCTCCGCGTGAAGAAAATGCTAATGATTCACCATCAAAGATCAGTTCGTCTTGTGCACCCACCATGTTACAATAAATAAATGGAAGTTTTGTTTTCTGTACTTTTTCCTGTATTAGGTCTTTCCGCCTGAATAGCCTTCCTTCGTGATAGGGAGATGCAGAAATATTGATGAGTACATCTGCACCCTTATCTTTTTGAATTTGACTTACCTTACAATCATAATGATGATCCCAAAGGTCTTCACAAATTTGAACACCAAGATTAACCTGTTTCCCTTTAACTGGAATGGAAATCACTTTGGGTTCATCCCCGCTAGTAAAATATCGTACTTCATCGAAAACATCGTAGGTAGGGAGCAAAATTTTGTCTGTTGTTGATTGCAATTTCCCATCAAAGCAAACGGCTGCAGAATTGAATAATCTACCATTCTCTTTTCTAACAAATCCAAAAATCAATGGAGTGGATGATACTGATGCAATCTCATTTAAATTCAATAAATTTTGGTCAACAAACCCGTCTTCCCAAAGTAAATCCTGAGGCGGATAACCGCTTATTATTAACTCTGGAAATACAATAATATCTGCATCAAGACCAATACAATTTTTATAATACTTTAATAGAAGATTATGATTGTAATCAAAGTCGCCAACGATGGGATTGATTTGGCAAATTGCGATCTTCATTTCACAATTTCAAATGAATTAAACTCATTTTCAGCAGGGAACCATTCTATACTTAGCTTATCTACTTTTGCCAGCGGTGGGCCATTCTGAAGCCATCCAGTCAATTCTGTAAGATTATCTATATTCCCTTCAGCAATTATCTCTACAGCATTTGTAAATAAATTTTTCACCCAGCCATTTAAGCCCAATTCCAATGCTTTAGCTTGAGTTTGTTTCCGAAACCAAACTCTCTGAACTTTTCCTGAAACCATTACATGTATTCTAAACATACTTCAATTCTTTTTTGAGTTTGGAAATTACATCTTCCGGCGATTCAGCTTGGATAACAGGGTTAATATCCCATGTTTTATACCCGATCACGGGTTTATGGAGTTGGAACGCATAAGCTATCTCACTCATAGTGCCGTATTGTCCAGAGATTGCGATTGCAGCATCACAGTTATATGCAAGTACTGCATTTCGTGCAATATCCATGCCTGTGGCGATTGGTATTGTTAAGTAATCATTCCCTTCATCCAATTCTTTCCCCTTCAGAATTCCAATAACCGTACCTCCTGCTTTAGAAACACCTTTTGAGATTGCTTCCATGACACCTTTTCCACCCCCACAAAAAACAAGAAACCCTTCCTGAGCTAAAAGACGTCCAATTTCGACAGAATTTTCATACACTTCAGGTGTGATATTGCGTCCGCCAAAAACAGAAATTCTGCCATTAATTTCCATTAAGGTTCTAATCGGGTCATGGTTCTGGGAAATGGAATTGTTTCACGAATATGTTTCGTGCCACAGATCCAAGCCACAGTTCTTTCTAAACCTAGCCCAAATCCAGAGTGTGGAACTGAACCGTATTTCCGGAGATCTAAGTACCATTTAAACGGTTCCATAGGCAAATCCTGATGTAAAATTCTATTTTTGAGAATATCGATGTCATCTTCTCGCTGACCTCCGCCAATAATTTCGCCATATCCTTCAGCAGCGATCATATCTACACCCAATGCAAACTTATCATTATGTTCATCTCGTTTCATATAAAATGCTTTAATACCAGCGGGCCATCGATGTATCATAATTGGTTTATCGAATTGTTCGGATAGAAGTGTTTCATCCGGCGAACCAAAGTCACTTCCATATTCAAAATTACTACCCTTGTCATTCAAGATTTTCACAGCTTCATCGTAAGTAATTCGTGGGAATGGTGGTACCACAGCTTCTAATTTGGAAATATCCCGTTCCAATGTTTTTAATTCCGATTGACAATTTTCAAGGACATGCTGAAAAATGGATCCAACCAAGTTTTCCGCCCAAGTCATATTTTCATCCAGGTCCACATAAGCCATTTCTGGCTCCACCATCCAAAATTCAGTGAGATGTCGACGGGTTTTCGATTTTTCTGCACGAAAGGCTGGACCAAAACAATAGGTCTTGCCAAAAGCAGCTGCACCCGCTTCCTGATAGAGTTGCCCACTTTGGGTGAGGTAGGCCGATCGCTCAAAATAATCCACTTCAAAAAGCGTCGTAGTACCTTCTACTGCATTCCCGGTAAAAATAGGAGAATCAATTAATATAAATCCGTTGTCATCAAAGAAATCACGAATCGCCTTGACAATTTGATGACGGACACGCATTATTGCATTTTGCCTTTTGGAACGTAACCATAAATGTCGATTTGACATGAGAAAATCTGCACCATGTTCTTTCGGAGAAATTGGAAATTCTTCCGTCACATGGTTTACTACATCAATCTCTTTGATTCCTAATTCATATCCACCAACCGACCGTGGTTCTTTCCGAACGATACCGGTTAAGATCACCGAGTCTTCTTGATTTAAATCTGGTTCCATTTCAAATGTATCATCGGTGGCTTCACCTTTAACAACCACCCCCTGAAGTAAACCTGTACCATCTCTGAAAATGAGAAACCAAATTTTCCCAATATTCCTGGTGTTGTACACCCAACCTTTCAATTGAACTTCTTTACCTTCATGCTCATGAAGCTGATTTATTGTAACTGTTTTCATTTTTTAATCGTATTCCTTTACCAAGTCGTCATAATATCGTTTAAAATATCTTGTGCAATTTTACGAACGGCAACCTTTGTTGCAAAAGCCCGCGGTTCACCAAATTCATCATCATCATCATTGTCAATTTTACCGTCATTATCATTATCAATACCATCAGAACCGATATCGCCACTCAGCCCATAAGCACCAAATCCAGAGTAGGTTCCCTCCAACAAGTTCTTATCCTGTGACACATCATACCATTCTAACTTAACATCTATTTTATAGCGAAATTCTGAAACAGATTCCTGTTTGCTGTATGTATAAGGTCCTTCATTCACTTTTTTTACAGTACCTCGGAGAATGGAATGAGCTATGTTTTCATCAGTAATGCTCAAAATACCAGCTTCAACAAATTCACCCAAAATCCCATCTGTGATATCCTCTGCTAATCCAAATTCAGCTGTTTCATTTTCCATAAGGGGAATGGCAATAGATTTAATATGGGGTGGAATGGAACCAGCCATTGAGTAAAATCCACATGAAAGAAGAAAAAATAAAGAGGACAACAGAAAAATATTTTTCATTCTATTTCTTGCGTTTGATCTTGGGCTCAAGACCAAATTCTTCAATTTTCCTATATAATGTCCTTTCACTCATGCCAAGAGATTTTGCAGTTTTCCGGCGGTTATTATTAAAATATCTTAATGAACGAGTTATAGCTTCTTCCTCCAGATTCTTAATAGATATATCACCGATGGCATCATCTCGAATCATGCGTTGACCATCTTCAGTGATTTCCATTGATTTTTCTGGGAGTGGTATACCATGCTCATTCTGTTCCACAACCGGGAATGGGTTATTTAATTCAGGTGAAGGCACTTGTCCACTTATCATCATTTTCTGGATCATTTCAGTATCTTGTTTCAACATAAACAATTGCCGAAGAATTAAATCAATTTCTGCTTTATCGGTAGATTGATTCACCAAAACTGGTAATGCTAAATTGTGAACCGGATCCATAGGTAAAACATCCATCAATTCTTCTTGTACCATTTCAGATGTTATTCTTTCTCCTCTTTTTAGGACCAGTATTCTTTCAACAAAATGCTTTAATTCACGGACGTTCCCCGGCCATTCATATTGTTTTAAAACACGAATCCCTTCCGGCATGAATCCCCGATACAAAATATCATTCGATCGTGTGAACTCCAATGCGAATCGTTCTACCAAGGGTCCAATATCTTCCACACGATTCCGAAGTGAAGGCACATCCACTGTTACCGTTTTAAGACGGTAATAAAGATCCTGTCGGAAATCACCTTTTTTTACCAATTCAGCCAAATTTTTATTAGTAGCTGCTATTATCCGAACATCTGTATATCTAGTTTTGGCTTCTCCTACTCGCATGAATTCGCCAGTATCTAAGACTCTAAGCAATTTAACCTGTGTTTCAAGAGGAGTTTCACCAATCTCATCGAGAAAAATGGTTCCTTTATGTGCTTCTTCAAAATATCCTTTCCGGTCTTCGCCTGCACCGGTGAATGAACCTTTTTTATGCCCAAATAATTCGGATTCAATAATACCTTCTGGAATGGCACCGCAATTCACTATTATTAGGGGCTCATTATTCCGCTTGCTACTTTTATGAATGGCTTTTGCTACGACTTCTTTCCCCACACCAGATTCACCCGTAATGAGGGCAGAAATATCCACCGGCGCCACTTGAGCAATCATTTCTAAAACCTGGCGAATGCCATCCGAAGTACCGATAATTCCAGATTGTTTTTGAAGTCTGTCTATGTCAATCATGACATTATTCCTATTTTAATCATTTATAAACATCCCAAGACGTACGAATCAGCGTATCCAAATCAGAATATTTTGTGGACCAATCCAGTACTTTATTCGCCCTATTTGATACCGCAACTACTGTAGCGGGGTCACCTGCCCGTCTTCCAACAATATCAAAAGGAATGTCTTTTCCGGATACTTCTTTTGACTTGTTGATTACGTCCAAAACAGAATGCCCTTCCCCGGTTGCCAAATTCACTAATAGATCCTTATCATTTTCTGAAATATAATTCAGTGCTTTCATATGAGCTATGGCTAAATCGGAAACATGAATATAATCACGAACTCCGGTTCCGTCATGTGTGTCATAATTGTCTCCAAAAACCTGCATTTTTTCTCGTATCCCAGCTGCTACTTCCATAGCAATGGGAATCAAATTTAGGGCATTTCTTTCTCTCCCTTTGATGCGCCCTTTCCTATCATAACCGGCAGCATTGAAATAACGTAGCACTCCGAATCTGATCCCTTTTAACTCACTGAACCATTTCAGATTTTTTTCAACTTGCAATTTGGTCTCACCATAATAACTGATCGGTTCGGTAGGATGGTTTTCATCAATGGGAATATACTCAGGATTACCGTAGACGGATGATGTGGATGAAAATACAAATCTTTTTATTCCATGCCTGTCACAAGCATTCAATAGATTAATTGTACCGATTAAATTATTATGGGCGTATTTACCAGGATCTGTCATGGACTCTCCTGCCGCTTTCCAAGCAGCTAAGTGGATAATGCCATCAAATTCAACAGACAACACTGAATCCAAATCAGAATTTGAATGCGTGCTCCCTTGTATAAATATCGATCTGGGATCAATATTTTCTTCCAATCCAAGGGACATATCATCTAAGATGGTAACATCATGCCCTTGATCAATTAATTCATAAACAACATGAGAGCCGATGTATCCGGCACCACCTGTTACTAATATTTTCATGATACAGTTATTCCTAAATCTTTTTCAAATTCATCAATTTCATCTCTAATCTTTGCAGCTTTTTCAAATTCTAGATTTTCTGCTGATTCAAGCATGGCTTTTCGTAATTCTATTAAAATCATCTGTTTTTCTGCTTCCGGTAAATGATCTTTATCATATCCCCGAACATAAACTTCATCTACATGCCGCATTGAATCTGCAACAGCAGTGGAGATCATGATCTCATCAACAGATTTATAAATTGTTTTTGGTGTGATTCCGTGTTTTTTATTGAACTCTGACTGCACCTTTCTTCGCTTCTTGGTTGTATCCACAAGGTATTGCATGGCTTCAGTGATTTTATCTCCATACAGAATAACCAATCCTTCTATATTTCGTGCTGCCCGCCCTGCAACTTGGAGTAATGAACTTTTTGACCGAAGGAATCCTTCCTTATCCGCATCCAATACTGCCACCAAACTCACTTCCGGCAAGTCCAATCCTTCACGAAGCAAATTAATTCCAACCAGTACATCAAACTCACCCATCCTTAGTTCTCGCAAGATTTGAACTCGTTCCAACGTAGCAATATCAGAATGAAGATACCGAACCTGGATATTAAGTCCTGTCAAATATTCTGTTAGATCTTCCGCCATTCGTTTTGTGAGAGTTGTCACAAGTACGCGTTCTCTCCGTTTGGCTCGATAACGAATTTCTCCTACGAGGTCATCAATTTGACCACGTGTTTCCCGAATATCCACTTCTGGATCCAGCAACCCTGTGGGCCGAATAATTTGTTCTACCACAACACCTTTTGTCAGTTCCAATTCTCTATGGGAAGGTGTTGCCGAGGTAAATATAATTTGTTTTTGTGCTTTAAAAAATTCATCATATTTCAGAGGACGATTATCCATTGCACTAGGAAGACGAAATCCATGTTCCACCAATGTTTCTTTTCGTGCCCTGTCGCCATTATACATTCCCTGGATTTGAGGAAGTGTCACATGGGATTCATCCAAAATTGTGAGCGAATTATCAGGGAAAAAATCCTGTAAAGTATAGGGCGTCTCTCCTGGTGAGCGATCCGCAAAGAATCTGGAATAATTTTCGATTCCCGAACAATAACCAAGCTCGATCATCATTTCAATATCAAAATTGGTTCTCTGCTCTAATCGTTGTGCCTCCAATAGTTTATTGTTACTTCGAAGGAGGTCCAGTCTGCCTGTCAATTCCTGGCGAATCTCACCAATCACTCTCAATGTGGTTTCTTTATCAGTGACAAAATGTTTTGCCGGAAAAATGACTGCTGTGTGAATAGTTTCCTTGATTTCTCCTGTCAATGGATCAAATTTTGTGATAGAATCCACATCCGTTCCAAACATCTCAATCCGAATGCATGCATCTTCATAGGCAGGAAAAACTTCTATTACATCACCTCGAACACGAACATTTCCCCGTTCTAAAACTTTATCATTTCTGGAATAATGAATATTAATTAAAAGGGAGAGAAATTTACGGCGATCAAATTGTTCACCTGTGCTCACTGTAACACAGCCTTTATTATATTCTTCCGGTGACCCAATCCCATAAATGCAGGATACAGAACTAACCACAATCACATCTTCTCTAGCCATAAGTGAACTGGTAGTTTTGAGACGCAATTTGTCAATTTCCTCATTAACGGACATATCTTTTTCAATAAATGTATCTGTGACCGGTAAATAAGCTTCCGGTTGGTAGTAATCGTAATAAGAAATAAAAAATTCTACCGCATTATTTGGAAAGAGTTGTTTGAATTCACCATATAATTGTGCCGCCAAAGTTTTGTTATGACTCATAATCAAGGTGGGTTTTTGCACCGCTTGAATCACATTAGCCATAGTAAATGTTTTCCCGGAACCGGTCACACCTAATAAGGTCTGGTATTCATCACCATGATTTATGCCCTTCACCAATACATCAATGGCTTGAGGTTGATCCCCCTGTGGCGTAAAATTTGAATTAATTCTGAACTCTGCCATAATGTCTAATTTACGGACTATTTCTGACGAGGGTCAATGGCAGACTTTATAAAAATTAAGATATATATTTTAGATTAAAGATTAGGATAGATTATAGTAATTTGTAAAATATAAATGGTAAATAGAGTATGAATAAATAAGTGATTGAAGTGGAAATGGATGGTGAGTAAAATTTTATTAAAAAACCATGTACATTAATATTAATCCAAAGAACCTACCATTGCACCATAATACAATTAATGATTCTAATTATTAGGTTGATCCGAAAAAGGGACAGAATTAAATAACACTAATTACCCATGACTATGTCAGATAAGAGCACTAAATCACTAACAGTTAGCGCATTATCAAAGTCTACATTCGCCGCACAAAATTCATCTGGTGTGGGTTCATCCCATTCCAATATAAACTGCATTGTTTTAATGATATCCATTACATTGATTAATCCATCCATGTTCGGGTCACCTATTGGGCATTCCCCGCCTTCTAATTCCACCAATATTGAAACAGGTACGCTGAGTGAATCATTGTCCACCAATCGAGTGATCATAGTATACTCGTAAGAATTTCCAAGTAATACCAGACTATCATCGTATGAGGAGTCAATGAACGACAATGATTCTAATAAATTCCCATCCCTGTATAAATCATTCTCAAAATTTGGAATTGAATCCCCTCCAAAAAGTGTTACTGGATTTTCCCAATTTAAATGAATCGTCATTCCATCAGATCCATCTCCATTAAAATTAGTAACAGGATTCGGATCTAAAGAATCGGATGCCATAAATTCAGAAACCATTATAGCTGTATTGTGTAGGTTAAGTCGACCTCCGGATACAGTAATATTTTCTAAAGCGGCAATCTCATCAGTTCCATCCAGAATCATATTTTTTAAAATAAGTGTTCCTTCACCTGGATTTTCTTTATGAAATTCACTAAAACCGGATGTCATAATTGCATGAAAAAAACCGATGGCACCAGCAACATGTGGTGTAGCCATACTCGTTCCTGATAGACTGGATGTAGACCCATTACTATACGTTGATAAAATACTGCTACCTGGTGCACCTAAATCAATCGATTCTATACCATAGCCGGCAGATGCTTTCTGATCATTTCGAGTTGTATTAGTAACTGTAATAAGAAAATCACTTGTACATCCTGTAGGCACATCCCCAATACTATCTATATTTTGATTTGAATTAATTGTTGCTGCTGCACTCAGGATGCCTGCTTCTCCCATAGCGGTATATGCTTCATCCCATAAGGGGTAACTTCCTGTTGTACAATCAGCAAAATCAATTCCAAAACTGGAGTTTGTTGAAACAACAAATGCGCCTTCTGCTCCATTTGTTTCATTGTATAATACCCGTTGATCCAAAGCATATCCATAAGCTTCTAAGACTATAGATGTTGTTCCAGTGGATCCTTCGATGATCATTAATTTTACATTCCAATTCACACCAGCTACCATACTACCGTTGTTCCCTTCTGCACCTACAATCCCTGCCACATGGGTTCCATGACCATCTGATGAAACATTCCCGTTGGAGTTAAAAGCATTCCATCCATTCACATCATCAATATAGCCATCATTGTCATCATCAATATTATTCCCGGGAATTTCATCAATATTCACCCAAAGGTTGTCATTTAAATCAGTGTGAGATAACATGCAACCGCCATCAACAATAGCAACTACGATATCATCCCCTATTGCATTAACCCCACCTGTTGATAGACTCCATGCTTCCGGCGCATCAATATCTGCATCTTCCAATCCGCCGGATTGTCCTGTATTATGCATGCCCCATTGTGAATTAAAACTGGGATCATTTGGAAAAGTTTGGCGCTGGGTAATATAATGATCAAATTGGGCATTTTGAATCCATGGATTTTCAGAGATTTTCTTCAACGCTACTTCTGTTGTTAAAGATCGATCCATAACTTTGACTAAATAAATATTTGCACGTTTCATTAGAGGTTTTACAATTTGATATTGAGATAGATCCAATCCGATTTTCAATTCATCCATCGTAACACCGGTTTTGCTCTGAATTAGAATATTTCCAGGAGCATATTTTTGTGCAATCAATCCAGTGGTTAAAATAGTTATAATGATATATCTTTTCATCAAGTGCTTTTTAGGGTGATTCATTTATAATTAGTACGGGAATTTGTCAAAATTTGCTCATGGTTTATTTTGGGATTTTAAAAAAGCTGAAGCAATTTTTTGTATTTCTTCACATACTTTCATTGGAATTCCTGTTTCTCCGTTTATTACTTTCGGTGTGAGTTTGGCAATAGATTCCAAATTATCAAATGTTAGGAGTAATTTTTCAAGTCGTTTTATACCCATTCCGGAAATTTCTGAAAAAACAGATAATAACATATCTTTATTTCGTTTCTGTCGCTGAAAGGTGATGGCAAATCGATGAGCTTCATCCCGAATTCGGCGGAGTAAAATTAAACCCGGACTTTGCTTGTGTATAGATTGAGCTTCCGGATTTCCTGGTACAAATACTTCTTCCAGCCTTTTAGCCAATCCAATGACCGGAATGTAATCTAACCCTAACTCTCTTAAAGCCGATACTGCCATACTAAGTTGCCCTTTTCCCCCATCTATCAAAATAAGATCCGGGTATGGGTTTTCTTCTTTTTTTAACCGTTTATATCGACGATACACCACTTCTCGGATAGCAACAAAATCATCGATTCCTGATACTGTTTTTACATTGAATTTTCTGTATTCAGTTTTTCTCGGTTTTGCATCTAAAAAGTAAACCATAGAAGCCACCGTATTGGTACCGCCAAGATGGGAAATGTCAAATGCTTCAATACGTCTGGGTGGAACATCCATATTCAAATCTTCCTGAAGTTGCGAAAGCATTTTTGGAATTTGTTCTTTCATCTTTTTCCGTTTTATGATCCATTCACCCAAGAGCAATAGTGCATTTTGTTGAGTGATTCGTAGTTCCTTTGCCTTCTCCCCTTTTTTCGGATATAAAAAATGAATTGCACCTTTACGTTTTTCCTTCAACCAACTAATCAAATCTTTTTCATTTTCAGGATTCAATTGAAGTGAAATTTCTTTTGGAATAAAATCACTATCCATATAAAAACGTGAAATAACTGTCTTAAGTGTTGCGTCGTCATTTTCATCTAACCCCTGAAGAGAAAGTTTTTCTCGACTGAAAATTCTTCCATTACGAATTCGAATTATTACAGCAATGCCCAAATTGTCATCTCGCGCCAATGCGATCACATCCCTTTCTTCAAAATCAGTTGCAACGTGGCTTTGTCTTTCTTTGAAGGAACGAATAGCATCTAATTGGTCTCTGTACATCGCTGCCTCTTCATATTGTTGGCTTATGGAAGCTTGATTCATAAGTTCGACTATATGGGATTCGGTCTTTTTGGTTTTTCCTTTCATGAAATCTTCAATACGATCTATCATTCCCTGGTAATCATCTTGAGAAACAAGCCCTTCACAAGGACCTTCACATTTTTTAATATGATAGTCTAAGCAAATAGATACCTTTTTCTCTTTAACCACTTGTTCATCCAGGTAAAAACTGCAACTTCGTATTGGGAAAACTTTATGGAGAGCCTTGAGTGTCATCCGTAGGCGCCCCACGTCCGTAAATGGGCCATAATATTTGGATCCATCTTTAACTATTTTTCTCGTCAATAACACCTGTGGATAAGGCTCGTTTGTAATGCGAATAAAGGGATACGTTTTGTCATCTTTTAAATCAATATTATATTTGGGGCGATGCGTTTTTATAAGATTTGCTTCTGTCATTAATGCTTCAACTTCATTCCTAACCACAATCCATTCAAGATCAGCAATAATTCTCACTAATGATATTGTTTTTGCGCGTTGGTGTTTTTTACTTTGGAAATAAGACCTTATACGATTTCGAAGATTTTTGGCCTTGCCAATATAAATAATATTTTTATCAGAATTAAAAAACTGGTACACCCCGGGATAGGTTGGAATTCGTTTCAGTTTCTCCTGCACTATTTCATTCATGACTATATGAAATTACACAATTTAGTTAAAGAAATTTTTCTCAGTTTTTATGTAAAATTCTGAGCATCCAAATTCAATAACTTTTTTTATAATCAATCGATATTATTATATATCTTCTAGATATTTCAATTAATACCCATTTTTCAACAGTTCTAATCAATGAAATATTTTATTTGGTTTATATTAGATAGGATGGTTATTCTTCATTGTTTAGATTTTCATTGATATATGGTAATCCAACCAATAATTAACAATAATTAACAATAATTAACAAAATTCTGCCAAAAATTATGTATAAAAACCTATTTGTCGTTTTGCTATCTATTTGTGTTATACTCACGGCACAAAGTAATAATAGCTCTAAAGAACGAAGAGTATACCGTACCCAAACCGGCGCTGTTATAAAGGCTCCAAGCCCGTTATTTAAGAAAGGCGAAAAAAAATCAAAGGAAACCTATAATGAGAAAACTCGGGCTCAGGTTCAGTTAGAGCGAGCTCAGATTCAGATAGAACAACTGGAATCTCAATATAATACTCGGTTAGAAAATCTTTCATCGCAAATAGATCTCCTCCTTAAAGAGCAATCCAAAAAACGCCCGACTGATACTATTTTTGTTTATACCACCATATATGATACAACAACAGCCTTAGATACAACATATATCTATACCAATGCAACAACAACCGTATATGATACAATCATCATTGTTGATAGCCTTCATATCAACCACTATGATACAACCACCATTGCTCATACAAACTATGACACTATGGTTGTATTAGATACAAGCTATTTTTATACCTATGACACAACAGTAGTCAGAGATACCCTTTGGGCATTTGCATATGATACTACCATTTTTTACGATACAAGTTGGGTCTTTGCTTATGACACAACGGTAATTCGAGATTCACTATGGTTATATGCCTTTGATTCCACTGTCGTTTACGATACACTAGTTGTTACAAATAATGACACTGTATCGATTCACACATATTCCAGTAATTTTCCCACAAATTTCAGTCCAAGCATGGTTGACCAAAAAATGTCAGCTTTTCCAAAATACAAAACACTTGGAGATGCACTCCGTGCTAGAGACTCAGGTGATAAAACCGCACAGGGTTGGATTAACCAAGCTTTAAATGCAGCTGGAGGGGATTGGAAACGTGCTGAAAAGGAATATTTAAAACTTCAAGAGATTTATTCAACTGCACTAGTTCAAGCTATCACCAAACAATCAACAGGTTCAAATTATATTGGGCCAGATATGAAATACAGTTCTATACTTTTTGATACATTAAAAGTTTTAACCTTTGATACAACTCTTGTCCAAGATACCATAAGAAACCTTGTAAAACAAACTTACTTGAAATACGACACTACTGTTGTTAATAAATCCAAAGATGTTATTAAGTACGTGACACCTCCAGGGCATGAACTTATTCTAAAATATTATTCCAATGGAAATGTAAAAGAACGTGGTTTAATGAAAGCTTCTAAACGAAATGGTGATTGGATTTTTTACGATGTTAAAGGAAGAGAAATTCGTAGGACTAGCTATGCTGATGGAAAGATAAAAAAAGACAGAGACCTTAATGAAAGGACTGATAAACAGCAAGGCAAAAAAAAGAAAAGGAAATTTTGGTATCCCAGAAACAAAAAATAACCTCTATATAGATTTATACAGAATTCGCTGAAAATTAGCTAACCCGGTTTTTCAGCCAATTCTACCAATACACCACCTGTTGATCTAGGGTGAATAAATACTACTTTTAATCCTTCTGCACCTATGGAATAATTATCTGTCAAAACATGTATATCATTTTCTTTAAGTTCTTTTATTGCATTTTTTATATTTTTTACTTCAAAACATACATGATGAATTCCAGGCCCATGTTTTTCTATGAATTTTGAAATGATAGAATCAGAGTTTGTTGACTCCAGAAGTTCAATTTTACCTTTTCCAGTATCATAAATATCCGTAGTAATACCTTGGTCATCAATCACTTCAGTTGATTTTTGATCGATATTCAAAATATGCTTCCAAAATGGTGCATCATTTGCCAAGTCTTTTACCGCAATACCAAGATGTTCTATTCCAAGTATTTTCATAATTTATTTCAATACAGATTTCGCATGGATTACAAAAGATTATTTATAATAAATTTTCCGCACTAGAATTTAAACTGATTCCTAACCCATTACTATTTGGTAAAATCAACTTTCCATCTATCACTTTTACACCGATGTATGGATCATTATTAATCAACAAATTCCCATCCAAATCAACCTTATCTACTTCTCCAGCCAAATGGGCGGCGGCGGTTATACCTACTGATGATTCTACCATACATCCCAACATGATCTTTAAATCATAAAACCGTGCCAAGTTGATCATGCGCTTTCCCTCTTCTAAGGACCCACATTTCATAAGTTTGATATTGATTCCATCAAAAGCAGTGCTAATTCGTGGAATATCAGCCGAATCCAGGCTGTTTTCGTCCGCATAGATATCAAGAGGTGATTTATCCTTTAAAATAGCGGTATGATCCAATTGGTCCGCTGGAAATGGTTGTTCCACGAATTCTACATTCTGGTCTGCTAACCATTTTGTAAAATCTAAGGCAGTCTCCGGCTCCCAACCTTCATTGGCATCAATACGGATAACTTTATCAGTGTGCCGTCGTATCTCCGTCATAATCTCCTTATCCATTTTAGGTGTTCCCAGTTTTACCTTTAAAATATGGTACGGATCAGCTTCATCAATTTTTTGTCCTATCTCATCCAATTCTCCAATCGCGATTGTAAAACTGGTAAGGGGCATTTCATCCGTTTTCATGTTAAATAATTCAAATACCGGTTTTTCACACTTTTGTCCCCACCAATCCCAGAGTGCCATGCTGAAAGCAGCTTCTAATGCTTTGACTTCTTTTAATTGGGGTAATATAAAATTCCAAATTTTATCTCGATTTGAACAATCTATAGGTAGTTTGATCTTTTGCTTTAATATGGAAAGAATTCGCTCTGTTGATTCGTTATATCGTAAAGATGGAGCAGCTTCTCCTCTTCCAATAATTTCCCCATCCCTAATAAAAATATACACAATATCGAACCAATCATTGGCACTTCGAGAAATACCAAAGGTGTGATTCAACTTAATCCGATATGTGGTAAAAGTCAGCTCCATTCGTCTATTACTTTTACAATGGTTTCAACCATATCCCGTCCACCAAATCGAATTAGATCTGTAACGGGCATCCCATAACGATTCTGTGCAGAATTACAGGTTTCCATGGCCAAGTCATCATGTAATTTTAACGTGAGATAATTCATCCCCAAAAACTTAGATTCTTTAAATGGCTTCAGGAGATCGATGTGGATATCCATTAAATATGTTAAATCTGGAAATGGGTGGTCGGACACATCTAAGTCTCGCCCTGGCTCATGGGTAAAAATCATAAAATCGGGCATACAGCCATGGAGTAATCCCAGCGTTACACCGGAATAAAGCATATTGTTTAGTGCACCTTGTCCTTCCACTATAGCCAATTCTGTATCATTTGGAAGTTGATCTAAACAATATTCGATCTCACCGGCCATAAAATCCGAAATAACTGCATCAATAGGTACACCATTTCCTGATAATAAAATTCCGGTTTGACCTGTTCCAACAAATTCAACTTTTCGGTCTCGTTTTTTTAGTGCTTGATAGAGCTCCCATGCAGTAGTCATTTTCCCCGTATCACAATCAGAACCCACAATGAGTAAAACAGGAAATTTTCGGTTTTTCCAGGATCCTTTCGGAAAATGTGGCGGTATGGGTGGACGGCGTAAATCGGTTAGTGTTAAACCCCTATCACTGGCTAAATTAAAAATTTCCGGGTCATCGTTTAAAAACACATGCATTCCAGCAATAATGTGACATCCTGATTGAATAGCTGCTATTATTTCTCTACGGTAATCACCATTTAATACACCACCTTGGGGCGCACTACCAACAACAAGATGACTAGGTGAATATTTTTTTGACTCCTCAAAGGTGGATACGCAGGGAATATTACCACCCCAGCCAAGTATAATTTCTGCAGTTTGGCCTGCTTTTTCGGGATCGATGACACAAACAACTTCATCCGGACGATAGCGGACAAGCATATTCCCAGTTTTGCTCTCAATATAATTAAATGACCCTATGGCCAGAATCGCATATCTCAGCATTAAGATCGAAAATTAGCTTTTCTTTTCTCTACAAATGCGGTGAGCCCTTCAGTTGTTTCATTCGTCCCAAATAGATCACTAAATGCTTCAACTTCCAAATTCAATCCTTCAATGAGTGAATGTCCTGCAGATTCATTAATACAATGTAATGATTCAGCCACACAATTAGGACCATTTTCTAATACAAGTTTTGCAAATTTTATCGCTTCCTTCATCAAGTCATTTAAAGGGAAAACCTTATTGGCTAATCCGATTCGATGAGCTTCGTTGGCATCGATCAAGTGTCCACCGATGATGAGTTCTATGGCATTGCCTTTTCCCACAATCCTTGGCAACCTCTGTGTACCTCCCCATCCAGGAATGAGCCCTAATTTCACTTCTGGCTGGGCAAACATAGCATTTTCACTAGCAAATCGAATATGGCATGCAAGGCTAATCTCACACCCTCCTCCAAGAGCAAAACCATTCACAACAGCAATAACCGGTTTTGGAGAATCTTCGATTGTCATGGTTACTTCCTGACCCAACTTGCCAAAATCTAAGGCTCCTTGAGTATCTAATTGCTGCATAAGCTTAATATCTGCACCTGCAATGAAGGCTTTTTCTCCTGCTCCAGTTAAGATTATAACACCAACATTCTCATCTGCAATATAGCCCTTCACTGCTTGATCCAATTCACGAAGTACCTGAGGATTCATAGCATTTAGGACATCTTGACGATCAATAGTTAGAACCCCAACCTGGTCTATTATTTCTCTTTTAATAAACATTAATTCCCTTATTTCCAAAAAGTTCGACTAAATAGCACCATTACGGTGAAAATTTCTAAACGTCCTAATAGCATGCAAAATGTGAGTACCCATTTCCCTGGATCGGATAGTAAGGCATAATTATCAGTCGGACCAAAAGAACCTAACCCTGGACCGATATTCCCCATAGCAGATGCTGCGGCACCAATAGCTGATTCGAGATCCAATCCCATTGAAGATAATACAATCGTAGACACCATAAATGCGGATATGAAGAACAGGAAAAAGCCTAATGTATTTCTAACCACATCTTCTTTGATTAGCTGTTTCCCTATTCGAACGGGGATCAGTGCTCGAGCATGTAGCATCCGACGTGTTTCTAATCCTGCATACTTTACCAATAGCATACATCGAATCACTTTCATCCCGCCGCCTGTTGAACCGCCCATTCCACCCACAAACATTAATGTAAGTAGTATTGCCTGAACAATAACTGGCCACAATTCATAATCAGCGGAACCATATCCTGTTGTCGTTAAAATAGAAAGTGTTGTAAAAAGTGATTCTCGAAAATTCAAATGAGAAAATTGATCATTTTGTAATGCGACTGCCAGAAAAATGACAAAAGTCACAATGATTCCACCACCCAGGTAAACTAAAAATTCCCGATCATTTATATAAGATTTCATATCGCCACTGATAGCTCTAAAATGAAGTGAAAAGTTGATCCCGGCTAAAAACATGAAAAAGATAATAATATAATGGATCAAGGAACTATCATAATACCCTATACTCGCATTTTTCGTCGAGAATCCTCCAGTTGGCATGGTGGTAAGTGAATGACAAACTGAATCAAATACATCCATACCAGCTAGCATTAATGCAACAGCTTCTAGCATCGTAATTCCAACATACACAATCCAGAGGAACTTAGCTGTCTCCCGTACACGAGGTGTAATCTTATCTGCCACCGGACCCGGGACTTCTGCCTTAAATAACTGGACTCCCCCCACACCCAGTAATGGAAGAATTGCAATATAAAATACCACAATTCCCATACCACCAATCCACTGGATAAATGACCGCCAGAATAAAATACCATGGGGAAGGCTTTCAACGCCATTGGGTAAATTAGGCAATGTCATCGTATTTCCTATAATAGATGCGCCAGTCGTGGTTACGCCGGACATTGATTCAAAAAATGCATCTGTTATATTGGGAATTGCACCAGAAAAGTAAAATGGCAAAGCACCTGCCACAGCTGTGATGATCCATGAAAAAGTAACAATGGCAAAACCATCTCGATTGGTTAAGGGTCTTCGATGTCTTGTCAGAAGCCAAATCGGTGAGCCAATTCCAATACAAATCACAGCCGAATATAATAATCCATTCAGATCCGATTCACCGTATCCAAGAGATATAAAAATAGGCACAACCATTGTTATGCCTAAAATTGAGAGAAGCGCCCCGAGAATATTCAGGAGTGGTTTTAATCTCATGAGCCGAACAATTTCTTCAGATTATGAATAGCTTTTGGTTTCGCAAAAACTAATGCTGTGTCATCATCTGTAAGGATTGATGAACCATGGGCTATTCGAATTTTGCCATGATGGTTAATCATCCCAACAATACTGTCTTCAGGAAATTTTAATTCTTTTAATGGTCGCTGGGTAACAGGGCTTCCTGTTGCGGGTTGAAATTCAATCACATCCACTTCTATTTCATCAAAAGTAACAACGGGAATTTCGGTCACATCTGTATGGAGTTCTTTTAAAATAGAATTAACAGTGGACAGATTTTTACTGATGACAGCCCCTGCACCAATTTCTTGAATTGTGGGAATATATTCCGTGGTCGAAATGTGTATAATGCTCTGTTTTGCTCCCAAATGTTTAGCAAGAAGTCCGGCGATTAAATTGGTTTTCTCATTTTCTGTGACTGAAATAAAACTATCCACATCTTGAATATTTTCTGATTTTAAAAATTCAATATCAGTTCCATCGCCGTAAATGATCATGGATTCATCTATGCTATGAGAAATCTGTCCAGCCTTGGGTCTATTATTTTCCACTAAACGAACATTAATTGAATCATCGGGTAATTCTTTTGCCAGTGAACGCCCCATCTTGGAACCACCAACAATCATAACCCGGTGAGTTTCGGTCACTTCCTTGCAAAGTAATCCCAATAAATTTTCAATATCTTCCGTCTTAATAATGAAATAACCGATATCACCTTTTTGAAATGCAAAATCTGCCCAAGGAATGATTGTTTCCTGCCCTCTAAGTACTGCAATCACTCCAAACCTAAAATGACTGTTTTCCAGACATATTTCCCCCAACGGTTTTCCAAGTAAATTTTCACAATCTCCATTAATATTGAGACCCAGCATGGTAAGGCGGCCCGCTTCAAAATCCATTACCTGAACTGCATAGGGATGTTTGACCAAACGCATGATCTCTTCACAGGCAGCTTTTTCAGGATGGATCACTACATCCACACCGAATTTTTCAGGACGAATAATTGAATCATGGGCAGTGTATTGTTGATTCCTGAGCCGGGCAATAATATTATTTGCTCCCAGTTTATGAGCCTGTTGGGATGCAATCAGGTTTACTTCATCAACACGGGTAAGGCACAATACGTAGTCTGCTTCACCTACATGAGCTTCTGTTAGTATTTTTGGACTAGCGCCATTCCCCTCAACAACAATAACATCCAAGTTTTCCGATGCACGTCGACATTTGAATGGGTCAATGTCAATAACTGTTATATCGTAATTTTCTTCGCTTAAAGCTTTGGCGACGTGAAACCCCACTTCGCCACCACCAATTATTATTACTTTCATACCTTGTTACTCTTAAATAATATGATAAAAAATTACTTCATTTCTCCATAAATAAAAGCAATTTATACTATTGGATTTTTCCGCCAAATATTGGCACCTAGAGACCGAAATTTCTCTTCAATCTGTTCATATCCACGATCAATGTGATAGACACGGCTTACTTCAGTTCTTCCTTTAGCTGCTAACCCAGCAACAATTAACGATGCACTGGCTCGAATATCAGTGGACATGACAGGTGCACCAACCAATGCATCCACACCGCGGACAAAGGCTGTATTATTTTCTACTTTAATATTGGCACCAAAACGATTGAGTTCAGGTACATGGCTGAAGCGATCATGATAAACAGTGTCTGTAATCATGGATGAGCCCTTAGCCAATGTCATCAGCGCTACCCATTGAGCTTGGAGGTCGGTAGGGAATCCGGGATAAACAGCCGTGGTCATATCCACGGGTTGAATTTTGTCGGCTTGTGCAATTGTAACCGAATTGCTGGTGGTAGAAACATTACAACCAGCCTCTTTAAAGTGTAAAATAACAGAATCCAAATGTTCCGGAATTACACCATTTAAAGTAATCTCCCCTAATAACGCACCTGCCGTTAAAAATGTGCCAGCCTCGATTCTATCTGGTATCACGTCAATATCTGCAGAACGTAATGTTTCAACGCCATCAATGGTAAGCCTTGTGGTACCAATGCCCCTAATACAAGCTCCCATGGTATTTAAATATTCACAGAGTTGAACAATTTCAGGTTCACGGGCAGCATTCTCAATGATCGTAGTTCCCTCTGCTGTCGCGGCAGCCATAGCTATATTGCCTGTTGCACCCACAGATGGAAATTCAAAACTGATTTTGGTTCCTTGGAGGCGTTTTGCTTCGGCAATAATATATCCACTTTCCAAGGTGATTTTAGCACCGAGCTTTTCTAACCCTTTAAGATGAAAATCAACCGGTCTCGGGCCCCATGCACATCCGCCGGGCAAAGAAACTTTTACCACACCAAACCTGGCGAGAAGTGGCCCTAGAACATAAAAGGAAGCCCGCATGGTTTTCACCAGATCGTAAGGAGCTTCCGGATTATTTACGGTACTACCATCAATTACTAATCTGCCGTTTTCAAAAGAACAGATTGCCCCTACAATTTCCAATAACCGAATCATGGTTCGTGTATCTCGTAAATCAGGAACACGGGTGACAACCGATCTTCCTTCAGCCATTAAGGCAGCGGTCATGATAGGCAAGACAGCGTTCTTAGCACCACTGATCTGGACTGAACCAGATAATGTCTTTTGTCCTTCAATAAATATTTTATCCATTACACTCTCTCGATTTCCATATCTGTAAATAATTCATGGATTAGTTTAGGACTTTCTAATTCATTTAAATAATTCGCTTCTACAAATGTTTGTCCATTTTTCACTGATTTGACAATATGCAAATGATGATCCGCGCTTCTTGCGATCTGCGATAAATGAGTAATACAGAAAACCTGCTTTGATTTGGAAAGTTTTACCAATTGTTCTGCCACTTTTTCTGCTGCTTTTCCAGAAATGCCCGAATCAATCTCATCAAAGACCAATGTTTGAACCGGGTCCAAATCCTGAAAAACCGTTTTTATTGCAAGCATGATTCTTGATATTTCTCCACCTGATGCAATAGTTGCCAAAGGCTTTACTGGTTCTCCCGGATTTGCAGAAAGAAAAAATTCAACCGTATCTATCCCTTTCGCTCTCGCATCTAATACATTATTATCCATAGATACGAATCCATTTTCTGATATTTGTTGAGTAATTTTAATTTCAAAGTCTGAACCGAGCATGTTAAGTCCAGCCATAGCATTTTCAATCTTATTCGAAAGTTTTTTTGATTTTTGTACCCGAGATTTGTGAAGACGGATCGCCAATTGAGAAAAATCTTTTTCTTTCTCATTTATCTTTTTGTGTAACTCATCTTCGGATTGCTCTGGACTTGTCAGAGATTTGACTTCTTTTTGAATATAGATCCGTTTTTCCAAAACTGATTCAATGGATCCCCCATATTTTCGTTTTAAGCTTTCTATAACTTGGAGCCGTTCCTCTACTTTTGCAATTTCATCTGGATCAAATTCTGTCAGAGAGAGTTGCCCAGAAATTTCTGTACCTGCTTCTTGTAATTGGATTACGGATGATTGTAACAAATCAGAAATAACTTTCAGGTTCTCATCATATTGAACCAATGATTCAACCAATCGATGATTATGGCTTATCATATCGACGATAGATTGATCATCAGAATTGATCTGATCCTGCAATGATCGGAGTGTATTAAGAATTTCTTCAATGTGGGACATTCTTTTATATTCATTTTCCAGAATAATATCTTCACCCACCTTTGGATTCGCAGCGTCAATTTCATTCGCTTGGAAATTTAATAGTTCTAACCTATCCTTTCGTTCATCTGCAGATTGAAGAGCATTTTTTAATTTTATTTTTAATTCTGATAAATCGGAATAAAGTTGACTTGTTTTTTCAAGATCAACATCATGTCCACAATACCTATCCAAATAATCAATATGACGATTTACATTTAAAATGAGTTGTTGATCATGTTGTCCGTGAAAATCAACAACCGTTTCATTGGCTTTTCCGAGGTCACCTATGGTGATAGGTTCGTCGTTACAAAAAGCTTTGGTTCTACCGTGACTGAAAATTAATCTACGGAATGTTCTATTTTCTAGTTTAGTTTCGATCACTGAACGATTTGAGCCATTTCTAACCATTATCTTATCGGCTTTTCGACCTAGCGAGACACTTAAGGCATCCAATAAAATTGATTTTCCAGAACCAGTTTCTCCGGTGATAACAGTTAAGCCCGGTTTCAGATTAAGTTCCATCTCATCAATAATGGCAAAATCTTTAATATATAAACTGTGGATCATTTGGATTTTTTATACAGGAATGAGCCTGTCACGGCGCCACAAATTACACCAATTCCATCGGCGAAAACATCATAATGACTAGGAAATCTGCCAGGAATCATAGACTGCCATGATTCATCGATACACCCAAACAGAATACCAAAAACAATGATATAAACCATGGGTTTTTGGTATGCCGAATAATAAGCCCTATATCCCAACCAACCGAGAATAGAATATTCAACTACATGGAGTAATTTATCCCAAGTGAGAGCAAGTACAGGTGGCATAGAATCACCGGGGATGGATGACCCCAAAAGGATTAAGGCTAAAAAACCAAAAAAATGAATTTTAGGATTATTCATATCCAGAAATAACATGGGGAATCTTTTCTAAAAGATCTGATGCAATTTGCCCACGGTAACCTTTTTCTTTGATCAACTCATCGGATGCTTTTCCATGGATAAATGCAGCGAGCGATACTGAGTTATAATGATCAATGCCTTGCGCTATAAAACTGGCGATCATTCCGGATAAAACATCACCGGTCCCTCCGGTGGCTAACCCGGGATTGCCAGATGAATTAACCATGGCGCTGTTCTTATAAAATGTACAAGATGGAACCTGTTTCACCAATGCGATATGACGAAAATCAGTCATGACATCATTCATTACAATTGGAAACTCAGAAATGATATTCTCTTTATCAATCCCAGTTAAATACGACAATTCGCCAATATGTGGAGTTATGATTAGAGGGTATTTCCTATCATTTAGGTCGCCCATTTTATTAGAAAAAGGGAAAAGTCCATCTGCATCCAAAACAAGAGGCTTTTCAATGATACGTACCAATTTTTTTATCAAATTTTGGGTTGAAATATCTCTACCAAGCCCCGGACCCAATACTACAGAATCTGCCCATTCCAATTTTTCTTCGATTGAATCATAATTATCCAGGGATAAATAGCCTTTTCCGTGATCTTCTAAAGGCAAGGTTATTCCTTCAATAATTAATCGTTCATAAATTTCATTTAAGGATGCTGGTGTCGTGGTTGTTGTGAGCCCTGCACCGGACCGGAGAGCCCCATAAGTCGACAAGATTGCCGCACCTGTCATCCCTTTTGATCCGGCAATCACTAATACTTTTCCCGCGGAATATTTATGACAATCAACTTTAGGTTTCTGAAGATGCAAGGATGCATTGAATTCTTGAAATAAATCCCAATTAAGTCCAGGGAGTTCAATATCTTCCAAATTGGGAAATCCAATCTCTTTAGTATGGACTAGACCTGAATACTCTTGTCCAAACCGAAAGATACTTCCTAGTTTGGGCGCACCAAATGCCACTGTGGTATTTGCTTTGACTGCAATCGGATTCACTCTTCCGGAATTCCCATTTAACCCGGAAGAAATGTCAATAGACAATACCAATGATTTAGAGTTATTTATCCATTCGACCCATGGAGTCATTGATTCTCTTAATGCACCCTTGAATCCAGTTCCTAATAAACCATCAATAATCAAGTCCGGTATTTTAAAATCTGGAAGTGATTCCCCAAAAGTTGTGAAAATTCCTAAGGATTCACACTTCAAGTAAAAGTTTAATGAATCGCCTTTTATTTCATTATTTTTACATAAAGAGTGTATTCTTACGTTATAATTATTCTCAAATAAAACCGTAGCTGCTGCAAATCCATCTCCACCATTATTGCCTTTTCCACATAAAATTAATATAGAAGAATCATGAATATCGGATACCATTTCCATAGCTTCTTCTGCCACTTTTTTCCCAGCATTTCCCATGAGTTTTTCAATAGAAATCCCCATGTCAGCCATGGAAACTTGATCCAATTCACGAGCCTGACCAGGGGTTAGTAATTTCATTCAAGCGTGTAGATTGCTGATGCGATAGCATAGGAGTTTGTATGAGAAATGGAGACTTTACACTGTCCACCAAATTCTGTATCTATCACTACAATGGGTTCACCAGTTTTCGACGATAGTATTTCTATAGATGCGAATGAGATTGGATCATCCACACCTGATGATTTCAGCGCTTTCATTATTGCTTCTTTAGCTGCAAATCTACCTGCATAATGAATTTCTGGATTTGCCTTGGATTTACAGTAGTCCTGCTCGGTTGTTGTATAGATACGGTTCAGAAACCGGTCGCCGGTTTCTTGGATAGCGGAACGAATCCTGGCCACTTCTACCAGATCCGTACCAATGAAAATATCAGCCACTACTGTTATAATCGTTAATAATGCCTACAAGTTCGTAAATATCATTTAAGTCCCAATCAGCTCCGGAATTGATTGTTCCAAATGTATCTCCATACCGCGCGAACGCTGTTTTCATTCCAATCTGTTGGGCACCAACAACATCCCTCTCAGGCCAATCGCCAATCATAATTGTTTCTTCTGGTCGAAGTCCCATGCCATCCAAGGCCAATTGGAATGGTTTTGGCGAAGGTTTTCTCTCACCACTATCATCATAGGTAATGACCACATCAAAATAATGGTATAAATTTAAATAATAGATGCGCATCCATGCTTCGCGGCTTGGTGCATCAGAGACAACACCCAATTTGATACCTAATTTTGAAAGTGCCAAGAGCGTTTTATTTACATTGGGATATGCCATAAGATTTGCTTCCCTGGCTCGTCGATATGCTACAATGCCGGCAGCGAGAAATTTATTATCCACATGGCCAATGGTCTTTTCTAAAAAAACATCGAATACCTTTTGATTTTCCCAACCAAATTCTTCGTAAATCGAATTGATTTCTATATAAGATTTATCTTCATTTACTTTCAATCCCGCTTCAATCATACCTTTGATTGCAGCCTTTACAGCAAATTCCTTCATTTTCATGAAATCCAAGAGCGTATTGTCTAAATCAAATACAACACCTTTGATCATCAGCTCAGACATATAATTTATTTTTCATATTTTTCTGGATTATTGATCTCGTCAATCTTGCGCTCTGCCATTTCCCGCCAATCTCTATCTTTTCGGGCTTCATCAAAATATTTTTTAGCACGGGTTTTGTTTCTCCTACCCATCTCAGCCAAACCAAATTCTAACCATCCACCACCAAATTTCTGATTAAGATCTACACAGGATTGTGCTGCAGAAGTTGCATTTTCCCATTGTTTTAATTGATTATAAGCTGCAGCCAAGTTAAAAAACTTAAAATAATCTTTTTCATCCAGAGATGTAGCCATAACCAAATTCTCTGCTGCAAGTTCAAACTTTTCCTGTTCGATATAAAGTAATCCCAAACGCATAAATCCATCAGCATACCCAGCATCTATCTGTATTATTGTTTTAAGAATATCTTCTGCTAATTTGTATTCCTGGTTTTCTGTATATAGTTTACCAAGGTTTCCATAAGCTTTCGTGTAGGCGGGGTTAATCTCAATTGCTTCAATGTAATGGGCAATAGCTTCATCAGTATTGCCATCAGACTCGTACGCCGTTCCAAGAGTAAACCATGTTTTATCATGGTCAGGTTTTATACCCAAAACTGTCTGCAAATATTCTATAGCCTTTTTAGAATTTCCCAGTTTCTTTTCCAACACACCCAATTGGTAATACGCAAGATAAAACTCCGGATCAAATTTCAAGGATTTTTCATAATAACTAGTTGCTTTACCCAGATTTCCTCTTTTATACGCTTTGTTTCCAGCATTTAAGAACTGTTTTGTAACATTATCTAGGCCTTTCCTTGCCTTAACATGATCCGGGTAGATATTAATTGCATTACTGAAGTGACGTGCAGCCCCCTCAATATCCTTTTGCCGAAACCGTGTCATCCCTTTATAAAACTCAGCATCAGGAAAATAAGGATGTGCTTGGGAAATTGCGTCGTATTCTGCCATCGCTTCATCGTACAGCCTTTGCTGAACGTTTCGTTTCCCATTTTGGACATGTTCTATGATTTTTCCAATCTGGTTAGCCCATTCTCTAAAATCTTCATCAGCCTGTACCGCCTGATTCGAATAGTCATTTGCTTTATTCAAATCTCCCTTATGGAGGTGCAGTTTGGATAAAGCCTGCAAAGCGGGTGCAAAAGATGGATCTGCCTGAAGCGCTGAATTAAAGGATAATTCTGCTTCAGTATAGTCGCCGGAAGATAATTGTGATTCTCCTATGCTTAATAAGTTTTCCGGATCCTGTGCAAAGACCAGGGTAATTGTGAAAAGGAGTATAAATGTTCGCAAACTATATACCATGGTTACCTCATTCTCTCTTTAGAGTTTAATTTGAAAAAAACTTGAAAATTTTGGGGTCGGATTTTAATAAATATTCTTGAAGGATAGCAAAACTGAAACGCTATTTACCGGTAGGTATATTGTCTACTTTTTTATTAATTGCCTTAATATCACCTTCCAATGAATTAATATCATTATTCAGACTAGTAACTTTACCTTTTAGCTTTGAAAATTCATCTTTGAAATCATTGAGATCATTTAAAATCTTTTTCCGCGCTCTTAATGATTTATTATCTTGATCATCAAGCGTTTGACCAATTGTTTTCATTTGTTGGTTAAAACCATCAAGCGTTTGACCAATTGTTTTTATTTGTTGATTAAAATCATCTGACATTTCTCCCATCCCAGAAGTGAGTTCTTCCGTTTGTGCGCTTAAATTTTCTGCTAATTTTTGAATTGCGTCCTGATTTGATTTTATTCCTTCTTCGACTGCTGAAAAACTATTTTGGACTTGTTGAACCTCTTGAATCAAGTTTGCAAGAGATCCAGCCATGATATCAATTTGGTTTTGTTGATTTTGTTGACCTTCCGTTAATTTTTGTATTTCTGTATTTATATTAGAAATTGTTCCTGAGATCAAATAGGACTGATCGACCGTTACATCCAATCTCCTTTTAGCTTTATCGAATTGTTTATGCAACGTTAAAACTGTATCGTCTATGCCCCCCATATTCTGCCTATTGAAAGCGATATCCACACGTTGATTCACTAAATCATCTTGGACATAGGTAATTTGCTTTTTTTGTTCCCTACCCTGAGAATGAAGTCGTAAAAGATCAATTTCAAATTCATTCTGTAATACTTCCAAGTTCTTGAATAATTCGTATAGATCATCTAATGCTAAATTCAAGGAGTCATTCCAATGGTTCACTTGACCTGTCAATTGATTCACATGGTTTTGGAAATAGTCCATTCGATCCACCATAAAAGTTAAATCGCCTTTTTTTGCGAGGTCTTCTCTGCCTAATATATTCTTTGGAAGGATTTTGATTGTTCCCTGTTCCGTTTTAAGGAAAATTCGTTGTTGATTTTCATTAACAACCTTACCTTGAATAATGGATCCATCTTTCAAAAAGAAAATGGATATATCCTGGGCTAACAATGGCATCGTAGCCAAAAGGAGTAATTGTAAAAATATGAGTTTTTTTATCATCTCAATAGGGTTCTAAAGTCGGTGAATCTAAACCGATGTAATGAATTGGGCAACGATGAAGAAAATAAAAAAGCCCTGAGTTAAAAGGGCTTAATTTGCTAGATGTACCGAAGGGGGGACTCGAACCCCCACAGCCTTAAGGCCACATGCCCCTCAAGCATGCGTGTCTACCAATTCCACCACTTCGGCAATAAAATTATTAGTTGCCGCCAAGATCCAATGTGGCTTCGCCATCGGGCTGGATTGGATCTGTCGCCGGTACAACTGGGCGGTCTTCGGCCGCTTGTTTCACAATTGACGATGATGATGCGTTTGTTGCCGGTCCACTCAACATACTGATTATAACAGCCAGTGAAAGAAATAAAGTTGCGAGCCAAGTTGTGATTCGGCTTAAAACATTACCGGCATTCTGTCCGCCAAGAACCGAACTAGCTGCTTGGCCACCAAAAGTCCCGGATAAACCACCGCCCTGACTAGCCTGCATCAGAACGACTGATATTAGCAAAATGCTAACAATTGTATGTATAATAATTAAAAATCCTGTCATAATGTCCTCAATTGAACGGTTTCAACCGTTCGGGTTATGGATGCGAAAGATTTAACATCTAAACTTGCTCCACCAATTAAAAATCCATTCACGCCTGGAGTTTGGATTAACTCTTCTGCATTTCCAGATTTTACAGATCCACCATACAAAACGTGAATTGTGTCCGATTCAGGGTATAATTCCTTTAGTATGTTACGAACCGATGAATGTGCTGACTCAACTTGGTTTGCATTTGCTGTCACCCCAGTTCCTATGGCCCAAACAGGTTCATATGCAATTACAATATTTTCAAGAGCTTCAACACCTGCCAATCCTTGTTCTAATTGACTTTTCAAAACCAATTCTGTTTGACCGGCCTCTCGTTGGTTCAATAATTCTCCAATACATAAGATCGGTTTCATTTTTCCAGCCAAAACAGCTTTCACTTTCCGGTTAATCCATTCATCTGATTCACCGAAAACATGGCGGCGCTCTGAATGGCCAACAATCACAAACTCTGCCCCACAGTCCCGAATCATTGAGACAGAAATTTCACCGGTAAAGGCGCCTGTTTGTTCCCAATGACAGTTTTGGGCTGCAGAATAGAATGGTGGTTTCACATTCAAGTCAAAAAGCCCTGTAAAAGGCGGGGCAAAAATAACGGAAACGTGTTCGATATCCAAAAGTAAATTCTTTGTTAATTCGATGAATGAAGTCCCTTCAGATGGGGTTTTATGCATTTTCCAGTTTCCAGCAACGATAGGTGTCAAATTCATATTATATCTCCAAAGCTTGCATAGCAGGTAAATGATTGCCACTTAACAATTCTAATGATGAACCTCCGCCAGTAGAGACGTGGGTCATCAACTGACTTAATCCATATTTTTCTGTGGCTGCAGAAGTATCACCTCCGCCCACAATGACTTTTTGTCCATTTTCTACACAGTTGGCTAAATGGATGCCAATATCCAGTGTTCCTCTGCTGTATCCTTTCCTTTCGAATACTCCCATAGGTCCATTCCAAACAACCGTTTCTGATGAGCTTATGATTTTATTGAATTTGGTAATGGTTTCTGGCCCAATATCTAATCCCATGAGATTATTAGGAATATCATTAATCAAAAAAGGACCCTTTGGCTCATTATCATCCAAAGATTTTCCGCAGAGCACATCTTCTGGCAAATGAAGCTTAACTTGGCTGGTTCTAGCTAGGTTCAATATGTTTTTTGCAGTTGATACCATGGCATCATCTATGAGAGATCCGCCTATCTCTTTTCCACGAGCTTTCAAGAAAGTGAATGCCATCCCACCACCAATAATAATGTTATCAGCTTTTTCCATGAAATGGTGAATAAGCCCTAATTTGCTACCAATCTTTGCCCCACCCAAAATCAAGGTAAGGGGACGATTCGGCTTTTGGATGAAACGATCCAAGAAATTAATCTCTTTATCCACAAGCCATCCGATGCCTGCATGCTTGAAGTGAGATGCCACTCCCACGTTTGACGCATGGGCGCGATGAGCTGTCCCAAATGCATCATTGATATAAATTTGCCCATGGCGTGCTAACCGTGAAGCAAAAGTTGGATCATTTTTCTTTTCTCCTGGATAAAACCGTAGATTTTCTAATAGATGAATCTCTCCGGCTTTCAGGCTTATAGAAGTGTCAATAGCATCATTAGAGACACAATCTTCAGAAAATTTGATAGGCATTTCCATAAGCCCAGCCAATTCTTCTCCAACAGGAATCAAACTTAATGTAGGATCCACTTCACCGTCTGGTCTACCTAAATGCGACATAAGGACGACAGCTGCCCCACCATCCAAACATGTATTGATGGTGGGCATGGATGCCTTAATTCGAAAATTATTGGTAACCTTTTCCCCTTCCATTGGTACATTAAAGTCCACTCGCATAAGGATATTTTTTCCCTTTAAATCAAACGCTTTCAGCGTACGTATCATCTTTTTTCTCCAAGGGTGTTGCCACGGTAAGTGCAACAATTGTTTTTGCTCCGGCATCTTTTAATATGGATGCCATGGATGAAATGGTCGACCCTGTTGTTAATACATCATCCACGATTCCAATGTTTTTATCAGTAACATCCTGATTGATCTTGAATGCTTTTTTCATGTTATTTAATCGTTCTTTTTTGTCAAGGGTCGTTTGAGAAATGGTATGTTTTATCCTTTTCATTAATTTTGTACGGACTGGTTTTTGAACGGCTTTCCCTAATCCATCTGCGATCCACTTAGCCTGATTAAACCCCCTATCTCTAAACTTTACAGGATGAAGAGGTACGGGTATCAAATAATCCAATTCCTGAATTGTTCTTTTATGAAGTTGATCTCCCAATAATTCGCCGAGAAAGAAACCAATTCTTGCTCGCTCTTCATACTTCAATGAATGAATGGCGTTTCTTAATTCATCGCCAAAATCCCAACCCGAAAGTGCTATATCGATCCCATCATTCACGGTTAATTCCTGAACCCTATTCCCAATTGGGAGTGGAGTCATATGTTGAAGACAAATTAGGCAAATAGGATCCTGTGAGAAAAATTCTCCTTCTTTACAGACCAGACACTGATTTGGAAAAAGTAAACTTATAAATGCATTCCCCACTGTGTTCAGGCTTGGAATAATTGTCAAAATAGCCATATTCGATTATTGAAATTAGTGGAATATCTAAAAACATACCAAGGTAGATTGGTTGGATATTTCTTTTTCTTTAGAAGGGCGGTAATTTCACCTATGCCTGATTTTTTCGTCGATAACAAATCCAAGACCAATTTCCAGGATCTTATGCCCCACCGCATACATGAGATCTTGCTGGTCGCCAGTGTTTATGATGCATTTATTCTTGAAGAAGATGGTCATCTCACGGAGCAAATTTTGACAGAATATATTGGCATGAATTTCAATTATGCTCCCAGAGTTACTCGTGTTTCCACCGGGCGCGAGGCTATTGAAATAATGATTAAAAAGAAATTCGATCTGGTTATTGTCATGCTCCGGATTGAAGATCAAGATCCTATTTCACTAGGTACAGCCATCAAGGAGCAATATCCAAGAAAACCAGTGATTCTTCTGGTATTTGATGAAACAGAACTTAAACAACTACCTGAAGCTATTACACCAAAATCAATTAATCGCATCTTTATCTGGTCTGGTGATGCCAGTGTTTTTCCTGCCATTATAAAATATGTGGAGGATCGAAAAAATGCTAAGCAGGATATTGGTAAAGGCGATGTTCGCTCAATCTTGTTGGTGGAAGATTCTCCAGGGATGTATTCCGTTCTTCTTCCATTGATATATAAAGAGATTATGTATCAGACAAAGAACTTAGTGAATCGAAGTTTGAGTCAATCCCAGCGATTGCTTCATCTCAGAGGAAGACCAAAAATTCTATTAACACCTAATTTTGAAACAGCACAAAGATTTATTAAGAAATATAAAAATAATATGATTGGCGTGATCTCGGATGTGCGATTCCCAAAGAAGGGGATTAAAGATCCTGAAGCAGGGTTAAAGTTTGCACAATGGGTTCGGGAAATTGATTCATCCATACCAATTATGCTTCAGTCTACCGATATAGATAACCGTGAAATGGCCAAGCAAGTTAATGCGGCATTTCTACATAAAAGATCCAATACACTTTTCACAGATCTGCGAGTTTTTATCACAGAAAATTTTGGTTTTGGAGACTTTATTTTTAAAACATCCAATAAAAAAGAAGTTGGGCGCGCCAAATCGATCGATGAATTCATTAACGGAATTCGAGAAATTCCGGTTGAATCGTTATTGTACCATGCAAAAAGTCATCACTTTTCCAATTGGCTCGCTGCAAGAACAGAATTTAAACTTGCTTCAAGATTGCGTCCCGTTTATGCTCACGAATTTGATTCAGGTGAATTATTAAGAACGTATATATTACAGTGTTTAAGTTCTGAAAAAGACGAATCCGAATACAGGGTACTGGACTATACATCTGCCCGCTTTAAAAAACAAAAATCTGATTTTTTCCGCCTATGTGGCGGTTCTTTGGGTGGAAAAGCTAGAGGGCTGGCATTTGCCAGATTTATGATCAAGCAATCTGGTATCGAGGAAGAATTTGAGGACGTAACCATTCGAGTTCCAGATTGTGCTGTCGTGGGAACTCATGAATTTGACCAATTCATGAAAGATAATCAATTATGGCAAAAAGCTCTCAATATCGATGATAATAAAAAATTAGAAAGAGCCTTTAAAAAAGCTCGCCTTTCCATAGATCTCATTCTAAAGTTGGAATCATTTATTCTAGATCATAAAAATCCATTGGCTGTAAGGTCATCTAGCCTCTTGGAAGATTCTCAATATCAACCTCTTGCCGGTAGCTATCAAACTATAATGCTACCCAATAATTCAAGATCAACAAAAAAAAGATTGAATGAACTAATGATAGCAATAAAGAGTGTTTTCGCATCCACATTTAAAGGTGAAGCCAAATCATTATTGGACTCTACAGGACATAGGATCGAAGAAGAAAAAATGGCTGTTGTCATTCAAGAAATCGTAGGTCAGCCTTACAAAAGCAAGCGGTTTTATCCAACATTCAGCGGTGTTTTAAAAAGTATTAATTATTACCCCGTTTCTTATATGAAACGGGACGAGGGTGTGGCCTACCTTGCATTGGGATTTGGCAGGACAATTGTAGATGGTGAAAAATGTCTTAGAATATCTCCAGAATATCCCTTGATCCTGCCCCAATTTTATTCAGTGAAAGCAACAAAGCAAAACTCTCAAAACCAGTTCTATGGATTACACCTTAAAGCATCTGAGAATAATTCTCATGAAGATCTACATACCTATTCCATAAAAAATGCTGAAGATGATGGCGCCCTCAAATGGCTAGGCAGCGTAATCTCCAATGATGATAATACCCTCCGAGATTCCTTGTCTAAATCTGGAACTCGGGTCGTCTCTTTCGCACCTATATTAAAATGGAATATGATTCCCCTTGCTAAAATTTCCAAACGGATATTATCTATGGGAAAAGCAGCTATGGGATGTCCAATTGAAATTGAATTTGCTGTCAATATATATAAAAATAAAAAACCGGAATTTTGCCTATTACAGATTAAACCCATTGTATTAACAGGATTAAAATCAATTCAAACTAATTCAACAGATGTGGAAGTATTTTGTAAAAGTCATGTCACCTTGGGAGATGGGAAAATTGACCAAATCCAAGATTTGATTGTTGTACGGCATGATTCATTTGATCCTGCAAAAACACCCGAAATTGCAATAGAAGTAGAAAAGATCAACCAGAATTTTGGTTTGAAAGAAAATTATATTCTTTCAGGTCCCGGTAGATGGGGATCAGCAGATCCATGGTTGGGAATTCCCGTCAACTGGAGACAGATTTCACAGGCAAAAATCATTATTGAAGTTGGACGGAAGGATATGCCAGTAGATCCATCTTTCGGAAGTCATTTTTTCCAAAACATTACCAGTTTACACGTAGCTTACATCACCATCGATCCTAAAAGAAGGAATGATATTTTAAATCTGGATTGGTTATCTAGAGATAATCTGAAACAATCTGGGCAATACGTGGATTGGTATCGATTTAATCAGCCTTTTTTGGCAACATTGAATGGAACGACCGGTGCTGGGATTATATATCAACCTAAACCGGAAACACCAGAAATAATGGATGAAGAGGAGTCTAGCGGGATCTAATGAATTGCTACTATATATTTAAACTACACCTTGGTCCAACATGGAGTCTGCAATTTTAATAAATCCTGCAATATTTGCACCCTTCACATAATTTACACTTCCATTCTCAGTACCATGAGTCACACATGCTTCGTGGATATTTTTCATAATAGTATGAAGTTTGCTATCAACTTCTTCTCTGCTCCAATTTAATCGCATACTGTTTTGACTCATTTCTAATCCACTGGTTGCTACACCGCCTGCATTGGCTGCTTTTCCTGGTCCAAATAAAATACCAGCGTCTATAAATATATTTACTGCTTCTGAGTCTGTCGGCATATTTGCACCTTCAGACACAACTTTACATCCATTAGAAATCATCGTTTTGGCATTGTCACCATTGATCTCATTTTGAGTTGCGCAAGGCAGTGCAATATCACACGAAACAGACCACGGTCGCTCACTCTCAAGGTAGGTTGCACCAAATTCATCAGCATATTCTTTGATCCGTCCACGGCGATTATTCTTGAGATCCATAACCCAGGCTAACTTGTCAGCATCAATACCATTTTCATCATGGATTGAGCCCGATGAATCTGATAATGTCACAACTTTTGCTCCAAGTTCAGTTGCTTTTTGAGTAGCAAATTGGGCAACATTCCCCGAACCGGATACTGCCACGGTTTTTCCATTAAAACTATCACCGACGTGATTTAACATTTCTTCAGCAAAATAAACGCATCCGTATCCCGTCGCTTCGGGCCGGATCAAAGAACCGCCCCAATTGAGACCTTTTCCGGTTAAGACACCGGTAAATTTATTCCGTATCCTTTTATATTGACCAAACATGTAACCAATTTCACGGCCGCCAACACCAATATCACCTGCCGGCACATCTGTATCCGCACCAATATGGCGACAGAGTTCTGTCATAAAACTTTGGCAAAAACTCATAACCTCGTTATCAGATTTTCCTTTTGGATCAAAATCAGACCCACCTTTTCCACCACCCATGGGAAGTGTAGTTAAACTATTTTTAAAAACTTGCTCAAACCCAAGAAATTTCAAAATAGAAAGATTGACAGATGGATGAAACCGGAGGCCACCCTTATAGGGGCCAATGGCGGAATTAAATTCCACACGAAATCCACGATTTACTTCTACCTCTCCTCGGTCATTTCTCCAAGGAACCCTAAATTGGATTACCCGCTCGGGTTCAACGATTCGCTCTAATATTTTTGCATGTAAATAAGTGGGATTGTCCTGTAAAAAATCCCAAAGAGATTCCACAACCTCATGGACAGCTTGGTGAAACTCTACCTCGCCAGCATTTCTAATACGGACATTATCCATAAATTGATCAATGGATGAATACATTTCTTACTCCTTTATTCAAAAATTTGCGGCAGAAATTACATGTTAAATTTCAGGGATAAAGTTAATTTTTATCAACGAATTCCAGTTAGTTTTGAGTGAAATTCCCACTTAATTTTATTGGCTTATTTTCTACTAGAATTTGTCGTAATAAACAACATTTTTGGCGGAGTAGCTCAGCTGGTTAGAGCACCGGAATCATAATCCGGGTGTCGGGGGTTCGAGTCCCTCCTCCGCTACTGTTCTGAAATAAAGCCTTTATCTTTCGATAAATGCTCTATTTATTTATATATTTTTATGTAGGAAAATTATTCCCAGAGCAAGGATGCAGCACCTAAAATACCCGCTTGTCCAGTTGGTAATCCCGATTGAAGAACCTTGATCTTCCCTTTCAAATTATCCATCAAATAAGTTTCTAAAGCAATGCGAGTTGGGCCTAGCAATCTATCCCCTGCCTGGCTGTAACCCCCATAAATAATAAATGCTTCAGGGCTTAAAATTGTCGCTACCTGCGCCATTCCATAGGCTAGTTTATCGGCTGTGAATTCGTAAAGTGAGATTGCGGATTTTATGCCATCATCAATTGCGCAGTCGATCATTTTTCCATCAATAAGCTCAGGCTCGAGCGATGATAAAAAGTCATCACTAGGGTTATCCTTTTGAAATTCAATCACAGTTTCTTTTATCCCTTTGGCGGAGACATACATTTCCAGGCAACCTTTCAATCCACAGGAGCAGGCTCGCCCATTTTGTGCTATGGATATATGGCCCATTTCGCCCGCCAAACTATTAGTACCATAAAGTAAAAGCCCACCGGTAAAAATCCCACTTCCCAAGCCTGTACCAAGTGTAATGACAACAAAATCATTCATGTCAGAAGCAATACCATAATTTCTTTCCCCCAATGCAGCAGCATTAGCATCATTGGTCAAGGAAACGTCACAATTGAACTTTTCTTTTAATAGAGTCACAATGTCAACATCTCCCCAACTCAAGTTTGGCGGATCCTGAATGATCCCTGTAAAGTGGTTGCCATTAGGTGCCCCTACACCGATCCCACATAATTTGAAATCAGAGTGTTCTGTTAAAAAAGAATCTAACTTTTCACCTAACCTGTTTATGAAATTATCTACAGGCTCATTTCCATGGGTCGGGATCTCATCACTATGAAATATATTTCCATCTTGACCAATGAATCCATAAACAGTATTTGTGCCCCCAATATCTATACCTAAAACAACTTTTTTCATAACTGCCCATTATCCGGTGGTATTGCGGTAATCATGTAAATCTTCTTTTTCATTATTACTTTAACTCAGATCCTTGCCTTACCTTCATTTGAATTACAGGAGGCACGTTCGGCTCCGGTTCAATCACTACCGTTTTAATAACGGTATTTTTAGCACCATAATTATCAGATACAGTAAGCTCAAATACATATTCCCCTGCCACGCCTTCAAAACTAACCTTACCAGAAAATGGGTTCGGCTTGAGCTCAACTTTTGTCCCTGATTTTTGTTTCCATTTAAATTGGATTTCATCTCCATAATCAGGATCAAATGATTCAGTAGCATCCATTATCATGGGGTATGTATCAGTAAGCGGTGAATTGTCATGCTCAACCATAACTTTTACCTTGGATCGCTCCGCCAAGGCCATTTGTTCAAGTTGAGATTTTCTATTAAATGTGACAGGTGACGGATCATTAGGAACATTGAATGAAACTGCTCTTTTATTTTTCTCAGTTTCAATAATATAGGATTCATATTCTTTCCATCCAAAAAGCATTGCTGCCACAAGGATAAAAGGTAAAAATGGGAGAAGTCTATCCATCGTATCTTATTAAAATCGATTATCCAATAAAATTATCTTAAATCAAGAATAATTCTTTTAAGATCCGTGCCTTTAAAAGAAGGATTCTGCTGGGATGAATTGGCTACTGTCCTGGCGTATTCCGGTACAACTTTATAGATATATTCTGTGAGTTCCCCCAATTCTAACAAATTATCACCATCATCTGCACCACCAGCTAACCCCTTTAAAAGAGAATAACTAAATATACTATGTTTTTTCTC
>Ga0187833_10000475_pt1 | contig 46151 bp, 37 predicted proteins | sample ETNtaG_37_FD_167968 | JGI IMG/M metagenome (GOLD analysis project Ga0187833, IMG submission 167968) | Marine microbial and viral communities from oxygen minimum zone, Eastern Pacific Ocean - ETNP2014_SV_400_PacBio MetaG (Illumina Assembly) | ecosystem: Environmental > Aquatic > Marine > Hypoxic...
CACGACTGATGGAAAACCTGGAAAAACACAATTTGGCATTCAGGAAAAAAGATGAGGATGACAGGCGGCTTGTTAATGTATTTCTTACGGAAGAAGGCCAGGCTGTCATGTTCCGGTTTGAGGCGCGTATTGAAAACCTTGGTAGTCGAATTCTTGACGATCTTCCACCTGAGAAGCGGGAACTAGTGAAGGGATCTCTGGAGTCACTCCTGTGGAGTCTTTCAAAAGAGCTGTTGCGAACGAGCTGATCCGTAATTTGTAGGTTAAAAGGATGCCCAGTCGTTTTTCATCGCTTCTTCTACAGTGGTATGACAAGGCCCGGAGGGATTTGCCGTGGAGGGGAGAGGAGGACTCTTACAAAATCTGGCTCTCAGAAGTGATGTTACAACAGACACAAGTTGACACAGTGATACCATATTACATAAAATGGGTGGAACGATTTCCTTCCATTGAGTCAGTAGCGTTGGCCACTCAGGATGAACTGCTCAAGTTCTGGGAAGGCCTCGGTTACTATTCACGTTGCCGGAATTTCCACAAGGCATGTAAAATTGTCGGGACCAAGCACGGTGGAGAAGTCCCAGCTGAATGGGACACGTTTCTCAGTCTTCCGGGGGTGGGGGAGTACACTGCAGCCGCTGTGTTGTCTATCGCATTTAATCAATCTTACTCCGTCATTGATGGAAATGTTAAGCGCGTCATGGCTCGTCTATTGGCATTTAGTGAAATAGTCGAAAAAGGGACAGTTCTCTTCCAAGACAAACTGGATAAATGGCTTAATCAGGATCGCCCTGGTGATTTCAATCAAGCCATGATGGAATTGGGGAGTCAGATTTGCCGACGGAATGAACCCCGCTGTTTTGAATGTCCTGTAGAATTTTTCTGTAAGGCAAAAGCTGAAGGGAATCCTTCTGTGTATCCCAATATTCCTAAAAAGAAAGAACGGCCACACAAAACAATTGTGGCCGGAATCATCTGGAGTGACGGCAAGTTTTTCATTCAAAAGAGACCGGACGAAGGACTTCTGGGTGGTCTGTGGGAGTTTCCCGGAGGCAAGGTAGAAAACGGTGAGGCATTGGACAATACCCTCGTCCGGGAGATCCGAGAGGAAACAGGATTAATCGTTGAGCCCGGCAATAAAGTAGGTGCTGTTGATCACGCATACACGCACTTCTCTATCACGTTGCACCTTTATCACTGTAAACTGTCCAAGCCACTGAAAGACAATGGTGCTTTTGACAAACATCGTTGGATCCAGCCAGAGGAGCGAGCTCAATTTGCTTTTCCCGGTGCAAATCACAAATTGTTCCAGATACTTGAATCTCAAACATGGACAGATCATGAGTGATCTGATACATCATCTGACCCGGCTTGTAAGAAAATTGGGAAAAATAGCGAGGTCATCACTATGAGCTGGTGGATTTGGATTGTTGTTGCTGTCCTGGTGTTGTTTGCCATTGCTGCCGGCAAGATACTCAGTACGACCGAGTCCCACGATGAGAAAACAGAATTTGAGACAGTTGCTCCTCTCGATTTCCGCCATACAATTTTTTCATTTATTTTTTATCCCATAGGCTTTTTCACATTTGTTTTTACTGTTCTTACACTCACACCTGTGATCTTTCTTTTTCATCCAAAACGTGTACATTGGGTCCTCCGTTTTTACGGGAGATTGATGCTCCTGAGCTTTGGCGTCATTGCCCGTTTGAGGGGAAAAGAACAACTGAAACGGGAACAACCTTATCTTCTCGTTATCAATCATGAATCGCTATTTGATGTGTTTCTTATGGCTTGCCTCACTTTTCGTCAAGTGACGGCTTTAGGTGCAGCTTATCAGTTCAAATTGCCTTTATGGGGACTCATGTTGAAACGTTACGGCATTATCCCGTTAAAGAGACGAAACATCAGTGAGGCGATGGAAGCTGTGGAACTGGCCCGGGAGAAGCTTGAAGCAGGCATATGCGTTTTCATGGCACCGGAAGGAACACGTACGGAAACAGGTGAGTTGAAACCGTTTAAAAAAGGGCCGTTTCACCTGGCCTTTGGGGCAAAGGCCGATATTCTACTTGCCGTTTTCAGAGGAGCGTTCGAGATCAAGCGAAAAACTGATTGGCGCATCCGGCCGGGAATTATCACTATTGATGTTGGCGATTTTATTTTGTACGAAAATTATAAGGATAACACCATCGAAGAACTTCAATCCTTAACCCGTAGTGAAATGCTACGGTTGTTGGACAAAAAAGATACGCCAGAAGAAGGGACGACGACATGATGGACTTCTTAGGGCTTTCCATCTCAGTAGAGTGGACCATGCAACTTTTTGTGGCATTCTTGCGCACCGTGTTTTTTCTCAGTCCGGGCTGTATATAGTAACCTGATTGTGCACAACCGGACCAAAAAGCTTATACTATTTGATATTGATGGTACGCTCATCCATCCCGGGACAGTAGCACGAAAACTTTTGGACAAGATGGTGGAAGAGGTGGCGAATGCATCTCCGGAACTTCAGGTGGACGATGTTGCCGGTTATACAGATCCCATCATCTTGGAAACAGCCTTGGAACGGCTCAAATACACAGATGGTTCTCTATCAGACACAATAGAGACAATACTTTCCAATTACCCAGATCGTTTGGAGAAACTTTTTAACGATCATGAAGATGCATATGTTTATGATGATGCTGTGAGACTTTTGGAGGCTTGTAAAAAGGAGGGGTGGCAATCAGGGCTTCTTTCGGGCAATGTCCGCAAAGCAGCGAAAATCAAGCTGAAACGCTTCGGACTTTGGGACAGTTTCGAGTTTGGAGTTTTTGGCGACGATGCACGAAATAGGGAAGAGCTTGTGTTGGTGGCCGAAGAAGCGGCTTTAGGAGCGTTGGGTGAACCATACACTCACAACAGGATGGTTCTGGTGGGAGATACGGCCCAGGACGCCATCGCGGCACGAGCCAACGGTGTCCGTTCTCTCATTGTCTGCAGGCGGCCGGAGAGCCGAATCGCAATTGAAAACGCGAACCCTACATGGCTGGTCGATTCATTGGATGAAATAGAAAGGATAATCTTGTGGCTGAAAGCGGAATAATGTATAACCTCTATCTAATCGCTCATTTTATTTTGGCGCTGATCTGGCTTGGTGTGGCGATCTATCTCGATTTCACATTTCTGAGCGGTTTCAACAAGGTGACAACCGAAGGTAAGAAAACCATGATCGTCCGAATTCGATCTCTGTCAGACCACACCGAAATGATCGCGTCGTTCTTTCTCCCGTTAGTTGGTGTACTCATGATCATCGACCGGACCTTCTGGCTGAAGGTGGGGGTCATGCATTGGAAAATAATGCTGGCGCTCATCGCCATCGGTATTTATCACGCCTCAAGAGGAGTGCTGAATAAACTGGAAGCGGCTTTGGATGAAGGGAGCCCAACGGAAGGATTGCAGAAACGTTACGTGGTGTTCAGGATGATTGTTCTTGTGTTCCTTGTTTCCAGCGTAACCATGATAATTTCCTACAAAGGAGTCATATCGACTTTCTTTCTTATCAGTTTCTGGCTCGGCTGATCCTGTAATCGTAAGTCACTATGAAGAAAAACCATCCCCACGAATACGCCGAAATTGAGTCCTCCTCAAATGTACCACTGGCCCAGGAACTGAACTTTTCAGTTTCAACCCATTCGGATGGTCAGAAATCGCTTTTGGGCAGATATGAAACAGAAGGATTCCCAAAGGTGTTACTTATTTCTTTCATGGCCGAATGGTGCTCCAATTGCCATTATGAAGCACTGATACTGAACGGCATTTACGGTGCATGGCACAACAGCGGTTTTGATATGACCATTGTGGTGGAATATTCAGATCTGGATGCGTGGGAGGATAGGTTCATGCGGAAACATGATATTCATATACCCTATTTTTTTGGCGAGCTGAATGAGAAAAATGAAACCCTGAGAGACAACATTGCACACACCCGTATCCGAAAACTAATGAATGATCAGAGAATATGGGGTGTACCACTTCATATCCTCATAGTTTCTGGAAATCTGAAAGAGACCTATTTTGTGACCGGCGAGTTTAAACCCGGAGCGCTGGAACAGTTTTTGAAAGATTACATTAGTTGAGTTATACTATAAGCTAATCAGTCTTTGAGAGGGGTATTCCTCTCATCACTCTAGAAATTTATATTGAAGCGAAAAGTGGTTTCCCAGGTGTCCCTGACACCGAGAGCTCGTGCAATATTTATACGCCAGTCCAGGTCCTCATCGCCAATGCCGATCCCTACCGCTGAAATTGCACTTTTCGTGATCGAGCTGAAATCTGTAAATGAGTAATCGCTCTTGTCCCATGTATGACCGGTATCGAAGAAGAGAGAAAGGTAGTGATCACCTTCCATAAAATCGGGGAGAAGTAACAGTTCAGCATTCAATTGAACCATCCTGCCTCCGGTCTGTACTTTGTATGGATGGGCGCTGACTGAACCCAGTCCTCCCACACCAAAAACCCTAAATTGTGGCAGTTCACCCTTTGAATCTCCCATCATGGTCCGGCTGCGAAAAATGATGTCGGGCGCCATTTCCCAATCAAGGTAGACAGTTGCTGAGAGCCGATCAAAGTGATCCAGGCTATCACTGTTTAGAGTTGTTTCACCGGTGAGTGTCACACCAATGCCAGTGGCGAAGAGATCCCGGTGGAGACTGCCCAGGCTCACAATCCCGCCCAGTGAAGTTACTTTGCTTTCAGGAAGGTGTAATGGAGTCCGGAATTCCCGTTCTCCATGCAACCATTTGGCAAGACGACTATTAGGATCAAATGGAGAGATGTCTACTACCCGGTAAGCAACCTTGCCTTCGATAACATTGCCATGTAAAGATGCGCCGATTTCGTAACCCTCCTCGTCCCATCGATCGTAGAAGTCCTGTCTTGCAAAAAGAGTGGCAATAGAGTTTTCATTAAGCGGCAGACGGTAGTCATCATCCGTACGGCTCTCTCGAAAAGCAGAAAAGAAAAGTGCCGGGCCGTTACCTTCTCCAAACGATTTTTCCATCGTTAGTCTGCCAGCCGTTTCCTTTTGACCGAACCGGTAGCCCAGGCTCAAGCTTGTTTTGAAGGAGGACCTTCCGCCTCGGTCAAACCGCCAGTTAAAGGGTGTCCAGAAGAAACCTTCATCTTTGTTGTAGATAAACCAATTAATTTGCGGATGGACCAAGCTGGAATAGCGCCATTCATGATGCTCATTGAAATCATCTTCAAATTCGAAGGTATCCGATTCCTTCTCCGACAGAGATCCCTCGTTACGGGAAAGATTAATTCCTTCCCGGATGTTGGCTTGGACAATCTCACCGTTTACTACGGAACCTTCTTTCCTGAAAATTTCTCCCCCAATAGCCACAACTCGGCCATTTATCACAGCTGTGGACTCCAGAGTGGCATCGCCGCCTACAACAATGATTTGACCCTCCACAGTACCAGCCAAAAAAAGATCCCCGCCGAAAACACGAACGTTTTCCTTTGATGTCTGATCTGCCCCAAGATAATAGTCACCGAAAAACTTGATCTCATTCTCTGTCTCCTCGTATTCCTGAAGTGGCTCGAGGGATTCCATGGCCACTGTGGTATCTACCTCCTGAGCGGTCAACAGTTGGAACATTGCCGCCATAGAGAAAATCGTTGTTAAAGTGTCTCTCATCTAATCTTCCCGCTTGATCCTGATTGTTCCCATGGACGCCTCAACATGGACGTTGAACTTACCGCCGTTGATGCCCCCTTCACTCAGAGTGACAGCCTGGGAGGCTGAAATTTCCATGGGAAAGTCTGAAAGAATTACTTCTCCAGGTTTCCGACCCGAAGAAAGGACCCGAAGTCGGAAGCTGGCAGGAAAATCTTCCGGCAAAGTCAGTACAATATCCCCATCTGATGTTTTCACATCAATCTCATGGTCTTCATACTGCCTGTCCCAGATTTTTGACAGGGAAATGTCACCGCCGGATGTTCTCCCGTCAAAGGCGCCGTGTACCACTTTGGCCTTTATCTCACCGCCCAATGTCCAAACTTTAGTTTCTCCCCGCACATCCATAATGTCAATATCCCCGCCGGAGGTAGAAGCTTCAAGATCGCCGGTAATATCCTCAAGATCAAGGTCACCACCGCTGGTATGCAGGTCAATGGTTGTCTCAGCGATGAGCTCACGGGCTGTAATTTCACCTCCACTGGTTCGGGCGAAGATTTCCCTCCCCACCAGATCATAAAGATCAATATTTCCACCCGAAGTCTCCAGTGAGGTACTACCCTGAATATTTTCCGCCTCTATATCGCCCCCGGATGTTGTTGCATTCAATTCACCTTTCACATCACTGAATTGGAGGCTCCCGCCAGAAGTCATTGCGGAAACTCTCCCACTGAGATTGCTGCCTTCAATATTTCCACCTGAAGTGAGAGTGGTTATTTTTCCCGTCAGATCTCTTAGGTTAATGTCTCCGCCGGAAGTTGAGATATCCATCTCGCCCCGGAGAGAGGCAAGTGCAATATTTCCGCCGCGGCAATCCAGAGCCACGGAAAAAACCTGAGGGACAGTGATGACCAAATTGTCATTAATCCGGCGGCGCCACTTTGTTTTCCCTTTCACAATGATGACTGTTTTTCCCGTTTCATCTTCTGTCTGATTCACAGTTACCTTGGCCTCTTGGTGCAAGTTCCAGGCGCGCTTTTCAGAATTCGCTTTAATGTTTGTTTCATTTACAATTGTCACTGCATTGTTGGATTTGCCTGTGACTGTGATATCTCCGCGAAAATTCTTTACAATCAACTCACCTGCTGAGGAAGCCTTAAATGTGTAGCTGGATGTTACTTCATACTTGTTATAAGAAAGCTGTCGGAGATCCTGTGCGTTTAACAGCGAAGTAATCATAAAAAAAGGAAAATATTTACGTAATGGAACCATTTTATTGTTACAGAATCTTAATTCCCAGAGGGTCTGTAAAAGTTAGGCTGAGAAGAGAAAAGTGGAAAGAGGAGAGGTGATTATAATCCAGTCTCGGAAACGGTGACTTTTACCTTCTCAAGCGTGCCTTGAAGCAGCTCTTTTTCCTGGTCAGTAAGATCCACTTCCAGAATCTTTTCAACACCACCGGCACCTATAACCGCCGGCACACCGATGAAATAGCCGTCGATTCCGTATTCACCTTCACAGTAAGCGGCGGAAGGGATGACCCGTTTCTTATCTCTGAGGTACGCTTCAATCATCTCTGTGATGGCAGCAGCGGGGCTGAAGAAAGCACTCCCTTTCCCGTAGAGTTTCACCAGTTCTGTTCCTGCTTCCTGGACCCGCTTCACGATGGCATCGATCTCCTTTTGAGAAAGGATGTCGGTCAGTGGGACACCACCCACAGTTGCAGTCCTTGTTATGGGAACCATGGTAGGTCCGTGACCACCCATGACAATACAGGAAACATCCTGAACCGAAAGACCCGTCTCCATGGCGATAAATGTCCGGAAACGAGCATTATCCAAAGCACCGGCCATGCCGACTACTCGGTTCTTTGGGAAACCGCTCACCTCGTAAAAAGCGTAAACAATGGCGTCCAGCGGGTTGGAAACAACGATGACAAAAGCGTCAGGAGCATATTTCTTAACATTTTTTGCTACGTTGGAAATAATTTTGAGGTTGGTATCTAAAAGGTCTTCCCGGGTCATGCCCGGTTTCCGGGGAACACCGGCTGTAATGGCAACCACATCAGCTCCTTCAATTCCGCTGAAATCACTGGTCCCGGACAGGTCAGAATCATAACCATCATGGGGGCGGGCCTCCATGATGTCTAATGCTTTTCCTTTCACTATCCCCTCAACTTCAGGGATGTCAACAATAACTACATCGCCAAGCTCTTTCTGGGCACAGATCAGCGCAAGAACGCCGCCGATCTGGCCGCCGCCTACAAGAGCAATTTTTTTCTTGGGCACTATTCCGGGTTAGTTCAGGACGTTGGCAACCTTACGGTTATATCCTTTGCGGGAGAATTTTACAGTGCCGTCAGCTTTCGCAAACAGGGTGTCGTCGCTACCGATACCAACATTGGCACCGGGGTGAATTTTGGTGCCGCGTTGCCGGACAATGATTGAACCGGCTTTCACAAACTGTCCGTCAGATGCCTTCACACCGAGCCGTTTGGACTCACTGTCCCGGCCGTTCTTAGTGCTTCCCATCCCTTTTTTGTGGGCCATTGCTAGTCTCCTTTTACCTCATTTTCAGTTTTCTTTTTAGCAGTTTTTTCCTTTGAGGTTTTGATTTTGATATCGTCCACCCGAATTAGTGTGAATTCCTGGCGGTGCGTATTTTTTACTTTGTATCCCTTTCGGCGTTTCTTCTTGAAGACGGGAACTTTTTTATCCCGGCCGTGCTCCAGAATAGTCGCTTCCACTTTTGATCCGGAGACGGTCGGTTTTCCCACACTGATCCCCTTGCCGTTGTCAACCAGCAACACATGGTCAAAAGAGACTTTTTTGCCGGCCTCTTTTTTTTGATGAGGCACCTTTAATTCCTGGCCTTTCTCAGCCCGGAACTGTTTACCTGATATATTTACGATAACATACATGGATATTACTCACGTTTTTCAGCCTAGAAAGTTATTCCCCACCCTCCAGACGAGTCAAGTTATACTTCCAGTTTCAATTCCGCTCCATTTTTTCTTGAGAAGAAGCGGAATTCACTGGGGCCTAGCGTCTCATCCGTATCTACATTAATGTGAACAAAATTCTTCCACATGAATTTGCGCATGATATTTTTTTTAGATTCTTCCAGATACTCTGCCATGTCAGGGTGTAGTTTGAGTGTAAGGCGAAGGTCTTTTTTCTTCTGCTTGAAATTCCTTATCCAGCTGTCAATCTCACTGATGACCGAATCCTTTGATAATACCCGGCCGCTTCCATTACAGGTGGGGCAGTTTTCACTGAGTGAATCTCTAAGAGAAAGGCGTATGCGCTGTCTTGTCATCTCAAGCAGACCAAATTCGCTGATAGGAGAGACCGCCACCTTTGCCCGATCTTTTCTCAATTCTTTCCTCAATTCGTTGTAAACCTTCTTCTTGTTAGCCTCTTCCTGCATATCGATGAAATCGATAACGATCAACCCACCGATATCCCGGAGCCTCAACTGCTCCGCTACGGCTTTTGCTGCCTCAATATTGATCTTGAAAGAGTTGGCTTCGTGTTTGCCTTTACCTACAAATCGACCGCTGTTTACATCGATAACAACCATTGCTTCGGTGTGTTCGATAATGATATAGGCACCACTTTTCAACCAGACATGACGTCTCATAGACTTTGCTATCTGATCGTCAATTTTATAATGCGTGAACAGGGGAGTTTTTCCGCGATATAATTCCAGACGCGAAATCATATCTGGTGCCACGTTCTGCATATAGTTGTGTGTTTGGCGGTGCAATTTCCTGGAGTCTATTGTGAACTTGCTTACATCATCTCCAAGAATATTCCGAATAACTGTTGAAACTGTTTTCATATCTTCAAAGATATTGGTTGGAGCATCCGAGTTGTCTGCTTTCTTGGCCAAAGACCGCCACTGTTTGAGAAGGATTTTAAAATCTTTCTTTACAATTGTATCGCTTTTTCCTTCAGCTTCGGTCCGAACGATAATACCGACATCATCGGGCAAGAATTCCCGAATAAATTTTCTAATGCGTCTTTTTTCGTACTTGTCCCAGATTTTTTTCGAGATACCGATAAAATTGGCATTAGGAACAAGGACAACGAGATGCCCTGGTATGGAAAGATTTGTAGTAACACGGGGTCCCTTTCCTGAAAAAGGCTCCTTAATAACCTGAACAAGAATCTCCTGATCTTTCTCAAGTTCCACATCAATTTCTTTCAAGGTTGACGATTTTCCGTTTCTCTTACTATTGTCGTCTTCTTCCTCAGAGGTAGAAGCCTCTTTCAGGTATTCCGGATTTTTTATCTCTGAGAAGGGTAGGAAAGCGTTAATATCATATCCAATGTCTACAAAAGCTGCCTGCATTCCTGGTAGAACGTTTTCCACCTTACCTTTATAGATATTACCGACCATGCCCATTTCACCCGGTTTTTCCACATAGAACTCAACCAGATTACTATTCTCTTGGACGGCAATGCGCCTTTCAGTTGCCGTTTCACTGACAAATATTTCTTTTCGCATCAGGTACTCCCTTTATGCTAATATGCTGACTGGAACCGGGTATGCCCGGTCTTTCCCTGTCAGTCGTTTACCGTGAACGTACCAAGAGTGTATGTGCCGATTCCGCAAGCGGCTGCCTCGTTGTACTTCACTTTTTCTTTACTGCCCACACCAGCGGGCGTTGAGGGAGGAATTAAAGGAAGGGAAAAAAGAACTCTTTTTTCAGGAAATCGATGCCTTACTGGCAAGATCGAAAACACTTATGTCAAAAAATCGTCGGGGACCTTCCTAAGTCTCCCTCGAACGGTAAAACTAAGCCTAAAATGGGCCTATCCAAAGTATTTTATCTGTTAATTAAAATTGTTTCGTTCGATTGATAAGTGGTGTAAACTTCTCCAGTCGTGATTTGCGCCCTATTGCCGCGACATTAAATGAAAGGTGCTAAAAAGGTCGAGAGCCCCGAGAAGCACCGGGGCTTTTTTGTTATGAAAACGATACAGGAAATAGCGAAAGAACGGATACTTCTCATTGATGGTGCCATGGGGACCATGCTCCAGGCTTATCAGCTTGAGGAGGCCGATTTCCGTGGTGACCGGTTCAAAGATCACCCTTCTGATTTGAAAGGAAATAACGATCTGTTAAGCCTTTCACGCCCTGATGTGGTGGAGGCTATACACACTGCCTACTTAGAGGCCGGGGCCGACCTCATTGAGACCAACACCTTCAACGCTAACGCCATCAGTCAATCTGATTACGGAACCGAGGGTCTGGTTTATGAAATAAATCTCGAATCAGCAAAAATCGCCCGTAAGTCGGCTGACAAATTCTTTCATGACCCTCGGTTCGTCTGTGGTGCCTTGGGTCCCACGAACAGGACAGCATCTCTATCCCCCGATGTGAATGATCCGGGATTCAGGAATGTCTCATTCGATGAACTGGCGGCTGCCTACGGCGAGCAGGCGAGAGGACTGCTTGATGGAGGTGTGGACGTTCTGCTTGTGGAGACTGTTTTCGATACACTCAACTGTAAGGCGGCTCTGTTCGCAATTCAAAGTTTGCTGGAAGAGAGGGAAGAGGAAGTCCCAATCATAGTCTCCGGTACCATCACCGATGCCAGCGGCCGGACACTTTCGGGTCAAACTGTAGAGGCATTTTGGCACTCCATACGTCATGTGGATCTATTCTGTGCAGGGCTCAACTGCGCATTGGGCGCTGAACAGATCCGACCCTTTCTCGATGCCCTTTCCACGGTTGCTGACACACTCGTCTCTGTTTATCCCAATGCTGGATTGCCCAACGAATTTGGTGAATATGACCAGTCCCCGGAAGCCATGGCCAAAATCATTAAAGGATTTGCCGAGAGTGGTTTGGTGAACTTGGTGGGTGGATGTTGCGGCACCACCCCGGATCATATCAAAGCAATTGCGAATGCTGTAGAAGATATACAGCCACGGATTATCCCGGATATTGCCCCCCTAACGAAATTGAGTGGCTTGGAACCTGTGACTATTCGGCCGGAAAGCAATTTCATTAATGTTGGGGAGCGGACCAATGTTGCCGGGTCGGCCCGATTTCGGCGCCTCATTAAGGAAGAGAATTATGAAGAAGCCCTGTCTGTAGCCCGACAGCAGATTGAAAACGGTGCCCAGGTCATTGATGTGAATATGGATGAAGGGCTTCTTGATTCTGAAGCCGCCATGGGAACCTTTTTACGGTTAATTGCTGCAGAACCGGATATTGCTAAAGTACCGGTCATGGTAGACTCATCCAAGTGGTCGGTGCTGGAGACAGGCCTCAAGAATCTGCAAGGGAAAGGAATTGTGAATTCCATTTCCATGAAGGAAGGGGAAGATGAATTCAAACGCCAGGCCGGGGTGATCAAAAAGTACGGTGCCGCCGTTATTGTCATGGCCTTTGATGAATCAGGGCAGGCCGATTCCTACGAGCGCAAAATCGAAATTTGTAGACGGGCTTATGATATTTTAACTGAGGAAGTTGGGTTTCCGCCGGAAGACATCATTTTTGATCCGAATATTTTTGCCGTGGCCACGGGGATTGAAGAGCATAATGAATACGCCAATGCCTACATTGAAGCAGCCAAAACCCTTAAGGAAGCCTTACCCGGTATCCACATCAGCGGCGGCGTGTCGAATCTTTCCTTTTCCTTCCGTGGTAACGATGGTGTGCGGGAAGCCATGCATTCGACCTTTCTTTACCACGCGATCCAGGCAGGGATGGACATGGGTATCGTCAACGCCGGTCAGCTAACGGTTTATGATGATATCGATCCTGAGCTAAAAACACGGGTGGAAGATGTGCTGTTTAATCGCCGGGAGGACGCCACGGAACGACTGGTTCAGATCGCTGAGGAATTTCGGGGCGTAAAACGGTCAGAAGCAAAAGATCTTTCCTGGCGTGACCAACCGGTTGAACAGCGGATTTGCCATGCCCTAGTGGAGGGTATCGTCGATTTTGTGGTGGAAGACACGGAAAAGGCCCGAAATAAATACGACCGGCCTATTGAGGTGATTGAAGGCCCCCTCATGGATGGAATGAATATGGTAGGGGACCTGTTTGCCGCCGGGAAAATGTTTTTACCTCAAGTGGTGAAATCAGCCCGGGTCATGAAAAAAGCCGTGGCTCATTTGATCCCGTTCATTGAAAAGGAAAAGGATGAACTGGGATTAACGGGAAAATCCAACGGCAAGATTATTTTGGCCACGGTGAAAGGTGATGTTCATGATATCGGGAAAAATATTGTGGGTGTGGTGCTGGGCTGTAACGGCTATGACGTTATTGATCTGGGGGTTATGGTCCCTTCGGACAAGATACTCAGCAGTGCAAGAGATGAAGGGGCCGACATCATTGGTCTTTCAGGACTCATCACCCCGAGTCTGGATGAGATGATTCACGTAGCGAAAGAGATGGAGCGACTGGAGTTTGATGTACCGCTTCTCATCGGCGGCGCCACCACATCCAAAACGCATACTGCTGTGAAGATCGAGAAGTACTATTCTGGTCCCATCGTTCATGTGATAGACGCGTCCCGGGCTGTGGGGGTGGTGAGCAAGCTCATGAGTGACAGCGAGCGGGACGCTTTTGTTACCGAGCGACGCCAGGAATATGACGGTATCAGGGTTCAGCGAGGGGATGGTAAGAAAGTGAGACAGTTGTCACTTGAAAAAGCGAGGAAGCGGAAGTTTGCCGCCGATTGGAAAAGCTATCAAGTTCCAAGTCCCAAGCTCCAGAGGATGAAACTGTTTGAGGACTATCCATTGGATGAACTGGCGGATTATATTGACTGGTCCCCGTTCTTCCACGCTTGGGAGCTGAAAGGGAAGTACCCGGCTATCCTGGAGAGTTCTAAATATGGAGAAGAAGCAAAGAAGCTGTTTCAGGATGGTCAGGACCAGCTGGACAGAATTGTATCGGAAAAACTTATTGGTGCTAAGGCGGTCATAGGGCTATTTCCGGCAACAGCGGAAGATGAGACCGTCACCGTTGACGGCATTGAGTTCCACTTCCCGCGACAGCTGGTGGACAAGGGGTCAAGTGAAAAGAACTACAGTCTGGCTGACTTTATTTCTCCCAACGGTGACTGGCTGGGTTTCTTTGCTGTAACGGCCGGTCACGGAGTGGAGAAATTAGCCAAGAAGTTTGAGTCTGAAAATGATGACTACGGAGCCATTATGGTGAAGGTTCTTGCTGACCGACTGGCGGAAGCACTTGCCGAGCGGATGCACGAAAGAGTCCGGAAAGAATTCTGGGGATATGATGAGAATGAAAAACTGACCAGTGAAGAACTGATCAAAGAGGAATACAGAGGGATTCGTCCCGCGCCGGGATATTCTGCCTGTCCCGACCACACCGAAAAAGACAAAATCTGGAAATTGCTGGATGTAGAGGCTAATGCTGGCATATCCCTCACGGAAACCCGGGCCATGTATCCTGCTGCCTCGGTCTGTGGATGGTACTTTTCACATCCTGAATCAAGGTACTTCTCTGTAAATCATCATTATTGAGTCAGATTTGACTCACCTTTCTTAGGACTGTTTTCTAAGTTTGGGTGATGAAACATGAGCTTGAAGTAGCCCGAAACGCAGCCCTGGAAGTTGGCAAAATCCTTCTCGATATTTATAACACCGATTACAAAATAGACGATAAAGGCACGTCTCCCATGTACTCCGGATTGAATCCTGTCACCGATGCTGATCGGGCGTCAGATGAATATCTCAAAACAACACTGACATCAGAGTTTCCCCAATACGGCTGGTTCTCGGAAGAAACGAAGGATTCTCCCGAGCGATTGTTGAAAGATCGGGTCTGGATCGTTGATCCTCTGGACGGGACCAAAGAGTACATTGAAAAAGTGCCCATGTGGGTTGTGAGCATTGCACTGGTGGAGAAAAAGGTACCTGTTTTGGGTATTCTCTACAATCCTGTAAAAGAGGAACTGTTCAGTGCGGTAAAGGGTGAAGGGGCAAATCTGAACGGTGAAAGGGTCTCCTGTTCCACTGAGACGGACCCTTCTCAAATGGTGATCCTCAACAGCAGGACGGAGACCCGGGATGGCCTCTGGCTCCCTTATAAAGATGAGTTCAAAGAGTTGAAAGGTGTGGGGAGTGTTGCTTATAAACTCGGGCTAGCAGGAGCGGCAAAGGCTGATATTTTCGCCACTCTTCGGCCTAAGAATGAATGGGATATTTGTGCCGGACACTGTATTGTAAATGAAGCTGACGGAAAAATGATCGATCTAAACGGCGCGGAGGTGACCTATAACAACGAGGATACACTTATTACACCGGGATTGGTGGCGGGTAATCCGCAAGCTGTGGATAATACATTCAATGTACTAACTCGTTCGGGGAGTATGAGTGCCTGAAAAACAAAAGATGCCTGAAGGTGCTATTCCCTGTCTGGATAAGGGTTTTGTCCGATTGGTTGATTCCATGGGTGGAGATGATGCCATTGTTCAGGCGGCACGGGTGAGCTATGGTAAGGGCACCAGCAAAGTGTCCCAGGACAGGGGGTTGATCCGTTACCTCATGCGTCACCGCCACACCACCCCTTTTGAAATGGTAGAGTTTAAGTTTCATGCCAAGATGCCCATCTTTGTGGCACGGCAGTGGGTACGCCACAGGACTGCCAACATTAATGAATATTCCCTCCGTTATTCGGAAGCGAGGGATGAATTCTACTATCCTGATCCGGAACATATTCAGTTTCAGAGTACTCTCAACAAGCAGGGACGGGCGGGTAAGGTGCCCAAGAAACTGACCGATAAAGTCCTGAAATATTTTAGGGAAATCTCTGAACGCAGCTTTGAAATGTACCAGGAGTTGAATGATGCGGGACTGGCGAAAGAACTGGTTCGTGCAATACTCCCTGTGAACCTTTATACTGAGTGGTACTGGAAAAATGATCTTCACAACCTGCTCCATTTCATCGGCCTCCGATCTGATCCGCACGCACAGTATGAGATCCATGTCTATTCCGACGCTATGGCGGAATCGGTGAAGAAGGTGGCCCCATTCGCCTGGGAAGCCTATCAGGATTACGTTGTGAATGGCATGCGTTTTTCGCGGATCGAACAGAACCTGCTTGAGAGTCGACTTCCCGAGAGGGTCATTGATGATGTTTTGGAAGATCTGGTCTACCAGATTACGGCAACACTTCACAATAACAAACCGAGAGAAGATGGTGAGCTATACAAGCTCTATCAAAAACAGGGCGGTTCCGATGTTGAATCTGATTTTCATCTCAAGTGGGATTCCGGTGAGATTGAACCGGGGAATGTGCGGGAATTGAGGGAGTTTCGGGAGAAGCTGACTAAGCTGAAAAAATAGCCACTGAGAACAGAGAGGATATGAATAAGCTTTCACACAATTTATCTCTGTGATCTCTATGGCTACCCAAAACGAAGGTCATCGTCAGCGGCTCCGCAATAAATTCCTGAAAAGCGGCCTGGAGGGATTTCATGATTACGAAATTATTGAACTGTTGCTGACTTTGGGTACACCTCGCAAAGATTGCAAACAGCCTGCTAGGAACGCCTTGAAAAAATTCGGTTCCCTGAGAGGGGTGCTGGAAGCAGATTCCCAAGACCTGAAAGGAATAAAGGGTATTGGGGACAATAATGTCTTTGGGCTAAAGATTGCTCAGGCGGTGGCTCGCCGTTATCTGGCCGACAGAGTGATCGATCAGGATTTTATTCGTTCATCTGATGAAGTGCTGGAATATCTTCGTCACAACCTTCGTGACAAGGAACGGGAGGTATTCATGGTCATTTACCTCAACGGCCGGAATCAGATAATGGGTATGGAAGAGTTGTTTGAAGGTACTCTGACTACGTCAGCAGTCTATCCCCGGGAAGTGGTGAAGCGGGCAATCGATCATAAGGCGGCTGCGTTAGTGTTTGTTCACAACCATCCCAGCGGAAATGCCGATCCTAGCCAGGACGACCTCACAATTACAAAAAAGTTGAAGGAGGCCACTGCTGTTATTGACGTTTCAGTCCACGATCACCTCATCATTGCCGGCAATGATATCTACTCCTTCGCCGACCACGGACTGATTTAGCTGAGAAAGTACTGGGGATAGAGGACAGTTGATTACATCATATCGAGGAATGAGCTTATTATGAATTATCAAAAAACTAGTTTAAATACAATAAAGCGAGGAGCTAAGAAAGCATCGTATAACAAAGAAGTGGTGTGTGAAATATTGGATTCCACCGAAGTTTGTAATATAGCATTTATGGTAGAGGGTAGGCCAATGGTGCAGCCCATAAATTATGGTCGTAAGGATGAGTTTATATACCTGCATGGATCTTATCAAAATAGAATGACATCTGCTCTAATACAATCTGGAGAAGTTACTCTCAATGTTTTGCTATTGGATTCTATGAAGCTTACCAGGTCTGCTTTCAATCATTCAGTGAATTATAGGTCGGTGGTTGTTTTTGGGTCAGTTAAAGAGTTAACCACGAATGAAGAAAAGTTGGACGGGTTAAAGCATATTATCAATCATTTTGTTCCGGGTCGATGGGATGATTGCAGAAAACCTAATGACAAAGAATTGAAAGCCACTAGGGTTGTGGAAATAAAGATTGAGACTGCATCAGCAAAAGTGGCTAATACTCCGGGTGTAGAAAAAAAAGGGGATTACAAGTTGAGTCATTGGGCAGGAGTTATTCCAGTAAAACAAATTTGTGATTATCCTATTCCAGATGATAGAATGGATACGGGAACAGAAATTCCACAATATTTATTAGAGTTTTACGAGAAACGGAAAAATGGAATATAACTTTATTGTGATTACTCCAATTCTTCAAATATATGGGCCACAGCCGGACAAATAGAAGTATTGGTTTACGTTAAAGCTAAAACACCTAGGTTGATTTCAGCGATTTTTGGCTTCTGGATCAACCGCACCGCTTCTTGCAAAGCTTCGAGAGGAAATAACCCAAGTTCTTGGGTGAGATATCCTGCCGTAAGGGCCGAAATATTTTTGCGAATTTCTTTTTGAGCACTTTTAGGAAACAATAAAGGTAATTGTTTAGCTTTAGAATCAACATTGCCCAGCCCCTCAGCAAAATAAATCAAACCCGTTTTATCCATGGCCCTGGTCAATCTCGTAATTTTGTCTCGACCTTCTGGCGCAATCAAGGCTGCCACATCTGGTTTCATGATTCCTGAATAAAGCACCGGTTCGGGACTTATAACGACTTCCGCCACGGAAAATCCTGTCTGGATTGTAATAGGAAAATCCGCCCGGCGGCTGGTCCAAAGACCGGAGAGGGTTGCAGCTGCGGCCAACAAGTTACCGGCTGACACAACTTTTTGTCCTGCTGCACCGGCCAACACAATGCGTATTGGTTTATCTAGATCGGATCTGAATGTTGTTTCTAATACCAAACCATCTATTGGTTTTTGTTTGCTTGCCTGTTCCTGGATATGTTTATAATTGGTCTGAAAGCTGGAACGACCTGTTTCCTGTAATAGGCCTGATTTCATCTTCATGCTGTTCATGTAATTCATCATTTCTTTGCGGCCAAAATCATTTCGAACAACATAATAGGCGGTGCAAAGCTCCCAAATATCAATAAGCGAAAATCCGTCATGATTCATTGCCTTACTAATCATTTCAGGAAGGTCTTTATCAAACGCGGTAGCACGGGCTACAAAACCACCGCCGTTGACTTTAGCCGTTCCAGCAATATCCATAGGTACATCGGTGTTGCCGAAAGAAGTGGTAGGAGTTATGCTGTCCAGCGGGGAGGTTGCCGAATGCTGACCGCCAGTCATTCCGAAATTGAAGTTGTTGAACACCAGCACGGTAACATCGGTATTAGATCGGGCAGCATTGAGTAAATGGTGTCCTCCGATACCGCAACCACCGTCTCCGATAAGCACCACCACCTTCAAATCTGGATTGCCCATCTTGATTCCTGAGGCGTAGGTGATGGCTCGGCCATGGAGACCGTGGAAAGCATGAGTAACAAAATATTTATCTGAAAGACCCACACAACCAATATCAGTTACAATTACTACTTCCGTGGGATCCAGTTTTTGCTGTTTCAGGCTGTCGCTTACAGCACCCAGTATTTTCTCATGACTACAGCCAGGACAGAATTCGTAGGGGAGGTTTTCTTTGGCGATATAAGTATCAAGTTCCGATTCAGCCACTGTAAGCCTCCACAATTTCTTCCGGGGTAATTAAAAATGTATCTACTCGGTTTACACCGATTAGCTGAATTTCATTATTGGTAAGCCTTTTGATTTCATGGCGGTACTGACCATGGTTCATTTCAGGGATAATGATGCGCTTAATCCCGCTTAGGCATTTCAAGATTTCCTGTTCTGGGATAGGCCAGAGAGAATAGACAGTAAGAGCAGAAATTTTTTCTCCTTCACCACGTAATTGATTAACGGCAGCTTCCATAGAGCGAGCTGATATGCCATAGCTCAAAATCAACGTTTCGGCACCATCTTCTAAATCAGATTTAATTAGAGAGAGTTCATCCACTCGGCTTTCAATTTTTTGTCTTAGCCTTTCATTTAGATCAGCGATAATACCCGGATCTTTCGTGATGTGTCCTTCTTCGGTGTGGCTGGAGCCTGTAAAGTGATGAATCTGACCGTTAATCTGATACGGGTTCAACGGTTGGTCTACAGCTTCATCGGGAATTTCGGGCCAGTCTGGTCCAGTGGTCATTTCTGTAACAGCCACGGATTCGGTGGTCATGACCGTTTCTTTGTCAGTTGCGACAAAAACAGGGTTGCGAAAACGCCTGGAGAGTTTGAAGGCTCGTTTAGTTAGGTGATACGATTCGGGAATGTTGGTTGGAGATAGAACAATCACAGGGTATCCCCCCGAAGTGCACCATCGCATAAATTGTATATCTCCTTGGGCTGCTGCGGTGGCTGCACCAGTGGAAGGGCCTAATCTTTGGGAAATGACGATGACCAGAGGTACTTCCATCATAATAGCCAAACCAATATTCTCAGAATAGAGGGAAAGCCCTGGGCCACTTGAGGCAGTAAAAGCAGTGGCTCCTGCCGTGGCCGCACCAATGCAGTGCCCAATGGAGGATATTTCATCTTCCCCTTGGATGCCGACACCACCAATCTTGGGTAGTTCTCGTAGCATATGGCCCAAAATCTCGGAAGCAGGCGTGATAGGATAACCGGCAAAAAAATTGCAACCAGCATCTAGCGCGCCTCTGGATATTGCAGCGGCACCGTCCACCATTTCTCTGCGCTCACTGTTCACATCATTACCCCTTCAGAACTATGAGAAAAAAGTTACACCAGTATATGGAAGCAATACAGATATAATTGTAATTTCCACCCATAATAAAGGGAATCATCCATGAAATATATAGGCCCAGATTACTACGATATCTCCAGTCAATTTACCGAAGAAGAACTTCTGGTTCAAAAGACAGCCTATGAGTTTGTCAAGAACGAGTTTTTGCCTGTTATCAAAGAACACTATCACGCCGGTACCTTTCCTGTTGAACTGATGACCAAACTGGGGGAACTTGGTTTCCTCGGGTCAAGTCTTCCTGAAGAATCTGGAGGTGCTGGTGTCAGCAATGTGGCTTATGGTCTCATTATGCACGAATTGGAACGGGGCGATTCGGGCCTTCGCTCTTTCGCCTCTGTTCAAGGTGCCCTTGTCATGTATCCCATCTACGCCTATGGTTCTGATGAACAAAAATCCAACTGGCTTCCCAAACTGGGTAGTGGTGAGGCCATCGGTTGTTTCGGTCTGACAGAGTCTAACTTCGGTTCCAATCCAGGCGGCATGGTGACTCGTGCATCTAGGGATGGCGATGACTGGGTTATCAACGGTTCCAAAATGTGGATTACTAACGGCACCATTGCCGATGTGGCACTGGTGTGGGCCAAGGACGATGATGGCGTCATTCGCGGCTTTCTTGTTGAGAAGGAAGCAAAAGGATTTTCTGCTCCGGAACAGCACGGAAAGTTGAGCCTAAGAGCTTCTATTACTTCCGAGCTTGTGTTGGAGAATGTTAGTGTCCCCGATTCAGCACGCCTGCCGAATGTAGAGGGGTTGAAAGGACCGCTGTCCTGTCTCACCCAGGCCCGCTATGGCATTTCCTGGGGTGTTATTGGTGCTGCTGTTGACTGTTACGAAACGGCCTTGGATTACAGCCTGCAGCGCAAACAGTTTTCCCGGCCCATTGCCGGTTATCAAATAACTCAGGTGAAACTGGTGGAAATGCTTACCAACATTACAGAAGCACAACTGCTGGTCCTCCGCCTCGGCCGCATGAAGGATGAGGGTACCATGGATTTTAGTCAGGTCTCAATGGCGAAGCGGGCCAATGTAGCCATGGCTCGAGATATCGCTCGGACTTCCCGTGAGATACTAGGCGCAAACGGTATCATTGATGATTACTCGCCTATCCGCCACATGGCAAATCTCGAGACGGTCTATACATATGAAGGGACCCACGAGATGCACACCCTCATCTTGGGTGAGAAGATTACCGGCCATTCGGCTTTTGATTAAGATTTAAACGTTTATAGAGATTTCTTCGCCTGTAAGTGATATCTCATCGTCAGAAGTTTTGATCAAAGCGGCTCCGTCTTCACCAATACCCGAGAATGTGCCGCTCCTGTTTTCACCATTATTAGTGAATGCGACGGTCTTATTGAGATGGTCACACTTTTCCAGCCATGCTGACCTGAGCGAAACGGATTTTCCACTTTTCACTGCATCAATCCACCGCTCGAGAGCGTTTAGGATCCACGCCACTACCAGTTCTCGCTGAAGGGGCGACCCTTTTTCGGCGGAAAGTGTTGTGGCACTGTTACGTAGTTCTTCAGGAAGTTCATTCAAACTTTCATTGACGTTCAATCCTATTCCAACCACTGCATATTCCACAGAGTCTCTTTGAACCTTAGTCTCCACCAGAGCCCCCCCACACTTTTTACCTGAAATTCGGATGTCATTGGGCCATTTCAAGGCGGGTGTCAGCCCAAATTTTGCAACTGCTTCGGCAACGGCCACACCTGCGGCAAGGGAAAGAAGCCTATTCTGTTGTGTTGAGATTTCCGGCCGGAGAATAACAGAAAAGGTGACTGCTTTTCCCGGTGAAGCAAACCACGATCGCCTCTGTCGACCTTTTCCCTCAAACTGATGATCTGTAATAACCATTGTCCCGTCTACAATCCCACCTTTGTCGATGAGTTCAAACGCTTCCACATTGGTTGATCCGAGCCGTTGATAGTATTCAATCTCACGGCCAAGAAATTTTGTCTGGAGGTTTGCTTTAACGAGTTGAGAAAACAGCATTGCTTGAATATGAACTTAAACAAAAAAGCCGCTGGTTGACCAGCGGCTTTCCAACAATCAAATCGTCTGTTGCAGTTCAGGCCTTGGGATCGATCCTGTCTCTGATCTGTAGTCTCACTCCGGGGTCGAGGAAATTGCTGTTTCCGTTTAGCCGGTCGGCGTTGTCCAGATAGAGAATAATCCAAGCCACGGGGTCGCCGTAGAGTTTACCAGCGATGTCCCAAAGTGTTTCACCTGAGCTCACTTCGTATTCGGAAAAACCGGGTTTGAACTCTTCAACCATATTATCCCGCTTCAAAGTAAGATAGTGGTAAGGATAGATAAGATTTGGGTTGTCACCGATATCTTCTCTGTTCCAAGAGTAAATCTCACGCCATCTACGAAAGCTTCCGTACTGTTGATTGGCAATCTTAATAAGAAAATCACCTGGGACAATCATATATGTATCCCAATCAGTGAGCGCAATGTCACTACTCATTGCAGGTGCTTCCATAACAACTTCAGATTCAGGTATTGTAAGATCCACAGACGGGCCGCTTTCTGTTTCGGCTGCGTCGGGAATGTTAATTCCAACATCATTTTGCTCCAGTCCCATGCGGTCTACAGACTCTTTACCTGAGGCGAGCGCTTTAGTGTCTTCCGGAGAAACCGGAGGCGCGGACTGTTTTCCGCAAGAGACGACAAGCATCAAAATTGCAATAGTGCTGATAATAAATTTACTAGACTTCATTTTCTTGCTCTCCAATTTGCAAACAGTTAACTGTTTCTACGTAATTCCCTACTTTCAGTTCCCACGAGCATTGTTTGTGCCATTTCACTGGCAACGGGCACGAAGATATAACTCCGAATGAATACTGGTCAACTAATTTCTGGTCAGGCCTACCAGCTAGGCAGGTTTATACTCCCCAAACACCTCTTTAAGTGTGTGGGAAATTTCTCCCAGAGTACAGTTGTTCTTTGCACAATCAATAATAAACGGCATCAGGTTGTTATTGCTTTCTGCCGCCTTTTGCATTTCAGATAATGACTTCTCCGCATCACTGTCATCCCTGTTTTCCTTAAACTGGGTCAGCCGCTCCAATTGCTGAGTGACGGCTACCTGGTCGATTTCCTGAAGATCAATTTGCTCCGGTTCACCGCGTTTATACCTGTTTAAACCGACAACTACTTGCTCTCCAGAGTCTACCTTTTTCTGCTGTTCATAGGCACTTCGAGAAATCTTGTCTTGGATGTAACCACTCTTGATAGCTGAGACAGAGCCACCCAGATCATCAACTCTCTTTATCATTTCAAAGGCTTCTTCTTCGAGAAGGTCTGTCATTTTTTCCACGTACCATGATCCCCCCACCGGATCCACGGCATTTGTGATACCTGTTTCATGAGCGATAACCTGCTGTGTCCTCAGTGCCAGCTGTGCGGATGCTTCCGTGGGGAGCGACAGCGCTTCGTCCCGGGCGTTGGTATGAAGTGATTGGGTACCGCCAAGTACCGCCGCAAGGGCTTCAAAGGCTGTCCGTACAACGTTGTTGTCAATTTGTTGTGCGGCAAGTGAAGATCCAGCTGTCTGAACATGAAACCGACACATCAAAGATTTTTCATCCCTGGCCTTGAATCTCTTTTTCATGATTTTTGCCCAGATGCGTCGTGCTGCTCTGAACTTTGCTATCTCCTCGAAAAAGTCCATCTGAGCGTTAAAGAAAAATGAGATACGAGGAGCAAAGTCATCCACATCCAAGCCTCGGTCAGTGGCCGCCTGGACGTAGGCAATGCCGTTTGAGAAGGTAAAAGCCAACTCCTGGGCTGCGGTAGCCCCGGCTTCACGAATATGGTAGCCGGAAATGGAAATAGTATTCCATTTCGGCATCTGGTGGTGACAATATTCGAAAATATCGGTGACGATTCTGAGGCTCTGCTCAGGAGGAAAAATGTGGGTTCCCCGGGAAATATACTCCTTAAGGATATCGTTTTGCACTGTTCCCCGTAAACTGTTGGCGTTCACGCCTTTATTCTCAGCTACCATTGTATAAAATGCCAACAGAATGGCAGCCGTGGCGTTGATGGTCATGGATGTGGAAACTTCGCCGAGAGGGATATCCTTCAGAAGGGTATCCATATCTTCCACAGTGGCGATGGGAACTCCAACACGACCCACCTCTCCATGGGCCATTGCGTGATCTGAATCGTACCCCATCTGCGTCGGAAGATCAAAGGCCACCGATAGACCCGTGACGCCCTGCGCCAGGAGATAACGGTAACGCTTGTTAGATTTCTCGGCAGAGGTGAAGCCGGCATACTGGCGCATGGTCCAGGGCCGATCACGGTACATGTTGGAGTAGATTCCGCGGGTGAAGGGGTACTGTCCAGCTTTTTCAGAGGACACGACTAATTCAGATTTCTCTCGCTTTTAATTTTTTCATAGGCGTCGTTCACAGCTTTGAATTTTTCTTCCGCCAGCTGCCCGAACTCTTCTCCCAGATGTGCCACCTTGTCAGGGTGATACTTGGTAGCCATTTTTCTGTAAGCCCGTTTTATTTCAATATCGGAAGCGGAGGAATCCACCTCAAGTATGGTATAAGCGCCAGCGGCCTGACCAATGAACATGGCTTTCATGGATTCGAAATCGGAAGGAGAAACACCAATATAATTGCAGATTTTCCTGATCACATTATCTTCTAACGAATGGAGTTCACCATCAGCATGAGCGAGCCCAAACAGCCCATGTATCAGTTCCAGCCGGGCCGCATGATCCATCTCTTTCTTGATCTGACGGCAGATGGAAGGGAGTGGGTAGTCCTGTTTCAAAATGTCTTTGAAGAGTATCATGAGATCTCTTGCATTTTCCTGTCCAAAATGTTTTGTAAGGAACTGTTTAACAAATACCAGTTCCGATTTCAAAAGTTTCTCATCTGCTTTCATGACTTGGCCCAGAAGAACAAGCAAGGAGACAGCAAAATCGCCAGGACGGGTGTGGGGATAATCTTTGGGACTTTTCCTCGGGCCATAGTGTGTTCTGTAGGGTGAACCTTCCAGTGGCTGTTCCGAAAAGGACGCCAGCGAAAATCCCACCAGCGCGCCGATAGGACCTGCCAGAACCCAGCCAAGTCCGCTCCAGAGTATTTTCTTTCCTACAGGCATCTTGTGTTTGTACAACTGTGCATTTTTAGCCTGTAAAGATACAGAGTTCTGTTGAAAAATCGTCAGTAACTAAAAAGTTTCTTTTTTCAACAAATGTCCTATATTGCGCCGCATGCGCCGCCTACTGGAGCAATGGAAAACGCGCGGTACCGTCACTTGGTTTCGGCTGATACGAAAATTGGAGAAACCGGATTTCACTGGTGCTATCCGAAAGGGAGGCTCAGGGGTTCGCTCTGCACTCATTATCCTACCTGAAGGTCGTGAGAACTCCAGGATCGCCCGTTACTTCCTGAAATCAATCTACCAGAACGGCCACACAGCAATAGACTTTCTTATGGATAAATCACTCTACCACACCTTTCAAGACTCACTTCCGGAAAGTGTGAAGGTGTATGAAGAAGATGAATTGAACTGGTTCCGATTGCCGAGTCAGTCTATGCTTGACCGCATTTTGGACCATTCCTACGATGCCGTTGTGGACATGCATCCGGTGTTTAATCTTTCGTCAGCTTATCTGGCACTTATGTCTAAAGCACCCATGCGTATTGGTTTTGCTAACAAATTTTCGGAACATTTTTTCAATGTGGAGATTGACAGTTCGAAAAGTGAATTTCTTGAACGAAGTTATCTGGCAGTACAAAAGTTGCTAAACTTATGAATATCTATCTTTATGAAACCCGGTCTTCGGCTGAGAAGCTTGCCCCTATTGCCCTGACACGGCCCTTGTTTGATCTTCGGTGCGGTGCTTTCACATTCCTGGAGCGCTTGAATAGGCTTCGTCCTGATGATTCCATCTCCCTCTTTGTTAGGGAGGAACAGGAAGCAGTTACCAAAGAACGATTTGGCTTGATAGTGAACCCTGAGACTGTGGAAGACGGCCTCTGGCTTAACAGTACTGTCTTTTGGACTGAACCGTCCCTGAATCTTCTGGAATCGAAAGAGGGAATATTCACATCAGACGGTGCTTTTGTTGGAGCACATTTCTCCTCTGAAATGGGTCAAAAGTGGTTGGAGGCAGGAGGTCCTCTAAATACATCTTGCCCTGAAGATATTGGGGAAGAGAAAAATGATCTTAAATCAATCATTTACCTTTGGGACTGTATCAATGAAAATGGCCATGCTATTAAGGCGGATGCTGCCCACTTTCCCATGGGAGAAGTGAAAGGTGATATTGATGATGGCACCCATCTACTGAATCAAGATAACATTTATGTGGCTGAGGGTGCCAGAGTGAAGGCAGGAGCCATTCTGGATGGTGAATCGGGACCGGTTATCATTAGCGAAAAAGTGACCGTTCAACCCGGTGCTTACCTGGAAGGGCCTCTTTTTATAGGAAATGGTTCTCTCATTAAAGCGGGAGCAAAGATTTTCGGAGAAACAACCATGGGTCCCGGTTGTAAGGTTGGGGGAGAAGTTGCTGAAACCATTTTCCAGAGCTGGAGTAATAAACAGCACGACGGTTTTCTGGGACATTCCTACGTGGGGGAATGGGTTAATCTTGGCGCTGGAACCAATAACAGTGATTTAAAAAACAATTATTCTTCTGTCAAAGTTATAGTGGACGGAAAACAGGTCGACACGAAAAGCCTGTTTGTAGGGCTCTTTATGGGGGATCATGCAAAATCAGCCATCGGGACCCAGTTTAATACAGGCACCATAGTGGGACCGGCCTGTAATGTGGTGGTTACCGGGTTTCCGCCGAAGGAGATTCCGCCTTTCTCATGGGTCATGAATAGGGAATTGCAGAAATACGATTTCCAGAAGTTTATTGAGGCAGCAAAAGCGGCAAAGGGAAGACGAGATCAATCGTTCTCAGCTGCAGAGGAGAGCCTTTTTCTTCAACTGTGGGAAAAACATTGGAAATAAAAATGTTGAAATACCTGTTGACGAGGGGTGGGTCGCCGTTTATATTATCGCCCTCTCACTGAGGATAAAACGAGGAAATATAATGCTATCAGAAGGTTTGATCTGCCCAGAATGCAAGACTCCCCTTAAAGAAGAGGATCTTAAAGAGTCTTTGGTTTGTGCTAGCTGCAAGACCGATCTACAGAATGCGAGATACCTAGACTTCATTGAATACCTTGTGGCCAACGGTATTGTGAAGGATATAGACTTTTTTGATATGAAAATCTACAAGGATGAGATTGAACGTCTCGATCCCACCGATCAGGAGGAGGTGGACCCGCAGGATTTTGAAAAGAAAAAAGACACTTTTTCTCTCTTCCAAGAAGAGGTACAAACCGTAGAAAAAGACACCACACAAGAGATAGATGTTTGGGAAGGACTTGAAGAAGATTGGGAAGAATTTAATCTCCGTAATAAAGAAGAGGCTAAAAATCCCCTTCTGGAGAAAAAGAAAAAGTCAAGAAGAGGGAGAAAGAAAAAATCGTGAATAAAAAGAAAGAACAGCAGATCAACATTGAGCTTGATGAGAAAGTCGGTAGTGGGGATTACGCCAATTTTGTGGTTATTACCCATTCACCAGCTGAGTTTGTCATGGATTTCACCCGGCTCCTACCGGGGATGCCGAAAGCGAAAGTGAATTCAAGAATCATCATGGCCCCATCTCATGCTAAAAGTTTTCAAAGGGCTCTGTCGGATAACATTGAAAAGTATGAAAAGCAATACGGCGAGATTTCTGTGCCTAAGAATGAATCTTTTGAGCCATTTGGAGTCAAGCCACCTGAAGGATCATTGCCGAATTAACTATTTTATGAGTCTGCTAACAGGAAGAAGCCCTGAAAGAACTTTTGTCGCCATTCTGATGGCAATGTGGGTCGCTATTACCCCGTTGGTTGATGTCACTCACGACCTGGCCAGTCACAACTGGTTCTCTTTTTCAGAGTTCGGTTTATGTAAGGTAGATTGCGACACCTCCGAACACAATAACACTAATCTCCGCCATGACTGTTGTCGCGCGCGAATTCGTGATTTCACAGCTATTGAAATTGGCAGCGGACTTTTCTCCGAGAATGCAGACAGAGCACATATTTTCCCCAAACAAGTTTTTTCCTCAGAAATCCTCTCTCCGCTCCCGCCCTCAAGGGCATCCCCTCTAAGCTAATCTTGCTGTCGTAATCTGACCATCTTTGACGGAGTGGGATGAGGTTCCATTCTCGGGGGTGGCTAACCTTAGAATAGGGGATCAGCTTAATGCGAAGAACATTTGTTCTTCTGACTGTAATTAGGTCACTATCTTTTTCACAAACAACTGTTAATCCAGATATCAGCTTCCTTGGGGATCTTCTTGCCAAAGGAGACAAAGAATCACTTGCGCTTTCCACCTCAGGATTGGAAATAGCCGCTCAGGGTTACGTTAATCCTTTTGCTCGAGCAGATTTGTTTCTTCATATACACGACGGCGAGGGGGCCGTGGATGTGGAGGAAGCGTTCCTCACCGTGGAGCGAGGATTGCCGCTGAACCTGGGACTTAGGGCCGGCAAGTTCAGACCCGATTTCGGGAAGATTAACAGGGAGCATGCCCACACCTATCACTATATCTTAGCATCGCTGCCGGTACAGGCACTGCTTGGTGAGGAGATGTGGTCTTCACCGGGAGTGGAATTGAGTACGTTGGCGCCTCTGCCTTGGTATAGTAAACTGTCTTTAAGCGCCATGCAGAATGGCATGGGGGGACACGGACACGACGAACACTCCCATGATAAGAATGAGGGAAACAGGGAGTTGTACGACGATGAAAAACGGTCAGAGAAAAAGGAGGAAGATAATGGAAACACTGGCGTCGTGGCATTCCGTTTTTCCAACTTTTTCGAGCTGAATGATATCTCCCATATTGAAACTGGCCTGAATCACTACCGCGCCATCAATGAGTCAGAGGGGACGGTTTCAGGTGTGGACATGAAGTTCAAATGGCGGCCGGACAAGTATCGTTCATTTACTGTTCAGGGGGAGGTCATGCAGAATAGTGGAAAGGAGGAACACGAAGAAGAGAAATACCACGAAGACCACCTTTCAGAAGAACATGAAGGAACCACCACCATTGCTTACGGCTGGCTCAATATGCAAATCAACAAGGTGTGGAATGCCGGGTTTATCGTGGACTACGCCAGTGAACTGGATGAAGCGCCTTACAATTCGTTCGGTCTTTTTGTTGGCTTTAGCCCCGTCGAAGAATCGTCTGTCTTACGTGTCCGCCTGCACCAGGAATATCACGGCGATGAAGACCCTGTATTTTCTGTGGTGGGGCAGCTCATCTGGTCACTTGGCCCCCACAAGCCCCACAGGTTTTAAGATGACGAATAGAATTATGCTGATAGTGGCCCTTGTCCTCAACAGCCTATCCGCCAAAGTATCTGTGGTAACTTCCACTACTGATTTAGCGGACATTGCATCAACTATTGGCGGTGAACGAGTGAAGGTGGTGAGTATTGCCCGGGGGACGCAGGATCCGCACTATGTAGAAGTCCTGCCGTCATACATGATAAAAGTCAAGCGGGCTGATATTTACCTTAAGGTGGGGATGGAACTAGATCGATGGGCACAGCAGATTATAGATGGCTCTCGAAACCGAAAACTGATAATTGTGGATTGTTCAGCAAATATTCCAAGGCTTGAAATTCCCACTAGAAAGATTGATGCTAGCATGGGCGATATCCATCGCTTTGGGAATCCGCACTACTGGTTAGACCCAGAGAACGGTAAGATTATAGGTTCTACTATTGCAGAGGTGCTGTCCGAGGCTGATCCAGCAGGGGCCAATATTTTTTGGGAAAACCACAGGAAGTTTTCAAAGACCATTGATTCAAATCTACAATCTTGGCGCGAAAAGTATGCTTCATTACGCGGAATGAAACTGATTTTTTATCATAATACTTGGCCCTATTTCGCTAACCGGTTCGGACTAGATATTGTTCAGTTTGTTGAGCCGAAACCGGGAATCATGCCGACGCCGAGTCACATCGAAACACTCATATCTTTAATTAGGGAACACCAGATCAACGTAATCGCCATGGAGCCGTATTTCAGCGACAAAGCACCTAAATTCCTGGTTGAAAAAACAGGTATTGAAATTATCGAAATGGCACAATCTGTTGGGGCCAGATCACTGGCTAACTCCTATATTGAGATGATCCATTACAACCTCGAAATACTTAAGAAGACGCTGGAATGATTCTGGAGTATTTTGACATAATTATTTGGCCACTTATGGCGGCGTTTGTGCTTACAGGTATACATGTCTATCTTGGTCTTCACGTTGTGACGCGCGGTGTTATTTTCGTTGATTTGGCTTTAGCACAGGTAGCAGCGCTGGGGATGGCTGTAGGTTTACTTTTAGGATTCGACCATGCAGAAGGCATTATGTATTTTTTGGCATTAGGATTCACATTTCTTGGTGCCCTTCTGTTTTCTTATACACGTTCTGTGAATGAACGTGTGCCCCAAGAAGCTATCATCGGGATCACTTACGTCGTCTCCGCTGCTGTAATGATCTTGCTTTTCAGCAAGTCACCCGAAGGAGCCGAACATCTCAACCACCTTTTGGTGGGATCCATACTTTTTGTGTCACCCAAGGAAGTGTTCCAAACTTTCATGCTCTACGCAGTCATAGGCGGTTTTCATTGGAGGTTCCGGACAGAGTTTCTTGCAGTATCAGATAGCCAAAACAATGGCAAATCAGATGTAAACAGAAGGCTGTGGGATTTCCTTTTCTATATTACCTTCGGATTTGTGGTAACCAGTTCTGTAAAAATCGCTGGTGTTCTTCTAGTGTTTTCTTTTCTTATCGTACCAGCTATAGGGGCACTTCTTTTTGTGGAAGGCGTATCATCCAGGCTGATATTTGGATGGATCTTTGGACTTGTCGGAAGTGTTCTGGGCATGCTAGCATCGCTCCTACTTGATATTCCAACAGGGGCTGCCATTGTGGTAACTTTTGGTTTTATGTTGGTGATAGCTTGGCTGTTTAGGCCAAAAGGTGCAGGCTAATGCTGGTGTTCAAAGCGGTGTGAGTGTTCTTCAGAGCCCTTTTCCGTCTCACATTCCAGCGTAATATCTCTCACATCGAATTCTTCCTGGATGATGGATCGGATGTTCTGTTTGATGGGGTAGGTAGCTTCCAGGGAGTCCACCGACACCACCACATGTGCCGTTCCCACGGTCAAATGAGAACAGACTTGCCAAAGTCTTACATCTAACAAGTCTTTTACGCCGTCAATCTGGAGTACCCGAAGCCGGACACGGTCAATATCCTGGGGTGATTTGTGGAGTAAAATTTCCGCACTTGAATAAAGAACTCTGGTAGCCCCAATGAGCAAAAGCAATGCCACAAAAGCGGCTACAACTGGATCGATGATGGGCATATCAAAAAGCTTAATTGCCGTGATCCCCACAACCACAGAAACAGAAGCAAGGATGTCCCCCATGATGTGGAGGTATGCGCTCCTGATGTTTACGTCATGGTGGCGGTCTGGAGCATGGTGAAAGAAGCGGATGACAATAAGGTTTACCACAAGCCCAATAACAGCAATTACCAGAGCACCTCCCGCTTGGATCTCGCCGGGATTTCGAAACCGTTCCCACGCCTCCAGAAAAATCACTGCTGAAATGATGCTGAGAACAATGCCGTTAAACAGGGCACTCATCACCTCCAGCCGGTGGTAGCCGAAGGCCATTTGTTGGGTCGGGTGACGTTTGTGAGCTACAGAAAGGGCAAAAGAAGCAATAAGAATAGAACCGAGATCGGCAATGACGTGGAACGAATCTGAAATGAGGCTGAGGCTGCCGAATACAATGCCACCCAGGAGCTCAGCAAGGAATGTAATGCTCAGGAGCAGAGCCGCTGTCTTGAGAGCTTTTTGAGAAGTGAAATGACCGCTCATGGGAGAGAGAAATTTACTTCAGGCAGATTAGAGTTGTAAGGATTGGTAAGGCGGTGGATTACAACTCTGCCTGTAGGCGGAGCATCACCAGACGACCAATGGCCGGGCCGCCTTGAATCTCAATATGATAATCGTTGAGAATGTTACTGACACTCAAAAGTACGGCCGCTTTGTCTATAAGTTGATACCGCGCGTGGATATCAAAAATAGTGTAAGGACCTATTGTGCCGAAATAAACACCTGATTGCCAAGGGAAGGCGTCCACGTAACGAAGATTGAAACTACCGCCGAGCTTCGAGTCCGGAGGAGCGTACTGCAACTTGAGACTTCCCTTATGCTTGGGAGCGTTAATTGGATCTTTTGCATTGGTGATAGGGTTGATGAAGTCACTCATGCTGAGATAAGAGTAATTAACATCCATGGACCACGACCGGTTGAGAAAAAATGAGAGACTCATATCTATTCCACCCATATTCACATTTCCGTAATTGAGGTAACCCACAACAACAGGCGGATTGAATCCTGCAGTGGTATCCATGGATGAGACACCTTCAAGATGTGTGAGCCAGACGTCAAATGATTCGTCCAGATCTTCTTCATCCTGGATGTCGTCAGGATCTTCGTTGACTATCCCGTCCCCGTTATAGTCGGTGGTTAACACGGCCTTGTTCAGTACAATGGGGGTGATGAAAGTGATAGCACTAACGAATGAACTGTAATTGCTCCTGAAGATATCCATGGTTCCATAGATGGTGGGGGTAATACGGCCTTTGTAACCCAGTTCCAGCGTGTGGACCGTTTCGGGATAAATACCGCCCTGATCTGGAATATTGTCCTTAAAGAATCCTCTATTTTTGGGATCTGTAGAGGGGAAGAAGAAAACGTGTGTAGTTGAATCAAATTCAATCACATTAAATGCGTCGTAAGGGCTTTTCCAGTAAATGTCACCGTCGGCGCTTCTGGGGTAGTTGTACCCTTCATGAGCACCCCGGGCAAAAACCTTGTAAGTGGCTACTCGGGTTACAAAAATATCCAGAAACAGGGCTTGGTTGGAAGGGGTATTGAAAGCTTTGGCCCATGTGAGCCTGAAGTTCTGGTTCTCCCGGGGACGATACACCAGGCCGATCTTTGGCGAGATCTGAAGCCCGTCTCTCTTTCCAAAGTTGAACTTCCAGTTTGTGGGGCTATAACTGTAGTCGTAATTGTTGAATTCAATAAAGTCCGTTAGGCGGTCGTGAACGTCAAAACGGGTGGCATGGATCAGCTCATATTTTGGATTGAGTTTCCAATTGATCTGATAATAGGCACCGAATTCATTAACAACATAGCGGTTGTCCTCAGCCTGTTCATCGATTCCTTCATCAATAAGTCCGTCACCATCATTGTCGATCCCGTCCGCAACAGCCCCTTTAACGTTATCTGTTGGTCCCACCGCACCATCCTGCTTACCGTTATCGGTACCCCACCTGGTATATATCTCACCTTTATCGTGTTGGAGATTGTCATTATAGTCAGCCCAGGAAATAGGGGAGCCGGCCTCACCATCACCATTATCGTCCCGGCCGTTCACCAACTGATCGTCAGAAAGTATGGATCCCCGGGTGTTCGGCATGGTGAGAAAATAATCGGCGCCCCAGACAAACCTGAAATCACCATTCATTAATTCCGTTGCATGCTGAAACTGGGAGCTGAACTTTTTGGATCGGTCGTAGATGGTCCCACCGGTAGCAAGGTTCCGGGTAGGGGAGTGAGCCAGTGGATATTTAGGGTTGTATTTCCCGGACATGCTGGTGTTCAGATAAGTTTGCCAAAAGAAGTTTTTGTACCTTAGTCGACTCTGGTAGTATTGATAGACCCAGCCATCGGCCAGATAGCGGGCGATACCGGTGATGTTGATATTTTTTGCTCTTGCCAATCCGTGGGAAAGGCTGAGGTTTATATCGCTATTTGGGTCATAATCAAAACGAAGATCATAGCGGTAGTTTTCCACATTGAAATCGGGAAAGTCATCATAACCGTCTCCATTGGCATCCTTTATCCAACGACTCAATTCCCCTCTTGTCAGCTTGAAATCTTCCGGGTCTCCAAAGACGCCGTTTCGATTTGTGTCGAATAGCATATTGCCGTCATCATCATATTCGTAGTCACCAAAACCGAAACCGTATCTGTCCGCTTTTGTAGTGTCACCCGGTGCATAGCTGCCGAAGCGGTTTAGCCAAAAGTTGGCTATTGATTCATCATCCTCATCTATGAGTCCGTCCCCATCATTGTCTACACCATCAAAAAATGCTTCGTCACTTCCATCAATACCGGTATCAATACCTTCATCAATGGCGCCGTTACCGTTGTTATCCAGACCATCTTTGAACTGTTTCCCGATTGCGTCTGAAGTAACGCCCCAGAGCACAACGCCGGGGCAGTTACCGCTGAATGAACTGATGTTTCCCTCATCCACACAGAGCCGGTTGAACGGGTCACTAGAAGCCTGGGTAACCATCGCCTGCGTAATCTTAGGTGAGTATGGTTCTGTACCGAAAGGAAACCAGTTTATCATACCGTCGCCGTAGGCGTAGCCCACCATATCCATAGTTTCATCGATAAAACCGTTGCCGTTGTCATCAATACCGTTGTTGGGTACTTCACCAACGGTCAGTTCCTTGAGCATATCTTCCGTGAAGGTGGGGCTAAAAAGTTCAGGACTGGATCCACCGTTATCTATACCGTCACGGGTGAGATGGGGTCTGCCGAGAAAGGCAGGATCGTGTCCTTCGAATTCGTCATCATTGTAATGCTCCCAGTCATAGGCGTTCATTGCCACACTAGACACTTTGAACCCAAAATCTTTCCAGGCAGAAGCGTGACGAAACGTCATTTTTTTCAACGGCTTTCCGTTTTCCTGGGCAATCAAACCCGTCTGTATATTGAAAGTAGTCCCCTTAGAATCTTTAGGTGCGCGCGTGACAATATTAAGAACACCGCTATGGGCGTTAGGTCCGTAGAGGGCAGAAGAGGGGCCCAGCACTACCTCGATCTGATGCACATCTTCGAAGGAGACAGGGATAACATTATAGGCGACAAGCCGGAGGGACGGAACATTCGCCATCCTTCCATCCGTAAGGGTCAATAGGCGTGAACTGAAAGAACTGTTAAACCCCCGGGCGCTCAGGTTGTAACTGTCTATGCCAGACTGGGTGAAATCAACCCCTTTCACTGATTTTAGATAATCGCCAAGATTTGTGTTACTCTCTCGTCGAATAGATTTTTGCGTGATGATGCTGATGGCGGCCGGAGCATCTTCGATCCGCTCCCTGCGGCGGGAGGCGGTGACCACATATGTGTCGTATTCAATAGCCGAAGGAGCCAGTTTAAAATCAATTGTTAACGATTGCCCCGGACCGAGTGTAACAGTCTCCTCTTGTTTCTCGTATCCAATATAGTTCACCTTAAGGGTATACTGACCGGACGGCAGATTGGTAACGGTATATTGGCCACCAGCATCGGTGGCACTGCCTGTAGTTTCGGTAAGTGCTTCTCCCGTAACAGTTACGTTGGCAGCAATGAGTGGGTCATTGGTAGAGGCATCGAGAACAGTTCCGGATATTGATCCGTTCTGAGCCGCCAGGAAACCGGCGATCAAAATGTGAAAAGCAATTAATTTGATGACTTTCATCTATTACAAAAAAGTTCAGCCCCGCACAGGGCGGGGCTGAACTTATGAAAATAGATCAAATGAACCTAAAGAGAGGTTCTATTTGATGAGCATCATCTTTTTGGTAGCCTGGAATTCGCCAGCAACAACGCGATAGAAGTAGACACCGCTACCGAGCTGCTGGTTCTGATCATCAATACCATCGAAGAAGATGTGATGACTCCCTGCGGTCATATTACCCGAATGGAGCGTCCGTACTTTCTGCCCCATCATGTTGTAAACCGCCACTTCAGTGTATATCTCTTCAGGGAGGTCAAAACTGATGGTAGTGACCGGGTTGAAGGGATTCGGATAGTTGTTATGCAGAGCAAACCTTGATGGGGTATTGCTCTCGTCCGAGATGGTAAGGGGCTTGTGTGGTGCTGTGGGTGCTACCCAGTCCACTGTATTAGTGAAATGAGCATAAACATCCCGTGTCTGCTGAACAGGCAAGCATATTCCACCAACTGTATTGGCATCAACCTTAAACAGCAGGCGGCCACCGGTTGTGGAAGTCAAGTCAAAGTCCTTATCGCTGTCGTTTACAACAATCCCGGCGCCAGCCATAGTACCCAGAAGTACTGTAGGCCCAGAGGCAGCAACTTTACCAAAGGCAGCCACACCAGCGGTCGCTGCATCCATACCACCAGCCATTAATTCAGCAACAGCAGCAGCAAGACTAGCACCAAGGGTTGTCGCTGCAGAGCTTACAACGGCAGCTGCAACGGCTGCATCTAGGCCAAAGGCTGTAGTAATAGCTGTGGCAGCAGCTGTCAATGCGGCCGTAGGATCTGTAAGATCAGCAACCGCCAAAGCTGCAGCCCATGCACCAGAAGCGGAAAGGAAGTTTTTCGTTATATAATAGCCTGTGTACGCTAATGGCTCATCACCGGAGAATGGTACGCCGTCAGCACCATGAAAATCAGCAATGTAACCAACACCATCCCATGTTCCGCCCACGGAAGTGTGAGTCATGAGATGCTCACCGGCGGTGAAAGACAGTTTGTCACTATTAAATCCTTTTCCATTGATCATTGGATAGTCGCCTGCAACGACTGTTGCGCCTTTTTCGGCTCCCCATGCAACCATGCCCGGAATAGTAACTTTGTCGGCAGTGATAGAGACACCAAGCTGCCTGTTCAAGTTCCCTTCATCATCGACACCATATGGAGAACCGCCAGTAGCGTAAGAACCATCGAAGGCGTGCCACCTAATTGTGGCATTTTTAAATCTCATGGTGCCGTCAGCGTTTTCAGTAGCGTCCTTTCCAACTATCATTCCCCATGAAGAATCAACACCGGCGACCTTTGGTGCATGGTTTTTTTTTGGATAATGTTTAGCCGGGTCGATAGCTTTGAACCAGTCAAAGACATCCGATTGCTGGATACCAAAACCCCAGACAACATTTCCGTTTGGATTAACCACAGGTCCCTTGTAGATGTTCGTCTGGTTATCTGTAACGGCTGCTACTGTCAAAGCTGTAACACAATTTGCTGTTTCAGTGGTTGGATATGTACTTGGTACCGTGGGATCACCCGGAATGATGGCTGTGCCTGCTTCCTGATCAAGCCCCACCGTCAAATTCACTCCGATATAATTAAGTAAATAGAAAGGATCTCTGGCTTCCGGAAAAGATTCTACTGTCACATTTGCGCCTATGTGACCTCCAACAAGTGGGTGTTTGTAGTCCGCTACCCCGTTGGCGTCAGCATCCACTTCCACAATAGAGCCTCCGTAAGGTACGACCCATGTACCGTAGACACCTTGAATGTCCACATCATCGGCATGGGTAGCTGCCCGAACATGGTTCCTATAAACAACTCTCACTGAGTGCAACTGGTAAGTACCCGTAATTGACTGGGCTTCACCAATGACCATCAGTGCAAGTATAAAGGTTGCAATTGATATCATTCTGTTCTTCATGATATACTCCTATGTTAGTTTAATTGTTTGTCTCAGAGCAGTGAGCTTTTTCTCCGCACGGTTTAAAATAGACAATTATTTAGTCTAAGGGCAACTGTTTTTTCGAAAAGGGGTTTTTAGGTGATCTAGGGCACATTCGTCTAAATATTCTCAGGTTAACAGCCGCTAAACAGTAATCTGAGCTTAGATACAACTTATTAAAAGTGTTCGTTTTATAGATTAATCCAGGTTGGACCACCGCCACCTTCAGGGGGCACCCAGTCTATGATCTGATAGGGATCCATTATATCGCACGTTTTGCAATGAACACAGTTTGAGAAATTGATGTGTAATCGACGATTATTTTCTTCTGTTACAATCTCATAAACGTCAGCGGGACAGAACTTTTCACATGGATTCCCAAATTCCTCAACACATTTAGTAATGCAAATATCCGTATCGTAAACATGTAAATGGGGGATTTGATCCTCATTGTGCGATGTTGCGGAGTGATAGACATCTGTAACCTTATCGAACAAGTATTTTCCATCGAACTTCAAATTAGCATAACGGTCATTATATTTTCCCTCTGAGGGGCTTTTATTGAGATTTGTAATATGACGGTAACCTTCTTTTGCCGGTAAGCGATTGACAAGTCCCCACCCTCGACCACCAGTGACTAGTCCTAAACCGGCGTTAGAGAGGCCTGCCAGAAGTCCTCTGTCAAAAGCCTGGTGGAAGTTCCTTCCCTTCCAAAGCTCATCATGAATCCAGCTATTCTGTACTTTTGTCTCGAAAGAGCTGAGCATTTCATCATCAAACCGGTTATTGTTTAAGGCGTCCATAATCACATCAGCCGCCAACATACCAGATTTCATAGCGAGATGAATTCCTTTCAATCGCTGCCCGTTCAAAAAACCGGCGGAGTCACCAATAAGCATGGCACCACCAACAGTGAGCTTTGGAATGGAGAAGTAGCCTCCTTCGGGAAGTGTCTTGGCGCCATAGGCGATCATTTCTCCTCCATCTAGGAGTGACATGATCCATGGGTGAGTTTTCAAAGATTGAAGTTCGTGGTGGGGATCAACGTTTGGATCACTGTAGTCAAGACCTACAATAATTCCTAGATCCCAAACATCATTTTTCATTCCATAGATAAAACCTCCACCAAAAATGTCATGTCCTAATGGGAATCCCATGGTATGGGCTACATAACCTGCCGGGACGGTATCCGGGGGCATTTGCCACAACTCTTTTACTCCCAATGCCCAGACTTGTGAGTTCTTACCTGATCTTAGGTCGAATTTGTTTATGAGTGTCTTTGTGAGATTTCCGTGTGTTCCTTCCCCTAACACTGTGACTTTTGCATGGATATCCCCGCCCGCCTCGTAGTTAGGCTTTGGTTGCCCATTCTTATCTATTCCGCGGTCTCCCAATCGGACCCCTACGACTTCTTCATCATCAAATAAGAGCTCAGATCCCGAAAAACCACAGAATATATCTATACCTTCCTCTTCGCAGACGTTACCCAGCCAACGGGTGAGTTTGCCGATAGAGGTGACATAACATCCATGGTGGGACATTGACTTTGGAATGAAGGGAAAAGGAACCTTCCTGGATAAGGTCAGGTAGTACATGTGTTCTTCTAAAACCTCGGATTCAAACGGAACACTCCTATCCATATAATCCGGGAACAGTTCTTGAAGAGATCTTGGATCTACAACGGCTCCGGAAAAAGAGTGAGCACCCACTTCAGCTCCCTTTTCAATAATGGCTATGGATGGTTCCTTTCCATTTTCTTTAAGGAGGCGATTGAGGTGGATGGCTCCGCTGAGACTAGCCGGCCCTGCCCCAACGAATAGAACATCAACTTCCAGAATTTCACGTTCACTCATTTTTTATCTCTTAAATCAAAATTTTGACTTAATCCAAACTCTTTACACTTCTTTTTTTTAATCAGGTAGGGCCACCCAGTTGTATGATTCTGAGTTTAGTAGTCTTTTATTAGTGGCAAATTAGGTCTTGGCTCCTAAAAGAGCTTCTGTCAGTTTCGGAACAATCTCGAGAATATCTCCGATAACGCCGTAGTCGGCCAGCTCAAAGAAAGGTGCTTCTGGGTCCTTATTGATAAGAACAATATTCTTGGATCCTTTCATGCCTACCACATGCTGAATGGCGCCAGAAATGCCCAGAGCAAAGTAAAGTTTCGGAGCCACAGTTTGACCTGAACTTCCGATCTGGTGATATGATTCCAGCCAGCCGGCGTCTACCACCGGCCGGGAGGAGGCCAACTCGGCACCCATGGCTTGAGCCAGATCTTTTATCATGGGGAGATTTTCCTCTTTTCCTATGCCTCGGCCCACAGATACGATTACCTCAGCACTGGATAAATCGACAGCACCAGCCGCTTCCTGGAACGGCTCTTCGGGTCTGCTGCGAATAGTGTTTTCATCAAGGGAAATGGAAATATCCCGGACAGAGGCACCGGATCCGTCAGTCACATCCTCTTCCTGAAATGCGGCAGACTGGAATGAGATGATACACGGTCCGTCACCGTTGGGCGAAACATCCGCCACCAGTTTACCGGAAAAGACCTGTTTTGATAAAACAAGGGAACCGTCATCCACACCATAAGCAATATTGTCTGCGAGGAAAGGGAGACCAAGTTTGGCACTCACACGGGGGAGAAAATCCCGCACCATGTAAGTGTGACCCATGATAACATATTTGGGAGACTCTGTTTCAATAACCTGAGCGAGAGCTGAAGAGAAACTATCGGCACTATAACTGCTCAAAAGAGGAGTCTCAACTTTCAGAATTTCCTTAACGTCTTTTGATTGGAAAGATTCGGCAAGGCCGGACACATCTTCACCCATGAGCACCACGGAAACAGGGAGACTGAGGTCACGGCCCAGCGCTTGCCCTCCAGCCAGCGCCTCCCAACTCATGCGGTGGACACCACCGTTACTCTGTTCAACGACGACAAAAACACTCATTACAGAATTCTCAAATCTTTCTTAAACACTTCCACAAGACGCTCAACCTGATGGTCCACAGTTCCTTCTATCATTTCTGTCCGTTTCGTTTTTTTGGGGATATAGACCTTTGATATAGATTGTCTAGCTTCGTTGTTGGAATCAACGGACACCTTGTTCATTTCCTTTTTCTTAGCACCCATGATTCCTTTTAGAGATGGATAACGGGGCGTATTAATGCCCGATTGAATACTGATAGATGCAGGAAGATCCAGGTTTACCCATTGAAACCAACCTGCCTCCAGCTCACGTTTAACTTTCATTTTACCATCGGCAAGTTCAGTTGCCATAACCAGAGTAGCGGTGCTCATACCCAGCATCTCACCCAGAATAACACCCACCTGGCCGAAGCCGAAGTCATCGGACTGCAATCCGGTCAGAATGAGGTCAAACTGTTCCCCTTCCAGTACGCTGGCAAACGTTTTGGCAATTTGCAGCGGATCGGATGCATAAGGGTAAGACTCTTCAATATGAATACCCCGGTCAGCACCTTTAGATAGCGCCTCTCTTATAGTTCTTTGGGCTCGCTCCGGGCCAAGGCTTACCGCCACTACTTCGCCTTCACCCAGTTTCTCTTTCAGTTGAAGGGCTTCTTCAACGGCGTAGCTGTCACTTTCATTTGCGATGAAATTGACATTCTCTTCATTAATCCAACTTTGGTCATTACTGATCTTAAGGGGGGAATCACTACCGGGAACTTGTTTAACTAGGACGCAAATTTTCATGACGGATCTATTTCTGTTTCGAAATGATTTATACCGAACACTTTAATTTACAAAACTTCCCGGCTCTCAGGTGGAAAAGAATGGTCAATTATCACTGGTTTTAAGCTCCGAACGGTATCGGTAAATTTCACGCCTTTTAATAATAAGGTTTAGGTAGTGAACCGAAACACAACTGTTACAATCATAAAGACTTTGATAGTCTTGATCTCTATTCTTCCGGCTCAGGATAAAGCTGACCCTGAGAGCTTAATATCAAAAACAACTCATGCCGTGAGGGTCGATTCACCTCCTGTTATTGATGGCCGGCTTGATGATTCTGTGTGGGAGATGGCTATCCCAGTAACCGATCTCATCCAGACCGAACCGGACAATCTTGCAAAGCCTACAGAATTAACGGAAGTGCGCATCGTCTATGATAACGACGCTCTTTATTTTGCTTTTCGGTGCCACGATTCTGAACCGGGTAAAATCATGAAGCGCCTCGCCCGCCGTGATGAATGGCTTGAAGCAGGGAATGATAATTCAGATTGGATAGGGATAGGGGTGGATCCGCAAAATGATGACATAACAAGCTATTCGTTTATTGTAAATGCTGCCGGGGTGAAAATGGATCTTTTTATTCCCGATGACGAAAATTATGACATGTCCTGGGATGCTGTTTGGGATGCCCAAGTTTCATCTGATGATAGTGGTTGGACTGCTGAAATTGCGCTCCCTTTTTCTCTTTTCCAGTTTAACTCCCAAGGTGAACAGATATGGGGAGTGGAGTTGAATCGTGGCATTTATCGAAAACAGGAAAGGCATGAATGGCCCGGTAAGCCTCGAGGGGTGAAGGGAATTGTTTCCAGATATGGCATACTCACTGGCCTGGAAAACATTCCACCTCCAAGACAGCTAGAAATTCTTCCCTACATTTTGGGTGGTAAGCAGTTGGGAAGTGTTACCGAGAATACGGGTAGTCTTGGTTTAGATATGGAATATGGCCTTGCCACAAATAGTGCTGCCTCCATTGCCATAAACCCTGATTTTGGGCAGGTTGAGGCTGATCCTTCAGTTCTAAACCTTACGGCCTTCGAGACATTTTATCCTGAAAAACGACCTTTCTTTGTTGAGGGAGGTTCTTTTTTCACTCCTCAATTTGGTGAAGAGATAGAAACGTGGCAGAAAGGGTCATTTATGCTTCCTCCCATCAAGCTGTTCCATTCAAGGAGAATCGGCAGGGCACCATCCCATTTCACTCCATCTACCGGTTCTATCGTCAGCCGGCCCGAGTCGACAACCATCCTTGGTGCCGCAAAAGTACTGGGTAAAACAACATCCGGTGTTACGTACGGCTTCATCGAAAGCTTTACTGATAACGAATACGGTGTGCTGGAAAAAACGGGCGGGGGCCACCAATCCCGAGAGGATTTCCTTCTGGAACCAAGGACCAACTATTTTATTGGCCGTGTGGAATCTCCCTTGTTCAACACAGCTTCAATTATTGGTGCCACCGTTACAGATGTGAGGCGGGCTGGAGGCGAGAACGCTTCCGTAGGGGCAGTGGACTGGAGACTACGATTCTTCAATAACCGATTCAATTTCAGCGGCCAGGCGGCACTCTCTGATACCAAAGGTCAGCAAGGTGGTGCCGGCCGAATCTATATGATGTACGATAATTTCAAATGGTGGAATGCCGACCTCATAGCGACCCTCTACGATGATGGATTCTCAAACAACGATCTCGGTTTCCTGCCCCGTTCCGGTGTTTGGGCCATCCGGGCTGGAGGGGGCATAAGAAAGCAGGATCCATGGGGACCCTTTAGAAGTAATAGTCTCACCGTCAGATACTTTCATTACGCCCGTACCGATGGGATTGCTATGTCTCGCACCATGAATTGGAGTATCATGAATATGTTCAAGAGTTTCTGGATGATGGGGACCGGCGGGCAGATGACACTCTCATCTACGGATGACGATGATCTGTTTAAAGATCCCAACGCTTGGATGGTGGGTAAATCCTCCGGATGGGTCGTTTGGGTTTTTTTCTCCACAGACCCGAGGAGAAGATTGGTCCTGAACCCGACCTTTGCCGGGGGGTCGTCAGAAACTGGGGGCTATGGAATCGTGCCCATGCTCAACATGACTGTTAACCCTACCGATTATCTAAGCTTTTCAGTTCAGAGCAGATATTGGAAAGATTTGGAGATGGAGGAATATGTGTCAGTTATCCCTCGAGAAGAACTGAGGTTTCCCCAACTTGATTCAGACTACGCTCGGGTCTACAGCGCCTTCGATCAGACCATGACCGATATCAGTTTTCGTGTCAACTGGACGGTATCCCCCAATCTTTCATTTCAACTTTTTGCTCAGCCGTTCAGAGCCGACGGCGACTATTACGATTTCAAAGAGCTTGTGAAAGAAGGTAGCCTCAACTTCGATTTTATCGATTCAATCCCTTATGATCCTGACTTTAAAATCAGAAATACGGTCGGCACCTTTGTCATGAGGTGGGAATACTCTCTTGGTAGTACCCTGTATGCGGTCTACAATCTCAACGATTCAAATTACTATTCCGCCGCCGCCGGCCGTTGGATTCCCAGCGGTTCAAATTCGCTGTTCCTAAAGCTGAATTACTGGTTTCAGCCTTAGGAGTATTGATTTAACAACTAGTCACACTTAATACTAAATTTAAAGCTATGGTGAGACGGATTTTCTGTATATCCATGACCTTATTTCCCGTTCTGTGGGCGCTCGGTAGTGACTCGGACAGCGATTTTGATCCCGGAACTCTTGTCCTTAAAGAGATTCTTGCAAAAAGAACAGACACTCCTCCCCAAATCGATGGAGACATCAGTGATTCTGTTTGGAATCAAACGACTATTATCTCAGATTTTTTTCAAACTGAGCCCGAAGATCTTACTCAACCCACGGAAAAGACAGACGTTAAAATACTATATGATGATAACAACATTTATGTTGCTTTCATGAACTATGATTCAGACCCTGATGCCATAGTCTCGAGATTTTCGCGGCGTGATACATGGGCTAGCAGCGGTAGCTGGCGAGGCGGATCGGCATCAGGAGTTAACAATTCCGATTGGATCGGTGTTGCTATTGATTCCCGGGATGACAATCTTACTGGATACAGTTTTATAGTGAATGCTGCCGGTTCAAAATTGGATACATATATGTATGATGACAGCCGCTATGACATGTCTTGGGACGGAGTCTGGGATGCCAAAGTCCAAAGAAGTGAGAAAGGATGGAGTGTAGAATTTCGCCTTCCATTCTCGCTATTTAATTTCCCAAACAGTAAGGAACAGACTTGGGGATTGATGGTAAGGCGTTTCATTTTTAGGAAGCAAGAAAGGATGGAGTGGCCCGGAAAAAAGCGGGGGATGAAAGGGAATGTGTCCCGTTTCGGGGTGTTGAAGGGACTCAGTGAAATACCGCCTCCTAAACAGATAGAACTGACTCCTTATACTTTGGGAGGTTACCATGCCAATGGCGGCGACCAATTCAGAGGCAGTGCCGGCGTGGATATGGAGTATGGTGTTGGGTCAAATACCACAGCTTTTATGACCATTAATCCTGATTTTGGGCAGGTTGAGGCAGATCCGTCAGTGCTTAACCTGTCGGCTTTTGAAACATTTTATGATGAAAAACGCCCCTTTTTTGTTGAAGGGATGTCCATTTTCCAGAATTCCCACCGGGGTTTTGAAGGGAATCTTTTCCATTCACGCCGTATAGGGGCGAGGCCCAGCTACTTTTCACCTGAGTCAGGCGCCATTGTAGACCGCCCTGATGCCACCAATATTGTCAGTGCAGTCAAGATGCTGGGTAGAAGTAGCTCCGGGTTGGAGTTTGCTGTGGTGGATGCCATGACGAACCGTGAATATGCTACTGTAGAATCTGATTCAGGTAGCTTGAGGGAGTTTCTTATAGAGCCTTATACGAATCACTTTGTTGGACGAATCAAAAAGAGTGTTATCAATGATCTTTCCACCATAGGTGTTATGGTGACTGATCAGCGGAGACAATCGGGGCATTCAGCCACAGTCGGCAGTGCGGACTGGCGGATGAAATTCGCCGACAACAGGCTCACTTTTTCCGGTCAATTCATTTCTTCGTCCAAACAGGATAAAAGTGGTAATGCGGGGCGGGTACATTTTGCTTATGACGATCCTGTCTGGTGGAATGCCAGTGCCACCTTTCAGGCCTACGATGATGATTTTGATATTAACGATATGGGATATCTCCGGCGTGCGGGGATTGAAACCTGGGATGTGAATTTCGGAATACGCCGACAGGACCCTTGGGGTCCAATCTTAAAAAGCAACCTCGGCGTTAGTTATGATTTGAATCATCGGAATGACGGTGTAATGATCAAGCAACAAATGAACTTTAATGGATCGGTTACTACCACCAACTATTGGAGTTTTGGCATTAATCATGGACAGATTCTACCTTCTTATTCCGATGAAGATCTGTTCCGAGATTCAAGGGCCTGGATCAAAGAAAATCCTATCGGATATCGGGGGGGAGCCTGGCTTTCTACAGATGCAAGGAAATGGATTTCATTCAGACCGGGATGGGGTTACGGTTGGAAAGATAACGGTTATGGTGGTTACCGTGTCGACCTGTCAACCACAATAAGAGCTTCCCAGCGTTTAAGTACCAGCATCAACATTGCACAGCACCTTCGAATCACCCCTCAGCAGTGGGTCGGCATAGTGTCTGATGATATGGGAGACCACCGGATTTATGGAAAGGCCAGACAGCTGACAGATGAGGTGACCCTCCGTCTTAGTTATGCGTTTTCACCGGACCTGTCTTTCCAAACCTATCTCCAGCCGTTTAGAGCAAATG
>Ga0187833_10000478_pt1 | contig 46024 bp, 39 predicted proteins | sample ETNtaG_37_FD_167968 | JGI IMG/M metagenome (GOLD analysis project Ga0187833, IMG submission 167968) | Marine microbial and viral communities from oxygen minimum zone, Eastern Pacific Ocean - ETNP2014_SV_400_PacBio MetaG (Illumina Assembly) | ecosystem: Environmental > Aquatic > Marine > Hypoxic...
TTTTTGGCGATTTTCGGCATGACTTTTCGGTGCCTCTCCTTGCGGGGAGAGGTCGATTAACGCCGAGGAAGCCGTATCGGAGCCTAAATGAGCTGGCGCATCGACTGCTCGACGGCGGGCGCCAGAATGCCGAACATCAGGTGGCACATGATCTTGTCGGGGCCGCGCACGCGGACGAACTTGCCGCCGAAGTCATCCTTGAGCCGTCCATTTTGGCCCCTGCCAAATGGTTGGCAACCGACCCGCTCGACGGTGCTCCGTTCGTTGTAGCGGATGTCCTCGGCCAGCCTGTAACCGGCGCGCTTTCGCCGCCGCCATGTTCGCCAAGGGGATCGCCGCCTGGCTGTCGCGCGGGGACGCCGAGGCGGGCAGGCAACCGATCGGAATGCCGCCGTCGGCCACGTCCAAGTGTAGCTTATAGCCGGTCCAATTCGTCTTATGGTCCTTGGTGTCGCGCTTGGCGCCGACGGCGCGGTAGCGGGGCAGGTCGGCCAGCATCGCGGGCAGGCGGCTCGGCGGCGCGCTCTTGGCGAACTCGGCAAAGGCCCGCGAAAACGTCGCCTCGCTCGGAACCGCCCCCGGCCGCTCCCAGCCGCGCGAACGTCTCCACCCGCGCCAACCCGAGCTAAGGGAAAAGTCGGCATTGAATGGTTTGCCAGTAACCTGATAACGTCTCGTGGAGAGGCATCGTCCGCGGTTCTTCCCGGTTGTGGTCGCGCAAACCGATTATATCGGAAAGTGACCGCGGATGCCTCGGAAGTAGGCCGCAAAAGCGGAAAAATCAACATTCCGCAGTTTTGCAATTGGCTCATATAAAAAATGAAATCACCGATGCGCTTCCGTCAGGCTGATGTCACGCTCGCGACGTGAGCTTGCCATGCCCCCAGGTTCTCTCAAGGCGGTTGTTTTCGACCTCGACGGGACGCTTATCGACAGCGCCCCGGATTTGCACGCCGCCCTCAACCGGCTGCTTGCCGGGCGGCGGCGCCCCGCCTTGACCATCGAGCAGGTCCAGCCGATGTTCGGCGACGGGGCGATGAAGCTGGTGGAACGTGCCTTCGCCGCCACCGGCGGGGAGATCGCGCCAACGGAGTTGGCGGCCATGACCGACGCTTTCCTGGAGGATTACGAAATGAACGACGCCGTTCTCACCCGTCCTTTCCCCGGCGCGGCCGAGACCCTGGCGCGGCTCGGGGGCGAGGGTTACGCGCTCGCCGTCTGCACCAACAAACCGCAAGCGGCGACCATTCGAACCCTCGCCTGTATGGGACTGGCGGACTATTTCCAGACGGTGATCGGGGGCGATGCGCTTGCCGGCGTGTGCAAACCCGATCCCCGCCACCTTTTGGCGGCGCTGGGGCGCCTTGGCGTGGCGGCTACGATGACGGCGATGGTCGGCGACAACGCCAATGACGTCGCCGCCGCCCGTGGCGCCGGCATGCCGGTGATCCTCGTCACCTTTGGCTATTCCCGCGTTCCGGCGGCGGAGCTCGGCGCCGACGCCGTCATCGGCAGCTTCGACGAATTGCCGCCGGCCTTGCTGGCGCTTTCTTGACAGGCCGGGAATGGCCGCCTTATATGATCGCGTTTTTCGAAGGATTGGGCGCGTAGCTCAGCGGGAGAGCACCGTCTTCACACGGCGGGGGTCGCTGGTTCAATCCCAGCCGCGCCCACCAATATTTTCAATGACTTACAGGTATACCGCGTAACATCGGCAAAACACCGGGCAAACTCATGCCAGATGGCGGACCCGCCAATTTCCCGCCTTCCTATCGCGTCATTCCCGCGAAAGCGGGAATCCAGGATTATCAAAAAGTTACTGGATTCCGGCTCGGCGCTCGGCGCCGTCCGGAATGACACCGGGAGGATAGTCCGACGCCTTTTCGCACCGGCGTGCCCGGACTTTTGCCGATGTTACAGGCGAAACCAAACCCGACAACCTCGCAACCAGCAACCAGTTGAATTTTCGCTTTTTAACCGGACAGCAGTGACTTTTCGTCTTTGCCGGCATGTCCTTGGTGGATGAGAATCGGCACCGACCCGCCTTGCAAGTTCGGCCGATTTCAACGAGGCTATTGAAAGACAGCGATCACAGGCGGTTGGCAGGCGGGAGAACGCCATGCGCGGCTACTTCGGCATCGGCGTCGAGGGCATCAGCAAGGCCATGAACGTAGGCAGCCTGTTCCGGACGGCGCATGCCTTCGGCGCCAGCTTCATGTTCACCGTTTCGGCTGCCTACTCGCGGGCCGAGGGAGGCAAGTCCGACACTTCCGACGCGCCGGGGCATGTGCCTTTTTACAGTTTTCCCGATGTCGAGGCGTTGATCCTTCCGAAAGGCTGTCGCCTGGTCGGGGTCGAGCTCCTGGACGACGCCATCGAACTGCCAAGCTTCCGCCATCCGTTGCAAGCCGCCTACGTGATGGGGCCGGAACGGCGATCCTTGTCCCGGGAGCTGACCGGGCGTTGCCAGTTCGTGGTTAAAATCCCAACCCGCTTTTGCGTCAACGTCGGTATCGCCGGAGCTATCGTCATGTACGACCGGCTGATCAGCCTCCGCCGCTTCGCGCGGCGTCCCGAAAGCTCGGGAGCCCCCGTCGAGCCCTTGCCCGAACACGTCTTCGGCGATCCGCCCGTCGGCGGTGGAATGGAAAAGTTCCGCCAGCCCCCGCCGATCGCCGAATCGGCGGAAACGGATTGATCTAAAGCCAGCCCTTGGCCGGCCGCACGCAACCGACGCTGGTTCCGGCGAAGGTTTTGACGGGTCTCGCGAGGACCGGCGCCAGCGCCGCCTTGGCCTTTTCATCAACGACGCCGAGATGCACGAGCAGCGCCGCCATCGCCGTTTCCGCCGCCCGCTTGGCGCCGTCGTCGATCTTCAAGGCAACGCCCAGGCCAGACCCCGGGAGGGCGGCGGCATGGACGCCCTCGGCGCCGGTCTTGACCACCAAGGCTCCCGCCCCGGCCTTGATGGCCAAAGTGTCGAAGCTGCCCCGGCCGCGCACCAAATAGGGATGCGCCGTCATGGCGGCGATGACGCGCCGCGCCGCCCGTCGGCGGGTGGCGGGAAGACCACTGGGGTCGGCCAGGCACGCCATAGCCCGCGCCAGCGCGACGAGCGGCATGGTGACGACGGGGATGCCGCAGCCATCGATGCCGGCGGCCGCTTCGGCCAGTTCTTCCCCGCCCATCTCCTGGAGAACGCCGCGCCAGCGCTTCTGCGCGGGATGGCCGGGTTGAATGTAGCCGGCCGTCTTTTCGTCCATGTGCAACGCCGTCGCCAGGAAACCGGTATGCTTGCCCGAGCAGTTGTTGTGCAGGGGAGAGGGGAATTGGCCGGCGTCCATCATCGCCATCGCCGTCTCTTCGTCTCTCGGCGGCGAGGCGCCGCATTTAAGGTCTTCGGCCGATAACCCCATGCGCCTCAGCCAAGCGGCGACCGCCCGCGTATGCACGGGCTCGCCCCTGTGAGAGGCGCAGGCCAGAGCGATTTCCTGGTCACTGACCCCGAAACGCTCGGCGGCTCCCGTCTCGATCAGCGGCAGGGCCTGAAGCGGTTTTGCCGCCGAGCGCGGGAACACCGGCGCCGCCACCCCGCCCCAAGACGCCACCACCGTGCCATCGGCGCGGGCGACAACGGCGGCGCCGCGGTGGTGGCTTTCCACCGTTTCAGCGCGGCTGACTTCGACGAGTATGGGATTAGCGGGCGTGGTCATGGCCGATGTTTCATCATCCCCGCCATGGCCGGCGGGGCTGGACGAACCTCACGCATTTTAGAAGCGCCTCCGTGCGCATTGCCGGTCATCCGACTCGGTGCTTGGCAATGCCGGCGGGGGCGATTATGAATGCGCCTCATGATAACGAAACGATCCTTATTGCCTTGCCTGATCGTCCTTGTCTTGCTTTTTTCCGCCGCCGCTTCCTCGGCGCGGGCGCGGCCGATCGGAACCTTCTCGGAGTGGAGCGCCTTCACCGCCACCGAAAACGGCAAGAAATACTGTTATATGGGGAGCAAACCGACGGAGGAAAAGGGCGATTACCGCAAGCGCGGCGAAACCTATATTCTGGTCACCCATCGGCCGGCGGAGAAAACGCGGGACGTGGTCAGCATTCGCGCCGGCTATACTTATAAGCCTGAAAGCGATGTCGAGGTGGCCATCGGCGGACAGCGTTTCCGCATGTTCACCGACGGCGACCACGCCTGGGCTTACGACAAGGAGAACGACCGGTCGCTAACGCGGGCCATGCGCTACGGCATCACCATGATCGTCACCGGCATATCGAGCCGCGGCACCCTGACCACGGACACCTATTCGCTGCTCGGCTTCACCGCCGCTTACCAAGCCATCGGCAAAGCCTGCGGCGTCAAATAAAGGTTCTTCACCGATTACCGGGGAATCGCGGCCCGACCTGCCGCGAGGGTGCCATCCCCGTGGGTCCCAGGCCGGCTCGGAAGAATGGCCGCAAGGTCTCTCAAGAGAGTAGGCGGGGCTTACTTTTTTGGGGGGCCTGAAAGAGGCCACTTTTGCGGGCCGGCCTGATTTTCCCGCTAATCGGTGAAGGACCCAAATAAACCGGCGCCGACTTTTGCCGTTGGCTTGAAAACCGCTATATCAAGTCCATGAACCAGGACCAACGCACAAACCTGATCGGCCTTTCGCGGGATGAGTTGATTGGCCGCCTTGCCGGCCTCGGCGAAAAGCCATTCCGCGCCAAACAGCTTTGGCACTGGATATATCATCGTGGCGAGGCCGATTTCGCCGCCATGACCACCCTTTCCAAGGGTTTTCGCCAAACGCTGGCTGAACATTTCACCGCCGCCCGGCCCGAGATCAGCCGCCGGCAGAGGTCGAAGGACGGATCGTGCAAGTGGCTTTTGCGCTTCGCCGAAGGCAACGAGGCGGAGACCGTATTCATCCCCGAGGACGGCCGCGGCGCCTTGTGCATCTCCTCGCAGATCGGCTGCACAATGACCTGCGGCTTCTGCCATACCGGCACCCAGTTGCTGGTCCGCGACCTGACGGCGGGCGAGATCGCCGGCCAGGTCATGGTCGCCCGCGACGCCTATGGGGAATGGCCCAGCCCAAGGGACGAGCGCCTGCTCTCCAACATCGTCCTGATGGGCATGGGCGAGCCCCTGTTCAACTACGACAACGTCGCCAAGGCGGTGAAAATCATCATGGACGGCGAAGGCATCGCCATTTCCAAACGGCGCATCACCTTGTCCACCTCCGGCGTGGTGCCAAGGATTCGCCAATGCGGCCGGGAACTGGGGGTCAATCTGGCGGTCAGCCTGCACGCCGTCAACGACGGCCTGCGCGATAAGTTGGTGCCGATCAACCGCAAATACCCCCTTGCCGAACTTCTCCGCGCCTGCCGCGAGTATCCCGGTTCGAACAACGCCCGACGGATCACTTTCGAGTACCTTATGCTCAAAGGCGTCAACGATTCCGAAGCCGAAGCGCGTCAACTGGCACACCTGGTCAAGGGGATTCCGGCGAAATTCAACCTGATTCAATTCAACCCATGGCCCGGCGCCCCTTACGAGGGTTCGAGCACGGCCGTCATCAAGCGCTTTGCCGCCATCCTCAACGACGCTGGCTATTCCGCTCCGATCCGGGCGCCGCGCGGCCGCGACATCATGGCCGCCTGCGGCCAGCTTCGCTCGGAAAGCCAACGCCCGCGCCTGAGCCGCCATAAAAAGCGGCTGGAGGCCGGCATCGAGGACGACTTCCATCATCGCGGTGCTTGAAGCGCCCGCCGGCTGCAGCGTTCTTGCCCCTTGGCCGCGTTCGCCTATACTGCGCCGGCTTTTCTCGAAGGATAAGGCGCGGGTCCCATGAGCAAAGACGTCAACAAGGTCGTGCTGGCCTATTCCGGCGGTCTCGACACGTCGGTGATCCTGGCATGGCTTAAGGACACATACCATTGCCAGGTGGTCGCCTTCACCGCCGACATCGGCCAGGGCGAGGAAGTGGAGGCGGCGACGGCCAAGGCCGAGCGGCTGGGCATCGAGCAAATCTTCGTCGAGGATCTCAAGGAAGAATTCGTCCGCGACTACGTCTGGCCGATGTTCCGCGCCAACGCCCTTTACGAAGGTACCTACCTGCTCGGCACGTCGATCGCCCGCCCGCTGATCGCCAAGCGTCAGATCGAGATCGCCGGTGAAGTCGGCGCCGACGCCGTCGCCCACGGCGCCACCGGCAAGGGCAACGATCAGGTGCGCTTCGAGCTCGGCTATTACGCGCTCAACCCGGACATCCGGGTCATCGCGCCATGGCGGGAATGGGACCTGAACTCGCGCTCGAAGCTGATCGCCTACGCCGAAGACCGCGGCATCCCCATTCCTAAGGACAAGCTGGGCGAGGCGCCCTATTCCATGGACGCCAACCTCCTTCATACCTCCTATGAGGGCAAGGCCCTGGAAGACCCCTGGCGGGAGCCGGACGAATCCCTGTTCCGGCGCACCGTCTCGCCCGAGGCGGCGCCGGACGGGGCGGTCTACGTGGAAATCGATTTCGAGGCCGGCGACCCGGTCGCCGTCGACGGCGGCCGGCTGGCGCCGGCGGTTTTGTTGGCAAGGCTCAACGCGCTTGCCGGCGCTCACGGAGTGGGGCGCGTCGATATCGTCGAAAACCGTTTCGTCGGGATGAAATCGAGGGGCGTCTACGAGACTCCCGGCGGCACCCTTTTGCTGGCGGCGCGGCGCGCCGTCGAAAGCCTGACCCTGGACAAGGGCGCCCAGCACCAGAAAGACGAGCTGATGCCGCGTTACGCCGAACTGGTCTACAACGGCTTCTGGTTCTCGCCCGAGCGCCGGATGCTGCAGGCGCTGATCGACAAGGCCGCCGCCAAGGTCACCGGCACGGCGCGGGTCAAACTCTACAAGGGCAACGTCATCGTCGTCGGACGCAAGTCGCCGCTGAGCCTTTATTGCGAAGAGACCGCCACCTTCGAGGAAGACCATGTCTACGACCAGCGCGACGCCGAGGGATTCATCAAGCTGAACGCCCTCCGCCTCAGGCTGGCGGGGAAGAAACGCGGCTAGCCCGCATTTCTCGGTGCGCCCCGACGGCGCGTATCACCAGTGGAGGAAGGATCCACCCGGACAGTTATCGGTAAGGTCCGGTAGCTGACAGGCGATTTCGCTGGGCAACCGGCGGGGTCGAAGCCCTGTGGCAAAGGCCGCCAACGCGCCATCCAGACGGGGGTCGGCCCGGTGAGGGTGCGCCAGCCCCGTATCCGGGACCGGGGAGACGGCGCCATCAGGTTCACGTCGGCGATCCTGCCGCGCTATCCGCGCCGCGCCAAGAGCTTGGAAGACCTCCTGCCCTGGCTGTATCCGGAGGGCATCTCCACCGGCGACTTTTCGGAAGCGCTGGCGGCGCTCTTGGGGACGCAAGCGCCGGGGGCTCAAGAAGGCACCGACGCTGGCCATCGGCGATTTTGGCCCATGCCAAATGGTTGGCACTTTGGCCCATGCCAAATGGTTGGCACTTTGGCCCATGCCAAATGGTTGGCACTTTGGCCCATGCCAAATGGTTGGCAATGGCGCGCTCGTTCTGACCGGCCCTCGAACCGATGGCGGGCTCGGTCCTCACTCTGGAAGGCGCTCCGCGAGGTCTTCGGGAGCGCCCGCGAGCAGCGCTGCTGGGCACACAAGACGGGCAACGTCTTGAACAAGCTGCCAAGGGCTTGCGGAAGAAGGCCAAGCAGCACCCGCACGACATCTGGATGGCCGAGACCAGGAAGGAGGCCGAAGCCGCCTTTGACTTCTTCCTAGCTGGGCGTCGATGAAGTCGTTCCGCCCGAAGGAAGTGGAACACTGGTTGCTGACGGCGCCGCGGGAGAAGCTGGTGAAGGTCGGCGCCAAGGTGGCCGGTCACGGGCGGTACGTCACGTTCCAATTGGCCTGGGTTGCCGTGCCGAGGAAGCTGTTTCGGAAAATCCCGCGGCGGATCGATAAATTGCGGCCGAAACCCGCTCCGCCGCGGGCCGAGAAAATCGGAGGCAAGGTGAAAACGGCGGGTGAGGTTCGTCTGAATGGCCGGAGACCTGGCCAAACGGCCTTCCAAACGACATCAAACCACAAAAATCGGGTTGTCGGGTGGTTGCGGAAAAACGGAAATTCCCCAGACGGTAAAAATGTTGGTACACTCGCCGCGAATTTTGAGCTATCAGGGGAGTGTCGGTATGGACGTGGGAGGTTGTTATGCCGCTGTATTCACACGACAGGCTTAAAAAGCTCTTTGCTGGCCAGGAATCGCCTGATCCCGAAATTCAAAATAAGTGGAAATTGTGTCATCGTTATTATAATTTGGCAGGGGCTGTTTGTATTTTAGGAATCATTTTTGCTGGTATATTAAGACAAGATAATAGTTTGCTCGGTCTTGCTGTTGGAGTTGGCTTAATTGCTATTGCAATTTTCCTTGAATATATTTCACAACAATATCAGCAGCAATTGTCAAACATACTGCATCAACGCGGTGAGCCAACGACCGGCAATCAATAAATACAAGGGGATTGAAGTGGCTGGCTCTTTCGGACCATTTTGGGCCGGATTTTAAGGTGGAGATCTGGGTCCGGGTTAATCTCCCGAGATCCATTTTATTATAACCTGCTGTTGTTGTGCCTGTGGGCATGTGGGCAAGGAGATAGCCTTGTCCAGCGCCCGCATCGCCTCGAGGTCTTCCGCCGAGGGCGAGCCTGGCCGGTGATAAAGCCCAGAGCGGCTCACCCTCGGAGGCGCGCATTGCCGGCGCCGGCTGAGTTGCGCCTTGTCTTTCTCGATCATCGCCCGGCGCTCCGACAAACTCATAGCCCAGACTTGCGGGATAAAAAACCCCGCTCCAAGGTCACCCGGCCGAGCTGCCCGTAAACCCGCGAGAGTTCCGCCTCCTTGTCCGAAAGACCGCCCGCGTCCTTGTCGAACAGCCCCGCCAGGTCCGACAACACGGTCTTCTTCCAGGCATAAATCCGATTGGCGTGAACTGAAAAACGTGCCGGCAACTCGGTGGCGACCGCGTCGCCAGGGATCGCCGCCAGCGCTACCTTCGCCTTGAACCCGGCGCCATGCCGCTTCCTGATCTTGGCGACGGTTTGCTCCTCCTCCTTGATGAAGGAGGCAAATCTCCACCTTATCAACTGGTCCGAAAATCCTCGGCCACTTCAGATTTCGTATAGGAATTCGCTTTCGATTTTGACAATTGACCGGCGAATTTCAATCGGCGGGTCCGCCGCGCCCAAGTTCTCCTCGGCACGTCAATCCTTCAATGATCACCGCCAGCTGGGGCGGACGGCATGAAACGCCGGCCGCGTGAGCCGGCCAAGCAATCAAGCCGCGCATTTCCAATGATTTCACAACGCATGCGAAGGACGTGGAAGATCGATCAGTATAAATAAGATAAAATTTTATATATTTTTTATTAAAATTATTATTATGATTATTATTACCATTATTCATTTATTAACTTTTATACTTTAACATGACAAACATTACATATAATTCAATACGATTAAAGTAAAGTATATTAGTTCAAGCGGTCAACTTTTAACCATGGAAACCGCTACGAGGGTTTCCAAAGCTTTATCGCCCCGGACTTCGCGGGGCATTTAATCAAGGGGGGAAAATTGGCTATGCGTACGTTTTTTATCCTTATCAGCGCATGTCTGGTGGCGGCCTTAGGCGCCCCGACGGCGGAAGTGGAGAGGAACGACATATCGGATGCGATCAACCTTTATGAACGCAATGATATCGACCTGGCTTTTCGGTCCTTACGAACGTTGGCCGAACAGGGAGACATCGACGCGCAGGTCATGATGGGGGCGATGTACGCCAAAGGCCGGGGCGTCGTCCAAAACCACGCAAACGCCGCCATATGGTGGCGCTTGGCCGGCGAACAGGGGAACGTCATGGCGCAATATTTTCTTGGCGGCCTTTATCGCCACGGACGAGGCGTCTCCCAAGATTTCGCAAAGGCCGCGAAATGGCTCCGCCTGGCCGCCGAAAAGGGGCTTTCGGAAGCGCAGCAAAATCTCGGCGTCATGTACATCGAAGGCCACGGCGTCCGTCAAGATTATATCAGGGCGCATAAATGGCTCCTTCTGGCGGCGGCACAAGGGAACAAAAGCGCCGAATTCAACATGAAATTGCTTGTCGGCTCCATGACCGCCACCGAAATCGCCTTGGCGCGCCAACAAGCCCGCCAATGGATACTGGAAAGACACCGCTAACCGCGATTATCTCAACGGCGGCGTCGGCAGCGACGTGCTCTTCGGCGGCGGCGGCGACGACCTGCTCTTCGGCAGCGACAACAGCGACGTGCTCACCGGCGGCCAAGGCAGCGACACCTTCATCTTCAGCTCCGGCGATACCGGAACCGACACCATCAAGGACTTCCAGGCCGAAGCCGGCGGCGATGTCCTCGATTTCAGCGCGTTGATTTCCGGGTACGACGCCACCACCGATCCCGTCGCCAGCATCATCAGGCTCACCGAATTGGACGGCAACACGATCGTTTCCGTGGACGCCAACGGCGCGGTGGGCGGCGAGGACTTCACCGATGTCGCGATCCTGGAAGGCGTGACGGGGTTGAACGCCGATACCATGGTCGAGGACTTCTCCATCGTCCTCGCCTGATCGGTCGAACCTTTTCCGCGACCTTCGCCCGGCTGGTATCAACGCACCGGCCGGGCACGCGTTTGGCTTTATTCCGTGGCTTCCATAACGCGGCGCTGGGCGACGACCTTCTGGAAGAGCCCACCGAAATAGGTTTGCTTGCGCCAGCTAAAGCGGTCGGTGTTGCTGGCGAAATCCGCGATCTCGTTGTGCCAGATGCTCTTGGCGTATGGCTCCAAGGTATCAAAGATGAGGCTGAAGACTACTTTCAGGGGATGCGCCCAGTGCGGTTTGTGGTAGTCGACGAAGATAACCTTGCCGCCGGGGACGACGCTCCCGAGCAGCGTGTCCGCCACCGCGCGCTTGTAGTCTTCGGGCAGCTCGTGCATCAGGAAATAGCAGCACACCGCATCATAGGATTCGCCGCCGGGCCGCGCGGCATCGGCGCGGCGGACCGTCGCCCACGGGAAATTCCGCAGTTTCCGCCGGCAAGAGGCCACCTGGATGGGCGCGAGGTCGATGACTTCGAGCTCCCCCCGGGGCCCGAGAAGGCGCGCCAAGGCGGGCGAGAAGTCCCCGTAGACGCAAGCGGGTTACAGAACCTTCTGCCCGGGGTCGAGTTCGGCAAAGGCTTCTCGCCGGAGGCGCAGGTGCTGGCCCCACAGAATGACCTTGACCACCATTTCGCGGTCGATGAGTTTCACGTTGCGGGGGTTCAGATAAGCCCAATTATAGGTCTCCCGGAGGTAGGCGGGCACCTCCGTGGCCGCCGGCCGGGGCACCGCCTCGGTCGCGGCGACAGCGGCGAGCGGGCCGGCGTCGAAGAATGCCTGTCTTGCTTCGTTGGGAGCCAGAGTGAGCTGGACGGTCGCTTCCTTGATCGGACCCCTCATCTTGGTTTTGCTCGTCTTGCCGGTGATTTCAACGAAGCCCTCGCGCGGCGCCAGGGGGCGGCGAACTAGGCTTCAGGGATACTCGATCTCGATGATGTAAGGCACGCGCTCCATGCGTCCCGCAAACTGGTGGTGTCGTTTGCGTCAGCGAACTGTCTCCAGGGAAGGCTTTTGGCGGTAAAATAAATTACAAACGCCGACCCCGCGGGCTTTATTCCGCGGCTTCCATAACGCGGCGCCGGGCGACGACCTTCTGGAAGAGCCCACCGAAATAGGTTTGCTTGCGCCAGCTAAAGCGGTCGGTGTTGCTGGCGAAATCCGCGATCTCGTTGTGCCAGAGGCTCCTGGCGTATGGCTCCATGGTATTGAAGACAAGGCTGGCGGCTCCTTTCAGGGGATGCGCCCAGTGCGGCTTGTGGTAGTCGACGAAGATAACCTTGCCGCCGGGGGCGACGCTCCCGAGCAGCGCGTCCGCCACCGCGCGCTTGTAGTCTTCGGGCAGCTCGAGCATCAGGAAATAGCAGCATACCGCATCATAGGATTCGCCGCCGGGCCGCGCGGCATCGGCGTGGCGGACCGTCACCCACGGGAAATTCCGCAGTTTCCGCCGGCAAGAGGCCACCTGGATGGGCGCGACGTCGATGACTTCGAGTTCCCCCCGAGGCCCGAGAAGGCGCGCCAAGGCGGACGAGAAGTTCCCGTAGAGGCAAGAGGCTTGCAGAACTCTCTGTCCGGGCTCGAGTTCGGCAAAAGCTTCTCGCCGGAGGCGCAGGTTCTGGCCCCACAGACTCATTTTGATCACCAGTTCGCGGTCGAAGAGCTTCACGTTGCGGGGGTTCAGGTAGGCCCAATAATAGGCCTCCCGGAGGTAGGCGGGCACCTCTGGAGCCGCCGGCCCGCTCGCCGACTCGGTCGCGGCGATGGCGGCGAGCGGGCCGGCGGAGAAGAATGCCCGCCTTGTTCCGTTAGGAGCTAAAGTGAGCTGGGCGGGTTCTTCCATGATCGGATCCCTTATCTTGGTTTTAGCCATCTTGCCGGCGATTTCAACGAAGCTCGCGCGCGGTGCCAGGGGGCGGCGGACTAGGTTTCAGGGACACTCGATCTCGAAGTTGTAGGGCACGCGTTCCATGCGTCCCGGAAACTGGCGGTGTCGTTTACGTCAGCGAACTGTCTCCAGGGAAGGCTTTTCGCGGTAACATAAATTCAAACGCCGACCCTCGTGGAAATTAGCCAGCCGTGCCTCTTCACATAAATGATCCCCTGAAAGGAAACCATTCGTTTGAATGATCGGCACACGAATCATTGAAAACCATGTATTGGCTCCAACGGATGGTTCCCAGATGGTAGCATCCGTAGGAGCTAATACACAAGGCCAATTGTCCTGCCTCCCTACGTCCAGCCCCTTAAGTAAGGAGCCCGGACCGGTTTTCGGGAAGCACGTTACGGCGATGAGTAAGGTCAGGCCGAAAGCGCCTCATGTCGTCACCAGGGCTACAATCACCTCTATTTTCAGGGTTTCCGGGAAATTTGGGTTGACGGGAGATTTCATGGAAACACATCCGCAAGCAGTATCGAAATGTCAGGGAGGTTATGGTGATGCCATTAAAAATGGGGGCTTTCGCGGCAGGTCCATTATGCGGTGATCACTTGTACTATTTCTATTTTTTGCATTCATGGGCTAACGTATGGGCTAACATTTTTGGGGATGGCCCGCTGGAAGAAAGGGACATCGCCTTGCAACCCGCTCCGCCGGGTACGAACCATACCGTTCGGCGGCGCCATATACGCGGAGAGGCTCATCCTTGAGCACTACCGGCGAGGAAGGGCAAACCGATAATCTGTCCGTAACCGATGCCGTTAACCTGGCGATCTCTCACTGTCGCCAAGGCCGGACCGAGGACGCTTTGCGGCTGTGCCGGGAAATCATCAAGGATGTCCCCGATTCCATTGAATTGCTCCAACTGGCCGGAAGCCTTGCTTCGGCCAAGGGGGAACACCGTCTGGCGAAGGATTTTTTTTGCCGCATCATAGAAATAGATCCTGGCAATACCGCCGTTCACAATTGGCTTGGCGCCACCTTGGGAGCATTGGGGAAATGGGAGAAAGCGGCCGCATCCTACAAACGCGCCATCGCGCTCGAACCCGGATTTTCCGAGACGCACAATAATTTGGGCACGGCGCTGGCGGAACTAAACCGTTTCGATCTGGCGCGGGCGTCCTACCTTCGCGCCCTGGAAATTTCGCCAGGGTTCGCCAAGGCGCATAACAATCTAGGTATCCTTCTTTCCACCCGCGGGCATTTCCAAGCCGCCTTGGAATCCTGCAAGCGCGCCATCGACATCGATCCGGGTTACGCCAAGGCCCACGGCGCCTACGGCAATGCCCTGCACGCCTTGGGATTCGTTGACGAAGCCGCCCTTGCGTTTCGGCGCGCCATCGCCATTGATCCGAACCTGGACGAAGCCCATAACAGTCTTGGCAATGCCCTGAAGCTGAAAGGACGATACGGCGAGTCCTTTGACGCCTACCGGCGCGCCATCGCCATCAATCCAAACTACGCGGCGGCTTATTATAATCTGGGCAATGCCCAGAGCGACCTGAGCCAATTCGAGGACAGCCGGATATCCTTGCGCAAATGCCGGCAACTCGAGGCGTCTCCCGGCGTCACGGTCAGGCTCGCCCTACTGAGCCCGATTATCGCCAAGTCCTTGGGTCAGATAAGAAGCGTACGCGAGAATGTGGCGGCCACGCTCGACGAGCTGACCGACCGGGGGTTGCGGATCGCCGACCCATACAGCGAAACCAGGTTCACGAATTTCCTGTTTGCCTATCACGGCGTTGACGACCGCGCCCTGCAGGAGAAGATTGCAAGTTTCTATCTGCGAGCTTGTCCTGAATTAAGTTGGGCCGCGCCACATTGCGCCGAGCCAGGCCGGAAGGCGGATGGGCGCCGGATCCGCCTCGGATTGGCTTCCGCTTTTTTCCATGGCCATACCGTCGGAAAATTGTTCCATGGCGTAATCAAGCACTTATCCCCGGACCGTTTCGAGAAGATACTCTTTCACGCATCCGCCAAGCGGGATGAAATCTCCGAAGCCTCGGAAGCCGGCGTCGACAAAGTGGTCGCTCTCGGCACAAGCAATCTCGCCCAGACGCGCCGACAAATCGCCGCCGAGGAGTTGGATATTTTGTTCTATCCCGACATCGGCATGGATTCCCTGACCTTCTTCGCCGCCTTCGCCAGGCTGGCGAAGGTTCAATGCTGTAGCTGGGGGCATGGCATCACCACGGGCATCCCCAATATGGACTATTTCATTTCATGCGGCGCCATGGAAGCCCCCGACGGCCAGAAGTACTACTCGGAAAAACTCGTCAGGCTGGAGCATTTTCCGATGTTCTATTACCGCCCGGACAAGCCGCGCCACGATTACAGCCGGAGCGCGCTTGGCCTTCCCGGCGAAGGGGCGCTTTACGTCTGTCCCCAATCCCTTTTTAAATTTCATCCGAATTTCGACGAGACACTGAGCGCGCTGTTGCGCCGCGACCGGCAAGGCTGGCTGGTGCTGATCGCGGACAGCTTCGAAGGCCATTGGCAAAGCCGGCTGATGGACCGTTTCCGGCGGGCCTTTCCCGGCCAGGCCGAGCGCGTCGTTTTTATCGATCGGCTGCCCAGCGGGGATTTTTTCGGCCTTCTCCGCATTGCCGATGCGCTGTTGGACATTCCCCAGTATTCCGGCGGCAATACAACGCTCGAAGCCCTTTCCTTCGGAGCCCCCGTTGTTACCTGGCCGGGGCCGCTACTTAAAGAGCGGGTCACCGCCGCCTTTTACAGGTATATCGGCATCACCGACCTTGTCGCCGACGGCTCCCAGGCCTACGTGGAGATCGCTTTCTGGTTGGCCCACGACCGGCCGTGGCGGAAAGAGATAACGTCCAGGATTCTCGAACGTTCCGGCCGTCTCTACGAAAATATGGAGGCGGTCAAGAAAATGGAGCATTTTTTCATTGCCGCCCACGAAGCCCGGAGCCGATGACCAATATCTATATCAAATCGTTCAACAGGGCCATGTATCTGGACCGCTGCATCCGGTCGATCAAGGCTCATGCGCGGGGTTACGGAACCATTATCGTTCTCGACGACGGCAGCGAGGAAAAATTTCTCGAAAAAATCGCCCAGGACCACGAAGATATCATCATCCGCGGGTCTCCGAACGGCGCCAAAAAACGCCAATACGTGAAGGACAACTATGCGGAGAACAACAATCTCAGACGCGAAGTCACGGATATGGGGTTCGATCCTGCCGCCTTCTGGGTCGAGGAGATAAAGAAAGACGACAATTCTTTTGTCCTCGTCATGGAGGACGACACCTGGTTCAGAGAGTCCATCGATATTGTGCGCGTCGTCAAGAACATGGAAGAAAACAATACGCTGATCTTCAAGTTGATGCTCTGTGGCCGGGAGAACGCCGGCAAGGGAAGCGACGTCGACATAAGGGTCCTATTCGATGACGGCTTTGCGATGGACTACTACACGCCACTGATTAAAGAAATACTGGACGTGTACCAAATCTTTATTCTTTGTTTGGCTATTTACAGGAAAAATTACTGGATCAACAACTTCGAAGGCGTTGGGCACTATCTCGATGAGATATATACGTTGAACCGTGCCCTGGAATACGTCATGAAACTTCAATCCGAGAACGTCCGCGTCAGGTTCGCGCGCTCGGCAAGCGAAATCATTCACCAGTCCCATATGACCACGTGCCGAACGGACAGCGGCGGAATGGGCGTCCCCGTCAAGATCGATAACAGCTTGTATAACAAGGCGATAGACGAGGCATGGTTGAAGGGCGACTTGGACCCGATGAGCAACTTTCCCGACGAGATCGCCGATGACTATCTGACCTCCGTATTCAGGCGCTCCTTGAGCGACGAGGAGATCGGGAAATGGCTGCTATGGCGGAAAAGCTACAACGCCATGTTCGATAGGATATTCGAGAAAATGTGACGGCCTGGTACAGCCCAGCGAAATTTCCAACTCGCATACTAAGGGCTCGTCACAAAATAACCGCGTCACTTCACTTCCGTCGTCATGCCCGGCCTTTTGGCCCATGCCAAATGGTTGGCAATGAGCCGGGTATCCACGCGGTCGATGCCGAGCGCGGGGCCCGTGGATGGCCGGATCAAGTCCGGCCATGACGACGGAAGGGAGGAGGGTGATTCATTTATTCTGTTACGGTCACTAAGGAGGCACTTGCATAACTCCTCCTGAACGAAGGCGGTTTTTCCCTGGCGCCTTGAATTGGTTTCAATTCGGTTTTTTTTCCGCCTTTCGGCACATCCCATTTCTTGTCCGTTATGTCACTTCGCCGGGTTCTCGCCGGCGCGCTTGGCGCGGATCGCCTTGGCGCGGGCTTTCATCTTTGCCGCCTCGGCGCCCCGTCCGGTCTTTTCCAGGAGGGCGGCGTAGTTCTCCAGGCCGGTGGCCAGGTTCGGATGCTCCGCCCCGAGCGCCTTCTCCCAGATCGCCAGGGCGAGCTTGTAAAGGGGCTCGGCCTCGGCTTGGCGGCCCTGGGCGAGGTACAGTTCGGCGAGGTTGTGGAGGCTGGCGGCGACATTCGGATGCTCCGGACCGAGGGCCTTCTCGATGATCGCCAGGGAGCGCTTGTAGAGCGGCTCGGCCTCGGCATGGCGGTCCTGGGCGCGGTACAGCTCGGCAAGGCTGTTGAGGTTCTGGCCGACGCCGGGATGTTCCGGGCCGAGGGCCTTCTCAGAGATCGCCAGGGCGCGCTTGTAGAGCGGCTCGGCTTCGGCTTGGCGGCCCTGGGCGCGGTACAGCGTGGCGAGGTTGCCGAGGCTTTGGCCGACGTAGGGATGCTCCGCGCCGAGGGCCTTTTCCCGGATCGCCAGGGAGCGCTTGAAGAGGGGCTCGGCCTCGGCTTGGCGGCCCTGGGCGAGGTACAGCCCAGCTAGGTTGTTGAGGCTCTGGCCGACGTCGGGATGGTCCGGGCCGAGGGCCTTCTCCGAGATCGCCAAGTCGCGCTTGTAGAAGGGCTCGGCCTCGGCGTAGCGGCCCTGGGCGTAGTACAGCATGGCGAGGTTGTTGAGGCTCTGGCCGACGTCTGGATGCTCCGCCCCGAGGGCCTTTTCCCGGATTGCCAAGTCGCGCTTGTAGAGGGGCTCGGCCTCGGCTTGGCGGCCCTGTGCGAGGTACAGCCCGGCTAGGTTGATGAGGCTCTGGCCGACGCCGGGATGGTCCGGGCCGAGGGTCTTCTCCGAGATCGCCAGGGCGCGCTTGTAGAAGGGCTCGGCCTCGGCGTAACGGCCCTGGGCGTAGTACAGCATGGCGAGGTTGTTGAGGCTGGCGGCGACATATGGATGGTCTGGGGCGAGGGCCTTCTCCGAGATCGCCAGGGCGCGCTTAAAGAGAGGCTCGGCTTCGGCTTGGCGGCCCTGGGCGCGGTACAGCATGGCGAGGTTGTCGAGGCTGGCGGCGACATATGGATGGTCCGGGCCGAGGGCCTTCTCCGAGATCGCCAGGGCGCGCTTATAGAGAGGCTCGGCTTCGGCTTGGCGGCCCTGGGCGCGGTACAGCAAGGCCAGGTTGTTGAGGCCGGTGGCGACATTCGGGTGCTCCGGGCCGAGGGCCTTCTCGACGATCGCCAGGGCGCGCTTGTGAAGGGACTCGGCCTCGGCGTAGCGGCCCTGGGCGCGGTAAGTCGTGGCGAGGTTGTTGAGAAGCATCGCGACCGTCGGATGCTCGCCCCCGAATTCCTGTTCCCCCAGTTCGACCGCCTTCTCGAAGTACCGCGCCGCCTCGCCGTGGCGTCCCGCCTGGTGCAGGTCCTGTCCCTGCTGGAAGGCCTGGGTCAGCGCCTCGGACTGCGCCGGCGCGTTGCCGGGCCATAAGGACAACAGGACTAGTAAAGCTCCGGCCAACAAGTATGTCCGCATGACGCTCTCCCTCGGCTTATCCATCGCGCGGGCCATAGTATGGCATCAATAGGCACCGGCTTGGAATAGGCGTGATGCCACCCGGAAACCCAGCCTTATTTCACCTTGAGAAGCGAAAACCGGAAGCCGTTGACGCCTTCCACCAGCAATATCAGAAACTTCTTTCCATTGCCCTTGGCTTGCCGGTATTTGGCCGCCACCTGCTTGGGTTTCCAGACATCCTCCTGATTCACCTGGAGGATCAAGTCACCGCGCCGCAAGTCGATGCCTTCGGCTTTATTCGGATCGACAAGGGTAATGACGACGCCGGTCGATCCCCAGCGCAAGCCAAAACGTTCGCGGACCTTCTGGGTCAGCGCCGACAGAGTCAGGCCGGTTTCCGGAATGGTGGTGAAGGAACCCTTTGAGATCAGCCAAGGCTGCAACCATTTTCCCGCTTTCAACGCCAGTTTCGCTTGCTTACCCCGCCGCCGTACCGTCGCCGTCAATTCCTGGCCCGCCTTGATCGTGCGGACGACTTCAACCAGTTGCTCGAAAGTTTCGATATCCTTGCCGGCAAAGGAGAGAATAATGTCGCCGCGGCGAAAACCCGCCTTGTCGGCGGGGCCGCCTAGAGCGACGTCACGGACCATTACTCCGCGCGCCCGCGAAAGACCCAGCGCTTCGGCGATGGCCGGCGACATTCCCTGCACCTGCATGCCGATGAAACCGGATTCGGCGGCACCGGCGGAGGCGAATGAAAAAAACGCCACAACCACCGGCATCGAAAGAGCGACTACATGAGCGCCCCGCCGCAACCATTCGCGCATCCCCCCATAATCGGCATCCTTTACTCTTTCTTAGGCATGGAGTTCCAATTTCCAGGATTTCATGAGCAGGGTGGTGGCGGAACAGCCTCGATTTTCTGTAAATCCAGGATCACCGAAAATTTATCATAATCCAGCACCATATGGGGCGTCACGCCGTTATCCAGTTGCAGGACTTCCATTTCATATTCAGGTTTGGGCCGCGGACTGTCGACCGGGAAAAAGGCCATGCTCATGGACCACCCCGGGCGCTCGGTCAGCGATCCCAGCGCCGTCAATCCATGTTCGCCGGGTTTGACCTTTGCGCCGATAAAAGTGAAGACCTGTTGGGGACCTTCACCGTCGGCGCCGTCGAAGAGATATCGGGGGACCTGATGATCGCCAGCCATGGCCCTGTCGATCAACCAAGCCAAGTGACCGATGGGGAAAAGCGTTCCTTCCGGCAGGGGGATGGTTTTGTCGCCGGGCCGTTTGAAAACGGCTTCGCCGCGGCCACCTTCCTTGCTTGTTGTGGCTTGGCCCTTGAACTCATCCCGACTCTGACCGGAGCGGTTGCGCGAGAAAAAGCGGTATGTTCCTCCGTCAAAAGATTCCCAGCTGGTATAGCGCATATCATGATCGATCGTCGTGCCTTCGACGGTATCCAACTCTATTTTCATGGTTTGGGCCATGATCCAACCGTCGCAAGATTTCTCCATAACCGTCATCAAGGCGCCGTGGGCTTTGACGAACTTGCCGCCGCTCCGGGTTTCTCCCAGCTTCAGAGAGTAAATGGCACGGTGCGCCGTCAGCTCGGCGGCCGCCAAAGGGCCGCTGTAAAAAATGGCGAGAGTGACGGCGGCCAACACTACTGGATGACGAGAACCCCTCAAAAAAATCATTCCTACATTCCACTTCGGTCCAGAAATAACCCGGCAAATGACAATAGCTTCTTGTCGGGCGGGTCGAAAGCCGTTCTTGCGAAATAACGGCGGCCACGATATCCACTCACCTCTGTTACAAGACGTTTTCATTTCGGCACCGGTCGGGGGCGACATCCGGAAATGCAAATCTTAAGCGTATTCGGTACCCGGCCCGAAGCCATCAAAATGGCGCCGGTGGTCAAGGCCATGATTGCAACATCCGGCATTGACGCCAGGGTCTGTGTCACCGCTCAGCACCGGGATATGTTGGACCAGGTTCTGGGGTTATTCGGCATCCACCCGGATTACGACCTCAATATCATGAAGGGCGACCAAGACCTTACCCACATCACCTCGGCGGTGCTTGCCGGCCTGCAACCAGTCCTCGGCGATTTCAAGCCGGACAGGATTCTTGTCCACGGGGACACCACCACCACTTTGGCCGCTTCCCTGGCCGCCTTCTACCGGAAGATTCCCGTCGCCCACGTCGAGGCGGGTTTGAGAACCGGCGATATCCACAGGCCGTTTCCCGAGGAGATGAACCGCAAGCTGACCGACGCAATCGCCGATTTGTATTTCGCTCCGACGGAAATCGCCGCCGCAAACCTCCGCGCCGAAGGCGCCCCGCGGTCGCGCATCATCGTCACTGGCAACACGGTCATCGACGCCTTGTTCCATGTCACCGCCTTGCTGCGCGGCGATGAAAGGCTACGTCAGGAGATGAAGGCCCAATTCCCTTATCTTGCGGACGGCCGCCGGTTGATCCTGGTCACTGGTCACAGACGCGAGAATTTCGGCGAAGGTTTCGAACGCATCTGCGCCGCCTTGGCGCGGTTGAGCGAACGGGACGACGTAGCCATCGTCTATCCGGTTCACTTGAACCCAAACGTGCAAGAGCCGGTCGGCCGAATTCTTGGCGGCCGGGCAGGCATTCATTTGATCGAGCCGCTGGAATACCTGCCTTTCGTGTATCTTATGGAACAAGCCTATCTGGTCATCACCGATTCGGGCGGCATCCAGGAAGAAGCGCCGGCCCTGGGTAAGCCGGTACTGGTCACGCGGGAGGTGACCGAAAGGCCGGAAGCCGTCGATGCCGGCACCGTCAAGCTGGTGGGAACGGCAATCGAGGCTATTGTTGGCGAAAGCGAACGGCTGCTCGACGACGGCGACGCCCATGCCGCCATGAGCCGCGCCCACAATCCCTACGGCGACGGCAAAGCCAGCGAGCGCATCGTCAAGGAGATCATGCGTGAAGCCAAGCTTTGAAAAGGTTTCGGTGCTCGGCCTCGGCTATGTCGGGTTGCCGACGGCGGCGGTCCTGGCCAGCCGCGGCATCCCGGTCGCCGGCGTCGACATCAACGTTCAAACGGTCGATTTGATCAACCAGGGCAAGATCCACATCGTCGAGCCCGACTTGGACATCATGGTCAGGAGCGCCGTCGTCGCCGGCAAGCTCCGCGCGGCGGTGGCGGTGGAACCCGCCGATGCCTTCATCATCGCCGTCCCGACCCCGTTCGCGAACGAGCACAAGCCCGACTTGGGACAAGTCAGGGCCGCCGTCGAGGGCTTGGCCCCGGTCCTCAAGAAAGGCGACCTGATCATCATCGAATCCACCTCTCCGGTGGGGACGACCGAGTCGGTTTCCGAATGGCTTGCCGGGCAAAGGGCGGATTTGGCCTTTCCCCACCAGGCCGGCGGCGAGGCCGATGTGCAAATCGCCCATAGTCCCGAACGCGTCCTGCCTGGACGGGTGTTGTTGGAACTGGTGCGCAACGACCGCGTTGTCGGTGGTCTCAGCGCCCGTTGCGCTGAACGGGCGGCGGAACTTTACCGACTGTTCATCGATGGCGAATGCCTGCTCACCAGCGCCCGCACGGCGGAACTGGTCAAGCTGGCGGAAAACGCTTATCGAGACGTCAACATCGCTTTCGCCAACGAATTGTCTCTGGTCTGCGGGCGATTAAACGTTGATGTCTGGGAGGCCTTGGAGCTGGCCAACCGTCATCCCCGGGTCGACATCCTCAAGCCCGGGCCTGGCGTCGGCGGTCATTGCATCGCCGTCGATCCTTGGTTCATAGCCGATTCGGCGCCCGCCGAAACCACCCTCATCCAGGCCGCCCGCCAGGTCAACGACGCAAAACCAGATCATGTTGTCGAGGCGATCAAAAAAGCGGCGGAAGCGTTTTCCGTTCCTCGCATCGCCTGCTTGGGGCTTGCCTACAAGGCCGATATCGACGACCTTCGGGAAAGCCCGGCGGTGAAGATCGTCAAGTCCCTGGCTCTAGACAGGATAGGCGAGGTTCTGATCGTCGAACCCCATATCCGCGCCCTACCCGAAGAACTTAAAAATCTTTCCGGCTTGAAACTGGTGGAAATGGATGCCGCCCTGGATCGATCCGGCATCGTTGTTCTGCTCGTTGATCATCAGCCGTTCAAGGCCATTGACCGCGCCCGCCTGCAAGGCAAAGTGGTTATCGATACTCGCGGAGTCTGGCGCTGAAGCGGGGACCTAATCCTTGGCTGATTCTTGGTCAGCGGCCTCGGCCTCTTCTGGGTCAGTGGCCTCGGCCTCTTCTGGGTCAGCGGCCTCGGCCGATTCTTCCACATCATCGGCTGGGGACAAATCCACGGCCTGCAAGCCTCGAGGCTCGTTGAGAATCTTGAAGTTAACACGCTGGCCTTCGACAAGCTGTGCCATGCCGGATTGCTCGATCGCCGTCATGTGGACGAAAACATCCTTGCCACCCTCATCCGGGACGATGAAACCGTACCGCTTTTTGGAGTTGAACCATTTGACCGTCCCAATCGCCATGACCGATCCTTTCATAACCTAGGTTTGCCGCAAGCGGCCTTTAATTGTCGAGGCATCACAGTGTCAGGGAGTAACCAGGGCCATGCACCTAGGCAGTCAGGCAAGTTACGAAGAGGCAATGTGTCACCTCGCACTCTAAAGATTAAGCCACTTGTCGGCGCGAGCAAGCAAAAACTGCACTAAGAGCCTATCCGAATAACTGGAGGCGGTATTCGAATGAGGGAATGGCTGTTTTTTTAGATAGCTCTCGCGGCCGATTAAATTTATGTTGCGCGGCCCGCCTCGCCATCGGTTTTCTCGTTGGATGGCGGCGCCCTGTCTTTGTCCACCATTAGAAAAATTCAAAAGGTAGTGCATATGTCGAAGTTGGTTCCACCGCATGGCGGCGGTGAGTTGAAGGCTTTGTTGTTTCCGGTGATTGAACGCGCCGAAGAACTGAAGCGCGCCAAAACCTTGAAAAAGGTTCCCATGACCAGCCGTGAAACCTCCGACGTGCTGATGTTCGCCATGGGCGCCTACACGCCGCTCGACGGCTTCATGGGGGAAGCCGACTGGCGCCGCGTCTGTGTCGAAATGGAGACGGACGACGGCCTTTTCTGGCCCATTCCCATCACCCTGTCGGCGGCGCGAGAGTTGGCCGACAGCATCGGCATCGAAGAAAAAGTGGCCCTGGTCGATGGGGAAACGGACGAGATCATGGCCATCATGGAAGTCACCGAAAAGTACACCATCGACAAGGATTTCGAGTGCGCCCATGTGTTCACCACCACGGACATCGGGCACCCCGGCGTGCGAAAGGTCATGGAGCAGGGCGAGGTCAATCTCGGTGGCGTGGTGCAAGTGTTGAGCGAAAGTGAATACCCGGTGAAGTACAAAGGCCTGTATCTGCGTTGCGCCGAATCACGGGCCCTTTTCGCCGAAAAAGGATGGTCTCGAGTGGCTGCCTTCCAGACCCGCAACCCCATGCACCGCAGCCATGAGCATTTGGCCAAGATTGCCGTCGAGGTTACCGACGGGGTGTTCATTCATCAGGTTCTCGGCAAGCTGAAAGCCGGTGACATTCCCGCCGAAACCCGGACCAAGGCCATTCAGGCGATGATCGACAATTACTTCGTGCCAGGGACCGTGATCCAGGCCGGCTATCCCATCGAAATGCGTTACGGCGGTCCGCGCGAAGCGTTGCTTCACGCCGTCATCCGCCAGAATTTCGGCTGCTCGCACCTGATCGTCGGGCGCGACCACGCCGGCGTCGGCGACTATTACGGCCCGTTCGACGCCCAACATATTTTCGATACCCTTCGGCCCGATGCCTTGGTGCTTAGGCCATTCAAAATCGACATCACTTTTTACTGTCAAAAGTGCATGGGCATGGCTACCGGCAAGACCTGTCCCCACGATAAAAAGCACCATGTCAGCATTTCCGGCACCAAACAACGCGAGATGCTGTCGGCGGGCGAGGATATTCCTCCCGAATTCAGCCGTCCCGAGGTGGTGGCCATCCTTAAGGACTATTACACCACCTTGAAATAGAGGCTCTTCTTCGTTTCGAGTGGAATTCACCTGGATTTGCGGAGCCCGCGATTCCACCACTTTCCGCCACCCCTCCGGCAAGAGATGAATGGCCGATCATAACGCCGTCCGCCGAGGACAAACCGGTGGAATTCCCCTTACAACGTCGAGGAACCAAGAAACTTAGCCGGCGGCTTAAAACCGCCGGCTCACGTTTCTCGTTTCGCCGGGCTTTGCCCCAAGCGTCCGGTCCCTCTTCAACGCCGCCAGCGCAACCTTGAATTTGAAACCCTCGCCATGCGTCTTCCGTGTTCCCGCCATCCTTTTAAAAATTATTGGATATAATTGGATAGACAAATGGATGGATGAGCCTTAAGATAAATGGATGAAAACGGATATAAAATTAGATAATGTACCGAATATATCGACGCTCGGTATCACTGCTGACATTCTGGCGGTGATTTCGGAACTGGATGAATTCAAGGGTGCATGGAGCGCGATAGGACGGCTGGCGCCGGAACGGCTGGCAAAATTGCGCCGGGTCGCGACCATTGAAAGCGTCGGCTCGTCAACGCGCATCGAGGGAGCGAAGCTCTCGGATAGAGAGGTTGAAGCCCTGCTTTCCAATCTTGAAATCAAGGAGTTTAAAAGCCGTGATGAAGAGGAAGTGGCCGGCTATGCCGATGTGATGGAAACCGTTTTTGAAAGCTGGGAGTCAATTGATCCGACGGAAAATCATATTAAACAGCTACACCGTGATTTGTTGCGACACGGAAGCAAGGATCAGCGTCACCGGGGCGCATACAAAACGCTGCCCAATCATGTCGAGGCATTTGGGCCGGATGGCGAGAGTTTGGGGGTTGTCCTTGAAACGGCCAGGCCATTTGAAACGCCGGCAAAAATAGCCGATTTGGTCACATGGGCAAGGAACGCACTTGCAGAGAAAACCCAGCATCCGCTTTTACTGATCGCTGTTTTCATCGCCGTGTTTCTGGCCATTCATCCTTTTCAGGACGGCAACGGCCGTTTGTCGCGTATCCTGACAACGCTGCTGCTGCTGCGGGCGGGGTATGCCTATGTTCCCTACTCTTCCCTTGAAAGCGTGATCGAGCAGAGCAAGGAGGGTTACTATCTGGCGCTGCGTCAAACGCAAGGAACGATTTATAAGGATGCGCCCGACTGGCAACCCTGGTTGATATTCTCCCTCAAGGCACTGCAACAACAGAAACGACGGCTGGATAAAAAAATCAGGCGGGAACGGATCATGTTAGGCGCGTTGCCGGAACTTTCCGTTCAAATTTTGGAAATTGCCCGAGAACATGGCCGCGTCACGGTAGCCAATGCGGAGAAAGTCACGGGTGCGAACCGCAACACGATCAAGGTTCACTTAAAGACCTTGACGGAAAACGCTCATTTGGAACGCCACGGGGCCGGCAGAGGCGCATGGTACGCCCTGGCCGGGGCTTATATGGATTCAGGCGAAGCAAAAAAAAGGGGTCAAGTTTTTAATGTTGTGAGATCCCGTTCCGAATACATAGCCATGAGGGAAAAGTTTCGGCCAAACCATTTGAGACTGATCTTCATAGCAGAGTCACCCCCCAAGTCAGGTCAATACCTGTACGACACTGGCGGCCGCACGAAGGAAAATCTGTTTTCAGCTCTAATGAAAGCGATGGAGTTTGACCCCGCCAACAAGATTTCGGGACTTCAAGAACTACAGAGTCGAGGTCTGTTCTTGATCGACGCGACGTATCATCCAGTGAACGGCCTGAAAGGGGCTGCGCGCGATCAGGCGATCACCAATGACTACGCCCACCTAGTCAGTGATTTGCGTCAGACGCCGGATGTCGAGCACGTACCAATCGTTCTTATCAAGGCCAACGTTTGCAGACTTCTCGAACCCATGCTGATGAAAGACGGCTTCAACGTGATCAATAACGGAGGCTTGGTGTACTTTCCGGCTTGCGGACATCAACAAGAATTTCAAGAGCAGTTGGCAACTATCCTCAAACGTAGCAAGACAGAGATAAGAAATAAGGGGTCACAATACAATAAGTGGTCTTGAATGTTGAATTTTCTTCCCATGCGATATGAACCTGAATAAGAAACTATAGCTACCCGTCTTTCACCGCGACACTCCCAGCCGCCGCAGTTCTTCCTCGGCGGCGGCGAATTGCCGATAGGAGGTCATGCCGGTGGCCAGGGTTTTACGGAAAAATTCCGCCGCCCCGGCATAATCGCCGTTAATGAGACGATATTGCCCCAGAAAGAAATAGGCCACGCACTCGTTCTCCAACTGTTTTCGCGGATCCTCGTCGATGGCCGCCGCCAGGACTTGCTCGACATCGGCGCCGCCTTGATACAAGGCAACAATGACCCCCGGCCATTCGTCCAAATCGAGATTCCCGGCCGATTCCATCAGAGCGCCGTCCGCGCCGGAACGGACGCGGCTGAGATAAAGCCATAGAAGAGCGTAACGGCGGAGGCTGTCATCGGCATCCGCCAGAACCGAGGAAAAATCATTCGCCGCCGCCGTCAGCCGATCACGATAAAAATTCAAGATTCCCCGGCTGAAGCGGGCCTCGCTGTAATTCGGCTTCAAGCGGATCGCTTGATCGTATTCCCGAACCGCCATATCTTCCTTATCCAGTTGCTCATAGACCCAGCCGCGGCCGAAATAAGCTTCGGCGTATCGGGGTTTCTTCCGGATTGCCTGGCTGTAATCCCTGATCGCCAGATCGTGGCCGCCTTTCGCCACATGCGCCCAGCCGCGGAGGAAGTAGGCATCCGCGCTTTCCGGGTCGAGCAGAATGGCCTCCGTATATTCCTCGATGGCGCGGTCGAAAAGACCTTCCTCTTCGAAAGCTTGTCCCCGCTTGATAAAGTCAGAGGCGTTCATTTTCGGATTGGGCGGGCGCGCCGGCATGGCAACGGCGGCGGCGAGGGTCAGGGCCGGGGGCGCCGGTTTTCTCGATGGCGGGTGGAAAATCCTTGTCCCCGGCGGCGCCGTTTCGAGGGCGGTTGTTGTTTTCTCGGGCGCCGGGGCGGTCGCCGCCTTCGTTTTCTCGGGTGGCGGCTGGGGAGCCTTTGAGCGTTCAGGCAGCGACACCGGCACGGCCGGCGGCTCATTGGGCGGTGAAGCGGCGATGGTTTCCCCGGACGCGGAGGCGGCTTTTGTTTCCTCAGGCGGCGGCGCGGGCGCGGCCTTTGTTTCCTCGGGGACCGGCGCGGGGACGGCCTTTGGTTCCGCTTCCGCCGGCGCGGCGACGGCTTTTGGTTCCACGGCTTCGGACTCGGGCGCTTGAGAGGTTTGCCGCGAAGGTGTCCGATCGGCCTCGGCCGGCGTCAAGCCGATATCCGTGAACCACAGCAAGGCGAGCAGTCCGATGACATTGAGCAACAGGGCGCCAAAGGCAATCCTCGGCCAGACCCGGCGGCGCTCCGAATTGAGTTTGAGGGAGGGAACCGCTTGAGCCGCGGATCTGCTTTCCCGCTCCCTCTCCGATTTTTTCAATGCGTCCAGGATGAAGGACATGACGCGCCGGGACTAAGGTTTAGCCGGCGACAAGGGAACGGACGGGTCCCCGGCCTCCGGGCTGTCAAGGACCGTTGCCTCGCTTGCCTCGCTTGCCTCGCCGCCGGAGGATCCGAGGATTCCCTTTCGAGGAAAAGCCGTAGTGGGCAGGCCCGCGGCGACGCCTTGGTCTTTGTTCTTGCCTTTTCCGGCGGCCGTCGCGGCCTCTGTTCCCGGCTCCGTTCCGGCCCTGTCCGGAGAAGCCGCCGCGAACGGCCAGGAGCGAAACGTATCCCGGAGGGAAGCCGCCGTCCGTGAATGCGTCAGCTTGGCCAGGAATCCGGTATCGAACGGATCGTAAATCACAAAAGCGGCGGCGGCGGCCACGGCAACCGCGGCGACCGGCAAAAGCGCCGATCTTCTCCACCCCGCCGAGGCGGTGCCGCCGAGCACTTCGGCGGCGGCGGAACGCGCCAATTTCCTGTCGATCGAAGTTTTTTCCAGGGCGTAGGCGGCGAGCAGGCAGCGATCGCAAATGCTGTTGATCTGCCTGGGAATCCCTTTCGAGAGCGTACTTATCTCGGCGATCGCGCTGGCCTGGAAAACATTTCTCGACAGCCCCCCGACGCTTATTCTATGGCGGATGTAGGACTTCGCCTCGTAACCGGTCAGCGGGGCCAAATGATAGCGCGCCGTGATGCGTTGAGCCAGCTGCCGCATTTCCCGGCGGGCCAGAATGTCCAGCAGTTCGGGTTGGCCGATGAGAATGATCTGCAGCAGCTTGGCTTTAGTGGTTTCCAGGTTGGTCAGAAGCCGCACCAGTTCAAGCACCGGAGGGCTGAGATTCTGCGCTTCATCTATGATCAGGACATTGCTGAAACCGCGGGCGTGTTGGTCGAGGAGAAACCCGTTGATGGAGTCCATCAGGGTTTTGATGCTGGTGGCCGGACCTGAATAGGCGATGCGCATCTCGTCGCAAATGCTCGCCAGCAGTTCGGCTTCGCTCAAACGGGGATTTACGAAGAGAGCGACATTGACGGTTTTGGGAAGCCGCTCCACCAGGCAGCGGCAGATGGTTGTCTTGCCGGTCCCCACCTCGCCGGTCAGCAAAAAGAAACCGCCGACTCCCTTGATCCCATAGATAAGATGCGCCAAGGCCTCCTGGTGCCGCTTGCTCATGAACAAGTAACGCGGATCGGGCATGTTGGAGAACGGATTCTCTTCGATGCCGAAATAACTTCGAAACATCAGCTTATCCCGCCTGGGCGGCGTTTGCCGCCACCGGCGTTGCGTGCCCGGAGAGAAATTTCGATTCTAACATGCCGGCGGGCGGCTTCAAGCTGGAGATTAGAGAAATTCGGTGACAGCATACTAATTTTCATTGCCAACCATTTGGCATGGGCCAAAAAACCAACCATTTGGCTTGGGCCAAAAAGCCTTGCCATTTCCAAACAAGCGGAAAGATATAAATTAGTATGCTGTCACCGAATTCCCTTAATGTTGGTCGGCCAGCCTCTGAAGACGGGGGTGGTCCTTGATGATGAGGTTTTTGTGCTTGCGTTCGACGATCCCGTCACGGGCCAATTTGCCGATGGCTTGCGCCACGATCTCTTTGTCCGCTCCGATCCAATCGGCGATTGCGGCGTGATTGGGAATATTCGATACGATCCATGATCCATCGCCCAGGGTATTGGGTTCGGCAATCCGCAGGAGTTCATAATAAACCCGCTGATGCGGCGACAGGGTGCTGAGAGTGGTCAGCCGCGTGTTCAGGGTGCGGATGTAACCGGCAAACCTTTTCAGCAACGCCAACGCCGTTTCGGGACTGGCGATCAGAAGGCTCCGGAATTCCTTGCTCGACAAGGAAGCGACGAGGGTCGGTTCGACAGCGGTAATCCGCGCCGATCGTTTTTTCAAGTCGACCGCCGCCAGTTCGCCAAAGGAACTCCCCTTGCCGAGTTCCGCCAAGGCGACTTGCCGGCTTTCGCTAATAAAATCCACGGCTTTGACCTTTCCTTTGACGACGAAGTAAAGGTTTGTCGTCGTATCGGAAACGTCGAGGATGATGTCGTTGGGGGCAAATTCCTGCCACTCGCATTTTTTCTCGAGATCGGCAATCATTTTCGGCGGCACCTCCGCGAGAACGGAGATGTCGGCAAGGCTTCTTGCCTGTTGTTCGAAATAAGAAGTTCTCTCCGCCAAAACCCAAATGCCTCGCAACGGGGCCCACGATTTTCTTGAAAAGGCGGCTGCCTATTTTCGCAAGGCTGCCTATTTTTGGCAATGCGGAATCAACAAATCCGTTTATTTCTCTGGACCATGAAACCCGGCAATGCTTTCATCACAGGTGCGGATACGCTTTTTTCATGGTTTTTACCAGCCCCCGCGAAGGAGCCCGTTCTATAGCTTTTTCCATGCCTTATGGAATATTTTCATATGGTTTCCCTATCAACCACGCCGAGGCCGACATCAGCCGGCCCATGGGGATATCTCTTGTCTTGTTGTCGGTGCGGCCATGAGCGAAAAATTCGGGCATTTGGAAAGCTTGGTCAGGATTGCCAAGGAAACGTCACCTGATAAGCGCCGAGAACTGCTGAGAGAGGTTACCGACCTGTTCCTCGAAGCGCCGGAGGAATTGAACGAGCGCGAAAAGGATCATTTCGCGGCGATCATCGGCAAGATCGCCTTCGAGCTGGAAATGGAAGTGCGCAAGCACTTGGCGGAGAAGCTCGCGGCCATCGATGCCGCGCCGCATCGGTTGGTGAGCATGTTGGCCAATGACGAGATCGAGGTGGCGCGGCCGGTTCTCATCAACAGCAACGTGCTCAAAAACGCCGACCTCCTGGAAATGGTCAAACGGCACAGCCAGGAACATCTTCTGGCCATTTCCCTGCGCCGAAAAGTCGACGGGGAAGTCGTCGAGTCCCTGGTCGAAAGAGGCGACGACAAAGTCCTGGCATCGCTTGCCAGCAACAAGGGCGCCGTCATTTCGCGCGATTCCATGGAGATCATGGTGGTTCGGTCCAAGCATAACGAAACCTTGCACGAACCTTTGGCGAGGCGCGATGACTTGCCGTCGGACCTGATGCACGAGATGTTCTGGTTTGTATCTTCGGCTCTTCGCGAGCACATCTTGTCGTCCACCGCCGATCTCGACGAGGAACAAGTCGACGAAATGCTGGAAGAGACGCGCTCGTGGCTCGACGCCGAGGATCAAGAGGAACTGCTGAGCCCGGCGGAAAAGTTCGTTCTGAGAAAGGAGCGATTGAATCAATTGAATGCGCAACTTTTGACGTCGCTGGTGCGTCAAGGGAGAATACCGGAACTTGTCGCCGCTATTGCCCGCCTGGCCAAAATCGACTTGACCATGGCCAGACGGATTGTTTTCGATAACAATGGCGAGATGCTGGCGGTGGTCGGCAAAGCCATCGGCATCGATCAAGCGACCTTCTCGGATTTGGTATTGCTCACCGACGTTGACGGCAAGCGCACGGAAAGCGTCAGGATCATCTTGCTCGGCGTTTACAACAGGATCAAGGTCGAATCGGCGCAACGGGCGTTACGATTCTGGCGGACCCGCAAGCAGGTCATGAAACACGCGGCAAATGGCCAAACCGCATCGGCCGGAAGGGACAAAAAAGTTACCGGCGATTAGCGTTTCAACTGGAAGCGGGAATAGAAGGCCAGGTTGTTACGGACCGCTTCCTCGTCCAGATCCATTCTGGAGAGCGCCTCCGCTTCGTGGAAATCGCCCTTGATGCCGTAGAAAAGAGCCAGGTTCTGGCGAAGTTGCGGGCTATGGCGGGCAATGGTGGCGGCGCGCTTCAGCATCACGATCGCCGCGTCGACATCCCCTGCCTGCGCCGCCGAGATGGCCATGTTATTGAGAATGGCCGGGTTGTCCTTGGATAATTCGAGGGCCTTGCGGTAGGCTTTCCTGGCTTCGTCGAACGACAACATCAAATCATAGGCGATGCCCATGGCGGAATGGATTTCCCAGTTGCCGGGATCTTTTTCAAGGGCGGTTTTGAAGTGTTCGACCGCTTCCTCGCTTTTCCCCCCAGCCAGCTTCGCTTTTCCCCATTCGACATGGAACACCGCCAAGCCGTCGAAGGTGTGGCGAACTTCCTCCAGAACCCGCACGGCCTCGTTGGCGGCTCCCATATAGCGCAGGTTCCTGGCAAGCCCCAGCAGCACGCCCAGGTCCTTCGGCTGCCGGTTCCGCAATTTCCGGAAATGGCTGGCCGCCACCGCGTAGTTGAGGTTCCGTTGAGCCTCTATCGCCGCGTTGCGCAGAGATTCCGAGATTACCGCCTCTTCCCCGTTTGCGCATCCGGCCAAAAAGACAAGCAGCAAAGCGGCGCGAAATATCCTTGAAAAGGTTGAAAGCATCATGAAAGAGATGAAACTTCCCCCGACTCCAGTTATTCGGACAGGCTCTAAATAAACTCTCTTACAGTTTCCGCCCAAAGATGGCCAAGGCTTATCCCTTCGCGTCCCTTACGTTATGATTAAACGCCAAGGACGCAGAGGGGAGGAAAGCCGCGATGAGCCATAAGAACACAAAATGTTGATCCGACCGGACGCAAGGGGATAAGCCTTAAGATGGCCGGCAAGATAGAGATTCGATAATATATTGATATGTGTTGCCGTACTAAAATACAAGGCAAATATAGAGTCCTCGGAATAACAATCTCCAAATCACCTCCTAATAAACGTTTTTCGCCGATCATTTATTCCACTTGAAACAACAGGCCTGTTTTTCAGGTATTTTCCTAAAAAGCGGGTATTGCTTATCCCCAAGCTTCCGGTAGCACAATATGTTGTGACATTGGGGCGGCGGCAGGATAAGAATGAAAAGCGAACACATTTGGCTGGGAGGCATTGCCATGACTGACTATCCTCGCTCTCCGGTCTCGTTTCAGCAGCGCTTTCCCGACGGGACCGCCGGCGCCGCCTACCTGATGGCCACCCATTCGAACGGCATTTCTGCCTTCCAACTGTGGCGGCAACTGGGCCTAGTACACCCCGGCGGGATTCCTGACCCCATACGACGGGCTTCCGAGCTTCTCGGACGGCGTTGCGCGGCGCTTGTGATGGATTGACATCACGGCGCGCCACGCGCCTAGCCGGGAAACTCGGAAGCCCGTCGTATGGGGTCAGGAATTACGCTGGGCGGTACTAGTCGTCGCGATGGGTTTTTTCCATACGTTCGTGGCGTTCCTGCGCCTCGATGTTCAGCGTCGCGATGGGGCGGGCTTCCAACCTCGACAAGCTAATGGGTTCGCGGGTCTCTTCGCAAAAACCGTAGGTTCCATTGCTGATTCGCTCAAGGGCGTCGTCGATCTTGTTGATCAACTTGCGGGCCCGGTCGCGTGTCCGCAATTCAAAAGAGCGTTCGGTCTCGATGCTGGCGCGGTCGGTAATATCGGGTTCCTGGTTGCCGCCTTGCTGAAGATGTTGCAAGGTTTCATTGGATTCGCTCAAAAGCTCGCTACGCCAACCCAGCAGTTTGCGGCGGAAGTACTCGGTCATGGCCGAGTTCATAAAAACTTCTTCATCCGAAGGTCGGTAATCCGGAAGCAACGTCACCGTCATTGCCTTTTGGCCTCCCAGAACAGTCATTGCTTTCTGCGCGGAATATAAGGACGGCGCGAAGACACTTCAAGATGGAAGATGGGTTCCCACTATTCCGTGGAACAAAATCTCAAATCGACCGAAATCGGCCCCTGAACGACCGGAGATACGGCAGAAAAACGTTTGTCAGACGTTGCGGGTCAATTTGGCAATTTCCACTTCGGCGCGCAGCTCGATTTCATCGATGATTTCATTGAGCCTGGGATCGCCGCTTTTGCGTTGTTGGGCGCGCAACTTTTGAGCCAGACCGGCCAACTTGTCCTTGGACACGGCGCCCGTCAACAGGCCGTGCCGCAAATCTTCAAGACGATCGAGGATTTCATCGCCATAGTGTTTCATCAATCCGCGTGAGCGCCCGTCGGTGGAATCCGGGGATTCTTGAACCGCCAACACGGATCCGACCGGGGCGCTCCGCGACGGTTCGACCGCCTCCGGCGCCTCCGCCACCGCGGCGGCTTCTTTCAAGTATTCGGTGAATTTGCCGCCTTTTCCGGCCGGCTTTTTTTTCCGCCGGACAGAAGAAGCCGTCTTGCTGACACCAAGCTTTGAAACTTTCATGGTCCGACACGCAGAATGTGTCCGGATAAACTCCGGCGCTTTCAACCTATCTCGCGGGCGTCAAGACTATAGTGTCTCATCGGTGGTTGAAAGGCGATTAAACGTCCGTGAGGTGTTTTTGGAAGTCCGCCCAAACAAATCCGCAAGGATTGGGTTCTTCACCGATTACCGGGGAAGTGCGGCTCGTGAGAATGGCCGCGAGGTCTCTCAAGAGAATAGGCGGGGCTTACTTTTTTGGGAGGCCTGAAAGAGGCCACTTTTCCGGGCCGGCCTAAATACCCAAGGCCTCCGGCGGGTGCTTTTTGTCAAGGACGGCCTTCAGGCCGCCTCCGTCCGTGCCGCGAAGCCGCCAACAATGCATACCCCTTCCCGATCACCCGGCAATTCCTGCATCGTTTTCATGCCGAACCCACGATGGCCGGTATACTTTGCCTGGCCGCGAAAAAATAAAAGATTGTGAATCAAGGTCTTATTCGACCTTTCCCCTTGGCATTCTTCTTGCTTCCCAATCTTATGATTTTTTAGGATTTTTCTGCTTTTTTGTCCGTACAAGAGTTTGGAGCGGGAACATGAGCGGTTATGGATTTTTTGCCGTCCCTACCCTCGGGATGATGAGTCAGAGTCACGCGCTCAGCGTTATCGGCGAGAACATCGCCAACGTGACGACGGGAGGGTATAAGCGCACCGATACTCATTTCGCCTCCGTGCTTAGCCAAACCATCGACAAACAGTCGGACCTCGGCGGCGTCCTGCCCAATGACTTCCAGCGCATAAGCGAGCAAGGCCTGCTGGTGGCCAGCAGCCGGGATCAAGATCTGGCAATCAACGGCAACGGCTTTTTCATCCTCAACACCAAGCTCAATGGTTCCGGCGAGACCCTCTACACCCGCGACGGTTCCTTCACCATGAAGACGGCCAATCCGGTGACGACGGCCGACACGACGGGACAGACCAGCGCCACCAACACCGCCTATGAAGGCTATCTGGTCGACAAGAACGGCTTTTTCGTCCAGGGCTGGTCGGCAAACGCCGCCACCGGCGTCTTTTCCAACACCGGCACCCTTTCGGCGCTGAGGATCGATCGCGCCGCCTTCGCCAACACCTCTCTCCCGACCACCACCGCCTCTTTGGGCCTCAACCTGCCGGCCACCGACCTCATCGCCAATGCCCAGACCGACACCGTCACCATCGCCGGCACGATCGAGGCCGCCGACACTTACAGCGTCACCGTCGATGGCACCACCATCACCACTACCGTCGGCGGCGCGGCCAATCTCAACGCCGTTCGCAACGCCCTGGTTACCGCCATCAACGCCAACGCCACGGTCGGCGCCATCGTCACGGCGGCGGCGGCAACCGGCACCGGAGCACTTACCCTCACCGCCAAGGCCGTCAACTCGTCTTTCACCGCCACCGCGGCGGCCACCAATGGCGGCGGCACCGCCGACAACACGGCTTTGTTATCGACCACGCAAACGGCCGACGCCGGCTCCGGCATCCGCGCTTACAACATCGACATGATCGATTCGACCGGCACCCAGCAGTCGGCAAGGCTCAACTTCCTCAAAAGCGCCGTCAACACCTGGCAGATGACCAACACCACGTCGCGCGCACCGGTCGCCCAACTCGATACGATCACCTTGGCCGGCACCATCGAGGCCGGCGATACCTACAGCGTCACCATCAACGGCAATGTCATTCCTTATTCCGTCTCCGGCGGCGAAGCCAACATCGATGTCGTTCGCGACGCCCTGGTCACCGCCATCAACGCCAACAGCTCGGTCAGCAGCAACGTCACCGCCGCCGCCGGCGCCGCCGCCGGGCAAATCACCATCACCGCCGACACCGCCGGCACCGCCTTCACGGCATCGGCCGCCGCCGTTCACGGCGGCACCTCGGTGGCCCAGGTGGACACCGTCACCCTGGGCGGCACCGTCGAGGCGGGCGACATCTTCAGATATACCATCGGCCCCGACACGGCGAGCTACACGGTCCTCGTCGGCGACACCCTGACCGTCGTCCGCAACAATCTGTTCGCCAATATAAACCTTAACGTCAACCTGGCCGCCCAGGTCACCGCGGCGGCCGGTGGCGCCGCCGGCGAGCTCACCATCACCGCCGATACCGCCGGCACGGCCTTCACCGGCACCCCATCGGTGATCGACGCCTTCACTATCGACGCCACCGCCGCCGCCGTCACCACCACCGCCAACGTCACGGCCCAGAACGACAACACGGCGCCCCTGGTCAACACCACCGCCAACGTCATCAACACGCAAACCTCGGCGATCCAGACGCTGACCTTCGGTGCCAATGGACAGTTGACGAATCCCAGCGCTCCCCTCAGTCTGAGCTTTGCCTACGCCAACGCCGGAACGGCGACGGTCGCCCTCGATCTGAGCGATCTGAGCCAGTTCGGCGGCGGTTTCACGCCGACCTCGTTTACCCGTAACGGCTCCGCCGCCGCCGAAATGAGGTCCTTTAATTTTGACAATAAAGGCCAAATCGTCGCTACCTTCGAGAATGCGACCTTCCGGCCTATTTATAAGCTTCCGCTGGCCCTCTTCTCCAATCCCGATGCCCTGGAGATGCGCAATGGCAATACTTTAGCCCGAACCGCCGAATCCGGCACGGCTAACGTGGTCGCCGCCGATGAAAGCGGTCAGGCCGAGTTCGTACCCGGCGTCCGCGAGCTTTCCAACGTCGATCTGGCCGACGAGTTCACCAAGATGATCATCACTCAGCAGGCCTACAATTCATCGGCGAGCGTTTTCAGAACCCTCGACGAAATGACCCAGACGGCCGCCGAGCTGAAACGTTGACGCCCCGGCGCGGGTGGGTTTTGACCGGCGGCATTGAAAGCCGCCAGCCGGAATAACCATATTTTTAGAATGGAAAGTGGGAAGACGGATTGAAGCCCGGTAATATCTTCCCCGCCCGGCGCTCTCTATTCTTTCCTCCGCCCGGGTCCAGAGTTCCGGAATCCAGCAATAATTATTTAATTCAATATGTTATGGGAAAATTGGTCCTGGCATGAAATTCGCATGCATAATGTCGGAAACAGTTGATCCAACGGTTTGGAACGAACCACAAAATGAATCCAACGGGAAACTTTTTCATCGCTTTTTATAAGTTTCTTCCTGTCGGCCCGGCGGCCCGCCCGGCTTGCCGGGCGAAGGCGGTTTCACATCCTTTCGCCGCCACCTTGGCGGCTCTCATGCTGCTTTTCGTCGCCGTCGGCGGCGCCCAGGCGTCGTCGCGGATCAAGGACATCGTGAGTTTTGAAGGGATACGCGATAACATGCTTGTCGGTTACGGTCTGGTTGTTGGCCTCAACGGCACCGGCGACACCTTGAAAGACGGCCACTTCACCCAACAGAGCCTGCAGGCCATGTTGAACCGACTGGGTGTAAAGCCAACCACCGCCGGAATCACTTCCGATAACGTCGCCGCCGTGATGGTCACCGCCACCCTGCCACCCTTTGCCCGCCCGGGCAGCCGCATCGACGCCACCGTCAGCGCGTTGGGCGATTCCGAGAGTTTGCTCGGCGGCACGCTTTTGGTGACTCCCCTGCTCGGCGCCGACGGCGAGGTCTACGCCGTCGCCCAGGGCCAGCTGGCGGTTGGCGGCTTCACCGCCGAGGGCGCCGCGGAAACGATAACCAAGGGCGTCCAGACCAGCGCCCGCATCGCCAACGGCGCCATCATCGAGCGCGAAGTCGGTTTTGAATTGACCAATATGGAAACGGTCATGCTGAACCTGCGCAACCCGGATTTCACCACCGCCAGGCGCATCGCCCAGGCCGTCAACGCTTTTCTGGGCTCCAATTCGGCGCGCCCCAGCGACCCCTCGACCGTGCATATCCGGGTGCCTAAAAGTTATCGCCAAAACGTCGTCAACCTGATGACCGATATCGAACAGCTGCGCATCGATCCGGATCAGCTGGCCCGAGTGATCATCGACGAGCAATCCGGCATCATCGTCATGGGCGAGAACGTCCGCATCAGCACCGTCGCCATCGCCCAAGGCAGCCTGACGATCCGCATCACCGAGACGCAACAAGTCTCGCAACCCGGCCCCTTCGCCGAGGTCGGCACGACCACGACCGTCGAGCGCTCCGACATCGAGGTCGAGGAAGACTCGGACAAACGCCTGATGGTCGTCAACGAAGGCGTCACCCTGCAAGAGCTCGTTAACGGTCTTAACGCGCTCGGCATCGGCCCCAGGGACATGATCACCATCCTCCAGGCGATCAAGGCCGCCGGCGCCATGCAGGCTGACATCCAGGTGATGTAATGGCCGACAGCGTCCTTTCCATGCAGGCGGAAACCGCCCTTGCCGGCGGCAAGGCGATCCCCCGCCTCACCCCTACCGACAATTATCGGCAGGCCCGCCGCGTTGCCGAGGAATTCGAGGCTTTTTTCTTGAGCCAAGCCTTGCAGCCCATGTTCGCCAACATCAGCGCCGAGGAGCCCTTCGGCGGCGGTCCTGGAGAGGACCTCTGGCGGTCGATGCAGGTGGACGAATACGGCAAGGCATTCGCCCGCGCCGGCGGCATCGGCATTGCCGATGCCGTGTTACGCGAGATACTCAAAATGCAGGAGGGATCTTGAATCATGAACGCATCGAACAACGCATCGAACAACGCATCGAACCACGTTAAAGACCTGATCGTCATAACCGGACGCCTGGCCGACCTGCTGACACGGGAAAACCGGGCTCTTCGCGAACACCGGACACCTGACGTCACCGCCCTTTTGGAAGAAAAAAACACCTTGAGCCGGGTCTACGAATCCAGGGTTCACAGGCTTTCTAAAATCAGCGAAAAACCCCAAATCATGACGCAAGTGAACGCCGATTTGCGCGAAAGGCTGCGTAACCTGGGAGAGAAAGTCAACGGCTTGATGGAAGACAACGCAAAACTGCTGAAAAGCGCCATCGATGCCAACCGGCGGGTCGTCGAGGCCATCGCCGAGGCGGTCAAGTCGGGCCAGCCCGGCCCGGGAACCTATTCGGCAAGCGGCTCCGTCGACGCCGGCGGCAACACCGCCGCGTCCCAGACCACGCCCATTTCCGTGAACCGGTCGTTGTAAACCCCCGTCGAGGAAATTTATCGCCATGGCCGGCAGCCTGACCTTAGCCATCCGCACCGCCCAAAGCGGCCTTCTGACCAACCAAGCGGCGTTGAACGCAACCGCCAACAACATCGCCAACGTCAACTCGGTCGGCTATTCCCGCAAAATCGTCAACATGGAGCAACGCGTCGTCGAATCCGCCGGCGCCGGCGTCCAGATCGCCGATATCACCCGCAGGATCGACGAAAACCTGCTGAAGAGCCTGCGCCTCGAAAAAAGCACCTTGAATGCCCTCGACGTCCAGGAAAACTACTATGCTCGCCTGCAGGAATTATTCGGCGCCCCGGGCGACAATACGTCGCTGGCCCATCTCGTCGGCGAGTTCGAGGCCGCCATCGAATCCCTCGCCGACGCCCCCGGCAAGACCCTGGAACAGAGCGAGCTGGTGCGCCGGGCCAATGAAATGACGCTCAAACTCCAGTCCATGAGCACCACAATTCAGGAATTGCGCCTTCAGGCCGATCAGTCCATTGGCACGGCCGTTACCGAGATCAACGTACTGACCAACAAAATCGCCGATCTTAACGACAAAATCATCTCCAACGAAACGGTCGGGCGCGATGTTACCGACTTAAGGGACCAGCGCGACCAGAGCCTCGACAGAATGGCCGAGCTGATAGATATCGTCTATTTCTCCCGTTCCGACGGCGATATTGTGGTTTTCTCCTCCGGCGGGCGGACCCTGATCGACAACGCCGCCGTGACGATGACCCATTCGGCGGCCGGCACCATCGCCGCCACCACCACCCACGCCGAGGGCGATCTTGCCGGCCTCTTCGTCGGCGTGCAGATCGCCGGCAACGACATCACCAGCGAGCTCAGAGGCGGCCAGATCAAGGGCCTGATCGACCTTCGCGACAACATCCTCACCGACCTGCAAAGCCAACTCGACGAAATGGCCGCCGAATTGCGCGACGTCTTCAACCAGATCCATAACCGCGGCGTCCCTTTCCCCGGCATGCAGTCGATGACGGGAACACGCATCTTCGTCGATTCCTCGACCCAGACCATCGACCTCGATCCCACCTCCAGCGCCGACGACGTCACCATCTCGCTGTTCGACAGCAGTGGCGACCAGCAGGCGACGACGACCCTCAACACCATCATGCAGGTCGCCTACGGCGCCGGCGATTCGGCCGCCAAGGTCTCCTACGCGGCCTGGACCGTGGACGAGGTGGCGGCCCATATCCAGGGCTGGCTGCAAGCCAACGGCGCCGCCACGGCCACCGCCGCCGTCAACAGCAGCGGCAAGTTCGCCATCACCCTCAACAACACCAGCCTCAACCTGGTCTTCCGCGACGAAACCGCCACCGCCGCCGGCAGCACCCACCAGGACGCCGCCATCGGTTTCGATCCCGACGGCGACGGCGACGTCGACGAAACCGTCTCCGGATTTTCCTATTTCCTCGGCCTCAACGATTTTTTCGTCGATAACCTGTCCGAAAATATTTACGAGTCCAACCAGTTGGCGAGCTCCTTCGGCGCCTCCGCCGCGACCCTGACCTTCGAGGATGACACCGGCGCCCTGGGCAACGTCAGCATCACCGCCGGAACGAACCTTACGGGCATCGCCACCGCCATCAACAACGCCACCATTGGCGTCACGGCGGCGATAATCCCCGACGGAGCCGGGTTCCGTTTGCGGATTTCCCATGGCACCGCCGGCAACATGACCGTCACCCAAGGCGGCGTCAATACCTTGTTGACGGAGCTCGGCATGCACGGAGCCGACGTTAACGTCTCCGGCACCATCGCCGTCAGGAACGATATCCTGGTGGCGCCGGGCAACGTTACCCGCGGCTCCATGCAATGGAACGCCAACCTTGCCGCCGCCGGCGAGTATTTCATGAGCGTCAGCGACGATACCCAAATCAAAAATCTTGCCTCCACCTTCGCCGCCGTCAACGCTTTCGACGCCGCCGGCAACATCGCCAGCCTTAGTCACACTTTCGATGAATACGCGGCGGCCATTGTTGCGCACAACGCCACACAAGCCGAAAGCAACAGAGCCAATATCGAAATCCAGCAACTTCTTACCGAAAGCCTGCAATTTAAATCCGATACCGAAAGAGGCGTAAACCTTGACGAAGAGATGTCAAATCTTATTCTCTTTGAGCAGGCCTACTCCGCCGCCGCTCGTGTCATCTCGATAATCCAGAGCATGTTCGACGCTCTCGAGCGGGCGGTCTAGTAAGGCAAGGAGGAAACCGTGACCATCAGCCGCATTGCCAACCTCGCCACAAACACCCAGCTCATCAATTTTTTGCTGCGCGCCCAAAAGCGGATGATGGACACAGAGGTGCAGATAAGCAGTGAAAAAGTTTCCCAGGATTATGCCGGCATCTCGCTCGATGCCGAGCGCCTCATAAACATCGAGAACGACGCTCTTATCCTTGGCCGCTACAAAAGGAACAACGAATTGGTCGACGTGAAGATGCAAACCATGGAAACGACCATCGAGGGCATCAAGAAAACCGTCGGCGATTTCCGCGAAGCCGTTTTTGAATTTTCCGGCGGCAGCACCAACGTGGAAGTACGGGTGGAAGTCGTCCAGAAAGCCGCCTTTCGTGCCTTGAAGGACATGGAAGCCCATTTGAACACCGATTTCAACGGCGATTATATGTTCAGTGGTGCTCGCACCGGGACCCAGCCGGCCGACTTCAACCTGACGAACCTAGCCACGTTTCAGTCCAAATGGACCGGCGATGCCTCGACAGGAACCCTTTTTCCGGTCACCCGGGATCACGACCTCTTTCCGAAACTGACAGCCACCGCGGGCACGCCATGGGACGGGGTCACCGTCGACACCACGGCGAGGAGTTACGGGACCCTGAGCTTCGCCGACACCAACCCGGACACCATCACCACCGCTACCGCGGGAGCCTTCGCCAACCTTCCCGTCGGCGGCACGATCACCGTCACCAATTCCACCAGCAATAACGGCACCTTCACCATCGCCGTCAATGACGGGACGACAATCACCCTATCCGGCGGCGACTCCCTGACCACCGAAACCAACGCCACCAACGCCACCATCGCCAAGACCACTCATCCGACATCAGGTTATGGGACCCTGACGTTCGCCGACGCCAACCCGGACACCATAACGGCCGCCAACACTGGCGCCTTCGGCAACATTCCCGTCGGCGCCAAGATCACCGTCACCGGTTCGGCGAGCAACAACGGAACTTTCACCGTCAACGCCAACACCGGCACCGTCATTACCCTCGTGTCTTCGGATTCGCTGGCCGTCGAAGGCGCCACCGCCGCCCCTACCGTCACCGTCGATACCTCGTACTACCAAGGCGACAACGTCGTCGAGAACCACCGGGTGAGCAAGATTCAGAGCTTCGACTTCGATATCAACGCCACCGATCCCGCTTTCGAGAAGGCGATCCGGGCCATGAGCATCATCTTGCAAGGTGTTTTCGGGACCGCCGGCGGACTTCAAAACAACTCGGTCCGGATCGACGACGCCTTGAACCTGTTGGACCTTTCGCTCAACCCGCCCGCCACCACCACCCAGCCATTCGGAACCGAACTTGCCAGCAATATCGAGGAAGTGGAATTGGATCACGGCTTCAAGCGGACCCTCATCGATCGAAATAACAAAAACCACGAAACCCTGATCGGTTTCTTCGAAGCGCAAGTGGCGGCCGTGGAAAACATCGACACTCTCGACGCGGTGACCCGCTTGCTCGATGATTCCCAGGCCCTGGAAGCCTCGTACCAGGCCCTGGCGCGCATCCGCCAGCTCAGCCTCAGCAACTTCCTCTAAGCCTGCCGGGCTGGCCTTGACATGGGGCCGCAAGCGCCACCACCACCGTTCCCGATCATCAATGGTGAACTTTGTCGGCCAATCCATGCTATATTCATTATGTTCAATAGGTTGCATTATTTTCCGCCGCATCCCGCGGCGGCCATTCGGCCACGGAGGCCTAGTACAGTACAGCGCAGTTAACGACCCCATACGATCGCTTCTCCCGTCCCCTCGGTAGGCTTGAGGGGAACCGTGGCGCCAGTGGCGCCGCGTAAGTCCCCGAAAGGGCGCGCCGGCGATGCCAAAGCATCGTCAAGCGTTCCCGACGCCCCGAGGGGACGGGAGAAGCGACCCTTCGGGCGGTCTTGCGAGGCTTCCGGACGTCGTCGCGCACCGCTTGTGGTGCATAGACACCACGGCGCGGCGCGGCTCCTAGCCGGAAACCTCGCAAGACCGTCGTATGGGGTCGTTAACTGCGCTGTACCGTACTAGTATTTTGGACAATCATCCGTGAACGCGATTCCTAAAAAGGCTCTGGTCACCGGAGGGGCGGGCTTCATCGGCAGTCACCTCGTCGAACGCCTGCTTGCCCTGGGGCACGATGTTTCCGTCATCGACAATTTTGTCGCTGATTCAGAGAAAAACCTGGCGGCGGTCCGGGATCACCCTCGTTTAATAGTGCATCATGCCGATGTTGCCGCCGCCGAGACGATCGTCCCAATGCTTGCCGGGGTGGATTGGGTCTTTCATCTTGCCGCCCTCGCCGATATCGTGCCTTCGATCCAGCATCCCTTGCGCTACCATCGGGCCAACGTGGACGGCACGGTCTCGGTTCTGGAAGCCGCCCGGGCCGGCGGCGTGAAACGCTTCATCTATGCCGCCTCCTCTTCGTGTTACGGTCTTCCCGATGCCTTGCCGACGCCGGAGAGCGCCCCGTCCAGACCGATGTACCCCTACGCCCTCAGCAAGTATATCGGCGAGCAGTATGTCAGGCACTGGCACCAGACTTACGGCCTTCCGGCCATCTCGCTTCGGCTGTTCAATGTTTTTGGCCCGAGGGCGCGATCGTCCGGCACCTACGGCGCCGTATTCGGCGTTTTCCTGGCCCAGAAGCTCGCCGGCAAACCGTTTACCGTTGTCGGCGACGGCACCCAGACACGTGACTTCACATTCGTCACCGATACCGCCGAGGCCTTCGTCGCCGCCGCCCGGTCCGATGTTTCCGGCGAGGTGATGAACGTCGGCTCCGGCAATACCTACAGCATCAACCGCCTTGTCGAGCTGTTGGGCGGCGAAACCATCCATCTGCCGAAACGGCCTGGCGAACCCGCCGGCACGTTCGGGGACAGCCGCAAAATCAGCCGTCTTCTAGGCTGGAAACCTTCCCTGACTTTCGAGGACGGTGTCCGGATCATGCTCGAAAACATCGATGATTGGCGAGAGGCGCCGGTCTGGTCGGAGGAAGGAATCAAGGAGGCGACCGCCGATTGGTTCCGCTTTCTCGGCCCCGGCGAAGCGACATAAAAGGTTTTCGACCGATGACTCGCCAGATTCGCAAATGGAAGACCGACGAAAAGGCCAACGCCAACCCCTTGCAAAGCAAGCTTAAAACCATCGAGGAACTGGGCGAAATCTCGACGGCGGCCGGCGCTTGCGGCGAGACGGTGGTGCTGGCGCACGGCACCTTCGATTTGCTCCACATCGGCCATCTTCGCCATTTGCGTCAAGCCCGGCGCGAGGGCAATCTCCTCATCGTCACCATCACCGCCGACGCTTTCGTCAGCAAGGGTCCGGGACGGCCAGTGTTTTCCGAACAAATGCGCGCCGAAATGCTGGCGGCGCTTGACTGTGTCGACTATGTGGGTGTCGTTGACGAGGCGACGGCGGTCGGCGCCATCGATGTGGTCAAGCCGATCGTCTACGCCAAGGGCTCCGATTATACCGATCCGAGCGACGACGTCACTGGCGGCATCGTCGATGAACGCCGGGCCGTGGAATCCCATGGCGGTTGCCTGGTTTTTACGGACGAGGTCACCTTTTCATCCTCGTCGTTGATCAACCGCCATCTGGCGATCTTTGACCCCGGCCTCGACGAATTCCTGGAATCGCAACGGCAAAAGGACATCCTCGGCGACCTGATGGAATTGATCGAGAAGATCAAGGATTTTCGGGTATTGATCGTCGGAGACGCCATCATCGACGATTACAAATACGTCTCGGCAATCGGCAAGTCGCCGAAAGAGCATATGATCGCCACCCAGTTCGGCAGCCGCGAGGTCTTCGCCGGAGGGGTTTTCGCGACCGCCAACCATGTCGCCGGTTTGTGCGGGGAAGTCGAGGTCGTCACCACCATCGGCGACGACTATGGCTATGAGAAAATCATCATCAACTCCCTGAAACCGAACGTCAGGCTGCATGCCTTCCGCCGCCAGGGCCTGCCGACGACCCGCAAGACCCGCTACATCGACAAGAGCTATTTGCGAAAGCTTTTCGAGGTCTACCACATGGACGACACCCCGACCCGGCCCGAGGTCGAGGAGAAGATCGACCGCATCATCAAAGACCGGGCGGACGAATTCGATCTGGTGATCGTCAACGATTTCGGTCACGGGCTTCTGACCACGTCGATGATCGAAACCTTGGACAAGTCGGCGCGCTTCATGGCGGTCAACGCGCAGTCGAACAGCGCCAATCTCGGCTATAACCTGATCACCAAGTATCAACGCGCCGATTACATCTGCATCGACGCGCCGGAAGCGCGTCTCGCGGTTTCCGACCGCTTGAGCGACATCGAGAACATCACTGGCGTGACCCCCGAAAAGTGGTCCAGGTTTAATTAAGAGATTTTGGCGCATTCTGACCTTTTTAATATGGAGGAATGAATGAGCCGAGGTTACAAACCAGAACAGATCATCAGCATGCTTCGCG
>Ga0187833_10000479_pt1 | contig 46002 bp, 51 predicted proteins | sample ETNtaG_37_FD_167968 | JGI IMG/M metagenome (GOLD analysis project Ga0187833, IMG submission 167968) | Marine microbial and viral communities from oxygen minimum zone, Eastern Pacific Ocean - ETNP2014_SV_400_PacBio MetaG (Illumina Assembly) | ecosystem: Environmental > Aquatic > Marine > Hypoxic...
AATATGCTCATCCTCTCAAGCGCACCACCGGAAAACATGTTAAATAGATCGAGTATGCCTCCCTGCTGCTGATCGAAAAGCGACCTAAGACGCTCCGGATCTATCCCTGGTATCGGGATATGGCTGCCCACCCTGTATACAATTATGGCAATTAGTACATACAGCAGGCGGTACCGCAGCTCAGTTAAGCCACCACCGCTTGCCATTGCTCTACCTTGTGCCAGTGAACTTGCCATTACTGTCTCGTTACTCTTCTACCTTTCCACCAGCAGCTTCAATGGCTGCACGGGCACCTTTTGTGACGCCGATACCCTGGAGCGTTATCGCCCTGGTTATCTCTCCTGAAAGCATTACCTTGGCCCGAAGCATTCCGCCCCGTATTACATCCGAATCCTTGAGAACCTGAAGATTAACAACATCTGCCGTTAGCTTATCAAGTTCAGACAAGGTCACTTCCGCAGTTACCCTTGCTTTACTGGAATTGAATCCAAATTTTGGCAACCGCATCTGCAGCGGTTGCTGGCCTCCCTCGAAGCCGGCCTTTATTCGGCCGCCCGTCCTGGATTTCTGTCCATTGTGTCCCCTGCCGCATGTTTTGCCGAAACCACTGCCCATGCCGCGACCTACTCGCTTCTGCTGGGATCTACCGCCTTTTGCGGACTTCAAAGTATTTAGTCGCATGCAGATTTTCCTTCCTGATTATTCACTGTCGACACTAACCATGTAAGAAACCTTATCAATCATGCCTCTCACGGCAGCCGTGTCCTCTACTTCAACTGTCTGCCTGATTCGCTTGAGACCTAAACCTGCAACACAGTTTTTGTGATCTTTCAGTCGGCCAATTGGGCTCTTAGTTAATGTAACTTTTATCTTTTTTGCAGCCATCTCTTAACCCATCATCTCTTCTACGGTCAGACCGCGTTTCTCAGCAATGTCCTCGGGAGACCGCATATCCTGAAGACCTCTGAATGTCGCCCGAACGACATTTACAGGGTTAGTTGAACCGTAGCACTTAGCCAACACGTTATGAACGCCAGCAACTTCCAGTACGGCACGCATGGTCTTTCCTGCAATCACGCCCGTTCCTTCAGAGGCGGGTTGCATATAGATTTTTGACGCACCATGACGAGCAGTAATCGGGTATTGGATCGTGGACCCATCCAGATCAACTTGAATCATGTTTCGTCGGGCCGCCTCCATTGCCTTCTGTATAGCAAGTGGAACCTCGCGTGCTTTGCCGCGGCCAAAACCGACCCTGCCGTTACCATCGCCAACCACAGTCAGGGCGGTGAACCCAAAAATACGCCCGCCTTTAACGACTTTGGCCACTCGATTTACCTGAACCAGTTTCTCCTGGATACCCTCTTCATTTTCCTGGTCGTTATACGCCATTACTTGTCCTCAAATAGTCTCGCAATCCTTTTAGAACTGCAATCCACCTTCACGCGCAGCTTCTGCTAACGCTTTTACCCGGCCGTGATACTTATAACCAGACCGATCGAAAGCGACTCTTTCTACACCAGCTTCTTTAGCTCGCTCAGCAATCAATTTCCCAACCTTCGAAGCACCTTCAATATTCCCGGTAGCGCCTTCTCTAAGCGACTTATCGAGAGTCGAGGCCGCCGCCTGCACGCTATCTCCAGATGCAGAAATTATCTGTGCATATATATGTCGAGGAGACCTGTACACACACAGTCGTGGTACTGCCAAATCCAGCATGTGCTTGCGACCACGTCGCGCTCTTTTCAACCTTGCGTCCTTTTTCTTACTCATCTTCTCTTACTCATCTCGTCTGATTCAAACGCTACTTCTTCTTCGCTTCCTTGCGTTTCACATTTTCATTGGCATAGCGAACACCCTTTCCCTTATAAGGTTCCGGAGGTCTGAACGCCCTGATCTCTGCCGCTACCTGACCTACTTGCTGCTTATCTATTCCTCTAACCACAATCTGCGTCTGTGATGGAGTTTCAATCTGTACACCTTCCGGTACCAAATACTCAACTGGATGAGAAAAACCAAGTGTCAGACTGAGGGTGCTACCCTTCATTTGGGCCCTATAACCGACACCCTGCAATTCCAAACCCTTTTCAAACCCCTCATCTACTCCAGTAACCATATTGTCAATTATGGAGCGATAGGTTCCAGCCAATGTGTTTGCCTTCTTGCCGGCTTGTGTTGGTCTGACCTTAATTACATTTTCTTCCTGGGATACTTCAACCCATTCATGAAAAGCGAGTTTTAGCTGACCTTTTGCACCTTTCACGCTCAGCTCTTGTCCACTCAGGGTGACTTCCACTTTTTCTGGAACTCCCACTGGATTGTTTGCTATTCGCGACATACTTATCTGCCTTTAATTACCTGGTCTAAACTAGAAGACCGAACAAAGTAACTCGCCACCAACACCTGCAGCTCTTGCTGCACGATCGGTCATGACGCCCTTATTGGTGGACAGGATTATGATTCCAAGCCCCCCTCTGATCACTGGAATGTCGTCTTTGCTCCTATACCGGCGCAAACCTGGACTACTGATTCTCTTGATCTCTTCTATAACTGCTTTTCCTTCGTAATAGCGAAGTGTAATGTTTAGTGAGCGTTTTCCCTTTTCCACTTCACTAACACTGTAGTCATCTATATAGCCTTCTTCCTTCAACACTTTGGCAACCGAGACTTTCGTTGTTGAACAAGGCATTTCAATATCACTAATTTTGGCTTGCTGCGCGTTTCGTATCCGCGTCAACAGGTCGGCCAAAGGATCTTGCATAGTCATTTATTCTTAAACTCCATCTTTACCTGTTAGAAGTTACCAGCTTGATTTAACCAAACCAGGAATGTCGCCTCTCATGGCGGCCTCCCTCAACTTGTTTCGAGCCAAGCCAAACCGTCTATACACAGCATGAGGCCTACCCGTTAGGCTGCAACGCCTAACCTGTCGACAAGGGCTGGCATTTCTTGGCAGTTTCTGCAACTTTAGTTGCGCTTCCCATCTATCATCATCTGATGATTCGGGATTTGATATGATCGCCTTCAACGCCAGTCGTTTCGCCGCATACTTTTTTACGGTTTTCTCTCGCTTCAACTCGCGATTAATCATTGATACTTTAGCCATAAAATTCTCTATTCTTGTGCTCAGTTCAACCTAAACAGCTTCTCTAAGTGGGAAGTTGAAAGCGCGAAGCAGCGCCCTGCCCTCATCATCAGTCCTAGCAGAAGTAACGATAGCTACATCGAGACCTCTAATTTTGTCGATCTTGTCATAGTCAATTTCGGGGAAAACAATCTGTTCCGAAAACCCCATGGCAAAATTTCCCCGACCGTCAAATGACTTAGGGCTAACCCCTCTGAAATCACGTTGCCTGGGAATCGCGATATTGATCAGGCGGTCAAGAAATTCGTACATCCGCTCTCTGCGTAACGTGACTTTACAACCAACTGGAAAGCCTTCACGGACTTTGAAGCCTGCGATAGACTTGCGTGCATCGTTAGTTACAGCTTTCTGTCCCGCAATAGCTTCCATATCCGACACAGCGGCATCCAACTGTTTTCGATCACCAATAGCTTCACCAACACCCATATTGAGAGTGATTTTGGTAATACGCGGCACTTCCATTATGTTCGCCAAACCAAGCTCTTCTTTCAGTTTTGGTTTGATCTCTTCTTCGTATACTTTTCTCAAATCAGCCATATCGTTTAACCGTCAATCTGTTCTCCGGAAGATTTGTAGATACGCACCTTCGTGCCATCTTCCAGTGTTTTTATCCCTACCTTGTCTGCTTGGTCGGCACTTCTGTTATAGATTGCCACGTTTGAAGCCTGAATAGGTGCCTCTTTTTCGATAATCCCGCCCGGTTGGTTCATCTGTGGATTACCTTTTGTATGACGCTTGATCATGTTAACGCCGGATACGAAAACCCTGCCATCATCACGAATGCGAGTTACTGTTCCCGTTTTACCCTTGTCTTTACCTGCGATGACGATAATTTCATCATCTTTTCTGATCTTCTGCATGTCTAACCCAACCCTATAAAACTTCCGGTGCGAGAGAGATGATGCGCATGAAATTGTCTGTGCGAAGCTCCCTGGTTACCGGTCCAAATATTCGAGTTCCTATTGGCTGCTTCTGCGCATTCAGCAGAACAGCAGCATTACCATCAAATCTGATAACAGAGCCATCAGGTCTGCGAACCCCTTTTTTGGTCCTGACCACAACAGCATCCAAAACCTGGCCTTTCCGTACTCTTCCGCGAGGAATAGCCTCTTTCACAGTTACCTTAATAATGTCGCCCACGTTAGCGTAGCGACGCTTTGAACCACCTAAAACCTTTATACACATGACACGACGGGCGCCGCTGTTGTCAGCTATATCTAAGTATGTTTGCGCCTGTATCATGCCGTTAACTCCATCAATTCCTGGGGAAAACCCCTTTTCCTGCTTATACGATTACTGATTTCCGATCGATTGAGCTCAATTTCCAAGCCTTTGTCTTGGATATTGGACGGGTTTCCTCAATCGTTACCTTGTCCCCTTCCTGACACTGATTCTCTGGATCATGTGCATGAATCTTCTTGGAGCGTTTGATGTACTTTCCATACAGGGGGTGCTTAATTACTCTTTCCACCGAGACCGTGATCGTTTTATCCATTTTGGTACTGACTACTGTACCGCTCGCTAACCTCGCCTGACCCGCTTCTTTACCCATTGACCTTTTCCTGCCCTATTCTTCCAGTTGCTTTACTGATTCCTGTTTACCGTCGACAGCTTTTTGACGAAGGACAGTCTTAACCCGTGCTATATCTTTGGCGACCGCTTTTACCAGGTGAGTCTGATTCAACTGGCCAGTCGACTTTTGCATACGATAATCGAATTGATCCTTCATCAATGTCACTAAATCCTGCTGCAGTTCATCTACAGATTTTTCTCGTAATTCAGATGCTTTCATTTCATTCAATCTCACTAAGAGCTTTAAACCGCTCTGTCAGTTACCATTACATTGCGACTCTTCTGACGAAACTGGTAGCGAAAGGAATCTTTGCTGCTGCAAGTCGAAATGCATCCCTGGCTTCTTCCTCAGTAACACCTTCCATTTCATAGAGCACCTTTCCAGGCTTTATCTGAGCAACCCAATACTCAACATTACCCTTACCCTTCCCCTGCCTTACCTCAAGCGGTTTCTGGGTTATGGGTTTGTCGGGGAATACTCGAATCCATATCTGACCCCCACGTCTTACACGCCTGGTCATTGCTCGACGAGCCGCTTCAATTTGTCTCGCGGTTAGGCGACCTCGACTGGTAGCCTTCAGTCCATATTCTCCAAAACTAACAGAACTACCACGGTGTGCCAGACCTCGATTTCTACCCTTCTGCTGTTTCCTATATTTTGTGCGTTTCGGTTGTAACATTTCTTTTATCCAAAACTTTGAACATTGGTACCCTGCTGCTGCGAACTTTCTTCTCGCTGCCCTAGGATCTCACCCTTGAAAATCCAGACTTTCACGCCAAGTATTCCGTATGTAGTCGCCGCTTCAGCGGTTGCATAATCAATATCGGCACGGAGCGTATGTAGAGGCACTCGCCCCTCATGATACGTTTCCGATCTCGCGATCTCTGCACCACCGAGTCGACCTGCGACCCTCACCTTTATTCCCAGTGCGCCCAGTCTGGTTGCATTCTGCATAACTCGCTTCATGGCTCTTCTGAACTGCACTCTTCGTTCTAGTTGCATAGCGACATTCTGTGCTACGAGGTAAGCATCCAACTCCGGTTTACGCACTTCTTCTATGTTTATGTGCACCGGAACACCCATCAACTTGGAAACCTCTTGACGAAGTCTCTCGACATCCTCACCTTTTTTCCCAATAACGATCCCGGGGCGAGCCGTGTGTATAGTGAGCCTCGCAGTCTGAGCGGGTCGCTGGATCTCAATTCGACTTACTGAAGCCTGCGCCAGTTTTTTCTGAATGTACGCCCTGACTTTCATGTCCACATGAAGCTTTTCCGCATAAGCAGGCCCACTGGCGTACCAGATAGATGTATGGTCCTTGATAATGCCAAGTCGCATTCCCGTGGGATGTACCTTCTGACCCATATTGGTCTCCTGTATTTTGGATCAATCCTCTTGCGCTACTTAATCTGCAACCGCAAGAGTTATGTGACAACTTCGTTTGAGGATTCTGTCTGCACGGCCTTTCGCCCTGGGACGAATTCTCTTCATGACCATTCCCTCGTCTACAAATATCCGTGATACAGATAACTCATCTATATCAGCACCTTCATTGTGCTCTGCACTTGCTATCGCTGATTCCAGCAATTTGCGAACAAGATGTGCGCCCTTCTTAGTACTGAAGTTCAGTACGTTGAGAGCATCACCCACCTGCTTGCCTCGGATCTGATCAGCGACCAGCCTGGCCTTCTGGGCAGATATTTTGGCTCCCTTTAATCTAGCAGAGACTTCCATTTTTTATCCTCTTTGGCTAGGTCTTGTTCGGACTTGAATATCGAGCGGGCTAGTTCCTTCATGAACTAGCTAGCTCCGAACCTTTCTATCCGCAGCATGGCCGCGAAATGTTCGTGTTACTGCAAATTCTCCCAACTTGTGCCCAACCATATCTTCGTTAACGAAAACAGGTACATGCTGCCGACCGTTATGGATCTGCAACGTCAAGCCAACAAAATCAGGTGTTATCAGGGAACGACGCGACCAGGTTTTAATGGGTCGTTTGTCATTGCTTTCGACTGCCTGCCTGACCTTCTTCACAAGATGCAGGTCAACAAATGGACCTTTTTTAAGACTACGCGGCACTCTTAATCTCCTATCGGCTTGAACGACGACGAACGATCATATCGTTCGTTCTCTTATTCTTACGAGTTTTGAATCCTTTAGTAGGCACGCCCCATGGGGAAACCGGATGACGACCACCGGAAGTCTTTCCTTCACCACCACCATGCGGGTGATCAACAGGGTTCATAACAACACCACGAACCGTTGGCCTTACACCTCTCCATCTTTTGGCACCAGCCTTACCAAGTGACCTCAGATTATGTTCCGGGTTGCTTACCTCACCGAGAGTTGCCCGGCACTCGGCCAGCACTTTTCTCATTTCTCCAGAACGCAGACGCAGGGTGACATACCTTCCCTCTTTAGCGATCAGTTGCGCAGAAGTCCCGGCACTTCTCGCCATTTGGGCACCCTTACCACCTTTCAATTCAATACAGTGGATGACACTTCCCATGGGAATATTGCGCATAGAAAGGCAGTTACCAGTCTTGATTGGAGCATTGTCGCCTGATTCGAGTTCGTCACCTTGAGCAAGGTTTCGGGGTGCAATTATGTATCGTCTTTCGCCATCGGCGTACTTGAGGAGGGCTATATTTGCGGTTCTGTTGGGATCGTACTCAATTCGTTCTACTTGTGCCTTAATGCCGTCTTTGTTTCTCTTAAAGTCAACAACCCGATACTTCTGCTTATGACCGCCACCAATATGCCGTGTTGTAATTCGGCCATTATTATTGCGGCCGCCGGTCTTAGACTTTTTCTCCAACAGCGGCTTGTATGGTTCTCCCCGATGCAGATCAGGATTAGTGACCTTAACAACGAATCGACGGCCCGCTGATGTTGGTTTGGCTTTTACGACTGGCATTTTCTAATCTCGCGCCTTTATTCTATTCGTTAGCTACTTGGCAGCTAGCTAGTTGTGGTTGAAAAATCAATGTCATGTCCGTCGTGCAGACGAACATAGGCTTTTTTCCAGCTCGGCCTCTTGCTCATGCCGCGCGCATTCCTTTTCACCTTTCCCTTTACATTCAATACAGTGACATTTCTCACTGATACCTTATATATCTTTTCCACCGCTTCTTTAATTTCTGGTCTCGTGGCGTCTCTGGCCACTCTAAACGCAAACTGATTAGCCTCATCGGCAATAACAGTTGCTTTCTCGGAAATGTGCGCACCAAGCAACACCTTATACAGCCGCTCCTGGTTCATCCGAGCATCTCCTCTGCCTTTCTTAGGGCGCCAACGGTAAAGAGCACCTTCTCATATCCAATCAGGTTAACTGGATTAACACCCTGTACGTCAATTACATCCACGCCCCGGATATTGCGTGCTCCCAGATACAGGTTGCTATCAACTTCCTCGACGACCACCAGTACATTCTCAAGATCCAGCTCTTTCAATCTGCTCTGAACCTGCTTGGTCTTTGGCGCGTCTACTGAGAAATCCTCAGTAACAACCAGCCGTTCCTGCCGAATCAATTCCGACAATATTGACTGCATCGCACCACGGAGCATTTTCTTGTTTACTTTCTGAGAATGGTCCCTTGGCTTTGCTGCAAAAGTTACACCACCACCACGCCATATCGGACTGCGAATGGTTCCTGCTCTGGCGCGACCGGTTCCCTTCTGACGAAAAGGTTTACGTCCACCACCATTAACCTCGGCGCGGCTCTTGTTAGCCTTTGAGCCCTGACGGCCAGCGGCCGAATAGGCAACAACTACCTGGTGCACCAGTGCTTCATTAAACTGTCGACCAAATGTGGATTCAGAGACGTCGACCGCTTTGTCGGTTAGTCCCTTCCCTGGTTCTGAAATATTGAGATTCAAGATTTCACTCCCGCTTAATTCGAGCCTTTGACGGCTGGTTTTACGATCACATCACCACCCTTGGCGCCAGGAACAGCACCCTTGACCAACAGCAGATGATTTTCCTGGTCAACTTTTATTATTTCCAATGTCTGGGCGGTGACTTTAGCGGCACCCATGTGTCCCGCCATCTTTTTCCCTTTGTATACTCGACCAGGTGTCTGACACTGCCCTATAGACCCCGGCGCCCGGTGGGAAATTGAGTTTCCGTGGGTAGCATCCTGCATTTTGAAGTTATATCTCTTGACCACACCGGCGAACCCCTTGCCTTTTGATTGCCCGGACACATCAACTTTCTGACCTTCTTCAAAAGCCTCAACTGTTAAGCTGTCACCAACACTAATCTCTTCTTCAGCGGAGCAGCGAAGCTCGGTCAAGTTCTGCCCAGCTTCTACATTTGCCTTGCTGAAATGTCCCGCAACGGGTTTGGTAACATTCGAAACTTTTACTGTTCCGTGGGTAATCTGAATCGCGTTATAGCCATCTGATTCGAGGGTCTTGACCTGAGTTACCCTGTTGGGTGTAGCCTCAATAACGGTCACTGGGATCGATTGACCTTCTTCTGTAAAGATCCGCGTCATTCCTCTTTTAATTCCTACAATTCCGATTGTCATTTTCTTAACTCCGCCAGCCTTCAACCCAGATTAATCTGAACTTCAACACCCGCCGCAAGATCCAGCTTGGTGAGTGCATCGACTGTTTTTTCAGTGGGCTCAACAATGTCCAGTAGCCGCTTGTGGGTTCTTATTTCATATTGATCCCTGGCATCCTTGTCTACGTGGGGTGATATCAATACCGTAAACTTCTCCTTTCGCGTCGGCAGAGGGATCGGACCTCGTACCTGAGCACCCGTCCTCTTGGCAGTATTCACAATTTCCTGCGTAGAGATGTCGATGAGGCGATGATCAAAGGCCTTGAGTCGAATTCTAATTCTCTGGTTTTGCATTCACCCATCTCCCGGAGAGGCTGATCTGTTTATGACTGATAAATAAGACAAAAACCCGCCTTCCCCCAGAAAAGGGAAGGCGCATTTTCTAAATGCCCTTGCTTGATCTCAAGCTGCCCGTGGCTTCAATTCGAAGCCCTGTTTTCCAACGGAAGCCGTTCGACTCCATTTAACACTCTAAGCAGGCCTGACAGCGGCCTCCTTGTTACCTGAAACGTTGCCCGAAATTCGTCTTTTTACCCAATTTGACTAGAGTGACTCACTTCGGGGGGCGCATCATACCCGCCCTTTCCGTTAAATGCCACTCAATACCGTCAAAATCAGGTTCAAAGCAACAATTCCCAGGGGAAATTACCTTACCCGGAGATCTTGGTTACGACACCAGCACCCACGGTCCGACCACCCTCTCGAATGGCAAATCGCTGACCTTCTTCCATCGCAATCGGTGCGATCAGTTCTACCTTCATCAATACATTGTCTCCAGGCATCACCATCTCTGTACCTTCCGGTAACTCTACACTGCCTGTCACATCCGTCGTCTCAAAGAAAAACTGGGGCTTATAACCCTTGAAAAATGGTGTATGGCGTCCACCTTCATCCTTCGAAAGGACATAGACCTCACCATCAAAATTAGTATGCGGCGTGATCGCTCCCGGTGCCGACAAAACCTGGCCTCGCTCTACTTCCTCGCGCTTCGTACCACGAAGAAGTACACCAACATTCTCCCCCGCACGACCTTCATCAAGCAGCTTGCGAAACATCTCTACACCTGTACAGGTCGTCTTCTCCGTATCCTTGATACCTACGATCTCTATCTCTTCTCCAACCTTGATCACACCACGAGCTATCCGGCCAGTCACTACCGTGCCGCGTCCCGATATCGAGAATACATCCTCAATCGGCATCAAAAATGGCTGGTCTATCGCACGCTCTGGTTCCGGTATGTACGAATCCAGCGTCTCAACCAGCTTTTGCACCGATTGAGATCCAACTTCAGAGGTGTCTCCCTCCAGCGCCTTCAATGCACTACCAATTACGATCGGTGTGTCATCTCCCGGAAATTCATACTGATCAAGCAGTTCACGCACTTCCATTTCAACCAGTTCAAGCAACTCGTCATCATCAACCATGTCCGCCTTGTTCAGGTAGACAACAATATAAGGAACACCCACCTGCTTGGACAACAGGATATGCTCTCGTGTCTGGGGCATCGGGCCATCGGCAGCTGATACTACCAGTATCGCTCCGTCCATCTGTGCCGCACCCGTGATCATATTCTTCACATAATCAGCGTGGCCCGGACAGTCTACGTGGGCGTAGTGCCGATTCGGTGAGTCATACTCAACGTGTGAGGTCGCGATTGTGATGCCACGCTCACGTTCTTCCGGTGCATTATCAATCGCATCAAATGCCTGGAACTCTCCACCACCGTAGGCCTCAGCACAGATCTTTGTAATCGCAGCCGTCAGGGTCGTCTTACCGTGGTCTACATGACCTATCGTGCCTACATTTACATGCGGCTTCGTCCGCTCAAATTTTTCTTTGGACATTTATCACCTCATTATCTTGAAAACGGGTTTCAGCAAGAAACCTACGGTTCTTACTCCGACCCAATATACCTTTTACTCTCCAAATGGAGCTCATAACCGGAATTGAACCGGTGACCTCTTCCTTACCAAGGAAGTGCTCTACCGACTGAGCTATATGAGCAAAAATGCACTCCCCTTCACAATTGTTGGAGCGGGTAGCGAGGATCGAACTCGCGTCATCAGCTTGGAAGGCTGAGGTTCTACCGCTGAACTATACCCGCCTTCATTGGCTTTCCAATCAACTTCGCTCGCAAATCTTGCCTCGATCTTGCCCTTTCCCTCATGGTGGAGGGGGGTGGATTCGAACCACCGAAGCTTACGCGTCAGATTTACAGTCTGATCCCTTTGGCCACTCGGGTACCCCTCCAAAAAGAGGCGCTAGATTCTGCCTTCGAGGCTCACTTATGTCAAACAAAATTTTGCCGAAAAGCGTATTCTGACTCCTTTTGCGAGATTACCCCATGCAATGGCGTCATCGACTTTGTATGCCGCACTCTGTAAAGGCTCTTAACCTGGTGCCGCCACCAAGAGTCGAACTCGGGACCTACTGATTACAAATCAGTTGCTCTACCAACTGAGCTATAGCGGCAAAGGCTAATGAAAATCTCCTATTTCATCCGCCTCAAAGGAGGAGCGGAGTTTATGTCAGGTATAACAATCAGTACAGCTTTAACACCATATATTTGCCACTATCACCCGGGTTTTATCCTGCCGATATCTAGATCGGGGCAACAGCCCTCCTAAAGACACATTTGCGGGGACTGCTTGATTTCGGGGTACTCCTGTTGCAGCAGCCCAAGAATTTCATTCTCTATTTCAAGATCTGAATTCTGCGTAGCGAAAATCCAGTATTCACGCTCCAGTCGGGGTATCTGCGTTATGAGCGTATGATAACCATTCCTCTGCATTTTCTCCTGGATTGACCCGGCGGCACTGCCGTCAGAGAAGACGCCCAATGATATGCCAAGAGCTTCCTCTCCCTGGGAGATGACATAACTATCTATTCCTTGAGATTGTAACTCCCGCAGTTTTCGGAATGCCTCCTCCATAGAGGCTGCGGGGGGAATCAATACCCTGTAATCATGTTCACCGGTAAGCTGGTCAACGGCACGGAGGGTCACTAAGTAGTCCATTGATTCAACGCGTTCAAGAGCAGCCTGAGCTGAAGTAACGCTCGCAAATGGTCCAAGCGCACTGCAGTTTGGCGCCAGCGTAGCCGACACAAGTACCGGGTTTTTTAACACCTGATCCATCTGATATTGCCTCACATCCTGGTCGGTATTCTCCCGTAACAGCCAAATGGTTGAAACTCCCGATGTGGATTCGACCGGCAAACCAATTTCAGGCGCACCATTCTGCGCAAACAGATTGTAAAACAGGTACATAAAATTTAGGGCCAGGAGACTGAAGACGATATATCTCACTATTCAGCCTCTTGCTCGCAAGCTGACTTCACCAGCATTAAAAACACGGACCCCATCCACAGTTTCCAGTAATAGATTTCCATTCACATCGACGCCAATATCCGTTCCATCTATACGTTCTTCACCGCGGTGAATCACAACCTGTCTTCCTCGATACAGATTGCACCGATTCCACTCTTCGTGAAAGGCAGTAAAGCCTTCCTGCTCAAAAATCGTCATGGCCTGCAACAGATTTTCACTGAGCCTTCCTGCCAACTCATTTCTGGAAACTGATGCATATTGTTCAACCGTGCTGAATGGCTGATCTATCTTTTGGCTATCTGCTTCCCGCATTGAAAGATTGACACCGACCCCGATCACCGCAAATACACTATCGTCAGCTGGCACACCCAGCTCAACGAGAATGCCCGCCAGTTTCCCGCCCTTGAGAATTATGTCATTGGGCCATTTCAATCCGGCTTCCGCGAGACCACAAGCGTGTAATGTCTTAAGTACCTGTGTCCCCACGACCAGGCTCAGACCTCCCAGGTCAGTAATCTGCCTGCCAAATTCTCTGCCTAAACTCAGGTAAATGTTCTTCCCAAATGGACTCACCCAGGACTTGCCGCGTCTGCCTCTACCCGCCAGCTGCTGTTCCGCCAGGCAAATAGTTACAGCTTTCGGTCCGGGCTTTTTGCCAACCAGATAGCTATTGGTTGAATCAATGGACCAATGGATTTCCAGCTCTGGTTTCGAGGAGATCCTGCGCATGATTTCATTCGAATCAAGCAATTCCAGAGTCTGAGACAAGTAGATCTTCCCCGACTCCTCTCGAAACTCTAAACCCAGTTGCTTAAGCTCCCTGGTTAGGTCAACTGTGCTCTCTACTCCGGCACCTTCAGCCAGACTCCTGATACAACGCTCAATGCTTTTAGTCATATGCCGATTATGGTTAGCAAACACCTAAAACGCGATTCCATTTTGACTAATTTGCTAAAAATTGGCTGGATTTGTAAAACTAGTCCCCGCGCGTATAATACGCGCCCTCAGTTCATTTCAATTTCAGGGTCTGAAGTGGAAGCAAACTGGGGTCTGTAGCTCAGTTGGTTAGAGCGCACCCCTGATAAGGGTGAGGTCGGTGGTTCAAATCCACCCAGACCCACCAGATTGGTGATCTGATAAGAACATAGTTTGGTGAGGTCGGTGGGCTTGGCGCCCCCGTTCAAATCCACCCAGACCCACCAGATTGGTGATCTGATAAGGATTCTGGGGCCATAGCTCAGCTGGGAGAGCGCCTGCCTTGCACGCAGGAGGTCGGCGGTTCGATCCCGCCTGGCTCCACCACAAATTCCAGGCTTGTGCCTAACTCAAGCCTTCGATTAGTGAATAACCACCAGGTGGTGCTGCTTCTTTCCTTTCCGGATAACATGATATCGATCATGCATTGCGTTGTGTTTGCCAAGCAAGGTGTCTTCGCTGTTTATCTTTTCACCATTCACTGAAACAGCGTTACTCTTTATCAACTTCCGGGCCTGGCCCTTTGTCACTTCACCCCGTGGAGTAACCGCCAGTCCCGACTCCACCAGGATATCCAGGATTCCAACCGTCTCGGTTTCGACTTTCGTTGCAGGCATTCCGTCAAGTGCCAGTTGCTGCAGGTCACCTTGCGAGAGCTTATCTAGGCGATCGGAAAATAATGCGTCAGTGATTCTCTCTGCAGCTTCAACGCCGACTTCACCGTGGACGAGTCGGGTAACTTCCCGGGCAAGGAATATGTGTGCAGTGCGCGCTCCCGGGTCCTGGTTGTGGGCTTCCTGTAATCTGTCTAATTCTGCCTGATCAAGGAAAGTGAAGATTTTCAAGAAGTGCATCACGTCTTCATCCCCACAGTTTCGCCAAAACTGATAAAAACTGAACGGGGATGTTTTTTCACTGTCCAGCCACACCGAATCACCTACACTTTTACCAAACTTGGTTCCATCGGCCTTCGTTATCAGCGGATAGGTAATGGCGAAGGCCTGATTGCCTTCCATCCTCCGGATAAGGTCCATGCCACTGGTAATATTGCCCCACTGATCGCTACCACCCATTTGAATGGAGCAACCATAGCGCCTGTTGAGTACCACGAAGTCGTAGGATTGCAGAATCATGTAACTGAACTCTGTATAGCTAATACCCTGGGAATCATCTTCCAAACGGCGTTTGACAGATTCCTTTTGCATCATGGCATTAACACTGAAGTGTTTGCCGATATCCCGAAGAAACTCAATCACCCTGAGCTCTTTTGTCCATTCTGCATTGTCCACCAGGATTGCTGAATTTTCCCCACAATCGAAGTCAAGGAACCTACTGGCCTGAGTGCGGATTTTGTCAACAAACTCCGCCACAAGGTCGGCAGACTTCAACTCGCGTTCATCAACCCTGCCCCCCGGGTCGCCAATCATGCCGGTAGCCCCACCTACAAGAAGAATCGGCCTGTGACCCCGTAACTGAAACCTCTTTAGAGCAAGCAATGGCACCAAATTACCGACATGGAGGCTATCGGCGGTGGGGTCGAACCCGCAGTAGACTGTGCGGCTTCCCGATGCAAGATGCTCTGCAAACGCATCTTCGTTACTCACCTGAGCCAACAGACCCAGGTCACGCATTTGCTGAAGGAAATCCCGCTCTTGTTTCATTGACTAAGCCTCAATTCACTCTAATTCAATTGTCCTCAAGCACAAAATATCAGGTTCGAGGAGGGGCTTGTGGTGAGCCACCCGCTTCTGCATACTCCATTCCCTGACTCGGCCCTCAGCAACTTCAAAACAGTGGTATCCAGCAGAGGCGCAAAAATACAGGATATCCACAGAATTACAAGTAATCCTCAGGATATTCGAATACGAGTGCTAATTGTCCTGCGAAATTCAAATTACCGACATTTCTTCCATTATTTCTATATTTTTTATATAGTTAGCAACAGTTTATAATAAATTGCAGTAATTTTACCGCCTATACCTATGCTTTTATGACAAGTTATCCTAGAGCTCACCTAAAAGCGGCAACCACCCTTGCGGTATTCCTGACTGTGGTTATCACCACTCTACCCGCCAAGGAAAGCGCCAAAACGGCTAGAGTTCCAGTCTCCCTCTCGATTAGCCCGGTGCTGGAGCCCTCATCAGAACGGCCTCCATATGAAGACCTGGCAATAGAATCAGACGCAATACAATGGACCAGTGTAAGAATTCGACCGGGTGACAATCTTTCTATCATCTTTGGCCGGCTCGGACTAAAGGCTTCGGATCTCCAGGCCATCGTGAATATTGGGACTGACGTCTCTGTTCTCAAAAAGATTGTGGCTGGTAAAACCCTTGACCTGCAAATTTCAAATACTGGAGAACTGCTGGGGCTTCGATACGAGATAGATGCGCTCGAGCGCCTGCTGGTAACACGAGTTGGAGACAGATTTAGTGCATACCTCGATGTTTCCGAGCCCGAGGTCATTACAGCTTTCCAGACCGCCCGAATTTCCACCGACTCCCCCTCCCTCTACCACGCCGGTAAGCGGGCGGGGCTGTCGGATAATATTATTATGAAACTCAGCTATATCTTTCAGTGGGATATCAGTTTTGCCCTCGACATGCGCAAGGGCGATCAGTTTGCCGTTATTTACGAGGAAATTTATGTCGAGGGTGAGAAGGTCAAGGAGGGTGAAATACTAGCGGCACATTTTCAGAATATGGGGAAAGTTTATTCAGCGGTCCAGTTTCAGGATGATAATGGGCTGAAGAACTACTACACCCCGGAAGGGCGTAGCCTTCGCAAAGCCTTTCTTCGTGATCCAGTACATTTTTCCCATGTGAGTTCTAATTTTAACCTGCGCAGGCTGCATCCAATTCACAAACGCGTAATGCCACATCGGGGGATTGACTATGCCGCGAACAAAGGAACCCCAGTGGTCGCTGCCGGTGATGGCAGGGTAACAATCGCAAGGCAAAACAATGCTTCGGGGAGATATGTGGTAATCCAGCACGGCCAGCAATATACGACCAAGTATCTGCATCTTTCGTCTTTTGCCAAAGCCGTCGGTCCTGGAAAGAATGTCCGCCAGGGCCAGACGATTGGCTACGTCGGTTCAACCGGGTGGGCTACTGCACCACACCTGCATTTTGAATTTCTTGTAGGTGGCGTTCACAGAAATCCTAAAACCGTGAAACTCCCAAATGCGAGTCCTATCCTGGCCAGCAATATGAAACGGTTTAAAACCAGCACAGCACCAATGTTGATGCAGCTAAGCTCTATCGTTGGAAATACTGGTTTTGCGCGTACGCCACAAAAAAGCCCCAGGAAGGGTAGCTGACGGACAGAGAAATCACGTGGAGATCTCGTTCCAGAGCAGGCAACTGAGCGCTGATTCCCTCACTAAATAGCGGTGCTAGATCGAGAATGAGTTACCGCATCCACAAGTAGTCTCAGCATTGGGGTTGTTAATCATGAATCGCGCACCCTGCAGATCTTCCTTGAAATCTATTTCGGCTCCCACAAGATACTGAAAGCTCAGGGCATCTATCAGGAGCGTGACACCGCTGTTCTCTATCCTGGTGTCATCTTCCTCAACATCTTCATCGAAGGTAAACCCATATTCAAACCCTGAGCAGCCACCCCCGGTTACAAATACGCGGAGTTTGAGATCTTCATTTTCCTCTTCCAAAATGAGTGACCTGACTTTAGATGCAGCGGCATCTGAAAAGGTCATCTTCAAAGGTTCGATCATGGTTGGGGCATCAGTCATAAAATTAATATAAGGTTCACGTCTTCAAATTCAATAGAGGCGGGCAACAAAAACCTGGTTTGCCTAGGCTGATTTACTTTTCACCGCGGAGACAGCAGCCGGTTTCCTAGGCTCCTGATCAGCCTGCCGGTTTGCTTCATTGCCTGCCTCGGCAGACTTGTTATCTCTTCGACCTTCCTTCAGATGTACAAGATTCCCGTCCACGCGGCTGCCCATTACCATCTCTATTAGATTGTAGTAGACGTTGCCTTTCACTTCTGCCTTGCCTGCTAGTTCCACATGTTTGTCAGATCGGATATCCCCGTAAACTTTCCCATTCACGATCACGTTTGGCACCCGTATTTCACCTTTGACACGACCCTTCTCACTCACTGTCACTACTGCTTTTGATCCTGCCTGGGCATAAATATTGCCCTTCACAATGCCATTCACCAAAAGCTGGTCGCTGAAATGAACATCACCAACGAATTCACAATTAGTAGCAACCAAAGTAATTCCTGATTCAGACCTGCTATCCCTACTTCTGTTAAACATTGGCTATCCTCCATTCAACTGCCAGGCAAACTTCTTTTCAAGACGCTGCCCATTTCTACCAGATGACTTGGCAATTATCATAATTTCCCTCGGTTTAAATCCAACCGGTACCGACAACTCTCCATCAATATTCTGAAAATATCTAAATCTGAAGCGGATCCTTGCAAGTTTCTCTTCATTCATCTCGCTCAGCTCGCTCAGCGCCAGCTGCTTTTCGCTTGAACCTTCGCTGCCAAGCAAAGCAATTTCGACTCCTCCCTGAACAAAATCATGTTTATCGACAACCTGGGTCAGCAGAAGACTGTATTTATACTTATTGGGCTCACCGGTATTTTCCACATTCAGCCGTTCAATCCGTAACCCCTTCTCTTCTACATTAGGGAGCATCACTCCTTTGTAGAACCTGATCTCTTCACGAAACCCAGCAATCTGGTCCTGCAATCCCTCTACGGTTTGCCTGACTTCTTCGTTGGCTCTCGTATCGATTTCACCACCTAATTTAAGATCGGCAAGCTCCTGCCGCATTTCCGTCATCTGTCGCCTTGAATCTTCAAGCTGGGTCTGAATCTCTTCCTTTTCTTTCAAAACCTCCACTTTAGTCTCAAGACCTTGATTCATGCCATATTCGTACGTTAGGAGGCTGAAAGCCACCATGGCGACAAGAAACAGGCAAAAAATCCACGCCTTATACAGCGGCCTGTGCGGAACGACCACCATCTGATGTTGTTTGCTCCCTTTTACCTTTGCCATGGAACTTCGAATTCTGTGCTGTTTTTGTCAGGGCGAACTATCTTACCAGAAAACAGGAAAAACCCAGCTTTTATGTCAGAGATACGTTCTAAATGCCTTATAAGCGATCCTCGGGGAGTTTTGATCATGAATACCTGCCATATATAGCTCTTAGGGTGGTGGGAGATTAGCGCTTTTTTCATTCATGACATATCCTGTTTGTGCGCATGCTAGCGACCATCGGTCAATGAATCGAAAAATATCAGAATACCTCGAACATCTCTCACTAGGCACTTTCAGGCGAAAACTTGCGTCAATTGACTCTACGCCACAATTCGCCTTATTGGGAGTCGCCTCTGGACTGCTGACGGGAATTATTGTCCTCGCTTTCAGGATGTTGGTTGAGATCCCCCTGGATGCCCTCCTGCCTAACGGACCAGACGACTTCGAGGGGCTGAGTTCGCAGGAGCATTTCCTACTTCCGGTTGGGGGTGCCCTGGCTCTAGGCCTGTTCCTGTTTCTCACCAAATCGAGTATTGGCGGAGTTGGTGTGGTGCATGTTCTAGACCGCCTTTCCCGGCACCAGGGTCATCTTCCTGCTCGAAACCTGCTGATCCAGTTCTTCACAGGGATTTTCGCCCTGGCAAGCGGTCAGTCTGGCGGAAGAGAAGGCCCCGCGATCCATCTGGGGGCAGCCGGCAGCAGCTTGCTCGGGCAAGCTCTGGGTCTACCCAACAATAGCATTCGCATTCTGGTGGGGTGTGGCGCAGCGGCCGCTATCTCAGCCTCATTCAACACACCCATTGCTGGCGTCATCTTTTCCATGGAAGTCATCGTCATGGAGTACACCATCGCTGGATTCATTCCCGTCATTCTTTCAGCAGTAGTCGCTGCCCTGGTTCTACGACCCTTCTATGGATCGATTCCCGCATTTGACGTCCCTCAGGTTGCCATGGGGTCGTTTCTAAACCTGCCAATCGTGCTCCTGCAAGGCGTGCTTATAGGTTGCATTGCGGCTGGATTTATAAAGCTAATAGAACTGATCTTCAGATACGCGCCTGCGCAGGTTGGTTTTCGAATGATAATTGCCGGGACAGTCACCGGACTACTCGCTGTACTGACACCACAAATTCTGGGAGTCGGCTATGACACGGTCAACTCAGTACTCATTGGCGATATGTCGTTTTTAGTGCTGCTGGCAGTCTGCGTATTTAAAATCCTTGCCACCGCTACAAGTATTGCGATGGGAATGCCGATAGGTCTAATCGGGCCGACCTTGATCATCGGGGCATCAGCCGGCGGGCTTCTGTGGATGGCTGTAAGCCTCATATTTCCTGAACTGTCATCACCAGCCTTCTACGTGATGCTGGGGATGGGAGCAATGATGGGCGCTGTACTGCAAGCCCCATTGGCAGCGCTAATGGCCATCATGGAACTGACCCACAATCCAAATATCATACTACCGGCAATGCTGGTGATAATTGTTGCCAATATCACTGCCGGCCAACTATTTGGCATGAAGTCAGTTTTCATTACCCAAATGGAGTCAATGGGACTTGAATTTCGGCAAAATCCCTTGTCGATGGCGCTGAATAGGGCCTCGGTTGCAAGCATCATGGAGAGAAACTTTGCACGTACACAGGCCAGTATTCATATTGAAAAGGCGAGCGAGTTAGCTAGCGGTGGCTCACACTGGCTACTTGTTGACGTAAACAAGGCGCCCGCTTTCATTCTCCGTACAGAAGATCTGGCGACTTTTCTGGACAGCCACCAGCGGGAGGATGTAGATCTAGCAGAGATACCTGCAACGCGAAAAGATGTTAGTTCAATCCTTCTACAGGCAACCCTGGGCGAAGCATTCGACTCACTGCAATCCAAGGGTGTACAGGCGCTATATGTTAATCGCATTACAGCTCCCCTGATGGATTCGCCTGTCGGCATCGTGACTTTGGAAGATATCGAATCCTACTATCGGTCATAGGAAATGTCTCAGGGGGCCATAGTAAACGTATCCAGCCTAACTGCATTGAATGTGGCAGCAATGAGTGCTTGAATGCGCCCTGCTTTTGACATAGAAATTCAAACGGGGAAGACTGATGAATCAATCCGAAGCGCTCTTCGCAGAAGCTCAAAAGGTCATGCCGGGGGGAGTCAATTCTCCTGTCAGGGCGTTTCAACGGGTGGGTGGCAACCCGATCTTCTTCAAGAAAGGTAAGGGCGCATATTTGTATGATGAGGATGACCGGGAGTTTGTTGATTATGTTGGCTCCTGGGGGCCAATGATACTAGGTCACGCCCATCCCCAGGTTATCTCATCAATAAAGGCCGCTGCCGATAACGGCCTCAGTTTCGGCGCACCCACCGCTATCGAAACCGAGTTGGCCAAGAAAATCTGTAGCATCATGCCCTCCATTGAAATGATAAGGATGGTCAATTCAGGTACTGAAGCAACCATGAGCGCAATCCGGATTGCGCGCGGATTTACTGGCAGAGACAAGATCGTGAAATTTGAAGGTTGCTATCATGGCCACAGTGACTCCCTACTCGTAAAGGCTGGCTCTGGAGCCCTGACCTTGGGTGAGCCTGATTCCCTGGGAGTACCCTCCAGTTTCGCCGAAAAAACCCTGACCCTCGAATACAACAATCCAGACCAGGTCCGCGAAGTCTTTAGTCAGGCAGGTGATGAAATCGCGGGTATCATTGTCGAACCCGTTGCCGGAAACATGAGTTGCATCCCCCCAGAAAAAGGATTTTTGGAATGTCTGCGGGAAGTCTGTGATGAATACGGGGCCCTGCTCATTTTCGATGAAGTAATGACTGGCTTCAGAGTCGCCCTTGGAGGTGCGCAAAGCCTCTATGGTATCCAACCCGATCTAACCACCCTGGGTAAAGTAATGGGTGGTGGAATGCCCGTGGGTGCCTTTGGTGGTCGCCGGGACATTATGCATTCAGTGGCGCCACTCGGTGCCGTTTACCAGGCAGGAACCTTGTCCGGTAATCCAATCGCTATGACGGCCGGACTAGAAACTCTGAAGTTAATTGAAGCACCAGGGTTCTTTGAAACAATCTCCGAAAATACCCAAAGCCTCATGGCGAGCCTTCAGTCCCTTGCGGACAGTGCTGGTATCCCATTCACTACTAACCAGGTCGGGGGCATGTTTGGCTTCTTCTTTTCCGACACAGACAGGATGACAAATTTCTCCCAAGTGATGAGTTCGGATACCGGCGCATTTGTGACTTTTTTCAACACCATGCTGGAGCAGGGAATCAGCCTTGCCCCTTCTCCCTTTGAATCCGGGTTTGTTTCCGCTGCACACGGTCAGACCGAGTTCAGTAAAACAGAAGCCGCCGCAAAAAGTGCCTTCGAGGCTCTCCAACAAGGTGTATAAAGCCCAATGAAAAAATATGATGTTTACGGTATCGGTAATGCTCTGGTTGACACTGAATACGAAGTTGATGATGAATTTATTGCTGCTACCAAATGGCAAAAGGGGATTATGACGCTGATTGAGGCTGAAGAGCGTCTTGAGCTAATACACCTCTTAGAGCAAGAGCATGAACACCAGGTAATTAAGCTTGCCGGTGGTGGTTCAGCAGCAAACACGGTTGTCATCGTAGCCCAACTTGGTGGGTCGGCTTTCTATAGCTGTAAGGTTGCCGATGACGATACCGGCACTTTCTTTTTGACCGATCTGACGAATGCTGGGGTTGATACAAATCTGACTAATGTGCGCGAACCGGGTGTAACTGGTGAATGTATTTCGATGGTGACCCCTGACGCAGAAAGGACGATGACAACACACCTGGGTATTACCCAGGATTTTTCAACCAGCGAACTGTCTCCGACGGAACTAAAGCAATCAACCTACTTGTATATGGAGGGGTATCTTGTCAGTTCACCTTCGGCCTTCGAGGCTGTTCTCGAAGCTCAAGCAATCGCCAGGGCTGCTGGTACCGAAATCTCTCTGACTCTGTCCGATCCAGCAATGGTCGAAAATTTTAAGGATAAGTTTGAGCAGATTGTTTCACTTGGTGTTGACATGCTTTTTTGCAATGAAGACGAAGCCAAACTGTGGACAGGAGCATCAGCGCGGGATCAGGTCATCAGCGCGATCAGGAGTAGTTTCCCCAAGTTCGCTATTACCTGCGGTAAAGACGGCGCTATTGTCTGTGATGGGAAGGAAACATCTCTGATACCAGGCATTCAGACGACACCAGTGGATACCACAGGCGCTGGTGACATTTTTGCAGGCTCATTCCTTTTTTCACTGTGCAGAGGAAAGTCTTTCAAGGAATCAGCAGCCCTGGCGAACAGCATGGCCTCAAAGTTAATAGCCAATTTTGGCGCCCGCCTGCCAACTGAAATTGCACTGGCGTCATTAAAACAACCCTAGCTGCCTGTCGGTAATCTCCTCCAGGGAAGTTGATTTGAAGTTCAGGATTGCATTGGCAATAGGTGAGAGCTGCTTATCCACATAGAACTGATAGTCGATCGGTGATTCTCTATACAATCGCGGTTCGGGGCCAGCAAGCGTCATAACGTATTCCACCCAGCTCCCCCCAAAATCACTCACAACGGGAAGGCCCCGTTCTCGTCTAATCTCTTCCGCTCTACGAGCGGCCCGTACGTGTGGCGGTACATTTTTTTTGTAGTCTTCCAGCTTCCTTCTAAGACGCCTACGCAATACAAGCTTGTCATCAACTGCTCCCTTGTATACAGACTCAACAGTACGATGAATATAGCCTTCAAACTCCAGGCCCAGGAAGATCAACCGATACAGTTCCTGCTGAAAGTCCCTTGCCAATTGACTCCAATCACTGCGAACGGTTTCCAGCCCCTTGAACACGAGCTGCGTTGAGCCATCTTCACTCCGGATCATTCCGGCATAGCGTTTCTTACTTCCCTTTTCAGAGCCCCGAACCGTTGGCATCAGAAACCGATCGAAGTGGGTTTCATATTCAACCTCAAGAAAACTGTCGAGACGGAATTCGTTTTTCAGGTGATCACGCCACCAGCCATTCAGGAAATCAGTTAATTTCCGCCCTACCAATTCAGCGCCATCAGACTGTCGCTCCAACAGGACAAAGACAGAGTCTGTATCACCATAAATGACGGGATATCCCTGATCTTCAATCAGGTCTCTGGTCCTCTTTAGGATTTCATGTCCACGCAGGGTAATTGAACTCACCAGCCGCGGATCGAAAAATCGACAACCCGGTGTTCCAAGGACACCATAGAACGAGTTCATAATGATCTTTATGGCCTGGGAGTAAGCTGTATCGCCAACCTCCTTGGCTTTATCCCTCGCATGCCACAATTGTTCAATGATAGTCGGTAGAATGTAGCGTTCCCTCGAAAACTCTCCGCCCATGAACCCAGGGATTGGGTCAGGCCCAGGGCGGGTCATAGCAAGCGGGTCCACATGAAAGGTGCGAATTATGCTCGGATACAAACTCTTGAAGTCCAGAACAACAACGTCGTGGTAGAGTCCCGGGTTCGAATCCAGGACAAATCCACCTGGACTTCCTGAGCCAGAATCATCTTCCACCACCGGCGCGACAAAACCTTGCCGATGTAACCGGGGTAGATATAGATAGTCGAATGCTGCAACGGACCCACCCGCACGATCCATATCAAGGCCCGTCAATCGTGATCTCTGTACAGCAAAGTCAATCAGGTTAGTGTGCTGAAAAATCTCCAGAACTAGCGCGCAATCTTCTAGATTATATTCAGCCAACGCTTTTTTGTCTGTGGCGTACATCTTCTCAATCTCACTGGCCCGGGCGTCCACGTCGTCCACAAGTTTTCCCCGACCCAGCATTTCTCTCGCTACGAAATCTAGCGCGAAACTCTCGAATCGGTAACTTGCAGTTCTCAATAACTCGATGCCGTCCAGAACCACTCTGCCCGGTACCAGCGCATAGTTACGATCCCTGCCCCGACTCGCAGTACGCCAGTTTACGGTTTCACCATTGCGGCCCAGGGTAAAATCCAGCTTGAGTGCCTCGCATCTTTTTTGCAAAAACCACAGATCGAAAGCCACGACACTCCAACCAATAATCACATCAGGATCGACCGTCCGGAACCATTGCAGGAATCTCACTATCAATTCAGGTTCATCTGCACAGTAGTCCAGGTACTCGAGTTGTGCATAGCTCTCGTCAGACACCATGAATACCTTTTTCAAGTCATCCGCATAAATGGCAATGGACAGGAGAACTCCCCTGGTATAAGAGGTTTCAATGTCGATAGAAACAGCTTTAAGCGCTGGAGTGTATTCCGTGGTAGCAACCTTTGGGTCTCTGCAGTCCAAAAATCCATCTCGATGTTGCAGTTCACCAGTGAACTGCAATGAGCCAGTAATGAACCTTTCCATTAGATACCGATCAGTTGGCCTGATATCCGATTCATAAACTGAAATCCCACCTGACTCAATTCTCGAACGTGCAATACCAAGCAACTTCTGGCTGGGGAAGTAGCACGCCACAGCTGCTTCATTTCCTGAGAAAGTTTTAAGCTCCAATTCCACATGGCGCCAGTGCATATTCTTGTCCAGCAGCCTGCGAACTCTGTCCAGCTCAGAACAACGAATAAAGAATACGGATTCCTGTGAGGAAAATTCAATTCGAGCCGGTCCCTGTTCCGACGCAAGCCAGTAAACAAGCTCCTGGCTGCCATCCCTATCCAGCCACTGCCGAGTGAGAATGAACCCCCTGACTGATTCCTGTCTGGAATTAGATATTGAGCTGGTTTGCCCCTTCATGAAATATCCGTACTGACGCCCCGATTGAGTTATGTTTCCCAGTCGACCTCACCTGTTTCTGGTCAGGATAAAGGGTCTCGCCGGGTCGTTGGTAGGAAATAGTTCGATATCAACCTCAAATGCCTCCCGCATTTTTTCCGGTGTTAAAACATCCAGCGGTGCACCGGATGTCAGCAATCGCCCCTTTGACAGTAACAGTACCTGGTGCGCAAAACGCAGCGCCAGGTTCACATCGTGCAAGACAACCATGATGGTGGTTCCCATTCCAGCAATTGATTCCAGCGTATGAAAAAGTGCCAGCTGATGCGATAGATCAAGGGCCGCCGTTGGCTCATCCAGGAATAGACATGCATGTTCGCGGGCATCCCATATTTGGGTAAGCACACGAGCAATCTGCACCCTTTGTTTTTCACCTCCAGAAAGTGTCAGATAGACTCTATCCCGAATATTCTGCAGCCGCATCTCTTCTATGACCTCATCCACAACCGCCTGATTAGCGCGCATGGATGTCTGGTGCGGAATCCGGCCCATCTGTACCACTTCTACAACACGAAACGGAAAGTCAAGATCCGCCTGCTGCGGCAATATTCCAAATCTTGTTGCCCGCTGTTGCAGCGACAATGAATGAGTGTCTTCATCATCAACCATAACACGACCACCACTGGTTGCTGTTTCTCCATTTACTACCTTTAGCAGGCTGGTCTTACCGGACCCATTTGGTCCTACGACGGCGACAATTGAACCACTTTGAACCCTAACTGTAATATCCTGAAGCAGTGGTGATTCATCAATAACATAGGAGAGGTTGGAAATAACAATGCTCAAAGACCCAACCTTCCTTTTTGTCGCACGATAAGATAGATAAAGAACGGCCCTCCCAGTAACGCCGTAATAATTCCCACCGGCAGTTCCGCCGGGCTCAGCAGGGTACGGCTCAAAGAATCAGCCAAAAGCAGCAACAACCCTCCCAGTACAGCTGACCCGGGGATGACCACATGGTGGTTGGAACCCAGGCTCATCCGAACTAGGTGAGGAACTACAAGGCCAACAAATGCGATGACTCCACAAAGGGCCACCGATATACCCGTGGCCAGCGCAGTAAGTACAACTATTTCGATTCTCAAACGTGCAACGGAGATACCCAGATGGCCAGCCTCCCTGTCTCCGAGGGTAATCGCATTTAGTTGCTCACCGCGAATCAGGAAAATCGCAATTACCGGCAGCACTGATGTTGCAATTACAACGCTGTGCCAATCAGCCCCGTTCAGGCTTCCAAGGGCCCAGAAAGCTACCGACCGCAGCTCAACATCTGTTGACAGGTAAGTCAGGATACCGACCCCGGACAGGGTAACCGCATTGATTGCAATTCCCGCCAGTAACATACTTGAAATGGTCCCCCCTCGCCTGCCTACCTCAAGCACCAGCCAGGTTGCCAGCAACCCGCCAACAAATGCACTCGCTGCAATACCGGCACTCGCTATACCCAACTCCGCACCAATCACCAGATATGTCGCCGCAAACAATGCTGCGCCGCCGGATACGCCTATCAGGGCCGGGTCGGCAAGCGGATTTCGGAACAAACCCTGTATCGCTGCACCAGATGTAGCAACACCTGCTCCTACCAGGATCGCCAGGAACATCCTCGGTAATCTGATATCGACAACGATCATCTTGTGAACTGAGGAGTATTCTTCTCCAATCAAGGTGAAAAATATCTCCTCCATGGGAATAGACGCAGATCCCACGCCCAGTGACGCAATCGCCACAACTGCCAGGATCAACAGCAAGATCAAGAGCCTAATTCTAGGCATATTCAGCCAAGGCCCCTTTGTACAAAGGGCAGCGACTTGCCAATTGAAGGTTTACTCCCGCCAAAGCGAACCTTGTACACCAGCACCTCGACGCCTTCTTCAATGGCTTCGACAAGTGTATCGGCATATAACTGGTCTATATGCGCAGCGGGTCTTACTTGCTGAATGCCGGAGTGCTGGACACAGAAAAACAAAACTGCGCGACCACCCTTGCTAGCAATGCGCCCCAACTCGCGCAGATGCCTTGTGCCTCTGCTGCTAACTGAATCCGGGAAACATCCCACGCCATGACTGACCGGATTCTCCAGCAGGGTAACGCTCTTCACCTCCAGGTAGCATTCGGCCTGGTCGGGATGCCCCGACAACAAGATATCGATGCGGCTATTCTCCGTGCCATAACGCACTTCGCTCCTTACCTTGGGATATCCCTGAATTTCCTGGACCCGTCCGCCCTCAATCGCATTTCTTACCAACATATTAGCCTTCTGAGGGTTTACACCGATGTAGTGCCCCCTTGATGTCTTCATATACTCCCAGGTCAACGGATATTTTCGAGCAGGGTTTTCCGACCGGGAGAGCCACACCCGGGCACCTTCCTCAATACAGTTTTTCATTGATCCGGTATTTGGGCAATGCACCGTGATGATTTCACCACTGTCTATCTGGACATCCGCCAGAAAACGTTTGTATCTCCGAATCAGTTTTCCACCCAAAAGAGAAGGGTCCCGCATCCTCTACATACCTCTAGCCTGTCCGGAAATGCGCGGTTTTAGTCTGATAGCACGCCTCGGCTGTGATCTTAAACGCGCATCAATCAATCACCCGCTGGGCGCCTATCCCCAGCATCGAAATCCGAGAGAGAAAACCTCAATAGTAACATCAGTGGCGCCCCGATTCGGCACACCTGCCCAGGAGTAATCCAACCAGCACCCAATGAACTTCAGGGGTAATTGTTACTTGGCGAAACGGAAATGATCTGGTAATGTTCGCCGCTCGATTTAGAACCCGAATTTTTGTGGCATAGAGAACCGGAACCACCTATGACAGTAAAACGAAAGAAAGTCGCTGCAAAGACCAAAGCCCCGGCAAAAGCAAAATCAAAGGCCAAGGCTACAAAAGCCAAGAAAACCACAGCCAAAACTAAGGCCAAAGCCAAAACTAGGGCCAAAGCCAAAACTAGGGCCAAAGCCAAAACTAGGGCCAAAGCCAAAACTAGGGCCAAAGCCAAAACTAGGGCCAAAGCCAAAACAGTGACCCGGAAAAAGGTGCCTGTGAAAACCAAAATAAAGGCCAAAGCAAAAAAGAAAGTGACGGCCAAGAGTAAAGTAAAGGCAAAAAAACAAACACCCCGTAAATCAACCGCGACAACAAGAGCTACAATAGCAGCAAAAACGACACCAAAAAAACCTACTTCTGGCGGCAAAGCAAAAGCTAAACCAACAGCCACAGACAAGAAAAAAGCTGCAAAGAAAATTGCAGCAATAAGGAAAATTTCTCCTAAGAAGGCTGCTCCTAAAAAGACGGCTACAAAGAAAGCCGTGCCTAAGAAAGCAAAAGTAAAAGCAGCCAAGACCACCAAAAGAAAGACCGCGACTAAATCAAAAACTCGCAAGAGTAAAAAAGATGGCTACATGAATGAAGAGCAGCGGAAACACTTCAAAGGACTGCTGCTGATCTGGAAGACCCAGTTGATGGAAGAAGTAGACCGCACTGTTACTCATATGAAAGACGAGGCTGCAAATTACCCTGACCCTTCTGACAGGGCTAGTCAGGAAGAAGAATTCAGCCTGGAACTACGTACCAGAGATCGAGAACGCAAGCTCATTCGAAAGATAGACAACACTATTGAGCTGATTGAGCAGGATGAGTACGGCTATTGCGAGTCTTGCGGAATCGCAATCGGCGTTCACCGCCTGGAAGCTCGTCCGACTGCTACGCAATGCATCGACTGCAAAACACTCGACGAGATGAAAGAAAAGCAACTGCACGGCTAAAAATCACCCTTGCTGGACGGCCTATAATGTTGACCAGCAACTACATTGGCAGATTTGCTCCATCACCAACAGGACCGCTACACCTGGGATCCCTGGTAGCAGCAGTTGCCAGCTTCCTGGACGCTAAAAAAAATGAGGGAACCTGGTTACTCAGGATCGAAGACCTGGATCCCCCAAGAGAATCCGATAGCGCCCCTGGCACTATCGTTGAACAACTCATTGCACACAACCTCCACTGGGATGGCGACATCCTGTATCAAAGCTCAAGGCTCGACGCCTACTCCGAGGCATTAGACAATCTCCAACGCCTGAGTCTTATTTACCCGTGTGATTGTGCTCGAAAAAAATTACCTGCCGTATACCCGGGAAACTGCCGAAACAAATCATCGGAAAAAGTTCTAAGGCCCTATGCTCTTCGACTTCTCCTTGATACGCCTGTAATAAGCCTTGTTGATGACATTCTTGGCCCTCAACGATGGCAGATTGACAGAGAAATGGGGGATTTCATCATCAAACGTAAAGATGGGCTATTTTCATACCAACTCGCGGTTGTCGTAGACGATGCATTCCAGCATGTAACCCATATTGTCAGAGGAGCTGACCTGCTGGATTCAACTCCCAGGCAAGTTCATCTTATGGAGAAGCTTAATTTGCCGATTCCTAATTACCTGCACTTCCCTGTCGTACTGGGAGCTTCCGGAGATAAGTTGAGCAAACAAACTCACGCGACCCCTGTTTCAAACCAGAATGCCCTGGATAATCTGAAACAAGCGCTGAGATTGCTCGGTCAACAAGTTCCAGATTCAGTGGATACCGTTACGCTGCTAGAGGAGGCTATCGCGAACTGGAATCGGAACCTGATTCCAAAACAGCTCTCAGTACCCCTGATGTAGATGATTGCATAATCGATGGCCATCACCCTTGGGACAGAACAATTCTTAGCTTCAGGATCACACTTCAGAGTTGACTTCGTCATCCAAATCGTTGTTTAGTTCACAGTTCAGCATATCAGCTCTGATACTAGCGGGAGAGTATGAGCCGAAAGAATGTTCTTATAGTCGAAGATGAAATTGTAGTCAGATCCTCGCTCAAGAAATTCCTCGAGAAAAAAAATTATAATGTTTATGAGGCAGGTTCCGTAGAGGAGGCTGTGAACCAGGATCTCAGTAGATTCTGTCTGATCATCACCGACCTGAAACTACCAGGACCACCGGGTACTGACATCATTTCGTTAGTACCTAATACCCCCGTGCTGGTGATGAACTGCAATCCCAGTCTGAAGTCTGCCGTTGATACAATGAAACTCGGCGCGGCGGACTACATAGCAAAACCATTTGACTATGAAAGCCTGTTAAGCACCATTCATGAACTCACCAATGACCCTAACGAGGCAGCACCGGGGACCAACATGCTTGGAACCTGTGATGCCATGGTGGAGCTATTCAGCCGTATCAATAAGGTCGCCCCAACCAATTCAACTGTACTCATAATTGGGGAATCCGGCACCGGAAAGGAACTCGTTGCCAAGGCAATTCACAATGAAAGCGCACAATCATCCAGGCCGATGGCCTTGCTCAACTGCGCAGCTATTCCGCACACTTTGATTGAATCAGAACTCTTTGGTCACGAGAAAGGAGCGTTTACCGGTGCCACGAATGCACATATCGGCTTGGTTGAGGCCGCTGATGGCAGCACCCTGTTCCTGGATGAAATTGGTGAACTCACCCTCGAAGCCCAAGCCAGACTTCTTCGCGTACTACAGGAAGGTGAAGTTCGTCGAATCGGCTCGGTTAAAACAAAAAGGGTATCAGTGAGACTAATTGCTGCAACTCACTGCGATCTGCAGACCCTGGTGGAGGATAGGCAATTTAGGGAGGACCTGTATTACCGGCTAAACGTCTTTAAGCTTGAATTACCACCTCTCAGAGACCGAAAGGATGACCTGATGCTGATCGCCGATCATGTCCTCAAACGCGCAGCAAAAAAATTCAAGAAACCTGGGCTGGCATTCACCGACCAGTGCCGGGACGTAATCTCCCGGTTTAATTGGCCAGGCAACATACGTGAACTGGAAAATGCAATCGAACGAGCAGCGATACTCTGTGATGGATGTACTCTAACACCTGAACTGCTTGCACTGGAGCCCAGCATACCCGCCCAGCCATATCCCATCACCGACACCTCCCCTGAGGAGGATAATGTTTCTCTCGAGGACTACTTCCTGAAATTTGTACTGCAGCACCAGGACCAGATGACAGAAACACAGCTCGCGCTGAAGCTCGGGATCAGTCGCAAAAGCCTTTGGCAGAAAAGACAGAAGCTGGATATTCCACGTAAGAGCCCAAGACGCAGGTAAAATGTTGACCAGGCCACTACTAGCAGGCTGCTGAAAAGCAGACTGTTAGACCGATACACGGATGTATCGACCGCAAATCAACGACGTAAGCTGTTGATTTGTCGCCAGCGGGCTGAGACCCGCGACCCTGAAAAAGTGCAGGAAAGCCCTTCTTCAGCAATCTGCCAGTGTTACCAAATTACACGTTTCAACGTAACTATGGGTAACACTGTTACCGGAAAGTAGACTTGATTTTTCTACATCTAGTTGATTTTATTACGTAAATGCAACTGGCACAGTTACTGCTTCGCATTGTGCCGGAGAAAAACGACGAGAATACTAATAATATTTTCTCTATTGACCGATTCGATGATAGGTAAGCAATTACACAGCATCGGATTAAATAATAAGAACAACAAAGCAAGAATAATAATAATACTGGCTCGCTGAGTGGGAAAAGCTCGCTTTTCCCATTTTATTTTGTCTTTGAAAAAAGCAACAAGCCCCAACCCCTTCCTGTCGCCCATACCTAACTGGTTCCTGTCCGAAGAGGGTATATTTTTCTATATGTAACGACATAACAATAATGTTAGGTATATATATCAATCACTTACAATGGAATATCGGACTCGTACAAGAGTCCGTTCGATATTAGAAAACGGGGGGAAACTAGCTGGTCCCTGTCCATAAATTGCACAATGTGAACCAAACCTGCAAAACAAATAAACCGTTAACCTATAAAAACAAGCACTGGCAAAAAAAAGTGGCCGCCTAAGGGAGCCCCACCTAGGGGGCCGCCTAGGATAGCCATCTCGAGGTTAGAAAACGGACAAGAACTGGCTAGTCTGGTAAAATCATACCCTTGATTCACGATTCTCAGACAACTCTTCTTGTGCCCTTGACCCGTACAATAGAGTCTTACTCACATCGCGATGGCTTTCCCTACCAGAAGCGTTCTCAATACTTTAGATGAAGCGAAACCGCTTTTGGTCCACCAATGAAAGATGACGCGACACCGCTCCCGCTTGACCACATCAGCGTAAATGCACTAAAAGTTGTCAAACGATTGACCGAGCATGGCTTCGAGGCATATCTGGTAGGCGGATGTGTACGAGATCTGTTACTGGGAAGATCACCAAAAGACTTTGACGTTGCAACGGACGCTCACCCAGAGGAAGTTCGCGATATTTTCAGAAACTCGCGCAGCATCGGTAGGCGATTTCGTATCGTCCATATTCGTTTTGGCCGAGAAATAGTTGAGGTCGCCACCTTCCGTGGTCCCCACAAAGAAATCGATGAGGACAGCCATTCAGTCGGCGGTATGATCCTTGATGACAATGTCTATGGAACCTTCGAAGACGATGTGTTCCGCCGTGATTTCACAATGAATGCGCTGTACTACAATATTGACTCCAATGAGATTCTTGACCTGGTAAATGGTCAGGATGACATCAAGGCAAAGCGCATACGTCTCATTGGTCCTCCTGATAGCCGCTATCGAGAGGACCCTGTTCGTATGTTGAGAGCAACACGATTCAAAGCCAAACTCGGGTTCACTATTGATGAGGAAAGCGGTTCCTTGATCCGTGAAATTGGATACCTACTGCAGGACATACCACCAGCACGCATTTTTGAGGAGGTCTTGAAGCTGTTTATGAGCGGGTATGGCGTAGCAACATTTGAGGCCATGCTCGAATATGAGCTCTTTGGCTGGCTGTTTCCAGCGACCAGACGTTCAATGGATAGTACACCGGCAGAAAAGCTAATACACCTTGCCCTTACAAGCACAGACAATCGAATTGCCAATGATAAGCCCGTTACCCTTGCATTTTTGTTTGCAGCTTTGCTCTGGTATCCATTTGTCGAAGACAAGAAACGTCTGGAGGAGGGGGGCGTAACCCATGTTGAGGCATCCCACGAAGCCAGCGCAAACGTGATTGCCAACCAGCAGCTTTTTACCTCAATACCCAGGCGTTTTTCCGGCCCAATGAGAGACATCTGGAACCTGCAGTTTCGACTGCCCACCCGCCACGGTCGAAAACCAGAAATACTCCTTTCACACAAACGCTTTCGAGCCGCTTATGACTTTCTCTTGCTCCGCGAGGACTCGGGGGAAAACCTCGATGGGCTTGGCAAGTGGTGGACCGATTACCAGGAAGCTGATGAAGCAACTAGAGATAAACTCAAACACCAACCGACCGGCAATAAGAAGAATCGCAAAAGAAGACGCCGACGCCGGGCCAATAAAAATGAAACGAACACGAATACTTATCCGCTCTAGGCGTTTTTCGCTAAACCTGGAGAATCAGACGCTATACGGCTGCAAAACCAGAGTGCCTCACCTTTAGTCATCCTGAGTGGAGCGGCGAAGGCCGCGAAGTCGAAGGATCTCGCTTTTGGATTGGCAGACCAGATCTCTCCACTAGGGCCACTAGCCTGGACATTTCATGAAAGCGGCTAAAATAAGTTGTTAACATCAGCAATTTCAACATGTTATATGTGATTTCCTCGTTTTCTCTAGAGTACAGTTTGTACCTGATCGGTTTTAGGATGGTCCGGGCTAGTTGGCCTCCAGTCGAGATGACCCGATTTTACTATCCCAGGGATAACAAGAGTTTAGTGCCGGGCACGTTTCCAATCGAAACAACCAGAGAATTTTCCCCCAGAAGGTTTCCCCAGAGAAGCCACTGTGGCACATTACTGATATCACGAATTTCAAGGAGCCTGACATGTCAGAAGCCAAGGTCTATCCAATAAATAAGGATGCTGAGTCCAGAGCGTACATACATAACGACCAGTATCTGGACATGTATAAAGCTTCAATCGAGCAGCCAGAGGAATTCTGGGCACAGCAGGCAAATGACTTTATTACTTGGTTCAAACCATGGGACACTTTGACCGAATCAGATTTCGACAAGGGAGAAGTAAAGTGGTTTATCGGCGCTGAGCTCAACGCCTCCTACAATTGCATTGATCGTCATCTCGAAGAACGAGGTGACCAGGTCGCTATTATATGGGAAGGCGATGATCCAAACGATGACGCCAAGATTACCTACAACGAATTGCACGAGAAAGTCTGCCGCATGGCCAATGTCCTTAAAACCAGGGGCGTTAAGAAAGGAGATCGTGTCTGCATCTATATGCCCATGATTCCAGAGGCCGCATTCGCAATGTTGGCTTGTGCACGAATTGGCGCCATCCATTCTGTCGTGTTTGGAGGGTTTTCCCCTCAGGCATTGCAGGACAGAATTCTGGATTCCGACTGCCAGACACTTATTACAGCTGACGAAGGGGTAAGGGGGGCCAGAGCTATTCCCCTCAAATCAAATGCAGACCGTGCACTTGAGAAGTGTCCAAATGTCCATACGGTACTGGTGATCAAGCGAACAGGTGCTGATATAGCGTGGAATGACGACCGTGATATCTGGTATCACAGCGCCATAGAAAGCGAGCCCGCTACCTGCGAGCCCGAACACATGAGCAGTGAAGATCCACTTTTCATCCTCTATACATCCGGTTCGACCGGAAAGCCAAAGGGTGTGCTACACACAACTGGTGGCTATCTGCTGCAGGCAGCACAAACCCATAAATACATTTTTGACTATCACGACGGAGATATCTACTGGTGTACCGCCGACGTCGGTTGGGTAACGGGCCATACCTATATCGTCTACGGCCCTCTTGCCAATGGCGCTACGACAATAATGTTTGAGGGGCTGCCAACCTATCCGGATTCATCAAGATGTTGGCAGGTTGTAGACAAACATCAGGTGAACATTTTTTATACCGCACCTACTGCACTTCGTGCTCTTATGGCACAAGGTGATGATTTCGTTACCAAAACATCAAGACGGTCATTGCGCCTTCTCGGGACCGTTGGGGAGCCAATTAATCCAGAAGCATGGGAGTGGTATTACCACACAGTCGGAGAGCAAAGATGCCCCATCGTCGATACCTGGTGGCAAACTGAAACCGGCGGCATCATGATCACACCCCTGCCCGGTGCGACAGCATTGAAACCCGGTTCTGCGACACGACCATTTTTTGGAGTAAAGCCAGTATTGATGGATGCAGATGGCAATGAGATTGAGGGTCCGGGTTCAGGAAACCTGGCAATCGATCGTTCCTGGCCAGGGCAGATCCGCACCGTATTTGGTGACCATGCACGCTGTATTGAAACCTACTATTCATCCTACAAGGGGTACTACTTCACTGGCGATGGGGCTCGCCGCGATGAAGATGGATATTACTGGATTACTGGCCGTGTGGACGATGTACTGAACATTTCTGGCCACCGCATGGGCACAGCGGAAGTGGAAAGTGCCCTGGTTCTGCACGAGAAAGTTGCCGAGGCTGCTGTCGTAGGTTTCCCACACAGCATAAAGGGCCAGGGAATCTATGCCTACGTCACACTGATGCACGATGTTGAAGGCACCGACGAGTTGAAGGAAGAGCTCAACCAAATGGTGCGCAGTGAAATAGGAGCCATCGCAAAACCGGATATCCTGCAGTGGGCTCCTGGTCTTCCAAAAACAAGATCGGGGAAGATTATGAGGCGGATTCTACGCAAAATTGCCGAAAACGAACTGGACAACCTGGGAGACACTAGCACCCTGGCCGACCCGGCAGTCGTGGATGACCTTATAAAAAACAGCCCGGTGACGGAATAGACCTTGCCGACAGTTATCCTGGTTCACGGGATATTGATGAATGGGTGGGAGATGACCCTGCTAGGCAAAAGATTAGAAGCAGCAGGTTACTTGACCAGGCGATTTTCCTACCCAAGCGTTCACAGGTCTCTCGCTGACAATACCAATCTACTACATCAATTTCTGGATGAAATTGATGATACAGAGATCCATTTTGTTGCCCATAGCCTCGGTGGGCTGTTGGTACGAAATCTAATCAATACCTATCCCCATGACGTCCAAGGGAGGGTGGTTACTCTGGGCACACCACATCAGGGTAGCCAGGTGGCCAGGATCATGCGCCGTTCCTGGATAGTCTCCAGGCTACTGGGTAAAGGTCTGGCATCGCTCTTAACGAATATCCCGCTCAGTCAACGCTTCTCTGAATTTAACAGCCCTGAAATTGGCAGTATTGCAGGGAATAAGCCCCTGGGAATGGGAATGCTACTTGCCAGCATGGCAAAGCCTCATGATGGTGCCGTTCAGTTGACTGAGACGAAATTTGACCAGATGACGGATTACCGTGTGGTAGCCACCAATCACATGGGGTTGCTCTTTTCCCGATCGGTAGCAGCTGAGGTAATCCAGTTCCTCAGAACGGGATACTTTCTGCCAGAAACCGCGTAGCAGTAGTCATAACAGACCACAAAAATTGTAGCACTGGAGCTTTAGCCCGAATAGAAAATAAACTATTCGAACCATTTCTCCAGCACTATCTCGTACGGCACCTACAGGTTAGGTAATTCCTAACAGGTCAATACCTAACTCGCTGCTTCCTCTGACTCAGAATCCGATGCCTCCGCGGAGTTGTCATCGGACTCCTTTGCCGGCAGTTCCTTAATGGAAAGCTTGATTCGACCCCGGTCTACATCGAGGACGATAACATCGATTACCTGCCCTTCCTTGAGATAATCAGTCACCTTCTCAACTCGCTCCTTGGCAATCTGAGAAATGTGAACGAGACCATCCTTACCCGGCAGTATCGTAACGAAAGCCCCAAAATCAGCGATTTTCGCGACCTTCCCTGTATAGATCTTGCCAACCTCAGCTTCTGCAGTGATGGCTTCGACCATCGCAACTGCAGCATCACGTGACTCTGCACCTTCACCAAAGATCGTAATCGTGCCGTCATCATCAATATCAACTGTGGCGCCCGTTTCCTCCGTTATCGAACGAATAGTTGCGCCCCCCTTGCCAATGACGTCACGAATCTTGTCAGTTTCGATCTTCATGGAGACCATAGCAGGTGCATTCACGGATACATTGTCTCGCGAACGTCCGAGAACCTTATTCATCTCATCAAGAATATGTAGACGCGCTTCCTTGGCTTGTTCGAGTGCCGTTTCCATAATCTGCTCTGTAATTCCCTGGATCTTAATATCCATTTGCAGTGCAGTAACACCGGTTGATGTTCCAGCAACCTTGAAATCCATATCACCAAGATGATCCTCGTCACCCAGAATATCTGTCAAAACAGCAAAATCATCATCCTCTTTTACAAGACCCATGGCGATACCGGCGACAGGTGCCTTGAGGGGAACACCTGCATCCATCAAGGACAGGCTGGCCCCGCACACGCTTGCCATGGAGGATGAACCATTAGACTCGGTAATTTCTGAAACTACTCGTGTTGTATATGGCCAGTCTTCAGCACTTGGAAGTACAGCCGTAATTCCACGTCGCGCTAAACGGCCATGGCCTATCTCACGCCTCTTGGGTCCACCTGAAAATCCTGTTTCACCAACACTGTAGTGTGGGAAATTGTAGTGCAGCATGAAGTTATCGCGGTAGGTTCCCTGCAGCGCGTCAATAATTGCTGAATCACGCATAGAGCCTAAAGTGGTCGTTACTATTGCCTGCGTCTCCCCACGAGTAAACAATGCTGACCCATGGGTCATAGGCAAGTTACCAACCTCGACGTTAATATTACGGACGGTCCTGTTATCTCTTCCATCTATTCGAGGTTCACCAGCGATGATCGCCCGGCGCACCGTTTTCTTCTCGACACGGCCAAACACCGAGAGAACCTCGTCACTATCCGGACCTTCACTAGCGACTAACTCACTAGCCGCCTGCTCTCGAAGTTCCGCGAGTCGATTCTGGCGCTCCATCTTGTCGGTAGTTTTGTATGCTTCTGCGATGGCAGTGCCAAATTTTTCTGATACAGACTCGACCAGAGAAGCATTTTCTTCTGCCGGCTGCCATTCCCAGGCATCTTTTCCCACTTCTGCCTTTAGTTCGTTAACAGCCCTGATAATCACTTGCATTTCCTGGTGGGCATACAGCACCGCACCCAACATCTGATCCTCTGTTAATTCCTGAGCCTGTGATTCAACCATCAATACAGCTGATTCTGTACCAGCCACGACCATATCCAGATCAGAGCTTACAAGCGCCTCAAACCCTGGGTTCAGTACGTATCCATCCTGGGTGAAACCAACTCTGGCGGCACCAATGGGTCCGCTAAAAGGAATGCCTGACAAACTCAATGCCGCGGATACACCGATCATAGCGGGGATATCAGGATCAACATCTTTATGTGCTGATATTACCTGGCATGTGACCTGAACCTCATTCATAAAACCTTTAGGGAACAGGGGCCGTATTGGTCTGTCAATCAGGCGGCAGGTCAGCGTTTCCTTCTCAGTAGGACGGCCTTCTCGTCTAAAGAAGCCACCTGGAATTTTTCCGGCCGCATAGGTTTTCTCTTCATAATTAACCGTCAGTGGAAAGAAGTCCTGCCCTTCTCTTGCGCTTTTCGTTGCCACCACTGCTACTAGTACAACGGTTTCCTTCATAGTAACCACTACCGAAGCGGTAGCCTGCCTGGCAATCTTACCGGTCTCTATCATGACCTCGTGGTCACCATATTGAAATTTCTTACTAACTGAATTCATATTCTTCTCCTACTATTCCTGTTTCAGCCCGCAAACTTTTGCGGCTGATTGTTATCGACGCAACCCTAATTTCTTGATCAACTGGGTATAGCGTTCTGAGTTCTTGTTGCGAAGATAGTTAAGTAACTTTCTTCGTTGACTAACCATCCTGAGCAATCCCACTCTTGAGTGGTGGTCACCACTGTGTTCTTTAAAATGTTCCTGAAGCTCTTCGATGTTTGCTGTTAAGAGGGCAACCTGGACCTCAGGTGATCCCGTGTCGTTCTCTGACGTACCAAACTCCTTTACTATTTCAGACTTTCTTGTAGCTGTTAATGCCATTTCTTTATCTCCATAAAATATGCCCAAACCACCTATCGATGGCCATTTAATTTAAGCAAGTACATCCGCGCATATTTGCAGATGCCTTACAGTCTTAATCCATTCCAACCAATCTTCTCGGAGCTATCCTTCCGTCTTCCAGTATCTCTCCAATTCCGACAAAAGACTCACCGGCTGTATCCTCACCGGCCGTATCCTTACCGGCCGTATCCATCCCAGAATCGTCAGATTCGGAGAAAATTCTTACCCAACCCTTTGTCGGAGCGTTCGCGGTTTGAACCGGTTGGCCCTGACGCAAATACGAGGCGGTCACGGCAGTAAGCTGAACCGAAGGCCAGTGAGTAACCGCCGCACTTGGCGGTAACAACTTCCCATCCAGAGCAGACAACCCATCGGAATCACGCAACTGCCTTAGAACTTCCAAACTACAGGTTTCATCAATATCAAATGCACCTGATTCCAGTCGTCTGAGCTCTATCACGTGGGCGCCGCATCCGAGATCCTGCCCAATCTCCTCCGCCAGGCATCGTATATAGGTGCCTTTACTACAGAGAATATTTAACACAATCTCATCTCGCTCATGGCTCACCATATCCATCTCAAAAACCGTTACACGACGACTTTTTCTTTCAACCTCTATGCCCTGGCGAGCTAGTTTGTATAGAGGTACGCCATTTACCTTCAGGGCTGAATACATTGAGGGTACCTGTGATATCACACCCCTAAATTTATCCAGAACAACTTCCAGCTGACCCTTTGAAACCTCTGGAAATGCATCGGTAACCGATACTATCTCACCATCAGCATCGCCCGTGGTAGTAACAACACCCAACTTAATAGTCGCCAGATATCGCTTATTTGCTTCGAGGAGGAACTGCGAAAATTTAGTAGCTTCACCGAAACAAATGGGTAACACGCCCGTCGCCAGAGGGTCCAGGCTTCCGGTATGGCCAGCCTTGGCGGCCTGATAGATCTTCTTGGCTTCCTGAAGCGCGCCATTTGAAGTCATTCCCGCCGGTTTGTCCAGCAATAAAACCCCATTTACACGTCTGCCTCTACGGGACTTCCCACCCACTCTAATTCTCCGCCCCATCATGCCTGCGCAAGTCTTCAGCCCTCGCTTCATCGATTGCCTTGGAAATCTTTGCACCACTTTCAATGGTCGCGTCGTAATGAAAGCGAAGTTTTGGTGTAGTCCTGGTGGACATCACCTTTGAAAGGTGTGTGCGCAAAAATCCACCTGCTCCGTTAAGAACTTTCTCAGCATCTGCTGCGTTGGTTTCGGGGAGCATGGTGAAGTACACATCTGCAAATGCCAGATCTCGGGAGACCTTAGCGTCGTTAATAGTGATCATCCCCAGACGAGGATCTTTGATTTCTCTTTGAATCAGGGTCGACAGCTCCCTTTGAATCAGGTCTGCAATCCTGCGTCCTCTGCTAAATTCCCGTGGCATCTGCTCTACAATCGAACATTCGATTGCCTACAATTCTCTTGCGACTTCACGGGTATCAAATACTTCAATTTGATCCCCGACCTTGACGTCATTATAGTTTTTGACGCCAATACCACACTCGGTGCCGCTTCTTACATCCGCAACTTCATCCTTGAAACGACGAAGCGATTCCAGTTCACCCTCATATATCACGATGTTGTCTCGCAACACTCTGATCATCTTACTTCTTGAAACGGTCCCATCGACAACCATGCAACCCGCAATATCTCCAAATTTTTTGCTGCTGAAAATGTCCTTAACTTCAGCTATACCAACGATTTCCTCTCTGACTTCCAGTGACAACATCCCGCTTAACGCATCTTTTACATCATCGACGAGGTCATAAATCACCTTGTAATAACGCAGATCAATACCGTTGGCTTCAATAATTTTCTTGGCTGAGTTTTCCGCCCTGACGTTAAAACCAAAGATCACCGCTCCCGACGTACTGGCATAAGTAGCATCCGATTTAGAAATACCGCCTACACCAGAGTAAACAACATTTACCTTAACTTCGTCATTACCCAGGCTCGCTAACGCCGATACGATGGCTTCCAGAGACCCACGCACATCTGCTTTGACTATAATATTCAACAACATGGTGTCACCGGAATCGAAGGACTCAAGGAGGTTATCAAGGCTGATGGATGGCGTAGCCAGCCTTTCTTCCTTGGCCTTGTCCTTTCTGAATCCTGCAACCTCTCTTGCGCGCCTCTCATCTTTTGTGACCATGAAACTGTCGCCGGCAGCTGGCGTACCATCTAGCCCCAGAACTGCAACCGGCGTGGCCGGTCCCGCTGCATCTACTCGTAAACCATTCTCGTTACTAAGTGCTCGTACACGCCCGAACTGCTCACCAGCAACTATAATATCGCCTCGTTTCAGGGTTCCGTTTTGTACCAGCAATGTAGCTATTGATCCTTTACCCTTGTCTAGTTCTGACTCAATCACAACCCCCCGGGCAGGACCATCTTCAACTGCGGTCAATTCGAGAAGTTCAGCCTGCAAATTTATCGCTTCAAGAAGGTCGTCGACTCCCTGACCCGTAAGCGCCGAAAGCGGTATAAATTGTGTGTCGCCTCCCCAATCATCAGGTATGACTTCACGTGCAGCCAGCTCACTCTTAACTCTTTCAGGATCAGCACCTTCCTTATCTATCTTGTTAACAGCAACTACGATCGGTGCCCCTGCACCTTTTGAGTGAGCTATAGCTTCTTCGGTCTGTGGCATAACACCATCATCCGCTGCAACAACAAGAATAACGATGTCAGTAGACTGAGCACCACGAGCACGCATGGCCGTGAATGCCGCATGTCCAGGGGTATCAATAAAGCAAATATCGCCGTGCTCGGTACTTACGCGGTAAGCACCTATGTGTTGGGTTATTCCGCCCGCCTCTCCGCTGGCAACTCGCGAATCACGAATATAGTCCAGCAGGGATGTCTTGCCGTGGTCCACATGGCCCATAACCGTGACCACAGGTATCCTTGGCCTGGCTTCACTTTCATAAATCAAATCATCCTCAAGGGATTTTTCAACCGCATCAGCATCAATGATCATGACGGAGTGGCCAAACTCTTCCACAACCAGTACCGCAGTATCCTGATCAATCGCCTGGTTAATATTTGCCATCACGCCAAGGTTCATTAATACCTTAATGACATCAGCCGCTTTAACAGACATGCGCTGCGATAGCTGTTGTACCGTAATGGACTGAGCGAGCTCCACTTCTTGTATCTGGCTTTCTGTGGGCGCCTGAAATTTGTGCTGCAGACCCTTGGGCTTAGCAATCGCTGCTCGTTTTGGCCTCGACCCTGCCGTTAAACCCAGGGTAGCGGTTCCATCCTTGGTGGTAGTTTCTGAAGCTTCATCCTCCAGAATCTCTTCTACTTCATCCTCAAGGATTTCCTCAACTTTTCGCTTGCGATCACCGTGCTTGGATTTCTTCTGCTGCAAATCCACTTCATCAAGGTCATGCCGATCTCGCTTATCTTTCCGGTCACTAACCTTGCTCTCTTGCAACTCGTCATCGTCACCAGTTTTCTTACCTTGCGTCTTTGCCGCAGCCTTGGCCTTCTTTTCTTCCTCTTTCGCCGTAAGTGCAGCAAGGTCTGCCGCCTTTTTAGCTGCTTCCTCGCGCTGCTTCTCTGCCTCTGCCTCAAGCTCAGCATGAGCTGCACGACGTCTGGCCTCTTCATCCGACGATTGGCTTGTATCGACAGCCACTTCCGGAGTTTCAACCGGAGCCTTTACTTCTTCTTTCTCTACAGCGCTTCGTCGTACATAAGTTCTCTTCTTACGAACTTCAACATTGACAGTCCGCCCTCGACCGGCGCTACCAGCCGTCTTGAGAGTGCTTATGGTTCGACGCTTGAGGGTTATCTTTTTCGGCGCGCTCTCGGCTTCACCGTGCGCTTTTTTCAGATGAGACAGCAGTTCCTGTTTCTGTTCTTCACTGACAGTGTCTTCTTCCTTTTTTTGGGGCAGCCCAGCTTCTTGCATCTGTAGCAATAAGCGGTCAACAGGCGTTCCAATCGTCCCTGCCAGTTGTTTTGCCGTCACATCAGTCATTCAATCTACCTTAACTATTGGGTCCAGCTTTTTCAGTCTAACCATCTTCTGCTTCCCCTTCTGCATCTTCGAACCAGGGAGCCCGCGCTGTCATAATTAGTTCACCCGCACGTTCCGAGGGTAAGTCTTCGATGTCCAAAAGGTCATCAATTGCCTGTTCCGCCAGATCTTCCATTGTCACCACACCTATTGCAGCAAGCTGGAAGGCAGTTCGCCTATCCATACCGTCCATTTCAAGTAAATCAGCAGCTGGTTCCGATTTGCTGATTTCCTCTTCACTGGTCAATTCCATGGTTGTCAGCGCATTCTTCGCCCTATTTCGCAATTCTTCTACGATTTCCTGATCAAAACCTTCAATGGTAATCATCTCCTCAATTGGGACATAAGCTACCTCTTCCAGTGAAGTAAAACCTTCTTCTACGAGCACGATGGCAACATCTTCATCAACATCAAGTTGCTCCATGAAGCTTTCCATAATCGAGCCGGCTTCCTGTTCGTGTTTCTCTCCGGCTTCTTCTTCCGTCATGATGTTGAGATCCCATCCTGTAAGCTCGCTGGCGAGTTTTACATTCTGGCCTCCGCGTCCGATCGCCCGCGCAAGGTTTTCCTCTGAAACCGCGATATCCATACTTTTTGTTTCTTCTTCTACAACAATTGAAACGACTTCTGCAGGGGACATAGCGTTAATTGCAAGCTGAGCAATATTGTCATCCCAGGGAACAATATCTATGCGCTCATTGCTAAGTTCACCAGAAACTGCCTGGACCCGAGAACCTCTCATTCCAACACAAGCACCTACTGGATCAATTCGCCCATCATTGGTTTTTACGGCTATTTTGGCCCTCGATCCCGGATCCCTCGCTGCACCGAGGATTTCTATAATTCCATCGGAAATTTCTGGTACTTCGATCTTGAACAACTCAATCAACATTTGTGGAGAGGTTCGCGTCAGTGCCAATTGAGGTCCCCGCGCTTCCGGTCGTACTTCTTCCAACAGGGCTCGCAATCTGTCGCCGACCCTGAACGTTTCCCTGGGAATCCATTCTTCCCTCGGCAGCAGAGCTTCAGCATTATTACCAAGATCCACTATTACGGCTTCCCGTGTAACCTTTTTTACCTGTCCGTTAATTAGCTCACCAACCCTGCCACGGTAGTTATCAACTACCTGGGCACGTTCAGCTTCCCGAATCTTCTGAACAATAACTTGTTTAGCCGTCTGAGCAGCGATTCTGCCAAACTCCACAGACTCAATTGGAATTTCGTAAAAGTCCCCTATTTTCAGACTTGCATCCTTCTCCTTTGCTTCTGACAGTGTCATCTGTGCATCTGGAAATTCCATTTCCTCTTCTTCATCCATCACTTCCCAGCGACGAAATGAATCGTAATCCCCTGTTTCCTTATCAATAGAAACACGGAGTTCCGCCTCGTCTGAATAACGTTTCTTTGTCGCCGATGCCAAAGCGAGCTCCAACGCCTCAAAGATGATGTCTTCTGCCACACCCTTCTCGTTGGAAACCGATTCAACTACTAACAGTATCTCTTTGCTCATTGCAATGTCCTAAATAGCAACATCACAAGTGGTATATACCCACTTGATCTCTTTTTACTATGGCTAGATCTCAGATATGATATTGGCTCTTTCAATCTCTCTAAACGGAAAAAGTATTTCTTCATCACTTCCTGAGCGGAGGACAACATCCCCCTCCTCTACACCACATAACAGTCCAATAAATTTTCTTTGCCCATCAAAGGGCTTTCTTAACCTCAGTTTTACCTGCGCACCTTTGAAGACTTCAAACTGTTCCAATTTAAACAGCCTTCGGTCCAAACCGGGCGAAGACACTTCAAGGGTATACTTACCCTGAAACAGATCTTCCACATCCAGCAAGCTACTCACCTGCCGACTGACCTTGGCACAGTCTTCAACGTCAATGCCTTCGTCTGAATCAATGAATATTTTCAGCACTGAATATTTTCCCTGGGCAAGTTTTTCAACACCCCAGAGCTCGCACCCGAGACCCGTAACTACGGGCTCAATCAATGCCTCCAACTGCTCCATCATCAGCCTTGTTCCAGTTGCACTATTTGCACAACCTGCAAATAAAAAATGGGCATATTGCCCATTTCCACGTATCAACATCGGGCTACAATATCGCCCACCATTTGCTACCCGAACCTACCACTCGCAGCAAATGCTAATAAAAAGCCCCTTAAAAGGGGCTTATAAAACTTGGTAGCGGGGGCAGGATTTGAACCTACGACCTACGGGTTATGAGCCCGTCGAGCTACCAGACTGCTCCACCCCGCAACAACAAGGGAGCGAATTATAGGGTTGTGGCAACAAAGGGTCAACCTTGGACGGCACATGGTTTCTGCTGTCCCGTGGTCTGGGGCCAAAAAAACGCAAATAGCTTCAAAGAGCCGCCTTTCGTGATTTTCCACGAATTGGAAAACGCTGCCGGCGTTTGTGTTTTGCTAGGTTCGACCGGGCCGCGTAGGACGGTTCGACGCAAAGCCACAA
>Ga0187833_10000480_pt1 | contig 45901 bp, 33 predicted proteins | sample ETNtaG_37_FD_167968 | JGI IMG/M metagenome (GOLD analysis project Ga0187833, IMG submission 167968) | Marine microbial and viral communities from oxygen minimum zone, Eastern Pacific Ocean - ETNP2014_SV_400_PacBio MetaG (Illumina Assembly) | ecosystem: Environmental > Aquatic > Marine > Hypoxic...
CGAAACGGCTGAAATCTCTCGCAGGGGAAATAGACGGGGCGGAGACGGTGAGCGCCGATCTACGTGATCCCGGGCAGGTTGCGAACATGTCTAGGAAACTCTCCGAAGACCATAGCGCTCTGCGCGGGGTGGTGTTCGCTGTAGCTAGCCCTTTCCCACACAAGCTGACCCATAAAACGGACTGGTCCGTATTCGAAACCCAGATCGACACACAGCTCAAGGCCTTGCATCTTAGCCTGTCGGCCACCCTGCCTCTGTTGGAGGCTCATGAAGGCACATCCCGCGCCCTGGTGCTTAGTACCGAATACATGCTGGGCACGCCACCCGTGAAGATTGCACCCTATGTGGCTGCCAAGGCATCACTCACCGCCTATACCCGCGTTTTGGCACAGGAATGGCTTGGTCGCGGCGTAAGAGTTCACATTCTTGCGCCGGGCATGGTGAAATCCGCTCTGACCGCTGAATTGCCGGATATGTATCTGCAACAGGCGGCCGAGGCCATGCCAGAAAAACACCTTACCTCGGACGAAGATGTGGCGGCGGTAGCAGCCTTCCTTATGAGCGAGGTGGGTGATGTGCTCTATGGCACAGTGGTGCCGGTAAGCCGCGCTCAGAGAAGGTGAAGAGCACAGAGAAGATGACGGCCCAGGCCAGAAAATCCCTCCCGAAAGAAGACATCCCACTTTCGTTTGGTGGTGCAGATCTGTTGTCACGCCCGGTGGAAGAGATCACCCGGCTAGCCAAACGGCTGAACGAGAACAAGATGGCCCTGGCTGCGGTGGGCTCGGAGATTAAGGTAATGGTGCTTTCCTCCTTTCTTACCGATTATCTGGTGGAGATGTTGCCACTCATGTTCGCCCGCAGAAGGCTGGCCGCCACCATCACCGCGGGACAGTACGGTGCTTTAGTTCCGGCACTTCTCGATAAGGAAGGGACACTATTCGCGGATATACCAGATTTTCTGATTCTGCTGCCTTCCCACCGCGACTTGGTGCATCTTCCCACCCCCGGTTGCGACGCTAAGGCAGCTACAGAGGCGGTGGAAAAGGAGATGGCATTATGGACGGATTTATGGACGCATCTGCCTTGTCCGGCTGTGCAACTGAGTTTTGACCCTCCGCTGCTGCGTCCTCAAGGCGATCAGGACGGGCTAGCGCCGGGGGGATTCGTCCGCCATGTGCGGCGGGTTAACATGGAGTTGGCCGATAGGGCGCCGTCCCAGATTACGCTGGTGGACTGTGAACATCTCGTCCAGCGTTTGGGTCAGGAGAAGTGGTATGATCCCCGGCTCTATCACATGTGCAAACAACCATTTTCCTTTGAAGCGCTGCCCGAGCTGGCGGACAGTTTGGCCGCTGCCGTGGCTGGTCATGGCGGTCACGGGCGCAAGGTGCTGGTGCTTGACCTCGACAACACATTGTGGGGCGGCGTGGTGGGCGATGTGGGCTTGGAAGGGCTAGAGCTTGGCCCGGAGACCCCAGAGGGGGAGGCCTTCATCGCTTTTCAGGAATATGTGGCAGCTCTTAACCGGCGCGGCGTGGTCCTAGCCGTGTGTTCTAAGAATACGGAAAAAATGGCACGGCTTCCTTTCCAAGAACATTCTGGCATGGTTATTGGCGAGTCTGACATTTCCTGTTTCATCGCTAATTTTGAGGACAAGGCCAGCAATCTCCTGACTATTGCCAAGGAGCTTAACGTGGGGCTCGATGCCCTAGTTTTGGCCGATGACAGTCCGGTAGAGCGGGCCTGGGTGAGGGAGCAATTGCCCGAGGTTCTGGTGCTTAACCTTCCTGAAGAGCCGGCCGATTTTCCCCGCACTATTGACGAGGCCAAGGCCTTTCCTGTTGGCAGGCTGACAGCAGAGGACCTTGGGCGTGCCACTTCCTATCAGGTGCGCGCCCAAACCCGCTCGGCCATGAGCTTGGCAGGGGACATGGAGGCCTTTCTTGCTGGGCTAGAACCCGCGGCCATTATCGAACCTGTGGGGCCGGGGTCACTGGATAGAATCGTACAGCTTATTGCTAAGACTAACCAGTTCAAACTCAATCCCACGGTTTTTTCCGCCGATGAAATTTCAAAACAGGCGAAGCATATTATTGCCCTTCGTCTGCGCGACAAGCTTCAGGATTATGGAATCGTTTCCGTGGTCGTTCTGAAGCCAGGCGAAGAAGAACTCATCATCAAAAACTGGGTCATGAGTTGTCGGGTGTTCTCTCGAAGACTGGAATATGTTATGCGCCACCTAATTTCTGAGCGAGCGCGGGAACTTGGTGCACAGTGTCTTCAGCTTGTCTACCGGGAATCAGACCGCAACAGCCTGTTGGTGGATTTGTTGCCGAAGCTTGGGTTTACTTCCGGGGAAGGGAGCGGAGATGAGGCGATATGGGTTTCCGCCGCCGATTCCCCCGACGGCATGCTCGCACACCACATGACAATCGTCCGTTCTTGAGGAACTTGAGATCATGACGCTCGTTTCCCCAGATCAGGCCTTGGCGACCCTGACCGAGGTTTTCCGGGAGGTTTTCGATGAGGAGGGCATTGTTCTCACGCTGGAGACAACGGCGGACGACATCGAGGAATGGGACAGCCTTAACCAGATCAAGCTCATCATTAGCTGTGAGAAGGCCTTTGATATCCGTCTTAAACCACGAGAGATCAACGGCTTGCAGAATGTGGGCGAGATGGTGGACCACCTGGTCCGTCATTTCTCCGGCGCCTGACTGGTTTTCCCTGTCCTTCAGACCCTAGATGGCTGATTAAATGAATACAGGCGCGTATGCTTTTCAGTAGCCCGGGATTTCTTTTTGTCTTTCTGCCTCTGTGCCTTCTGGCCTTTCACCTGACCTTATGGAAAGCTGGGGGAACGGCGGCCATGGGCGTCTCTGTGCTGTTTTCGGTATTCTTCTACGGCTGGTGGAATCCGCCTTATCTAGCGCTTTTATTGGGGTCCATAGGGGGCAACTTCCTTTTCGCGAGGCGGCTTTCCAGAGTCCCTTCGCGCTTCCTTCTGGGCTTGGCTATTATCTTCAACTTGGCCCTACTCGGCTATTTTAAGTACCGTAATTTCTTTCTTGAGAACATAGGTTTTGCCGTAGGGGAGACGTGGTCCTTCGGGACCATTTTCATTCCATTAGGAATTTCCTTTTTTACCTTTCAACAAATAGCCCTCCTTATAGACTCTAACGACGGGGAGGTTTCCCATCCACCCGGGGTGCTGGATTACACCCAGTTCGTGATTTTCTTTCCCCAGCTGATCGCCGGGCCCATCATTCTTTTTCGTGAGCTTTCGGACCAGCTGGCGGACTTGCGTGCCGGGAAGGGAGCGGGCCTGGCCTTGTTTGGTCCCGGCCTGGTGGTATTTCTGATGGGTTTGTTCAAGAAGGTCTGTCTGGCCGACAACATAGCACCCTTTGCCGATATTGTGTTTTCCCATGCCACGGAACTAACCATGCTGGAGGCCTGGGCCGGGGCCGTGGCGTACGCTTTACAACTTTATTTCGATTTCTCCGGTTATTCGGATATGGCCGTGGGGCTGGGGCTGTTGTTTGGGCTGTGCCTTCCCATCAATTTCGACACGCCTTTCCGTGCTGTTTCAATGATTGATTTCTGGAAGCGCTGGCACATGACCATGACCCGGTTCTTCATGATGTATCTCTATGCGCCCGTGGCACTTTCCCTCAACCGTTTTGGACTGGCGCGGTTTACAAGCCAGACCATGCTGTTCCCCCTGACCGTGGCGGCGCCTATCCTGCTTACCTTTCTGGTGGCGGGTTTGTGGCATGGCGCGGGCTGGACATTTATCCTGTTCGGCGCCGTTAACGGGGTGGGGCTGGTGATCAACCATTTGTGGAGGGAGGCAAAGTGCCCGGCCCTACCGCGATTGCTGAACTGGGCGTTGACCATGCTGACAGTGCTTATTTCCCTGGTCTATTTCCGGGCCGCAAGCGTGGCCGATGCCCACGCCATTCTGGCCACGTTCTTTTCCCCCGGCGCTTTGGTCCTGCCTAACTGGCTTTCATGGATGTCCGTGCCCCTTGGCCTGCCCTGGGCCACGCTGGTGGTCTTTACTACAGGTGTTTTCACGATAAAATTCATAACCTGGGTCGCTGCTCTCGGGGTTTTGTCGCTGGTGATGCCGAACCCAGCCAAGGACTATGACCGTCTGGTTCCCACACCGTTTCTGGCCGTTATCAGCGCGGTTCTTGTCTGGATGGTGTTGGGTTGGCTCGATGAGCCGCGAACCTTCCTTTACTTCCAATTCTAGGTAAAACCATGTTTTTTGTTTGGCGGCGCTTTCTTCTGGTTCATCTTCCCTTGGCCTTGTTGGGAGTCGCCCTCGCCGCCGAGGGGATAGCTATTCTTTTGAAAGATATTCCTCTGCGGCGGCATGATCTTGATAAAATCACCGTTGCTTTGAAGCAAGGTGGCCAGTCCGCGGATGTGCTGGTGTTCGGCGATAGCGTCACCCAGGATGTTCTCAAGACGTACAGGATCGCACCTGACGGACGGGTGGCCAATCTCACTACCAATATGGCGAGCGGCGTTGTCGGGGTCATGTTCCTCCTGAAGCGTTATCTGGAGATCAATCCTTCGCCGCGCCACCTTGTTCTGGTGGCGAGTCCGGAGTTCCTCAGCTATGACCCGGAGGGAAAGACGGCCGAGGTTTACGTCACGTCTGTCTTTCGTGAAGAAGGCGAGGTGGCGTGGCTGTCCCGCCACATGCCGGAGGTGTTGGAGAAAACCAGGGAGCCGGCGGTTTTCAATCTAGAAGGAAAAATCGGATATCCCCTGCTTGCTGTGATAGCACCACGGCCAGACGGAATACCGGAAGGGAAAGTTCTGCCGGTTCCGGACTTGGCCCCGGAGGAGGGCCCCATATCCGAGGCAGCGTTACAAAGCGTGAGGGGCCGTATTGGCACGGAACTGGGACCGACACCTGTCGTGAAGGTGGTGTTGGGAGAAATCTGTGATCTGGCGAAAATACATGATTTTCAGGTCCGTGTGCTGCGTGCTCCTATCCCTGCTGAAGTCATAGCCGGGTGGCGTGTCAGTGGTGCACTTGCTGATTTCCAGAATCAGATGGATTCAGTGCTGGCTGCTTCCTGTCCGGATATTCGATTCGAAAATTTCGGTGCCTGGGGCGAGCTGCCAACAACTGCTATGCGTGAGTCCGACCATCTACGCCGTCCAGGGTGGACCAACCGCTATGCTCTGGTTCTGAGGGAGTTTGTCGACTCCCTCCCCTAGAGGAAGAATCGTCTTTCCTGTTTTTCTTTCCACGGCGTGGTTGTGAGGTTGTCGGTGCAGAGCATGTTGACCATCCCAGTAATGTGCATTAAGTCACTTTCTCCTTGAATATCCATCCATAAGATCATGACGCATTCTTCTTTTACACCTACGGAAAGCACACTCCCACGTTTATTCAACGAGATGGCGGCGGTTTGTGCCGGACTCGCTGTGCCGTTCATCGCTTTTGGGCCGGGGGGTATGGGTGTAGCCATTGCTATGTGTATTCTGGCCATGGCGTTGAGTTCAGATCGCTCCTTGTTTTTCTCATACACTTGGCATCAGGCCTTTACTATTGTGGGCATGGCTGTCCTGTTCGTTTTTGCCTGCTGGCTTGTCAGTGCCTTAGGTTCATTCGAGATAGGACGATCTCTTGAAAAATGGGGGCGTACATTCTTCTTTGTTTTTCTAGCCGTTATGCTGTGGCGGCTTTTGTCAGAAAGTCCTAGGGCCCTGGAACTTTGTTTGCGTGCGGTTATCTTCGGTTCACTAGCCTGTGGAATCTTCGTTCTTTTGTGCCAATTTTTTATGCCAGAGACGCCAGATTTTCTGAAATATAGCTCCATCGGTAATCTTTTCACTATTCAGAAAGGCTACGGTTCTGTCGCGGCATGTCTCATACCGGCAACTCTTGTGGCTGGCTTCGTGCTAGGTGGAAGATGGCGTTGGCTGGGGGTTATCTGTGCGCCTGTGCTGTTTGGCGTAGTCTATTCCATATGGCAGCCGCCAATACCAAGCCGTGCCGGTCTGCTGGGATTGAGCGGAGGCATACTTATTCTTTGCTTTTGGGTACTGATACGGACACTGCCGCATCATCTGGCATGGATGGCGACGATCGTCATCACGGTCTTGTTGTCCTGGACTATCATCAGCCGCCTGCCAGCACCGCCGATTACAGATGAGACCAGTTTCGAGATTCCCTTCAGCCTCATTGACCAGCACCGTCAGATTATCTGGGGATTTACCTTGGAAAAGGCAAAAGCCGCGCCCTGGTTCGGCCACGGACCGGATGTGGTCAACCGGCTGCCAGGGGCGGATGTGTGGATACCAAATTTCCGCCAGGAATACATCCCCGCCCACCCCCATAACTGGGCCCTAGAGATATTAGCTGAGACTGGTGGAATCGGGTTCTCGGCCCTTGTGGTGGCCTTGTTTCTGTTTCTGCGTGAACTCGTCCGCGCTACCCCTAATATCGTGATTGCCGGAATTCTGGCACTTAACGGGGTCTTCTGGGCGGCGGGGCTAGTCAATGTCTCGTTCTGGTCGGCGTGGTGGCAGGGAACTTACCTACTGCTTTCCGCTCTTCTTATAGCTGCCATGGAAAAAGAAAAAGCCTGATTATGCACCGTTACCCAATGGATGTAGTGGCGCTATTTTCTACATGAACGGTGCGAGTGGGGAAGGCAAAAGCCGCTCCTTCTTCCTCGACGATCTTCTTGATGTCGATCATGTTCGCATTGAGCACGTCGCTCCATGCCAGCCAATCCGTGGTTTTTGTGAAATAATAAAGATCGAGATTGATGGAGGAACTCCCAAACTCCACCAAATGGACTTTTTGGACGTCATCTTGGGCCACATCGGGGTGGTTCGCTAGATAGGTCCTGATCTTTTTGACAATTGCTTCCATTTGCGCGGCGGTAGTGCTGTATTCCAGGCCAATAGTCATTTTGATCCTCCGATGAGTCATGCGCGACCAATTGACCACGGGAGCATCGGCGAGTTTGGCGTTGGGGACAGTAATCAGGGCCTTGGCGAAAGAACGGATTTTTGTCGCCCGCAGCCCGGTAGATTCTACGGTACCTTCCACGAAAGGGGTCTCAATCCAGTCGCCTTTGGTAAAGGTCTGGTCTATGAATATGGTCAGGCCACCGAACACGTTGGAGACGGTATCCTTAGCGGCTAGCGCCACGGCCATGCCGGCAAGGCCCAGTCCACCGAGAAAGGCTGCCACATTTATTCCCCATTCCTGAAGAATTGCCATAAGGCCGAGGAAGGCGATGACGATTTTGGAGGCGCGAATGAAAAAGCTCTTTAGGTCTTGGGTGAGGGCGGTTCCGAAAGCGCCGGAAAGGTGATCAAAGAAAAAGGAGAGCGGCACCACCATGTTGTAGGTTATCCAGAAAATAAGAAAGGTGGTTAAAGAGCCGGCCACCGCAAGATGGAAGGTGTGGGTCTGGGTGGCCAACGGCAGCAAGTTGATAGCAGCTAGAAATCCGAGAATGATGAAAAGAAACCGCAGCGGGTCTCGTAATGCATCGATGATGTTATCGTCCAGGTCGGTTCTAGTTTTCCTTGCTAGGCGCTTAGCAAAATCAGTGACTATGGTAGAGAATAATTTGCGTAGAAACAGAAAGCCCACGAAGACGGCACCGGCCAGTGCCCAGTCGGCTAGGGAAATCCCTTTTATGGAATCACCAGAAAGAATAGCGCTCAGGTCTTGTAGCCAAAGGTCCATTTGTTCCACGCTGTAAGTCGCCGTTACGCGAGAGAGATCCCGTTAATGTTGTTAACGAAACCGCGGTAAAACGCCGCAATTCACATTTATTTTTCCACCGCAATAGGGGATTATTTAAACCATTACAAGGGCATAAGTCGGATAATGGAAAAATTTTCCTAAATTTTCCGGTTGGCTAAGAGCCGTTTTTTTGCATAAAAATTACCAATTACTTATTAAATCGTGTACAATCTGGGCTCGGTCGCCGCTTTAAGGGGCCGAGTGCGCCGGTTTCGATACGCTTATGGACGGGCGCCGTTGGGGTATCATATTGCTCATTATAGAGGATGTGGTCATGTGTGTGATGTTTCGTATTCCATAATCTTCTGGATAATTGAGTTCGGCGTGGCGGGTGTTCCGTTCGGCGTTGTTTGACGTTGGGTGGTAGGTCGCTTCTCCAAGCATTGGTTCCCCTGTGCGGTGAGCATATAACGCCGCTTCAGAAGTGAAGAGATCGGCGTGTTAAGAGCACCGGAGCGTAAGGTAGCTCCAAGAGGAGGAAGATTATGACCAGTTTTGCATTGCCCGCTATTCCCCAGGACGGCGGGTTGCGTAAATACCTTCGGGATATCCAGGCTTTTCCGATGCTGGAACAGCAGGAAGAAGTCGCGCTCGCCAAGCGTTGGCGTGAGCATGACGATACCGAATCTGCCCACAAGCTCGTTACCAGCCATCTCCGCCTCGTGGCAAAAATTGCCCGTGGGTACCGTGGCTATGGCCTGCCCCTAGCCGACCTGATTTCGGAAGGTAATGTTGGGCTTATGCGGGCGGTTAAGGGGTTTGACCCCGAGCGCGGGTTTCGGCTTGCCACCTATGCCATGTGGTGGATTAGAGCAGCGATTACGGAATACGTCCTGCGTTCGTGGTCTATCGTGAAGATTGGCACGGTAGCTGCGCAGAAGAAGCTATTTTTCGGCCTGCGCAAGATCAAAGACAGGCTCAAAATTATCGATGCCGGAGAATTATCGCCGGAACAAACCGCGCGGATCGCCGAAGCGATGGACGTGCCCGAAGAAGATGTGACCATCATGAATCGCCGGTTTTTGGCTGGTGACGCATCCCTTAACGTGCCATTGACAGGAGAAGATGCCACCGAGCATCTGGATCTTCTTGTGGATGACAGGGAGGATCAGGAAACTCTTCTCCAGAAAAGCGAAGAAGGGCAACTACATCGCCGCATGCTGAATCGTGCCCTGGCCACGCTGAAGGATCGGGAACGCCATATCATCACCGAGCGCCGTCTGAAGGAAGAGCCCTCTACCTTGGAAAGCCTTGCTAAAATTTATAGCATCAGCCGCGAACGGGTGAGACAGATTGAAGTCCGCGCTTTTGAAAAATTGCGTGAGGCTATGCTCGAGGATTTACCAGAATCCGGAGCAACTACCCTTCTTTGAGTATTTCTGGAGTGTGTCTTGCACCTTAATTTCCATGGTGTAGGACAATCGCTGAGAACAATGCATATCCGGATTTTCCTGGCACTTTCACCGTTCCTGCTGGATAAATGCCTAATTGCGGGAGCTGACTACAAGGCGGACGTGTTGAAATTTGGTTTATGAAACAGGCAAGCTGTCGTCTATCCGTCTGCACGTCTGGTCGTGGCTTGGTAGAAATCACGGGGGATATTTCCGGTTGGATCTTGGAGCAGTCTATGGAAAACGGCTTGCTAACGGTTTTCTGCCAGCATACCTCAGCCTCGCTTGTCATCCAGGAAAATGCGGACCCATCCGTTCTCCTTGATCTCAATGATTTTTTTGAGCGAGTGGTAGACGACGATCCTTCCCTATACAGGCACAGGGCAGAAGGTGCCGATGACATGCCTGCCCATATCCGTTCGGCATTAACCCAGAGTCAGCTCTCCATCCCTGTGACCAGTGGGCGCATGGTATTGGGCACATGGCAGGGCATCTATATTTTTGAGCACCGTACACGCAGTCACGAACGTACCCTGGCACTCCATCTGGTGGGGGCATAGGGGAATCTAAGCCCAGGGGAAAGGCTGCGGGCCACCGTAATCACCAATATAGCTGATATGGGTGACGAGCTCCGTTTCAGGTTGCCAGAAATGGAGGTAGCAGGCCGGTGGTTCACTAATCCACTGTGCTGGCGATTCCTGCCCTAGATCCAACACCACCTGGAACCCAGGCGAGGGCGCTGTGCATACCACTGTTTCATGCCAGCGCAGATGCACCGGCCGGTGTAAATGACCACAGACGATACGCTCCACATGGTGATGCCGCGAAACCATAGCGCCCAAAGCATCGGAATTGCCGCACATCATAGTATCCATATGGGTAATACCGGAAACACAAGGCGGATGGTGCATGAGGATCATGGTGGGTCGCGAGGGGGATTCATTCAGGCATTCGTCAAGCCAGGCAATCTGGGAATCATCAAGCCAGCCTCCGGGTTCTCCTGGCACTAGGGTGTCGAGCGCTACCAGGCGCAGCGGAAAATCTTCCACGGTGTAGTTCAGAAAATCGCAATCCTTGTTCGTGGGTTCGGGGAAATAGCCTTGATCCGCGAAGGCCTCTCGCAGGGCGCTACGGTTGTCATGATTGCCAGGGATGAGATAGGCCGGACATTCTAGAGGTGCTAGAATCTCGCGTAGATAGGAATATTCCTCAGGGTTGCCCTGATCGACAAGGTCACCGGTGGCGATGACAAGGTCGGGAGTGAGAACGGAGAGGTGGTCAACACAGTCACGTAGCAACGCACCTGTATCAATTCTCGTGAAGGGTAGGTCTCCTCCCACATCCGAGGGAAGCTTGATGTGCATGTCACTTATCTGGGCGATAATCATGGAAGGGAAGAGGCCGCCCCGGGGATGGTCACAACGCCCTATTCGTCATAGGACACAAGAGCGGTAAAGGGAACATCGAGCTTATCGCGACCGTTGAGGAAAGTCAGTTCGATTAGACAGGCCGCGCCCTCGACTTCCGCGCCCGCCTGTCGGAGCAGTTTGATGCTGGCAGTCATGGTTCCCCCGGTAGCTAGAAGGTCGTCGAGGACAACAACCTTTTGCCCTGGTTCGACACAATCGGCTTGTACTTCGATGGTGTCGGTTCCGTACTCGAGATCATAGGTAAAGGAAGTGGTTTTTCCGGGAAGCTTCCCCTTCTTGCGTACCATGGCGAAACCACAACCAAGTTTAAGCGCCAGTGGTGCGGCCATAAGGAAACCACGGGATTCTATCCCGGCAAGAATATCGGGGTTGTAGTCCCTCACGGAGGCAGCCATCCGCCCCATGGCTACTTGCCAGGCATCGGGATGCGCTAAAAGGGTGGAGATGTCATAGAAAAGAATTCCAGGTTTGGGAAAATCGGGAATTGCGCGGATATGGTCTTTCAGATCCATATAACAAAAATTCCACTATTATTGACTGTGGTCATTGGCTTGCGTGGGGACATGGTACCCCTTGTAGGGCTTGTAGGCAATTTCCCTAAGGCAGGCCGTGCATGGAGAAGAAAAAAGGGGGTCATGAGTGTAGCGTATTTGCAGTATTTGTAGGAATAGGGCAGGCTCCGGGGCGTTTTATTGGGGAATGGGATGCCTTATGACGGAAATACTGAAAACAACCCTGACCACGTGGATTATGGTGTCTATGATCGCCGGGGCACTATTTGGTACCTTCATTAATTTTCAGGGACTTGAAGAATCTGCTTTCGTGCAGGAGTTTCTCGTGGAGGGAGTGTTCAGCGTCATCGGCGCTATCTTCATTTCAGCCCTGAAGATGCTCGTGGTTCCCCTAGTTTTTGTTTCTCTGGTCTGTGGAGTGACATCCCTTGGGGATATTAGCGCGCTTGGCCGTATTGGCTGTAAAGCTCTCATCCTGTACCTGTTGACCACCGCCCTTGCCGTTACCATCGCCTTGGCGCTGGCGGTGTTTGTCTCACCTGGAGGGGATTATATTCTCAACTCCGGAGGGGAAAGTTTCACGGCACGGCCGCCGCCGCTCCTATCCAAGGTGCTAACCGATCTGGTGCCCAGTAATCCCATTGCTGCCATGGCGGACGGAAACATGCTGCAAATCATTGTCTTCGCCATCCTCTTCGGGGTTTCCATGACGCTTGTGAGAGAACAAGGCGGCCGGATCAGAGATTTCTTTAGCGATCTCAACGGAATAATAATGAAGATGGTGGGGTTGATCATGTATCTGGCCCCCATTGGTGTTTTCTGCCTGGTTGCGAGGACTTTTACCCTTCAGGGGGCAGATGTGATCATGCCTCTGGCGGGATATTTTCTGGTTGTTATAACCTCTCTGCTGCTTCACGCTGGGGGGAGTTTTAGCCTGTTGCTAAAGCTGGTCGGCGGCCTTGACCCCCTGATTTTTTTCAAGAAATTGCGCACCGCTATTGCCTTTGCCTTTAGCACCGCCAGCAGTAATGCCACCATCCCGGCGACCCTGAGCGTGGTGGAAGACAGACTAGGGGTGAGAAAATCCGTTGCCGCTTTCACCGTGCCGCTGGGGGCTACTATCAATATGGACGGCACCGCTATCATGCAGGGGGTGGCAACGGTGTTTATCGCTAATGTCTACGGCATCGGGCTTGGGATGAGTGATGTTGTCACGATTGTTCTGACTGCGACCCTGGCCTCAATCGGTACCGCAGGTGTGCCCGGGGTGGGGTTGATCATGCTCACCATGGTACTGACTCAAGTGGGGCTCCCGGTGGAAGGAATCGCTCTGATATTAGGTGTTGATCGCTTGCTGGACATGGTCCGCACGGCGGTAAATATCACCGGTGATGCCACCGTGACCTGTATTGTGGCCAAGAGCGAGAATGCCCTTGACCGGGATATATTCAGCGATCCAGCAGCCGGCGTGGTGCAGGCGTCACCGTAGGAAAGATGAAGAACAGCAAAACCGCGGCCCTGAAAGACCGCGGTTTTATCATGATCAACAAGTGGCTGGGAAAAAAGCTACTGTGTTGCTGATTTCAAGTAGGCGATGATGTCCTTGCGCATGCCTTCTTTCTTGATTCCGGGGAAGTGCATTTTGGTGCCCGGGACCAATTTTTTAGGTGCGATGATCCACTGATCCATGGTGGCTTCATCCCAGGTGATGCCAGATTTCTTCAGGGCGTCGGAATACTTGAATCCTTCAGAAGTGCCCGCCTTGCGGCCGAAAACGCTATACAGGTTGGGACCTACCTTCTTCTTGCCGCCAGCTTTAAGGGTGTGGCACATTTTGCATTTCTTGTAGGCCTTTTTGCCCTTTTCGATGTCACCATCGGCAAGGGTCGGCCCCACAGCGCCCGCCACAAACAGGACGCCGATGAAGGCAGCAATCAAAAACTTAATTTTAGACATCCATCACTCCACAATCGAAAAGATTATACGGACAAAATCTTCAGCAACTATCGCACGCGCGTCCGCTGGTGCACAACCGGTCTTGGGGCGACTTTCCGCCGCAGTCAAACGGTTTCGCTAACATCCCATATTTTCGTAAGATTATGGCATTTTTGCGACCTTTTCCTTGCATCTTGTACGGCACGTATCTAACTATCCGGCCTTCCTATCCTTCTTCTTCAAAACTGCCTGCGCTGCTGCCAAGCGAGCAGTGGGAACACGAAACGGCGAACATGAGACGTAGTCCAAGTCGACCTTTTCGCAGAAACTTATGGAAGCGGGATCGCCGCCATGTTCTCCGCAAATGCCCAACTTGAGGTCCTTGCGGGTAGCGCGGCCGCGTTCGGCGGCAATGGACACGAGCTCGCCTACGCCGTCGGTGTCAAGGCTGACGAAGGGATCGCGTTCGAAAATTCCTTGTCTCTGATAGGCAGGGATAAAATTTCCTGAATCGTCACGAGATAGCCCAAATGTTGTCTGGGTCAGGTCGTTGGTGCCGAAGCTAAAAAATTCTGCTGTTTCCGCAATCTGACCAGCACATAACGCTGCTCGCGGCAATTCAATCATGGTGCCGACCTTATAGGGAGGACGGGTAGCAGCATCGGGGAATACTTCTTCGGCCACGGAGTCGATCACATCCTTAAGAATAGCGAACTCCTTCTCGTCAACTACTAAAGGAATCATGATTTCTGGGTCCACCGCCTTACCGCTGACGCCGGTTACTTTCTTGATGGCCTCAAAGATGGCTCTGGCTTGCATCTCGCTGATTTCTGGATAGGTGATGGCAAGACGACAGCCACGGTGGCCAAGCATGGGATTGGATTCCTTGAGGCGCTCAATATGTTGCGCTACGGCTTCAGGCGTAATGCCGGTGGCCTTCGAAAACACTGAAATGTCTTCGTCGCTATGGGGCAGAAATTCATGAAGCGGCGGATCAAGAAGCCGGATCGTCACTGGCAAACCGTCCATGATTTCGAATAGTTCAATAAAGTCCTGGCGCTGCATGGGCAGTAGCTTGAAAAGCGCCTTCCGTCGGCCTTCCTCGTCCTCGGCCATGATCATCTCGCGCACAGCAATGATACGCTCCTTGTCGAAGAACATATGTTCGGTTCGGCACAGCCCAATCCCCTCGGCACCGTAGCGGCGGGCCATTTTAGCGTCGGTTGGGGTTTCGGCATTGGCGCGCACCTTCATGCGGCGGATTTCATCCGCCCATTCAATGATCTTGGTAAAGTCATTGGAAAGTTTCGGCTCGATGGTTGCGACCTCACCCAACATAACCTCTCCGGTACCGCCATCGATGGTGATTTTATCACCTTTCTTGATGGTCATGCCCTGGACCCTCATTGACCCGGCATTGGTATCGATGACTATACCCTGCGCCGAACAAACACAGGCACGCCCCATACCCCGGGCGACAACGGCGGCGTGGCTTGTCGCACCGCCACGAGTGGTGAGGATACCCTGTGCTGCGTTCATACCGTGAATGTCATCAGGGCTGGTTTCCACGCGCACTAAAATGACTGGTTCCTTAGCGGCATGCTTCTCGGCCGCATCTGCGGTAAACATCACGGCGCCGTGTGCGGCGCCGGGAGAAGCCGGTATGCCTTTAGAAATAACGTTACGTTCTGCCTTGGGATCTATCATAGGATGCAAAAGTTGTTCCAAGGAGATGGGGTCCACGCGTTGCAGAGCTTCGCTTTTTGTGATCAGGCCTTCCTCTTCCATATCTACAGCGATTTTTAACGCCGCCGCCGCAGTACGTTTTCCGCTACGGGTTTGAAGCATCCATAGCTTGTGTTTTTGAACCGTGAACTCGATATCCTGCATATCGTGGTAGTGGGTTTCGAGCCTGTTCCGAACCTCGTTCAATTGAGCAAAAATATCGGGCATGCTTTCCTCCATGGAGGGCAAATCCGAGTCGTTGGAGTTCTTGGCGTGATTAGTCAGCGGGTTTGGCGTACGAATGCCTGCTACCACATCCTCGCCCTGGGCATTGATTAGGAACTCGCCGTAGAATTCCTTGGCCCCATGGGAGGGATTGCGGGTGAAAGCTACGCCTGTAGCGCAATCATCGCCCATGTTTCCGAACACCATAGCCTGCACGTTCACCGCCGTACCCCAGTCGCCGGGAATGTCATGGATACGCCTGTATTCCACGGCTCTGGGAACCATCCAGCTTCCGAAGACTGCGCCTATAGCCCCCCAGAGTTGATCCCGAACGTCTTGGGGGAATGGTCTTCCGAGATCCTTTTCAACTAAATTCTCGTAATCCTTCACCACATCCTGCCAGATTTTTCCCGTCAGTTCTGTGTCCTGCTCCATGCCATGGTTTTTCTTATGCTGGTCGAGAATTTCCTCGAAATGCTCGAGTTCAACCCCCATCACTACATTGCCGTACATTTGGATGAAACGACGATAGCTATCATATGCAAAACGGGCATCACCAGAACGTTTCTCCAGCCCTTTGACTGTTTTGTCATTAAGGCCAAGATTAAGCACGGTATCCATCATCCCTGGCATGGAGACCCTGGCACCTGAACGCACCGACAGAAGCAGTGGATTTTCCGGATCCCCGAAGATACAGCCAGTGATTTTCTCAACTTTTTCCACCACTGCATCCACTTCTTCCTTGAGGCCTTTGGGATAGGTCTCATCATTTTCAGCGTAATGGGCGCAAACTTCTGTCGTGATGGTAAGCCCCGGAGGCACGGGAAGACCAAGATTGCTCATTTCAGCAAGGTTGGCACCCTTGCCGCCGAGCAGATTGCGCATCGTTGCCTCACCCTCAGCAGAGCCACTTCCGAAGCTGTATACCCATTTTGTCATATATTTTGTTTCCCCCGCGTAGAAAACCCAGCAAAGCTCGCCTTCACTGGGTCCTATATCAACGCCACAGAACTGCGTCAGTTCGTAAGTTTTTCGTATTTTGCCATGAGCTCCTCCTGAGTTTCCACGTGGTCAGGATCCTTGGGGATGCAATCTGCCGGACAGACCGGTACACATTGTGATTCTTCAAAATGGCCAACGCATTCCGTACAAAGCGCGGGGTCAATCACGTAGATTTCGTCCCCTTCAGTGATTGCTTCATTAGGACAGACTGGTACACATGCATCGCAGTTCGTGCATTCCTCAGTGATGATCAAAGCCATTGCTGAAACTCCTTGGCTTACATGATGTCGATCATGATGTCGATTCAAACACGCATGATGCTAAAATACACCTCGCACATCGGACCCGGGATGCTTGGAAATCATTAATTTTCATAGGCACATGGGGCAAGGGAACAAGACCATAAAAAACTAGTTATCCGACTGTCAATAGATCGTGGTGGACACCTTTAGACTTTTTCATTACGAAAATCTTGGAGCTAGCTGGCGGTTTTGTCCCCACCTTCGTCATTTCCCTCGCTCTCGCCCTCTTCTTCTGTGGGTAGGCACAACTCCGCCATTTTTTCATAGACGGCATGGCGTTTTCGAAGGTTGTATTCGGCCTCGGCGACAAGCTTCTCGAAGCGTTCGGGGTCCCGCCGCTGGACCATGGCGAAGCGGTCCTCGGTCATCAGGTAATCGGTGAGAGAAATGGTGGGTGGCTTGCTGTCAATTTTAAGCGGTTTTTCACCGGCTTCGAAACGCCGCGGATCGAAACGGTAGAGGGGCCAATAGCCGCTTTGTACCGCCAGTTCCATCTGACCGATACTCTCGGACAACTCATAGCCATGCTCAATACAGGGAGAGTAGGCAATGACTATAGAGACGCCGTCATATGATTCTGCTTCCTTGATAGCGTTGACGGTCTGGATGTCCTTGGCGCCGTAGGCGCACGAAGCCACGTAGATATTACCATAGGCCATGGCCATCAATCCCAGGTCTTTTTTCGGTAGCATCTTGCCTGCAGTGGCGAATTTTGCCGCTGCACCCATGGCGGTAGCCTTGGATTGCTGGCCACCAGTATTGGAATAAACCTCGGTGTCCATTACCAGGATGTTGACATCTTGGCCTGAGGCCAGAACATGGTCGAGACCACCATAACCGATGTCATAGGCCCAGCCGTCGCCACCGATGATCCAGACATTCTTGCGCACCAAATAATCAGCCAATTGATTGAGCTGCTTCGTATCCGGTCCCTTGAGCTTGGTAAGCTTGGATCGCAGGGTTTTTACCCGCTTGCGCTGCTCGATGATCCCGGTGTCGTTGCTCATGTCGGCCTCGAGAATTTCCATCACCAGCTTGTCGCCAATCTTAGATGCCAGCTTGGTCATCAGCCTGGCGGCATGAGCTTTATGCTGGTCGAGAGCCAGCCGCATGCCTAGACCGAACTCAGCGTTATCCTCGAATAGTGAGTTAGACCAAGCGGGGCCGCGTCCCTCGCAGTTAGTTGTATAGGGCGTGGTCGGTAGGTTTCCACCGTAAATGGTCGAACATCCGGTGGCGTTGGCGAAGATGGAGCGATCACCGTAGAGTTGTGTAATTAATTTTATATACGGTGTTTCACCACAGCCGGCACAGGCTCCGGAGAACTCGAACAAGGGCTCGGCAAACTGCGACATTTTGACGTTGCGTTTGAGCAGGGTGCGGTCGGCCTCAGGGAGATCGAGGAAGAAATCCCAGTTTTCCGCTTCCGGATCGCGCAGGGGGGCATGGGGCACCATCTCTAGTGACAGGCGTTCAGGGTTTTCCTTGTCCTTTCCGGGGCATATCTTCACGCATAATTCGCAGCCAGTACAGTCTTCGGGGGCAACCTGAACGGTGTATTTAATATTGTCACCGAATTCTTTGCCCTTGTAATCCATGGCCTGGAAGGTCTCGGGCTGGCCATCGAGCTTGTCCTTGCCATAGACCTTGATACGAATGGCGGCATGGGGACAGACGAAGGCACATTTGTTGCACTGGATACAGAGTTCGGGAATCCAAGTGGGGATTTCTGTGGCCAGGTTACGCTTTTCCCATTGGGTGGTTCCCGACGGCCAGGTGCCGTCGGTGGGGAAGGCGCTGACGGGGAGAAGATCTCCCTTGCCGGCGATCATCATGGCCGTCACCTGTTTGACGAACTTGGGCGCCTTGTCTGGCACAACTGGCGGAATATCAAACTTAGAGGTGGCCTGTTTTGGAATGGAAACCCGCTTCAGATGAGCCAAGGTCTGATCCACGGCAGCGAAGTTCTGGTCCACTACCTTTTGGCCTTTCTTGCCATATGTCTTTTCAATGGCGCCCTTAATCTGAGCGATGGCTTCTTCACGAGGCAGGACGCCGGATATGGCAAAAAAACAGGTCTGCATAATGGTATTGATACGCCGCCCCATGCCGGTTTTTTCGGCTACCTTACGGGCGTCGATGACATAAAGCTTGAGCTTCTTGTCGATGATAGTTTGTTGCACAGAACGTGGAAGCTTGCCCCATGTCTCGTTCTTGCTGTGAGTGGTGTTGAGCAGGAAGGTGGCGCCGGTGGCGGCACGTTCCAGTACGTCGATAGTGTCGAGAAAGCTGAAGACGTGGCAGGCCACAAACTCGGCTTTGTCGATCAAATAAGACGATTGGATCGGACTGGGACTGAAACGCACATGGGAAACGGTAACGGACCCCGCCTTCTTTGAATCATAGACGAAATAGCCCTGGGCAAAATTGTCGGTATTTTCAGCAATGATCTTGATTGAGTTCTTGTTGGCGCTGACCGTGCCGTCGGATCCAAAGCCGAAGAACACCGCCCGCTTCACGCCATCAGGTTCGGTGTTGAAGGATTCGTCTACCTTCAGAGAGAGATGGGTCACATCGTCGGTAATGCCGACTGTGAAGTGAGGCTTTGGCTTGTTTTCGTTAAGCTCGTCGAAGATAGCCTTGACCATGGCGGGGGTAAATTCCTTGGAAGACAACCCATAGCGTCCACCGATGACCACCGGGTCCGTGGCGGCGGGACGCTGTCCGGCGGCCTTGGCCTTGGCCAGCGCTGTGATGACGTCAGTGTAGAGTGGTTCACCAAGTGCACCTTGCTCTTTTGTTCTGTCGAGCACGGCTATAGAGCGAACGGTAGGCGGCAGGGAGGCAATGAAACTGTCTAGCGGGAAGGGTCGGAAAAGGCGGACCTTAAGCACACCCACTTTACCAAGTCGATGGTGTTCAGACCTCCTCCGATCACTTTTTTCCCCTTCCTTATTAAGGTAGTCCACTGTTTCATGAACGGTCTCGGCGCCCGAACCCATGATGATTATTATGCGCTCGGCTTCCGGATCGCCTGTATAATCGAACAGGTTGTAGCGTCGTCCGGTCAGGGTGGCAAACTGGTCCATGACCTCTTGGACGTGGTCGGGGCAGACGGTGTAAAAGGAATTGCGCGATTCCTGCATCTGAAAAAAGGTGTCAGGATTATGGGCGGTCCCGCGTACTACCGGTTTGTCGGGATTTAGGGCTCTGTCACGGTGGGCGGCGATCAACTTTTCGTCCATCATGGCGAGCAAATCGTCGTTGCTAAGTTCCTCGATCTTGGCCACTTCGTGAGAGGTACGGAAACCATCGAAGAAATGCAGGAAGGGAATGCGCGAGCGCAGGGTAGCCGCCTGGCCGATACAGGTCATATCGTGGGCTTCCTGCACCGAACCTGAGGCAAGTAAGGCAAAGCCGGTCTGACGGCAGGCCATGACGTCGGACTGGTCACCGAAAATAGACAGGCCGTGGGTTGCCACGGTACGTGCTGATACATGCATGCAATATGATGTCATCTCACCGGCGATCTTGTACATATTGGGGATATAGAGAAGCAGGCCCTGAGAGGCAGTAAACGACGTGGTTAGAGCGCCGGTCTGTAGCGAGCCATGAACTGCGCCCGCGGCGCCACCTTCGGATTGCATTTCAATGACGGTGGGGATGTTGCCCCAGATGTTCGTATGTCCGTTTGCCGACCAGAGATCGGCCATTTCCCCCATGCCAGATGATGGAGTGATGGGATAAATGGCGATGACTTCGTTGGTGCGATGAGCGACCGAAGTGACGGCTTCCGCGCCTTCAAGAGCTACAAGATTTGGTTTTGCCGCCGCTTTTACCTTGCGGGATCCCTTTTTTCGTATTTTTTCGCCTGATACAGCCTTTGTATTTCCGTTTTCAGCACCAACTTTTTTCTTTGTCATTTGCCCTCTACTTCCTTTTTTTATGAGTTCCGGGTAGAGATCCTGGGGAAGATATTTTTAGCATATTCTCTAGAATTTTTACCAGTCAGCTGAACTCCTCGTGGAGAAGGGATAATGAGAAATCCGATGTCTGCGATGCAATGACATATTCGTCTGGACGCTGATGAAACCATGCGTAAAATGCGCCTTACTAAAAGTCATTTTTTAAAGTCATTCTAATGAAGACAGAATACCACAGAATTTTTTGCATCGCAATATAAATGTGCAGTCGCAACATAAATGCACAGTATGACTAGTAAAATAACAAGTAAAATGACATTGCAACTGCACAAATTTTACCAATAAAGACTGAGAATGAAGAAAAAACATAGGAAAAAAGTAACTATGACTGAAATATCACTCAGCCACGATATGGATTTTAAGGATCTTTACGACCGTGAAGGACTAAAAAAAATTGATGATTTGTTTCTTGAGCATTTAGGGGTGGCAGATGAGGGATTGCGCGACCGATTATTGGAGGCTCGTGCCACGCCAGACGAACTGGAACGCCTCGACGAATCCAGTCTGTTAGTGGAAATTGCGCCCCATCTTGAGGATTTTTTAGGCCATTTTTTTTCCATCGCTCCGACCCTGCGTAAATTGTCTGAGCGGGATAACGAGTTGGCATCGGTCCAGATATGTAAGCGCCAGTTCGTGCAACGCCGCGCCGCCAAGGCTCATCCGGCTGAGGACGCGGAAGGGTTCGATGGGCCTGCACTTGAGAAGAGATTAGCCGACGAGTTTGGTTGTTCAAAAGGGTACTTCGACCAGTTAACGTTCGCCAAACATGTTCTCGGTTGGCTGGAGGACGAAGAGGCCAACGCTGAATCCATTGACCTAGCAGAACATTACGCTGCTTGGGCGGGCCATACCAAGGCCGGGCGTGAACATCACAGGGATGATGTACTGTTTCATCTTATTGAAAAACTTGACCATTTTAATCTTGTGCCCACCTCAACCGAAGAGATAAACGGCGTCACTGCAATGAAACAACCTGAGGGTAAGCCCCTCTATCGCCGTGACGGGTTTTCGCTGACTGACAAAGGCATGGATTTCGTGGGCGCGTATGATCATGCTAATTACTGTGTCATTTGCCATGACCGCGAGCGCGATTCCTGTTGCACGGGAGCTCGCGATAAGAAAACTGGAGATTTCAAGGATAACCCCTTGGGGGTCTCTCTCATCGGTTGTCCGCTTGATGAGCGCATTTCCGAAATGCACAAGGTTAAGGTGGATGGTTTTTCCCTAGCCGCCTTGTCCATCATCGCCGTGGATAATCCCCTGGTGGCGGGCACCGGCCACCGTATCTGCAACGAGTGTTCCAAGGCCTGTATCTTCCAGAAACAGGAACCAGTAGAAATTCCCCAGGTGGAGACTAGGATTGTCAAGGATGTCCTAGCCTTGCCCTGGGGATTCGAAATCTACAGCCTGCTGACACGCTGGAATCCGCTTAATTTTAGACAGCCTCTGCCGTTACCAGAGACTGATTACAAAGTTCTTATCGTGGGGCTGGGGCCTGCGGGCTTCACGCTGGGGCATCATCTCATGAATGCGGGACATACGGTGGTTGCTGTGGATGGCCTTAAAATAGAACCCCTTGATCCTGAGATTTCTGGCGTGACTGCCAACGGTGAACGTGTGGAGTTCCAGCCAATCCAAGATATTACCGAGCTTTATGAAAATCTTAATGACCGCGCTATGGCCGGGTTCGGCGGCGTCGCCGAATACGGGATCACCGTGCGCTGGGACAAGAATTTTCTTAAGGTACTAAGGCTACTGGTTGAGCGCCGGTCACTATTCACAATGTTCGGAGGTGTGCGTTTCGGCAGTTCTATAACCGCTGAATCTGCCTTTGCCATGGGGTTCGACCACATCGCCATGTGCACCGGCGCTGGCAAACCTACATATCTTTCCGTGCCCAACGGCCTAGCCCGTGGTGTGCGCCAGGCTTCAGACTTCTTGATGGCACTTCAGCTTACCGGCGCAGCCAAGAAGGAAACCATCGCTAATCTGCAACTGCGGCTACCTGCGGTGGTGATCGGCGGCGGTTTGACTGCCATCGACTCAGCAACGGAGGCCATGGCCTATTACGTGCGTCAGGTGGAAAAATTCCGCGAGCGCTATGATGCTCTGGTGATGGAAAAGGGTGAAAAAGCTGTGCGTGGCTTCTATAGCGAGGAAGAGGAGGAAATCGCCGACGAATTTCTCACCCATGCCGAGGCCGTCGAGAAAGAGCGTAAAACGGCGGAGAATGAAGGGCGCAGGCCCCACTTTATGGAGCTTATTCAGCAATGGGGTGGCGTCACCATTGCTTATCGCCGCCGTATGATAGATTCACCTAGCTATACCCTTAACCATGACGAGATCATCTATGCCCTTAACGAGGGCATCAGGTTTGCAGAACTGCTGTCGCCATCGGCCGTGGATGTAGACGAGCATGGCCATACCAAGGCAATTCGCCTGGCGCGTCAGGAAATCGGCGATGATGGGCGTCCTAAGCCCACGGGCGAGGAAGTGACCATTCCCGCCCGCGCGATTCTGGTGGCCGCTGGCACCCAGCCCAATACCACCCTGGCTCGCGAACATCCCGGCTTTGCCGAGATGAGCGGTAAATACTATCAGGCCCTTGACGAGTCGGGGAAACCGGTGGAGCCAGAATGGTCGGCTAAGCCCACCGAGACCCATTCGCTCATCAAAATCACTAATGATAACCACTCCATCAGCTTTTTCGGTGATCTTCACCCGTCTTTCGCCGGTAACGTGGTGAGCGCCATGGCCAGCGCTAAGAAAGGGTTTCCCATCGTGCAGAGGGCTCTTGACCGCAATCCCCCATCAGATATCAAAGCGCAAGCCCTGGTGGCTGAACTTAATGAAGGGTTGCGCGCTACCGTGAAGGAAGTTATCCGTCTCACGCCCAATATCGTCGAGGTGGTGGTATATGCACCCTTTGCGTCGCAGACGTTCAGGCCGGGACAGTTTTTCCGTCTGCAGAACTACGAAAACCACGCCTTGCGAACTAATGACACAACCCTGGCTATGGAGGGAATAGCCCTTACCGGCGCTTGGGTTGACCGCAAGAAGGGACTGGTCTCGGTTATCGTTCTCGAAATGGGCGGATCATCCAACCTATGCATTCATCTCAAACCAGGAGAACCGGTGGTTCTCATGGGGCCCACGGGGGCGCCCACGGAGACACCGAAGGACGAGACAGTGATGCTGATGGGCGGTGGTCTAGGCAATGCGGTGCTATTTTCCATCGGCCAGGCTTTGCGCGAGGCTGGTTCCCGCGTCCTCTATTTCGGTGGCTATAAGAAAGTGGTGGACCGTTATCATGTGGAAGACATCCTCAATGCCGGTGACACCATCGTCTGGTGCTGTGACGAGGAGCCGGGATTTGAACCCACTCGCCCCCAAGACAAAGCCGTGGTGGCTAATATTGTCGAATCCGTCAAGGCCTACGGCGACGGTAGTCTTGGCAAGACGGATATCCCCTTAAATGAGGTGGACCGCATTATCGTCATCGGTTCTGACATGATGATGAATGCGGTAGGCAAGGCGCGTTATGGCGTTCTCAAGGAGTTTTTCAAGCCAGATCATGTGGCTATCGGCAGCATCAACTCACCCATGCAGTGTATGATGAAGGAAATTTGCGCCCAGTGTCTCCAACGTCACGAGGACCCTGAAAGTGGCAAGGAAGAAATCGTCTTTTCCTGTTTTAATCAGGACCAGGAACTAGACCAGGTGGATTTTGAATGCCTTCATGGACGCTTGATGCAGAATGGAGTCCACGAGAAGCTGACGCAGCAATGGATATCCCATTGCTTTGGTCTTCTGGAGAATGGCAAGACGGAAAGGGTAGAATCCTGAAGGAGAATCTGTCCTTTTGAAGATTTGCTGGGTTTCTAGCGGTCTAAGATTAGGACTTCACCACGATTCAGTTCGATGGAATCTCCGCTCCAACGGTGATAACACCCGCTGATCCATGCGTCTTCTATGGGTAGACCAAGTTTGCGCAGGTGGCGCAGGTAAAGCCGTAGAAAATCAGGGCGGTAGCTACAGGCGTAGGTGAAGGTAGGTAGCATTTCCGTATCTTGCATGGAAATGATGGTGCCTCGTTTCATGGCCGCGCCAGTACGCCAGCCCATTTCTCCCAGTACGATGATGGTTCCCGCCAGCATATTGATACCGGTGAAATCGCCACAACTCCCTCCCACTGCGATTAGGCCATCGCGCATGGTGTTGCCTGCCTCGTTGCCGGCATTGCCGTGGATGATAATCTCTCCGCCAGTGACGCCAACCTGACCGCCGCGATAAGCGCAGCCCACCATATGTCCAGCGTTGCCCTTAACGGTGATGCGGCCGCCGGACATTTCCGGCCCCACCCAATTGTCGGCATTCTTACCAACAATGATTTCACCACCAGACATTGCCACCCCCACATGCTGGCCGATACTTCCCTTGATGAGGAGACGCCCTTTCGACATGCTGGCACCTACCATTTTGAAGCGTGAAGTGTCGCCTTCAAGGCAAATCTCCCCGTTGACTTTTCCTGTGATGCTGAACAAATCACCCACGGTGATTTGTTCGTTGCCATGATGAAGGGGAAGTGCGGAGATGTCCTTGAGACTGAGGCCTTCCATTTTGTCGGGACAAATGGAATCGGCCTCTACCGGTACATCAGGCTTTTTCTTCAGGTTTAGTCTTAGGCTCACGGGTTATTCTCCTAAGCTGCCTTGCCGTTTAGAAGCCCGTGTAGGCCGATATGATACTTGCCCAGATCGCCGCCGTAATTGCCAGCGGCGATTTGTTTAATTCCGGGTTTTACGGCAGCTCGAAGACCGCGCCGCATGGCTTCCTCAACCGCTTCTAAGCTCAGCCCATCTATGACGATTTCCAGCACACAACCGACACCTTTCACCACATTTGTTTGCTTGGCAAAGCCACGCATGGTGGGACAGTAGGCCTCGTTGGAGGAGGCTGGTAGTTCCTTGTATTTTGAGCCCACCTTGGAACCTGAACGCACCACACCACCGGGGAAGGGGAGAATTACGCTCGGCACTTCGCGCATGGCCGCAGTAGCGGCTTTTGCGGCGCGCAAGCAGGTGGCAGAATTCGTTCCCGAGATAAGAATATTGCCACCCCCCACGGCGGGATGGACACCAAAACTATCGGCCACCACGAATTCCCCGTCCATGACAGGAATACGCCAGTAGCGGGTTCCCTCAAGGCGTTTGCTAATCTGATAGCCATCACCGAAGTAGCGTAGCTTGCCACCAACCACAATATTTTTCTTAGTCTCAAGGCCGTTGAAACAGGCAGTGGTGGGGCAGGTCATGACGCATTGGCCGATACGTTCCACCAGCCGGTTTGCGACTCCGTTCGGGTCGAAGGCGAATAACAGGACACTAACCCCGGGACGTCCGTCGGGAGTTTCGTCTGGAGGCAATACGCACTCGATGCCGGCCTCGCATTTGCAGCCGATTACCGAGGTGGCGAAACCGGTGACAGACTGCGCTGCCGCGTCTGCCCATTCTGGGGTATCCGCGGTGATAATCATCCGCGCGCCCCACATTTCAAAGGCCTCCGCGAAGGTATCGACAATTTCGGTATTCTTGATGCGCATGATTCTCGCTAAGCGGGTTTTACTATTGCTTGGTGGTGGGGATCACTTCACGTCGCGGAGCATAATGGTCACTCACCGCATAGTTATCGAATCTAATTGTGTAGAAATCCTCCACGAAGGGGCGGATCACGTCCTCAATTCCTTCGTCATATAAGGGAGAAACATGGAGGATTTTGCCTTCGTGGTTGTTCCTGAATTCGTGGTTATCGATGATGAGGCGACCATCCTTTATGACGTAACGTGGAGCGCTGAACATAAGCTCCTTGTCCTCATGTTCGTCGTATATGGTGATATCGGCATCGGCGCCCGGTCCAAGATGCCCCTTGTTCTTCAAGCCAAGGATGCGCGCTGGCCCAGCGCGGGTGATGATAGCGATTTCCTGTAACGTATATTCTCGCTCCATATGATGCCCACGCTTGATCTTGGCTACAGCTCTCTGGTTTACCGATTCCATCTGTTGTTTGCGGAACTCACGGTCCATTAAGGTGCGAATCAGGCGCGGATAGCTGGTAAAGGCTCCACCGTTGGGGTGATCTGTAGACAACACCATGCGCCACGGGTCTTTCGACAGCAAAAATAACTCTAGCCCAGTGGCCCACTGCAGGGCGTGGGTATAGACACGTTCCTGATAGGCGAAGGGGATGATACCGCAGCCGCTTTCGCATTCGGTATCGGCGTTGACCCAGCGCTTGTCGTTACTGTAGCGGGTCAGCATCCATGCCAGCGGCGCGTCGGCAGTCATACTGGTGGATTTGCCAAACATAACTTGGCCTACATCGGCAGTAATATTGGGATTGTTGTTGATGTATTCAGCAATTTCCGGCGCCTTGGAAGTGGGTTCCCCATCCGGCTTTCCGCCATAGCTGTGAAACTGGATATGGGTGACGTGAATACGGCGCCCGTCAGCGGCCTTCATAGTTTCCAGTGTTGTCTTGTAATTGCCGCTATGGCCTAGGTTGTTGCAGTGGATATGCACGGGGTGGGGAAGCCCCAGGTCATCCACAGTATTGACCATAGAGGTAATAATTTTGCGTGGTGTAAGCTGTTCAAACCCGTCGATTTTATCGTTCAGTTGTGTGATAGTGGCATTGCGGTGCCCTTTCCAGGGCTCATCGCTGCCTGGGCTGACCAGCTTCGTAGTGTAGGACTTTGTAGCGTTGAGCCACCATGCCACGGCATTGCGAATTTCCTCGTGGCGCTCTTCCTGAAGCATCTTGTAGAGCAGTACATTGTTGCCCATGAGGATATAAAATCCCTTGTCAATAACCGGGGTATCGTCGAGTTCTTCGAGGGTATGACGGGCCAGAAGAGGCGGGGCTGCAGCTTCCATAGCCGTGGTATAGCCGAGGGTGGCATAGCGGTATCCGGTGGTGAAGGTGGACGGCACGGTACCGCCTGTCCCCGAACGAGTGTTTATCTTTTCCAGTTCCATACGGCGGTGGATATCGCGGCGATGATCATCAGGCTGGAGCTTACGGGCGATATTGGCCTTAGCACCGGCAATGTGACAGTGGATGTCCACACCGCCTGGCATGACAACCATACCTTTTGCATCAACACATTTTGTTTTGGGCGGAACGCTTTTGACGATCTTGCCATCCTTGATGCAAATATCGCGTGTTTTGCCATCCACGCCATTGGCAGGGTCATGTACCCTTCCGTTGACGATGCGGAGCGTAGATCCCATTTACGGTTTCTTTCTTGTAATGTTGTCGATGGTTTCCAGGGGGCGGTGTAAGCGTTATGCGGCTTTTTGCCTCTTATTGTTGGCACCCTTGGATCTTTTCTTGGCTATGAGAAGCTGCTCAACTCGTCTGTAAATGGCGGTGATGACTTCTTCATCGCTGGGATACTTAGAATCCAAGCACGTTCTCAATTCGATGGGTACCCCATCGGAACGGTAGGCTGTGCCGGGAACATTGATACCATAATGAGCCGTGGTAAAGGCAACCCGGGCCAACTTGGCAGTATGAGTGTATTTCGGGTCTAGAACAATCATGGGAATTTTTTTCATATGATCGACTGCGGCCTGAGTGAAGTTAGAGCCCGGGTCGCTGGCAAGGATAAGCCCGGCGTCGGCATCTCCCCGCACGAACATGTCCGTTGCCGTAAACTCACCAGGGTTGAATTTTGGATAGCCACGGCTGAAATTCACGCCAAAGGGATATCCAGTTTGCCAGGCGACCACTGTATCGGCGCCAGTGACATTGCCGTGGCCACGCATGGGAGTGGCAATAAAATGCGTATATTCATTGAGATCTGACCCCAGTGACAGGATAGCGGCAGAATTGAAATGCCTGCCACGGGTCATGGTTAACCCCATGCCGAAGAACAGCACGCCATAGCGGCAGTTTTTCATGCGCTCCACAAGATCTTTCATAGTTTTCAGGGACACACCGGTCTTTTTCTCGATGTTGGGGTCTACATGGCGGTTCTTGACCAAGGCGCGCAACGCCCACAGCAGTTCGAAATCAGCGCCCGGCTTGACCTGAATGAAAATATCAGCGACGGGCACGCTCTTGGTGTGACGCACATCGATATTGACGATGGTACGGTCCTTCTTACGGTTTGGTGTATACATACCCTTGGCGGTGACGGCATAGCGGGCGAAATGACGGGGCAGAGATTCCGCAGGATTTCCGCCCCAATAGATGACTAAATCGGCTCGGTTCTTGATCTCGCCCAGGGTCGCGGTGCTTTCGCCCACCCCCTGAAGCGCCATACCCGTGGGGCCATGACAGACCGAGGTTGTAGAATCAATGGTACCACCCAGCATATCCATCAGCCCCACGGCCTTACGCTGGGTCTCGCAGGTGGTGTCGCTCATTCCATAAATAATGGGAAAGCGTGCATTAGCCAGAATTTGTGCAGCTTCTTCCACGGCTTCGGCAGTGGTAGCTTCCTTGCCGCCAATGAGGGCGAAGGGGCGGTCTTCTTCTTCATAGTTAAGGAATAGGGCCTTGCCCAGAACGCAGGCATTTTTGGCTTTAGTGATCTTCTTGGCGTCAACGTCCACGGTAAGAACCATATCGTCGCACAGACATCCACAAAACGTGCAGGTTGCGTCCTCTACGATTTTGATGTTGCCTTCAGATTTAGCCTTTTCTGCCACGCGCATCATTTTTCCACCCTTCTGAATAAAACCCGCGAAATAATCTAGCGACAGGTGTTATCTGCGTCACCTCTAGCTGACGCGTTTCAATTCCACCTCCAGATGCTTGGAAAGGGGCATACCACTTGCTGCGGTGTCCTTTCCCATAAGTTTGCTGGTGGGAGGGCCGTAGGCAATGAACATGAGACCTGGAGGCAGGTCCTCTGTCCTGCGCCCCGTGCACTTTACCGTCACCACGCCATCGGCCGAACGAAGCTTCACCTTGCACCCGTCTTCAAGGCCTAGCCGCGCCATGTCCTCGACGTTGATTTCAACGGTCGTGGTGGCCTCGCGGTAGTCTTTCTTGAACTTGCTGTCAATCAGGCCAACGCCCTGCTTCGTGGTGCGGCCCGGAACTAGTATCATGGTCTTGTCCATGAATGTGCCTTCCCTGCTGCCAACTACGTGCTTTTTTAGGATATATAAGAAATATATGTATTGGGAGACAAAATATCTGGCATATTTTTTATGGCTCCCTCCGTTACGGGAGAGAGTTATAGCGTCTGGTGCGTCATTCGCAAAGAGCGCAAACGTATATTGTGCATGTGGGGCCGAAGAAATCCATTTTGTGGGGAAAGACCCATACCTAATACAGGGAGAAAGGGCGCGTCCACGGGCGGAGGACGTGTCCGGGCCTTGAGATGGCGAAGTGAAGACGTGACGGAGGCTGGCCGTCAATGGAACAGCCGGTTCAGTTCTCTCTTGTTGGAGACCAGGAAAGAGAGCGTATAGCGGTCGAGCACTCCGAGAAAGGAGTCGCGCGCCTCTTCGAAGATGGTCAGAAGTCGGCATCCCTCTCTAATCGGGCAGTAGGTGCCCGCGCAATCGACCACATCTAGATTGGCCTCGGTTTTTCGCACCAACTCACCCACATTGACCGATTCAAGAGGTTTGGCGAGCCGTATGCCGCCACCCTTCCCACGCACCGTGGTTACGTACCCGTGCTTCGCCAAGTTGTGGACCACCTTCACCAGGTGCTGGTGGGAGACATCATAGGCCTTGGCGATCTCGCCAATGGTTGCCAACCGTTCCTGGCTGGGGGCGAGATATATGAGTACGCGAAGCGAATATTCGGTGAAACGGGTGAGATGCATAATGCTGCTCTATGGTTGCAATGCCGAAGCTTACGATGGAGTCCCATTCGTTGGAAAGGGCCTTTGGTAATTACCTTGCCGTGGGATTACGAGGGCTCTTGACTATAACATTGATATTATATACATGTTATTTCTGTAACATGTATCTCATATTCATGTTATTTGTTTTACAAGGGGTCGGTCCGTGGAAAAAATCATGGCTTGGGCGGTTTCCGTTTTCCCTATTATCGCAACGGTAACGTTTAGGGGGAACCAAAGATGAGTAAGGAATCCAACGGGAATTCGATCCACCAAAACCTGGCACTGATACTGCTCAACAAGAATTACTGGATCACCCATTTCATGATCGTCGTTGTGATCAGCGTGGTGGGATTAATTTATCTCGGCAGGGTGACCTATACGGGTGCCCCTCCGCTGGTAGATTACGTGTCGTCGGCCGGGGATACGGTGATTTCCCGCGAGGAAATCAAGCGTGGAGAGGAAGTATTCCACCTCAGGGGCCTGATGAGTTACGGCTCTTTCTGGGGCGACGGGGCGGAACGCGGGCCGGATTTCTCTGCCGATGCCCTACACCGGACCGTGGTCACCATGAGGTCCTTCTACGAGAACGAGGCCAAGGAAAAAGGTGCCGTAAGCCAATATGACCAGGACGCTATCGCGGCCCAGGTAAAACGGGAAGTTCACCACAACACATGGGAGGAAGACGCCGACCTTATCCGGATTAACGACGCCCAAATCTATGCCTTTGAGGAACTGAACGTTCATTACACGAAGATGTTTTCGGACCCCGATTATCCGGAACATTTTATGACTGGATACATTACCGATTCCGAAGATATCCGGGCGTTAACGGCGTTTTTCTATTGGGGCGGCTGGGTCGCCGCGGCCAACCGGCCGGGCGAGACTTACAGCTATACCCATAACTGGCCCTATGATCCCGATGCCGGCAACACTCCCACTTCCGCGAATTATATCTGGAGCATTATTTCCATACTCGCGCTGTTCCTGGGTATCGGAGTGGTTCTGTATGTGTACGGCCAAATGAAATCACTGGGCGGCGAGCCGTTCTCTGGCAACGGAACCTCGCTGACCACCCATGACCTTGAAAACGAATATGTGCGCCCCACACAGCGTGCCACCTATAAGTTTTTCGCCCTGGCGGTCATTCTGTTCGGAATCCAGGTTCTGGCGGGTATTATCAGCGCCACCGATTTCGTCCGTCCTTACGGCCTTTATCTGGGTGACATCATCCCCTTCACCGTGGCCCGGAGCTATCACACTCTGTTCCAGATTTTCTGGTTCTTTATGTGCTGGGTCGGCTACACCATCTTTTTCCTGCCCCGGCTGGCGAAGGTTCCAAACGGACAGGCGTTCCTGATAAATCTGCTGTTTGCCCTGTGCATCATCGTCGGCGGGGGGGCGCTGGTGGGTATTTATCTTGGCCAGACGGGAGTCCTGACCGGCCCCGCCGCCTATTGGTTCGGCAGCCAGGGTTGGGAATTCATGGAGCTGGGCCGGGCGTTCCAGATTATCCTACTGATGGCGTTTGCGCTCTGGATAGCGATCATTTATCGCGGCGTGAAACCGTGGCTGACGAAGAAGAACCTGTGGTCCGTTCCGGCATGGCTTCTCTACGGCAGCGGCATAATGGTTGCGTTCCTGTTCTTTGGGCTTCTCGTGACCCCGGATACTAACTTCGCCATCGCCGACTATTGGCGTTGGATGGTGGTGCATATGTGGGTTGAGGTGACCTTCGAGGTATTCACCACCGTCATCGTCGCCTACATGCTGGTCCAGATGGGCCTCGTCACCCGGATGATGGCGGAACGGGTGATTTTCCTCGCCGTGATACTGTTCCTTATCACCGCGACGCTGGGCATTTCCCACAATTTCTACTGGATCGCCAAGCCGACGGGGATCATCGCCATAGGCAGCGTCTTCTCCACCCTTCAGGTGCTGCCTCTGCTTCTGCTGACCCTGGATGCTTGGAAGATGCGACAGGAAGGGGAACGGGCCAACGAATACGTCGCCCAGGGAAAACAGAAATTCCTGATGGACGGTGTCTGGATGTTTATCCTCGCCGTCAATTTCTGGAATATCTTTGGCGCCGGGGTCTTCGGCTCGTTAATCAACCTTCCCATCGTCAACTACTTCGAGCATGCCACCTATCTCACCGGCAATCATGCTCACGCCGCCATGTTCGGGGTCAAAGGCAACATTGCCTTAGGCGGAATGCTGTTCTGCTGTATGCATCTGTTCCACAAAGCCAGTTGGAACCCGAAGTTGGTCATGACTTCGTTCTGGTCTCTCAACATCGGACTGGCCTTGATGATGTTTCTCGATCTGTTCCCGGTAGGCGTTTACCAGCTGGTGGCAGTCCTCCAGGAGGGGCTCTGGTATGCCCGGTCGTATGAGATCGTGCAGGGAGTCGTGTTCCAGACTCTGACATATTTCCGCTCGCTGGGAGGGGCCGTGTTCGTCATCGGCGGCCTGTTGCCCCTTATCTGGTTCGTGTTGTCGAGGGGATCTCAGCTTCGTCGCGAAGTGGAGGTCAAGGACGGTGAGTGGTCCGTCTACGAGAAACATTGGGCGACTCAGGAAGACTCGAAACTTCTGGGATAAAAGGTGACATACCCCCGGCTTGGCCTGGGGTATGCGCCTTCCGGGCTGGGTCTGGCCATGGTTAAGGGCGTCCTGAAAGGGGCGCTCTTAACCTTTGGGTGGTTAGCCCGTTCAGAGCGGCCTCTTCATCCGCACTCTGGAGGCGGCAGCGGCAGGTCTCCAGGCCCAGCAGATGACAGGCCACGTCGGTATAGGTCAGTTCTCTGCTATCTATGTTCTCAAGTTTGGTGAGGCAGCATTTGGCACAACCGTCGCACAAGGATTCCCATTGTTCACGGGATATCTCCGAAAGTGGGGTGGCCCGCCAGAAGGGGGCCTTTGATATGGCACGTTCCCTCGGCGTGCCCGGTTTATTGTGCAGGGACGTTAAAATGGCTAGGCTCGCGTGTAGCCCACGGAAATTCCACCAATAGGGAAAGCTGTTTTGAGGTGGCGTCATGGATGAAGAACTTAAAGCGAATATTAAAAAAAAGAGCACATGGATCAGGTCGCTATATATGATCCTTTTTATTGTCTTCTTCTATGTGGCCTTGATGGTTGCTGGCGTGGTGGTGGTAGCACAGTTTCTGTCCAAGCTTCTTATGGGTAAGGCCAATGAGCAACTCAGTTCTTTTGGACACAGTCTCGGCATTTATCTTTCTGAGGTAGTGTGGTTTCTCACTTTCCACAGCGAAGACATGCCCTATCCTTGCCGTCCATGGCCCAGCAAGGCGGGCGGCAAGGTTGAGGCCACGGTAGTCCGGAAAAAGCCGCCCGCCCGCAAGTCCGCGAAGAAGAAAAAATAAAGTCATGAACGGTGAGAACATCTCCACGGCTGGAGAGGCTGGCGCTCCAGATGATGTGCTGTCATTGGATCTATCCATGGATGCATCAGAACCATGGGAGGACTGGGAGACGAGTCTCTGCCTGTGGAGTCTAGGCTTCGGGCTCGCCGGTCTGGTGGTTCTGGGCGTTCTGGTCAATGTCTTTATCCTCTGAAGAAGGCGCGTGAGGGACGTGGAGATGAATATACGAATGATTCTCGGTCATGATGGAACGCGTTGGATCGCGTGTAACGATTCTTTTACAGCCACAGGACGGACTTTTGCCGACCTTGATTTACAGGTGGCGTCAGCTTTGCGTGCGGAGTCTTGTGAGAATAGGTCGCGGGTTACGGTCTCTATGGATTTTGACTTCGCGGCCTTTCCAATATGGATGCGGCAATACGCATCTCACTATTTCAACCGTAGCATAACCTTCGATCTGTGAATGGGGAAATAACATGACGGTGAACCGGAGTTGGACCTCCGGCATGAGAGACAGCGAGGACTGGTGGGCGGTATGGCTCGGTCTCATCATGTTTGCCGCGGGGCTTGTTTCCATCGGCGGCGTCGATCTTGTGGGCTGGATGGCTAAGACTAAGATCTGGAGCGATTTTGGCAGATCTGTTGCAGTCAGCGGCAAAGCCTATGGGGACTGGAACCCTTTAGGGGCTTTGGTGATGACCTATGCCGTTTTTACCGGCCTTACCTGCGCCGGGGCAAAGGCTATGGATCTCAATGTGGCGAGGTTTCTCAAGGGTTGGACCGTACTTTTCCTTATTACCTGGGCAGCATGGATTATTGGCCATGAAGCCCATCTCGCCGCACCCGTCAACAAATGGGATAAATATGGCATCACATGGGGTCTATCCCTGGGGGGCGGTGCGTCCTATATCCTCGCCCTCATTGTTGGGCTGGTTATCGGCAATTTCTTCAAGCCTTTAGCGGCGTTTCTTTCGGAAGCCGCAAAGCCCGAATGGTTCATCAAGACCGCGATTGTCTATCTCGGCATCAAGGTGGGGTTGATGACCATGGAGGCTGCGGGGTTTGCTTTCGAGCTGGCGCTGACCGGAGCCTGCGCCACCTTCGTCGCCTATATGCTGTTCTGGCCCATCGTCTACGCCGCCGCGCGGCGGCTATTCCGCCTGCCTCGCGACTGGTCGGCGGTGCTGTCTTCAGGCATTTCTATTTGCGGCGTTTCCGCGGCTATTGCTACCGGCGGCGCAATCCGCGCCAGGCCGGTAATTGCCGTTATGGTGTCTATGTTGATCGTCATTTACGCCATGATGGAGCTGATCATTCTTCCCGGTTTCTACGCAGGCGTGGCCCCGGACCAACCCATCGTCAACGGCGCGGCCATGGGGATGACGGTGAAAACCGATGGGGCCGACGCGGCGGCAGGCGCCATTCTTGACGAACTGATGCGTGCCCGCGCCTCCCTTGAGGGTATCAACTGGGAGGAAGGGTGGATACTCACCGCTTCTATCATGACCAAGCTGTGGATCGACATGTTCATCGGCGTCTGGGCCTTCGTTCTTGCCCTCATTTGGGTCTATCATGTGGAACGTTCTCCCGGGCAGTCCACAGTGGGGCTTTCGGAAGTTTGGTTCCGTTTTCCCAAGTTCGTCCTTGGGTATGTTCTTTGCTGGTTTACCTATACCGGCATTGCCTTATTCTGGCCCGACCTTATCGCCGCGGCGAAGGTAGGGGCGGGTACGGTGCAAAGCCCCATGCGCAAGATGATGTTCATGCTCACCTTCGTCTCCATGGGGGTTGTGACCGATTTCAGCAAGTTGCGGGGCATGGGACGACTGGCACTGCTGTATGGGTTGGCACTGATAGTGGTGATCGCTCCCGTCGCCTATTTTGTGGCCTGGACGTTCCATCACGGCATGACACCGCCTTTGATGGGCGAATAAGTTCAAGAATTATTGACGGTGCCAGGCTGTTTCTTTAGTGTGCCCGCGCTTGTTGGCAACCCCTTGGGAATCAACTATATTTTACCACTGTGAACAGATTTTCCATGCTGCTGTCGCGTTTACTACCCCGGTTTGGTTTCTGGATTCTCTGTCTGTTCGTTTTCGCCATTACTCAGACGGCCCATGCCATGTTCTATGAACAGCGCTATTATGACCTCGCCGGAGGCAAAACGTCTCCGGACGAGGCGCGATGATGGCTACACAACAGGGGATGACAGAACATAGGCAATAAAATTACGAAAACAGATGAGCAGTGGAGAGGGGAACTGACGCCGGAACAATATTCCGTATGTCGTGAAAAGGGCACTGAGGCCCCCTTCAGTGGAGAATATGCTGATTGTAAGGAACTAGGGGTTTATGCCTGCGTCTGTTGTGGTCAAGAGCTGTTTTCCTCGCAGACTAAATACGATTCGGGAAGTGGCTGGCCTAGCTTCTGGCAGCCTCTTTCGCGGGACAGCCTAGCCACTGAGACTGACACCAGCCACGGCATGCAGCGCAAGGAGGTAATGTGTAGCTGTTGTAATTCCCATCTTGGTCACGTCTTTGATGACGGGCCGGCCCCAACCCATCTGCGCTATTGTATCAACTCTGTCTCCCTTGCTTTCAATCCAGATAAAAAGGAGGAATAGCCCGCTATGTCTAAAGCTGTTCGCATTCACGAAACAGGCGGGCCAGAGGTTTTGAAATGGGAGGATGTGGAAACAGAGGGGCCAGGATCTGGGGAGGCTCTAGTTCGTCATACAGCGGTGGGACTCAACTATATCGATGTCTATCACCGCAGCGGTCTTTACCCGTTGCCAGCGCTGCCCGCGGTTATAGGCATGGAGGGGGCCGGTATTGTGGAGGCCGTGAGCGAAGGTGTGGAGAAGGTGGCGGTGGGCGACCGGGTCGCCTACGCTGCGCCACCGCCCGGAGCCTATGCCGAAAAACGTCTGATCTCTGCCGACCGCTTAGTGGCGGTACCGGAAGGTATCGATGACGTCACAGCAGCGGCCATGATGCTGAAGGGCATGACGGCGCAGTATCTTTTACGCTGTACCCATCCGGTCAAATCCGGCGAGACCATTTTAGTGCACGCTGCGGCCGGCGGGGTGGGGATGATCCTGTGTCAGTGGGCCAGCCATCTCGGGGTGCGGGTCATCGGCACCGTCGGCAGTGAAGCCAAGGTGGAACATGCCAAAACCCATGGCTGCGATTACGCTCTGCTTTATGACGATGGCGGCTATGTGAATGAGATCGAGGTGATTACTGAGGGACGTGGCGTTGATGTAGTCTATGACGGTGTTGGCAGCGAAACATTTGATTCCTCACTGGAATCCCTCTCCATGCTGGGGCATTTGGTTAGTTTTGGCCAAACCTCTGGCCCGGTAGAACCGGTGGAACTTGGTCTTCTCAGCGCTAAATCGGCAACCTTAACCCGTCCAGTTCTCTTTCATTACACAGAGTCGCGGGGGGACCTTGTGGCTGCGGCCAACGAGCTTTTTGATGTGGTGGGCCGGGGCGTGGTGCGGATCGAGGTTTCCGGCACCTGTCCATTGGCTGATGCGGCTGAGGCCCACCGTGATCTTGAATCGCGGCTGACTACGGGTTCCACCGTGTTGATCCCCTGACAACATGGACATCCGATAGCTAGGGGGTGGCAAACAGGCTAAACAACAGCGATGGCTGCGTTGTTTTGGTCCGGATCTTCACCGCTACGGGTGAATTGGGTATTTGATAATCATGAGCCGGCAAAAGAAACGTAAAACGGCAAGTTTGGCAAAAAAGGGAAAAGGCGTGGTGCCGTCTTCCTCAGGCTCCATTCGTACGCCTCCGTCTCTCAGCGGTGATATGGCCGCGGCTCTTGCCGAAGCTATCGGACACCACTCGGCGGGTTGTCTGGACGAGGCCGAACGGCTCTACCGGCGCATCCAGAAACAGGCGCCAGACAATCCAGATGTGTTGCATCTGTTGGGATATGTGGCGCATCAGAAGGGAGATTCTCGGCGCGCTGTGACCCTGATTCGCAAGTCCCTGACGCGCCAGCCGGATGGGATAGAGGCCACTAACAATCTGGGCCTTGCTCTGTGCAGTCTGGGAAGGCTTGATGAAGCAGAAGAATCCTTTCGTAAGGCCCTCGCCTTAAGTCCGGATCTGGCCGACCTGCATAACAATCTCGGAAGTGTGCTTCAGGAGAAGGGAGCCCTCGAGGAGGCGGAATCATGTGTGCGTCGGGCGCTAGAACTCAAGCCTGACTTTGCTGAAGCATGGAGCAATCTGGGTGGCATTCTGCAAGAAACGAAGCGTAATAGAGAGGCTGCCGAGGCTTGTGGACAGGCGGTGGAGCTTAACCCTTATCTTCCTGAAGCACATAACAACCTGGGCCTCGCCTTTCTAGCATTGAAAGAATGGAGGAAGGCGGAGAAGCATTTCAACAAAGCTATAGGTCTGAAGCCAGATTATGCTGAGGCCTTCAACAATCTGGCAAGTCTGTTCAGCCATTCTGGGAGACTCGATGATGCGGAGTCCTGTTTACGTAGGGCACTGGAATGCCGCCACGACTACGCGGTGGCCTACGCTAGGCTTGGTAATATATTGAAATACCGAGGAAATCTGGACGAGGCTGAAACTGTTGTACGGCGAGCTATAGAGCTAAAGCCAGAAGACGACGAGGCTCATAATTCTTTGGGTGGGATTCTATTGGTTCAGGGCCGTGGCGATGAAGCGGCAAAGGCTTTCAGAAGGGCTATAGCGTGCAAATCAGATTCCGTCCATGCCCATTCGAATCTTATTCTCACGCTTCACTACCTACCTGGAACAACTCAGGAGGAAATTTTTAAGGAAATACGCCGCTGGAACACCCAACATGCAGTGTCACAGGCGGAATTTATACGGCCCCATGCCAATGTTCCCGATCCAGAGCGGCGGTTGAAGATTGGCTACGTTTCGGCAGATATGAAACAGCATCCTGTGGGATTTTTCTTTCTTCCCGTCATTTCTAACGTGGATAAGAAACGGTTCGAAATTTTCTGTTATGCGAATATGAAAAGTGAGGATGATTTTACCAACAAGATACGCGCCCACGCCGACCATTGGCGGGATATTTCTTTCATCACCGATGAAGAGGTCACGGAAAAGGTTCGTGCCGACGGGATCGACATCCTGATTGAACTAACCGGCCATGCGGCAGACCACCGGCTAGTCATGTTCGCCCGGAAACCCGCCCCTGTTCAGGTTCAAGGTGGTGGACACTATTGTACATCGGGGCTCGATGTGATGGATTACATTCTCTCCGACGCCACGGAAACGCCCGAGGGAGAGGACCAATGGTTTTCCGAAACGGTTGTACGCATGCCCGATGGATACGTCTGCTACGGACCACCGGACTACGCCCCCGATGTAACCTTTCTTCCGGCTTTGGGAAAAGGCTATGTCACTTTTGGTTGTTGTAACAATCTGGCAAAAATCAATAGTCAGGTGATGTTGCTATGGGCAGATATCCTCAAAGCGGTTCCTGATTCTCGCCTTTCTCTCCGGACCGACACCCTTGATGACGAGGCCACGGCACAGCTTGTTTATGATAGATTTCAAGGGCTTGGCATCTCACCGGAGCGCATTACTTTGGCAGGGAAAGCCCCCCATAAGGCATTTCTGGGCCATTATCGCGAAATTGATATGGCCCTTGATCCCTTTCCCTATTCCGGGGGACTGACTACCTGTGAAGCACTGTGGATGGGGGTGCCTGTCATTTCCATGGCCGGTGAGACCTTTGCCGGACGGCATTCGGCAAGCCACTTGCATAATGTCGGCCTAGATGACTGGGTGGTGCAAACGGCCGGGGATTACCTTTCCCTGGCGAAAAAGCACAGTCGCGACCTAGAAAAACTGAGTAGATTGCGCGCATCGCTTCGTGAGAGGATGATAAAATCCCCGCTTTGTGATGGTGTGCGCTACACCCGAAATCTTGAGGCCGTATACCGCCGCATGTGGCGGGATTGGTGCAATACGGTTTCCTGAGACCACCCGGGTTTAGGGAAGATCTGGTTTTTCCTGGTGTGTCTGAAATGATATAACAGCGACAAGGCTTGGATTTTATGGGTTTTCCACAAACCGCTAAGACCGCCGCCGTCCAGGGAAGTCTTGCATGAATAAAACATCGGCTAAAGAGGGTATGCCCCTTGCCTCACTGGATCCTCTCCTGCAGCAGGCCCTTTCCCACCATCAGGCGGGCCGTCTGGCGGAGGCGGTTGGTCTCTACTGCCAAGTATTGGATGCCTACCCTGACCATGTTGACGCTTTGAACTTTGGTGGGGCCGCCTTTTTTCAGTCCGGGGAAAATGACCAAGCACTAGAAATGCTCCGCAAAGCAGTGAAGTTGGCTCCAGACTACGCCGAGGTGCATAACAATCTGGGCAAGGTGCTTCACGAATCGGGTAGTCCCGGGGAATCCCTCCTCTGTTTTGAGCGGGCCCTGGAACTCAAACCCGATTTCTTGGAGGCGGGGAATAATCTTGGTCTGGCGCTACAAGCTCTGGGCCGTCTCGGGGAGGCAGTGGAGACCTATCGGAGTATTCTTTCCCACAAGCCTGATATTCCGGAGATTCTGGTCAATCTGAGCCGGGTCCTTCTGGATATGAAGGAGTACGATGAGGCGGAAGTAACTATAAAACGCACCATCAAGATCTGGCCGCATGCGGTGGCCTATGACAACCTTGCGGTCATTCATATGGCGACGGATAGATACGATCTTGCTGCAGAGGCTTGCCGTCAGGCCATAGCAAAGGATCCGTCTTATGCTGAAGCCCATAATAATCTTGGGGTCTGTCTAATAAGGATGGGCCAGGATGAGGAAGCCGCCCGTGCCCATCGTCGCGCTTTGGAGTTGGCCCCCCACGATATCAAACTCCATTATAATTACGCCCAGGGTCATATATTCTCCACGGATGATCCAGAATTGGAGGTGCTTGAGAAATTACTGCAGCACGAGGGGCTTCCCGACTATCAAAGAGGGTTACTTCTTTTTGCCCTGGGTAAGGCCCATGACGAGGTCGAAAATTATAACAAAGCCTTTTCTTTTTACGAGCGTGGTAACGCGTTAATGGCGGAAGGGGTCACATTTGACCGGGAGCGGCATCATGACCTTATCGCTTCAATAAAAAAGGCGTTTGCAAAGTGTGCTATTTCTGACATAGCCGGAAAAACAGAACCGGGCCCGGTACCTGTTTTCGTTGTGGGCTTGTCACGTTCCGGAACAAGTCTGGCGGGGTCCCTTCTTTCTCAGCATGATCTGGTTCATGGGGTAGGGGAGAGTGCGCAATGGGTATTATCTCTTGAAGAAATCCTCAAGAAATTTGAAATTTCCGAAGAGCTTCCCGACGCCGTTTGTTTGCTGGACAAGGCACAGAAAAAGAAGGTCGCGGAGGTGTTCATAGAAAAAATTTCCGGCACCGATTCTCATGATCGCTACATAGTGAACACGGCGCCGGAAAATTATTTTTACGTAGGGATGATTTTGGAATCATTGCCCCAGGCAAAAATCATTCATTGCCGGTGGGACACAGTGGATACCGCCCTTTCCATCTTTTTCAGCCGTTATGAACGAGGCCATGCCTACTCCTATGATATTGGCGATATAGCGTCCTATATGGCCGATTATCTGGATTTGATGGCCTATTGGGAGAATGGATACGGCGATCGGGTGCTGTCACTCCATTACGAGGATTTAACGGAGCCCACACAGGGAACCTGTGACAGGATTTATCGGTTCTGCGGGCTCAAAGACGGGGAACTCCTTCCTAATGATCTACTCACAAAAGAATATACAGGGCGCTGGGAGAAATATGAGCCTCATTTGGGACCGATGCTGGAGGCTTTCCGGGATCATGGACTGATAGCTGAAAACTCTCAGGATTCATGATCGATAAGACAGAAGCCATTGTCATCGGTGCGGGGGTCATCGGCCTGGCGATAGCTCGACGATTGGCACAGGAAGGATATGAAACGGTCATTGTTGAGGCGGCGGATCGGATTGGAACTCAGATAAGTTCTCATAACAGTGAAGTTCTCCACGCCGGCATCTATTACCCAAAGAACAGCCTCAAAGCTCGGCTGTGCGTGGCCGGCAAGGAAAAACTTTATACCTACTGCGCCGATCACGGCATTGCCCATACCCGTGTGGGAAAGCTCATCGTTGCTACGGATGATGAACAGATCGCTAGATTAAAGTCCTTGCAAGAAGCCGCTATGGGCAATGGCGTTTCCGATTTGCGATGGCTGGATGGCGAAACGGCGGCTGGACTAGAACCGTCCTTGCACTGCCGTGCTGCACTTCTTTCACCGTCCACGGGGATCATTGACAGCAATGCCTTGATGCTAGCCCTTCTAGGCGACGCCGAAGACAAGGGTGCCGTGCTGGCCCTGCGCTCTCCGGTTCAGGGCGGCGATGCTGGCGGGGATGGGATAAGCCTGCGTGTGGGAGGCCAGCACCCTATAACACTGCAGGCCCGCATCGTGGTCAATGCGGCTGGCCTTTCGGCGCAGGCAGTGGCAGAATCCATTACGGGCCTGGAGAAAAAGCATATTCCGCCCCTCTATCTGGCCAAGGGAAATTATTTTGTCATGTCCGGCCACCCGCCTTTTTCCAGGCTGATTTATCCACTCCCGGGCCCTGCCAGTCTTGGCATTCATTTTTCCCTCGATATGGGGGGGCGGGGGAGTTTCGGGCCCGATGTGGAATGGGTGGGAGAGGTAAATTATGGCGTACACCCCTCCCGTGCGGAGTCCTTTTATGCAGCTATACGGTCTTACTATCCAGATTTAGCTGATGGGGCGTTGCGGCCTAGTTTTGCAGGAGTTAGGCCTAAACTCCAGGGGCCTGGCGAGGCCATGAAGGACTTCGTGATTCAAAGCCCCCGAGATCACGGCGTTTCCGGCCTGATCAACCTTTTCGGCATTGAATCGCCTGGGCTGACATCATCCATCGCTCTGGCAGACTATGTCGTGGGTTTATTGGAGAAAGCTTAAGCACTATGCCTCCGGCAGAAAACCTGTCGTCTCTCATGTCAGAGGCTGCTTCTCACCATTCAGAGGGCCGCTTGGTAGAAGCGGAATCCCTTTATCGTCGCGTTCTGTCGAGTGATCCAGACTATCCTGACGCCCTTCACTGGCTGGGGGTTCTCTGCCAGCAGAAAGGAGATTCCGAAAGCGCCTTGGGATATATAATGCGGGCGGTGGCACTCAGGCCAGAAGTGGCAGATTTCGTCAATAATCTGGGAAATATACATATGGCCCGGGATGAGATCGATGACGCCGAAACCTGCTACACAAAGGCAGTGTCTCTCGATCCCACACTTCCCAACGCCCGCTGTAATCTGGGGATTATCCACCGGTCGCGTGGTGATATGGACAAGGCCACTACCTGTTTCCGGAAGGTTATCGAACAGACACCAGATTTTGCCATGGCGTATCTTGGGTTGGGGAACACGCTTCAGGATATGGGCAGGCAGGAAGAAGCGCTTGCGTGTTTAAAAACTCTGGTTTCCGTGTCGCCAGATTTCCCCCAGGGACAGTTTAATTTTGGCTTTGCCCTCAAAGGAGCAGATCGACCCAAAGAGGCGGAAGCTGCCCTGAAGCGGGGGCTGGCATTGACGCCGGACTATGCTGAGGCCTGGAATGTTCTTGGCGAGATTCAGCGGGACTGCGCAGAACCGGAAGTGGCAATGTCGTCCTTTCGCCAGGCGCTGGAACTAAAACCTGGTTTATCTGCGGCACATATGAATCTCGGTACTCTTCTTAGGGATATGGGAAAATTGATTGATGCGGAAGCCGCTTTTTCTCGGGCTCTGGAAATAAACCCTAATGATGCATGTTTTCATAACAGCCTGGGCCTTGTTCTGATGCTTCGGGGCCGCATGCTGGAGGCCAGGACAGCTTTCCGGAAAGCTTTGGAGATTGAGCCCGGCTACGCGGCGGCGCGCTCTAACCTTCTGCTTTCTCTCAATTATGGTAACGACGACGCGATGGCAGTGTTAGCCGCTCATCGTGAGTATGAGACCATTCACTGTGCGGTACTGACGGGGGAGATTGCTCCGCACGGAAATGACCGTGATCCCGAACGGAGGCTGAAGGTGGGTTACGTGTCGGCGGACCTGCGCCGCCACTCGGTAAGCTGTTTCCTGGAGCCGCTCCTGACAGCCCATGATTCTTCCCGAGTGGAGGTATTCTGTTATGCCGAGGTGGCGCGCCCCGACGAAGTAACGGAACGCCTGCGGGGGCTGGCTGCCCACTGGCGCTCCATCTTAGGCATGAGTGACGATGCGGTGGCGCAGCAAATACGTGATGACGGCATCGATATCCTGTTGGATTTAAACGGACATACGGCGGGTAACCGGCTTCTGGTGTTCGCACGTAAGCCGGCGCCGTTGCAGGTAACATGGCTGGGCTATCCAAATACCACGGGTCTTTCGGCCATGGATTATCGCATCGGTGACGCCGTTACCGACGGCGAGGGGGCAGAGGCTACTATGAGTGAGGCGCTGTTATCTCTGGAGGGATGTTTCTTGTGCTATGGGCCACCGCGGATAGCCACCGGGGTCTCTCCAGCGCCCTTTGCCGAATGCGGCCATGTGACCTTTGGCTCCTTTAACAACCTCTCCAAGATGGAGGACGAGGTGGTGGCTGTATGGTCGCAACTTTTGGACACAGTTCCGGGCTCGTGTCTCTTCCTCAAATGTGCCCAGCTTAGCGATGAAAAGATGTGCGATCTTGTGCGAGAGAGGTTTGTCTCCAGGGGAGTTGCCTCGGAGCGTCTTGAACTGGCGGGCTATGCTTCTAGCCTGGAGGCTCATCTGAAATCTTATGGAAGGATGGATATTGCCCTTGATCCTTTCCCCTATAATGGTACTACCACCACCTGCGAGGCTCTGTGGATGGGGGTCCCGGTCATCACCCTTACAGGGAAGCACCATGGAGGGCGCGTGGGAGCGAGCTTGCTTACTGCATTAGGGCTGCCGGAACTAGTGGCAGGTGATAAAGACTCTTACTTGGCGCTGGCGGCGGAACTGGCGGTGGATGAGGAACGCTTGAAAAGTCTGCGCGCTGGCCTGAGGGAGCGGCTCACCGGGTCGCCCCTTGCTGATGCCGCTACGTTTGCATCCAAAATGGAAGATGCCTACCGCCGAATTTGGAAAACGTGGTGTGGTGGTCACGTCGGTGGGCTCGGTGGGCTACAATAATTATCCGTCGAGAGAGGCGTGGTGCCTTGGATTGGCTCAGGAAAGTAGTGTTGCCAGTGATCCGCATGCGACCGATCCACATGCCACTCTCGCGGTTGGATGGAAGAACCATGTTGTCCCGAGAGAGGGCCGATCTAGAAGCCGCGCAGAATCTGTTCCCGTTTTACCACCAGTTCTTCATTGGTGATCAGCCCCCTTTTATGGAGTTTTTCAAGAACAGCAAGCCGCTTTTCAATGGTGGCTGAATTCGGCGGTGCCTGTTGCTGTCCCGGAATTCCTGGCCTGGGTTGTCGAAGTTCTTGCTTCAACCGGTCGACTTCCTCGCGTAACTGGCGGTAATCACCTGTTGCTTGGGTGGCGACAGGGGGGCGACTTTGCCTGGGAGCGGCCGCTGGTTTTACGGGTGCAGCCACTCGGCCACGAGCCGCTAGAGCCTTGGGGAAAAAAACGAGCCAGTCGGGCCGGTTCGCCGCGGCCCGGAAAACTCCGGAGTCGCGCGGTGTGGAAATCCTCGCTTTTTGTTTGATCTTAATGATTCGCAGACCTGGAACATAAGGATTGAGGCGGGGATCCGGATTTTTTGCCAAGGATTGTTCGTCTTGACCTCCAAACATGGGGGCGGGCTTCATGAGGGAACCAAAGATAAGATTAAGCTGATTGTTGACGTAGAAAAGCCGCCCCGTGATCACCTTTTCAGTTTTAAGGCCCATAAAACCCTCATGCCAGGATTCTATGGCAAAGGTTACATCTTGGTCGGGAGATGCCTTGGCAAGCCCCTTACTTACATAACGGCTTAGGATTTTAAGGTCGTAATCCGCGAATAAGGGCACGAGATCGTCTTGGCGGTTTTCCTGGACAAAGATAAGACGCATGGCGCCACGAATCTTTTCGCGGGACAATCTGATAGGATGGTCATTGGGCGAGCCACCATCCCGGGCTTCGAGGCGCACGAACTCCAAGCGAGATTGCCAGAGCTCCACTTTTTCATCCTCGGAACCGAGACTGAGCCATGAACATCCAGACAGGCCACCCGCCAAGAAAAGAGCGGTCACTAAAAAAGCTAACGTGTTGCCACGGGAGAAAATTTTTCTTTTGGCCATGAGTCACCCCGATGGAAGGACCCGGGGAAAAAATA